>Ga0208566_1000031_pt1 | contig 104720 bp, 90 predicted proteins | sample PL_2010_150m_FD_184159 | JGI IMG/M metagenome (GOLD analysis project Ga0208566, IMG submission 184159) | Freshwater microbial communities from Powell Lake, British Columbia, Canada to study Microbial Dark Matter (Phase II) - PL_2010_150m... | ecosystem: Environmental > Aquatic > Freshwater >...
TCGGGCTGCGACTGATGCGCAGCGCCGCGCCTGGCAGCGCGCGCCTCGTCGCGGCGTTGATGGTTTGGCTGGTGCCGCTGATCGCCGTTGGCAGCTCCTGGATTCTGGTTTTCTACGTCTGGTAAACCTTGTTCGTCGGCAGCGCGGGCCGTCCCGACTTGGCCGGCAAAGAGACCGTCATGGCGGGGCAGATCTATACGGCCATCCACCAACGCCTGCTCTCATTGCCCAACGAGGTCGAGATTTATCCCGGCCACACCTCGGGCAGCGCGTGCGGCGTGGGGATGTCGGGCAAGCCCAATTCCACCATCGGTTACGAGAAAAAATGGAACCCGATGCTGACCATGGACAAGGCTAGTTTCGTCGCCGCCCTGACCGCCGAGATCCCGCCCCGTCCGGCCGAGATGGATCGTATCGTCGCGTTTAATCTAGGTCGCTAAGATGCGCGAGTACCGCTACGGCATCCGCCAAAACATCGCCCAATTTAGCCATCAACTCACGCAGGTGTTTTTGGTCGGCCTCACCCTGGGGATGACGCGCACCGTCGTGCCGGCCTTGGCCGAGTCCGAGTTCGGCGTCGCCCAAGGCTCGTTCATGATGTTGGTCGCCTTCGTCGTCGCCTTTGGTTTTGTCAAAGGCACGCTCAATTTTGTCGCCGGCCGCCTGTCCGAGCGCATCGGTCGCCAGCGCGTCTTGTTCTGGGGCTGGGCCGCCGCCTTGCCCATCCCCTTCATCATTCTCACCGCCAATAGCTGGGGGTGGATCGTCTTCGCCACCGTCTTATTGGGTATCAACCAAGGCCTCACCTGGTCGATGACGCAGACCGCCAAGCTCGACCTGACCCACCCCGAACAACGCGGATTCACCATCGGCCTCAACGAGTTTGCCGGATATTTTGGCGTCGCCGTCGCCGGGGTCGTCACCGGCTATCTCGCCACCGACCTCGGGCCACGCATGGGGTTGTTCCTCTTTGGCCTCACCGCGATCGTGCTGGCCGGGGTGCTGACCGTGTTCTGGGTCAAAGAGACCCTGCCGTGGGCGCAGGCCGAAGGCAAGAAACACGCCGCCGGCCTGGCCACTGGCCCCACGCCACGCTATCCGAAAAACATCGCCGACCAACCCAGCACCTGGGAGGTCTTCACCCTCATGTCGTGGCGCGATAAACGCCTGTTTGCCCTCAGCCAGGCCGGTTTGGTCGAAAAATTCGTCGATGCGCTGATCTGGGTGTTCTACCCCGTCTGGCTCTATCAACACGGTCTTTCCTTGGCCGGTATCGGCTGGGTAGTTGGCATCTACGGCTTCGTCTGGGGCGGCGCACAGTTTTTTACCGGCCACCTCTCCGACCGCATCGGGCGCAAAAAACCCATCGTCCTCGGCATGATCCTGTGCGGCATCGGTGTCGGATTGACCGTGCAGGGGACCACCGAACTGTGGTGGTCGTGCGCCGCCGCACTCACCGGGTTTGGCATGGCCTTACTCTACCCCAACCTGTCCGCCGCCGTCGCCGACATCGCGCACCCCAACTGGCGCGCCAGCGCGATTGGCATCTACCGTTTCTGGCGCGATCTCGGCTATGGCATCGGGGCGTTATTGCTCGGCGTCGTTGCCAGCCTCCACGGGAACATCGAGGCCGGTTTCTGGTTTACCGCCGTCGCCATGTTAATCTCTGCCGCCATCGTCGCCTGGGCGGGAGAAGAAACGCATCCCCGGATCAACCCCGCCTAATCTGCAAAGGGAACCCATGACGCACACCCAGATCCTCGCCCTACGCACCGCCTTGGCCACGGTCATTGTCGGTCAAGACCGGCTGCTCGACCGACTCCTGATCGGTCTGTTGACCGGCGGCCACCTCCTCGTTGAGGGGCTGCCCGGGCTGGCCAAGACCACCGCGATCAAGACCTTGGCGGCCGGCATCCAGGCGCAATTTCGGCGCATCCAGTTCACCCCCGACCTATTGCCGGGCGACTTGACCGGGACGGACATCTACGACCCGCGCGAATCGCGTTTTCACTTTGTTGCCGGCCCGTTGTTTCACGAGATCATCCTCGCGGACGAGATCAACCGCGCCCCGGCCAAGGTTCAATCGGCCTTGCTAGAGGCCATGCAAGAGCGGCAGATCACCGTCGGCGGCGAGACCCGTCCCTTGCCCGAGCTGTTCATGGTCATGGCGACGCAAAACCCCATCGAGCAGTCCGGCACTTACCCGCTACCCGAGGCGCAACTTGACCGGTTCTTGATGTTGGTGCAACTCGATTATCCCGACGCCGACGCCGAGCTGGAGATCCTACGCCGTGACCGCCTCTTGCACCGCTCCAACGGGCGCGCGCCTATCCACCCCGTCATCGATGTCGCCACGGTTCTAGCGGCGCGTCAGGCCGTGGCCGAGGTGCATATCGCCGAGGCCATCGAACGCTGGATTGTGGCCGTAGTACGCGCCACCCGCGCCCCGGGCGAGACCCACCCTGACTGGGCGCAGGCCATCGAAGTCGGCGCCAGTCCACGCGCCGCGTTGGCCATCGCCCATGCCGCCTCTGCCCACGCGTGGTTAGCCGGTCGAGATTTCGTCACCCCCGACGATGTACGCGCCATCGCGCCCGACTGTCTGCGCCACCGCATCATCTTAGGGCTAGATGCGCGGCTCAAAGGCCTAGATCGCGACACCCTGATCGCCGGCCTCTTGGATGCTGTACCCGCGCCGTGATGCGTCGTTTCAAAGCGGCGGTCGCCGGCGTTGATCTAACCCAACAGCCCTTGTTGTCGCCCGAGGCCATCGCCACGCTGGCGACCTTGGCGCAGCACTGGACGCAACACCGCTCACACCGCGAGGTTCACGACCACCACGCCGGCGACTGGCCGGGGGCTGCGCTCGGACGGGGAATCGACTTTGAAGAGGCACGCCCCTACAGCCCCGGCGACGATCTCCGCGACATGGACTGGCGCACCACGGCGCGGCTCGGCCACCCGTTTATCAAGATCTACCGCGAAGAACGGCAACCCGTCTTTCATCTCGTCGTCGACCGTGGCCCCAGTATGCGTTTTGGTACCCGCATCCGCCTCAAGAGCACGCAAGCCGCACGCGTAGCAACCCTGGCCCTCTTCGCCGCCAACGCCGCCAATCTCGCCGTCAGCGCCACCCTGTGGGACACGCCCGATCAACACCGACCCCCTCGCCACGATCGCGCCAGTCTATTAGAGATCATCGCCGCGACCACCGCCGCCACGCCGCCCACACCACTCAACGCCCAGCATCCGCGCTACGCCTACCTCGCCGACCAGCTAGAAACCCGCCTACACACCCTGCAGGGCACCCTGACACGCGGCACCCGCATCTGGTGGGTGAGCGATTTCTCGGCCCTAAACGCTAGCCACCTCCCCCTCCTGAGCCGTCTCGCTGACGACTACGCCGTCACCGCCGTGCAGATATTCGATCGTGCCGAGGCCGCCCTGCCCGATATCGGCCCGCTGCGACTGCACGCCATCAGCGACGGCAGCTCCCTCGTGGTCGAGACGCCTCAGCAGCGCACGGCCTATGCCGCAGCTCACCGCGCACGACAAACCGAGATTGCCGCGCTCATGCAACGGGCGCGCATCCCCCTGCATCGCCTAGATACCGAAACGGACGATCTCATCCCTCACCTGCAACGCCATGCCTGATCCACAGCGCGACCTCGCCCCCCTCATCGAACTGCCGCCGCCCAGCAGCACTAGCCTCCTGAGCCTGGCGAAGGACGCGCCGTGGGCACACCCAGACGCTGGCGATTGGGCCATCTACGCGCTTCTGCTAGGCGCGACGGCCGTCCTCATCCTCAAAGGCCTCGCCCTCTGGCGACGGCGCAGGCCCTATCACTACCTGCGCCAATTGACCACAGAGACGAGCCCCAAGGCGGCGGCCGACCGACTGGCCCGTCTCTACCCGCAGTTACGCGGCACCCCCGATCGCGTCTGGTTAAGCGACCTAGAACACCTACGCTTTGCCCCGCCGCACGCCGACGATGCGGCCACCTTGGCACGCCTCTGCGTAATGGCCATGCACTTCCCCTCCCGATGAACCTCACGGCCCTCGAATTCGCCCAACCGCTGTGGTTCTGGCTGATGCCCGTCCCACTGCTCTGGGCGTGGCGCACGCTAAAGACCACCGCACTAGGGGAGGATGGCAGCCTCGTCGTGCGTCATCCCGGCCTAGCGGGGGCCGCCGCCCACGCACCGCGCGCATCTCGTGGCCCCACCCTGCTCTATGCCCTAGGCCTGCTGAGTCTGCTCCTCGCCCTGACCCAGCCGCGCATCCCCGGGGCCTGGATAGAACCACCCCCGCAAGGCCGCGACATCGCACTGGTCATCGACACCTCGTTGACCATGAGCATCGACGACTTCACGCTGGAGGGTAAAAAAGTCACCCGCCTCGCCATGCTAAAGGCAGTGCTCACGCCATTTGTTAACGCACGCAAGGCCGACCGCATCGGCCTCTTCGTCTTCGGCAGCGAGGCCGCCGCGCTCACCCCGCCCACCCGCGATCATGCCCACCTGGTCGCCCAGATCGCCCGTCTTCAAGTGGGCATGGCAGGCGATGACACGGCACTTGGCGACGCGCTCGGATTGGCTCTAAAACAAGTCCGTCACGGGCCGCTGCGCCCCGTGATCCTCTTGGTTAGCGATGGCGAACCGGGCAACAGCGGCGACTTGACGGCGGCCGAAGCGGTCGCCATCGCCCGCGATCAGGGCACCGCCATCCACACCCTACGCATCGGCGGCGACCTCTTTGCCGCCGGTCGCGTGGCACCCCCCACCGCCCACTTGCAACCCGATCGCGCCGAGATAGCCCGCCTCACCGGGGGACAGCACTGGGTCATCACGAACAGCGCCGATGCCCAAACCGTCATCAACGCCATCGACCGCTTGGAACGCCCACGCACCCCGCCAGCGAGCCAACGCGTCGTCTTCGACGCCTATCTCATCCCCCTGTGGCTAGGCGTGGCCTTGCTCCTCCTCGCACGATTCAGCCCATACACCCTGCGCCCACGCCGCCGCACATGATAGACATCGACCTCTCCCTCATCGATTGGGCCACCCCGTGGGGTGCCAGCCTACTCCTCGTGCCGCTGCTGTTCGGCGGGCTGCGCCACCGCCAACGCCACCGCCTCCGTGCATGGGCCGATCCGCACCTGCACCCGTGGTCAGTGATCACCACGGGCCAGCCGCACAGCGCGCGTTTTTGGCTAGAGATCCTCGCCTGGGGGCTGTTGGCCATCGCCGCCGCCGGGCCGCGTATCACAGCCCCGGACCCCGACCGACCGGCACGGCCGCAGCACCCGCTCACCCTCATGGCCGTTGTCGATCTCTCGGCCTCGATGGCGGCACACGACATCACCCCCAACCGTCTCGCCCGCGCCCAGCTCGAATTACACGACCTCGCCAAACGCCTGCGCGGCGAACGGCTAGGCATCATCGTCTATGGCGGGCGCGCCGGGATGCTATTGACGCCGACCCACGACCCCAATCTGATTCAACTCGCGATCACCCGCATCGGCCACGACCTGATCGAGGCCTCCGGCACGAACACCGCAGAGGCCTTGCGTCTTGCCGCCCAGCACCTAGCCGCCGAGCAGCATCGCGCCATCCTCCTCGTTTCCGATATCGAGACCGAAGCCCCGCCCGCCGCCAAAGACGCGATCCCCCTCTTTGTCTTAGCCACCGCCAGCGGCAATGGCGCCCCCGTCCCTCTGGCTGACGGGGGCATGGCCATGCACCATGGCGCCCCCGTGATAAGCCGTCCACAGAGCACCCCATGGCAACGCCTGAGCGAGCAAAGCGGGGGGCGTTTTAGTCTGGTGCACGATGGCGATGCCGACTGGCGCACGCTCTATGACGACGGCATCGCCCGCGTCCCCGGCCGGCCGACCGCCCCGCCAACCGCACGCATCTGGCAAACCTTGCATACCGTGCCCTTGGCCCTCGCGCTGGGCCTATTCCTCTTGGCGCGCCTCCCGTTACGGGCGACGCGCACCCGCGCCCTAGCACCCATCATCATCGCCCTTAGCCTCATTCAACCCGCCCCCTCCGAGGCCGCCCCCGCCCACGAAGGGCCGTGGGCCGAGCAGATGCGGGCCGGTGCCGCGGCATGGAAACTGCACGACTATGGCGGCGCCATGCACGCCTTTGGCTGGGCCACCCTCGTAGCCGACGACGGCAAAGAACGCACCGATGCACTCTACAACCTAGGCAACGCCCACTTTGCCCTCGGTCACTGGCAAGCCGCGCAGGAGGCGTGGACCGCCGTATTGGCGGCGCGTCCCGATGCCCGCGCCCGCCGCAACCTGATCGAGGTCGAACGGCAACAGCGCAAACAACGCCGCGATAGACCGATGGAGAGCGACCTACGCGGACGCGGCGGCGGTCTCGCCACGGGCGAGGTCGATGTCGACTACGACCGCAAGCGCCCCATCGATGAATTCGCCCCCAGCCCCAAAAACCCGCTCAACGAGCACGCCGGCAAGACCCATGGCGCGCGCCTCGCCAGCGGGCTGGGGGCGATACCCCCCTTTGTGCCCGACCCTAGACACCTACCCTCCGGGCTTAAAAAACTCGACGGGGTCAGCGACCGCCCGCGCGCGATGTTACGCAAGCAGTTGCAACAAGACACCCCGCCGGACGCAAAACCGGCGCCGTTAGCGCCATGGTAAAACCCTACCTCATCGCCCTAGGACTGGCCACCCTGAGCCTAGTGGCGTGGGCCGAGATCCGCGTGCAGGTCGATAAACGCCAGCTCGCCCTCGGCGAACCGTTGACCATCCACCTCAGCGCGCCCCCCGGTGCGTTAGCCCGCCTCAATCTCGCCCCCCTCGCCCAGGTCGTCGAGATCTACGCCCAGAGCCAAAGCCACAACGATCGTGAAGACAGCATGGAACTGGTCGTCTATCCCCGGCGCACCGGGTCATACCCGCTCGCCCATCTGGGGCTACCCGCCCATGCGCCCCACATCACCGTCCAGGACGAGACGCCAACCATCCCCAAGGTGCGCCTCCGGGCCTGGACCGAACCGGCGCGATTTTATGCTCGCCAAACCGTGCGCCTGACCCTAGAGACCTGCGATGACAACAGCCTGCTATGGACCCGGCCCGTCATGGCGATGAGCGAGTCCATCCTCAGTCGCCCTCTCGGTGAAACCCCGGTTACGACCACCGTCATCGATGGACAGCGCTGTCACGCGCATCGATGGCACTGGGCCATCACCCCGACCGTGGCCGGTGCGCTGACCCTACCCTTGCCCATGTTAGAGGCCAGCGTCTTTGGTAAACGCCTGCGCTACGCGCCCCCCACGACACACCTCATCGCCCAGCCCGTCCCCGCGTGGCTGCCCCCCGAGACGCCGGTCGGCCGCGTCACGGTGCGCCCCGAGGCCTTGCCGCACGCATGGGCCGTCGAACGCCCGGTGGCCTGGCGCATCGCGGTGACCGGGGACTACAGCGTGCTCGCCCTACAACACCTGCTCGCCATCCAACTGCGCGGCTCACCCCTCTTCGCCCACTACCCGCCCACGGTGCTGCAACAAGAGGATCACTTACAGGTCACCCTGTATGCCGTCCCCACGAGGCTAGGGACTATCGCCACGCCCGCCCTCGCCTTTCCCTATTACGACCCACAGCGCGGGCAACTCGTCACGGTACGCCTCAAGGCGCAGCACATCCGCGTCGTCAACCCCTTACACGCCCAATTAATCTTAGCCGCACAGGGCATCGCGGGCGTGCTTGGATTCTTCGCGGTGATGTGGTCGCTCTATCGCCTGACCCGCTGGCGGCGGGCACGCTGGCATTCATTGCGCCGCGTACGGGCGGCCCGCGATCTCGCCAGCCTCACCGAGGCCGTGTGCGCCTTTGCGCTCGCACCCCACGCCGCGCCCGCCACACAGGGCTTACACGCGTGGCAAGCAAAGATGCAGCAACACCGTCTGGGGCCAGACCTAACGCCGCTCGTAACGGCCATCAACCATGCCCGTTACAGCCCCGCCCCCGAGGCAATCCCCTTTACCGCCGTGCGCCAGTTAGCGATCCAGGTCTTGCGCGCGCAACGCCCGCGCTAGGGTTTAGCCCGCTAACAGCCGCGCCAATACCGCCGATAGCCGTGGCCTTAGCGCCATCAGCGCAGGCACCGCCCCGTCTTGGCGCGCGGCGGCCCAGATTGCATCGGGGAAACAGCGGTCGGTCTGCCAACGCGGGATGACATGCCAATGCAGATGCGGCACTAGGTTGCCTAAGCTGGCAAGGTTGATCTTATCCGGCCGACAGACCTCGCGCACGGCCACCTCGGCCGCGAACACCACCGCCATCAGGCGGTGCCGATCGCACTCCGGCAGATCGGTCATCTCCTTGATATGCGCGTGCACGATGACGCGGCAAAACCCCGGATACGCCGGCTCATCCACCCACACCACGCGGCACAGGGCATCCTGCCAGAGGAGATCGGCGGCGACGGGCGTGCACAGCGGGCACGCTACGGTCACAACAAGACCCGCTCGATACCGCCGTTATTGGCCTTGGCGACATAGTCGTTAAGCCAGTTTTCGCCTAAAAGATGACGCGCCAATTCGACCACGATGTAATCGGCATCGATGCCGCTGGATTCTTCATAGCGGGCAATCCCTTGCAGGCAGGACGGACACGAGGTGAGTAGCTTGATCGGACCCTCGCCGGGCAAGGTGGCGGCGACGCGGTCGATCTCTTCCTGTTTGCGAAAGCGCACCTGAGTCGCGATGTCCGGGCGGGCAGCGGCAAACGCACCGGCTTCACCACAACAGCGTTCGGATAAGGCCACCGGCGCGCCGAGCAGCTTGGCCGCGACCTGCACGCCGGGCTGAGTCTTCATCGGCGTATGACAGGGCTCGTGGTACATGTAACGCACGCCCGTCACCGTGTCGAGTTTGACCCCTTTTTCGGCCAGATATTCGTGGATGTCGAGCAGACGACAGCCGGGGAAGATGCGTTCAAACTGATACTTCAACAACTGATCCATACAGGTGCCGCACGAGACCAAGACCGTCTTGATGTCGAGATAGTTCAGCGTATTAGCCACGCGATGGAACAACACGCGATTGGCGGTGGTGATGGATTCACCCTTTTCACGGTCGCCAACGGCCTCTTGCGGATAGCCGCAGCACAGATAGCCCGGCGGCAAGACGGTCTGCGCGCCGACCTCGTACAACATCGCTTGGGTGGCCAACCCGACCTGCGAGAACAAGCGCTCAGAGCCGCAACCGGGGAAATAAAACACCGCCTCGCTGTCCTCAGCGGTCTTCACGGGGTCGCGGATAATCGGCACGATGCGGGCGTCTTCTAGCCCCAACAAGGCGCGCGCGGTTTGCTTGGGCAGCTTGTCGGTGAGCGGGCGATTAAGGAAATGGATGATCTGTTCGCGCACCGGCTGCGGTCGCGTCGTCGCCGCCGGCTGGCGCAGTTGCGGCGCACCTAGGCCTAGATAACGCACGAACTGATGCCCGATGCGCTGCGCCGTGTAGCCCCATTCGATGGCAATCTTGCGCGTCCAGCGGATCGCGTCCGGATCGGTGGCGTTGAGGAAGAACTGCGCCAAGGCGGTGCCGGGCGAGAAACGCTTTTTGCCCATCTGTTTTAATAGATGACGCATGGCCATCGACACATCGCCAAAGTCGATATTGACCGGACACGGATTTTTGCACTTATGACAGACCGTGCAATGGTCGGCGACATCGTTAAAGGCATCGAAGTGATGGATCGAGATCCCGCGCCGGGTCTGTTCCTCGTACAAAAACGCCTCGATCAACAGCGAGGTCGAGAGGATCTTGTCGCGCGGGCTGTAGAGCAGGTTGGCACGCGGCACATGCGTGGTGCACACCGGTTTGCATTTACCGCAGCGCAGACAATCCTTGATCGAATCGGCAATCGCGCCGATCTCGGACTGCTCCATGATCAGCGACTCGGTCTCCAGCAAGGAAAACGACGGCGTGTAGGCGTTGTCCAGATTCGCCCCCGGCTGCAACTTGCCACGGTTAAAACGCTGCTCGGGATCGGTTTTTTGGCGATAGACGGCAAACGCGGCCAAGGCCTCAGGCGATAGGTAATCGAGCTTGGTGATGCCGATGCCGTGTTCGCCGGAGATCACGCCATTTAAGGCCATCGCCAAGTGCATGATGCGATCCACCGCCGCATTGGCGGTCTTCAACATGGCGTAGTTGTCCGAATTGACCGGCACATTGGTGTGCACATTGCCATCGCCGGCGTGCATGTGCAGGGCGATAAAGACGCGGCCCTTGAGCACCTTTTTGTGCACCGCCTCCGCACCGATGAGGACGCGTTCATACTCGCGCCCGGTAAAGATACGCCGCAACTCGGCGCGCAGCTCGCGCTTCCACGACACGGTTTCTTGCCGCGATTGCAGGGCGCGGAAGATCGCATCCTCGTCGAGGCGCTGTAAGAGGCCGGACCAGCGCAGCCGCAACGCGGCAATCAAGGCCACGGCGCGGGTGCGCCTATCCTCCGTCAAGGCATTATCGAGATCCACCGGATGCGTCGTTTCTAGTTCATCCGCGTCCTCGATCAACGGCAACGGGCCTTGCAAAAAGACCTCTAGCGCATCAAGCAGTTCGAGCTTGTTTTGGATCGACAGCTCGATGTTGATCCGTTCCACACCATCGCTGTAGTCGGCCAGCCTATCGAGCGGGATAACCACATCCTCGTTGATCTTGAAGGCATTGGTATGCGCGGCAATGGCTGCCGTCCGGGCGCGGTCGAGCCAGAATTTTTTACGCGCCTCGGGGCTGACGGCGATAAAACCCTCACCGCCCCGTGCATTCGCCAGACGCACCATCATCGATGCGGCCTCGCCCACCGAGCGTTCGTCATCGCTGGCGATATCGGCCACCAAGACCATGTTAGGGCGCGCCGTGCGATGCGCCTTGGTCGCGTAACCGACCGCCTTCACATAGCGCGCGTCGAGGTGCTCCAGACCGGCCAACACCACGCCGCCGGGGCGCGTATCCAGATAGCGTTTGATCTCAACGATGGCCGGCACCGCCTCGTGCGACGAGCCGAAAAACTCCAGGCACACCGTGCGTACCTGCGGCGGCATGCGATGCAAGATAAAGGTCGCCTGCGTGATGAGGCCATCGCAGCCTTCTTTTTGGATGCCGGGCAGACCGCCCAAGACCTTATCGGTCACATCCTTGCCCAAGCCCGCCTTGCGGAAGGTCGCGCCGGGGATAGACAAGATCTCCACCTCGCCCTTGGGACGGCCATCGGCGTACCAGCGGCGCAACTCAAAACGCGCCATCTCAATGTCGTGGATCTTGCCGAGGTTATGGTCTAGGCGCGTCACCTCCAGCCAATCGGCCTCGGGTGTGACCATCCGCCACGACAGCAGATTATCGACCGCCGTGCCCCACAACACGGCCTTCTTGCCGCCGGCGTTCATCGCCACATTGCCGCCGATGCAGGACGCATCGGCCGAGGTCGGGTCGACCGCAAAGGCTAGGCCCGCCGCCTCCGCCGCCTGCATGACGCGCCGTGTTACCACCCCAGCGCCGCAGCGGATCACGGGCGTAGGCAGGGTGTGGCCGGGCAAGACGCGCTGTTCGATGGCGTCATAACGATCGAGCTTTTCGGTGTTGATGATCACGGCGCGCGTGGTCAGCGGGATCGCGCCGCCGGTGTAACCCGTACCACCGCCACGCGGGATGATGTTGCAGCCCGCCGCGACACACTCGGCCACCAAGGCCGGGATCTCATCTTCGTGATCGGGATACAAGACCGCAAACGGATATTCCACCCGCCAGTCCGTCGCATCGGTGACATGCGTCACACGGGCGTGGCCATCGAAGGCGATATTATCGCGCCGCGTGTGATGTAGGAGCGCCTTCGTCAAACCATGACGCAGCCGTTCGGTCGCGGTAAACTCAGCGGCAAAGGCATCCACCGCCTGATGCGCCAAGACCAGCAAGGCGGCCACCTGCTCATTCCCCTGGCGGCGTTTATCGACCTCGGTCAAACGATGGCGCAAGGCGGTGACAAGCAGGCCGCGCCGTTTAGCGTTCGCCAGCAGGTCATCTTGTAGATACGGGTTGCGCGTCACCACCCAGATATCGCCCAAGACCTCGAACAACATCCGCGCCGACCGTCCGGTGCGCCGCCCCACGCGCAAGGCCTCGATCAGGCGCCAGCCCTCTGCCCCCAGCAGACGCAAGATGATCTCGCGGTCAGAAAACGAGGTGTAGTTGTAAGGGATTTCGCGGATCCGCTGCGGGGTATTTTGAAGGGTCATGACAAACGCCGAAACACCGTGAACAAGGGCGTATTCTAGCCCAGACTCGTTACCCGCTCACTAAGTTATTGCGAATCGCCAAAGTCAGGAAGAATGGGGACCGAGTCTAACATTTAACCCATAGCGAGACGCGCCACCCAAAGTTCGGCGGCAGGGCGCAACATCTCCAACAACCAGCCGGGAGCGAGGCCTATAGCGATCACAAGCCCCACAAAGACCAGCAAGACCGCGCGCTCACGGGGCAATAGATCAACGGCATCGCGCACCACCGGGCTGGTGATGGGGCCAAAAAAGGCGCGTCGATACAGGCTCAAGAAATAGGCAGCACCCAGCACCATGCCAAACAAGGCCGCCAACCCCGCGCCGGTATGGGTCTTGAGCGCCGCGATCAGCATCAATAGTTCCGCCGGAAAACCGCTGGTCCCTGGCAGGCCCAAGCTAGCCAGGCCTAAGACGAGGAATAGGCTGGCCAAGATAGGCATTGAACGCGCCGCGCCGCCTAGGCTCAAGACATCGCTCGAACCAACGCGCTGATACAAGAAACTGGTCGCAATAAACAGGCCACCGGCCACCAGGGTGAAATTAAGCAGTTGCAACACCGCGCCTTGCAAGCCTTGCACATTAAAGGCCGACAGCGCCAACACGATCAACCCAACATGAGACAGGCTGGAATAGGCCATCATACGGCGCAGATTCGTTTGTGCCAGCGCAGCCACCGCACCATAGAGGATCGCCACCGTCCCTAGTCCCGCCAAGACCCAATGCCATTCCAACGCCGCCGCCGGGGCGAGTGGGATGGCAAAACGGATTAGGCCATACACGCCCAATTTCAAACCGGCGAGCAAGGCAACCACGGCCACCGGCCCCTCCATCGCGACCACCGGAAACCAAGTATGGAGCGGAAAGACCGGCATCTTGACCGCGAAGCCCAAGAACAAGAGCGCGAAGACCACGCGCTCAGTCTCAATCGGCACGGGGGTCGCCAACAGGGAGGGCAGGTCAAAGGCCAACGCCCCCGTTAGGTCGGCATGATTGAAAGCGAGCAAAACAAAACCCAACAACAAGGGAGCCCCACCCGCTAACATCACCATCGCGTATTTCATTGCCGCATAACGCCGGTTCGGCCCCACGCCCCACAAACTGATCAAAAAATATAAGGGCACCAGCGACAACTCCCAAAAGAGGAAGAAGAGTACGGTATCCAGCGCACAGAAGATGCCTAGCGTCGTCGTCTCCAAGAGCAACAAGAGGCTAAAGAAGAGGCGCTGATGCGACATCACCGTGTTCCACGAGGCCACGATAACCCCAATAAAGAGCAGCACCGTGGTTGGCAAGAAGAACACCGACAAGCCATCGACACCGACCAGATAGTTGACCGGCAGGCTCGGGATCCAACGCGCCTGCTCGACCAATTGATAGCCCGCCTGAGTCGGGTCAAAACGGGATAGGATCACCCCAACAATGACCAGATCCAGCAACGCCGTCCCCAGTGCGATGACCCGCGCCTGCTCCGGACGCGGCCAAAACCATGTCAACGCCGCACCGATGGGCAAGGTCATAAAGAGCAAAGAGAGCAAGGGCATCTCCAACCACATCGCGTCCATTACAGCCCCTTCACGCCCACAAAATGACTGGCAAGACCCTGTAACGGCGCCTCAACCAATCTCAACCACGGTTCCAGATAGAACCCCGCCACGAGCAAGACCGTCATCATGACCCCCACCACCCAGAGTTCTTCGCGGCTAGCGCGTTCCACCTCCCGATCGAGTGCCTGATCGCGCGCTGCCAAAAAAGCGCGCTGAAAGGCGTAGAGCAAAAAACCCGCCGCCGCCACATTACCCAAGGCCGCCGCCACCGTCGGCAAGGCACCAAAACGCTCTATCGAGGCCTCTAACACCAGATGCGCGGCATCGAAACCTGGCGTACCCGGCATCCCGACAATAGCAAGGCCGCCCACCAAAAAAGTAATGCCAATCAGTGGGATGCGGTCAAACAAGCCCCCTAGTCGGGCCAATATCGTGGTGTGCGTGCGACGATAGACAAAACCCGTCATCATCCACATGGCCGTGACCGCAAGCCCAAAGTTGACCGTCAACAACACGCCGCCCTGAAACCCCATAGGATGCAAGGCGAAGATCCCCATGATCAACAATCCCGTATGCGAGATCACCGCGAAGGCCAGCAAACGGCGCAGATCGGATTGCTGAAAGGCCAAGAGCGCCGCATAGAACACCCCCGCCGCAGCAAACCCCACCACGAACAGATGCCACTCAACCACCATCTCGGGCAAGATCGGCAACACATAGCGCAGCAGACCGAAGATGCCTATCTTGATGCCCAATAGAAACACCGGCGCAATCGCGACATTGCCATGTTGCGCCACCACGGGCAGCCAACCGTGCAAGGGAAAGATCGGGGTGCGCACACCCAGTCCATAAAACAGCATAAAGAACACGATAGGCGCAACGCGGGCCTCCACCGGTACCCGCGTCAGGTCGAGCAGATCAAAACTCCACTCGCCGGTCGCATGGGCATGACTCCATCCCAAGACCAGCGTTCCCAGCAGGAGCAAGGCAATCCCCGTGCCCTGAAACTGGTAGAACCGCGCCAGCATCACATCCTTCTCCGGCGAGGTCGCCCAGAACCACAACAAATAGCCGACCAAGGCGATCTCAGCGGCCGAACTCGCCACGAACCAGAAGAGATTGACCGTCACTAACTGCGACATCAAGACCCCTTCCAAGGCCAACATAACAGCCAGCAAGCGTCCCGCGTTCGGCAATTCGCGCACGAGGCTGTAGATGACCAGCAACAACACCAATAAGGCCACCAACAAGACGAACAACACCGTCACGCCATCGGCCGCCGCATGATAGGCAATAGGCCCCACCAACGGCAGCCACTCCGCAAACTGCAGCACGGCCGTACTGGTATCTATCCCCCGATAGAGCGCGATAGCTAGGCCTAGCTCCAGCAATGCAAAGACACGGCCCAGTCGCACGCTTGCCGGTCGCGCCGGGTTGTCACGAGCCAAACGCCAGACCCACGCAGCCCCGATGACAGGCACGAGTTGTAGCAAGGCCAAGAGCGGCAAGGCCGCGTGATTAAACCAATACACCTCGCTCATAAGATCACCACCAGCGTGGCCATAATCAATAACAAGAGATAACGCGGCCGTTCCAGCAAGGACTCAACCGCTTGAAACAGCACACCCAAACGGCCCACCCATGCGCCCATGCGCCCCCCCCCCGGTTGCAAGATCAGGCGCGACTCAAAGCGATCGCACTGCCCGCCGGCCCAGGCCAACAACGCGCCGGCTAACCCATGTCCGCGCACCACGCGATCCGCATCGGAAGACAACGCCTCGGTGAGTGTGTCCGTCGGCAGACCCACCATGCGGCTCACCACTGTCTCGTCAATGGCGCGCACATCACGGGCGATATTCAGCGTTGGCCGCACCAGCAGGGCATCCGTCAAGGAGTCCAGCCAGAAGCGCTGCAAGGCCGCACGATACAGGCCGGATCGCCGCGCCAGCCAGGTGGGTGCAGACGGTGCCGGACGCGCATCGACCATGTGCATATAGGCCGGCGATGCCAAGAATTGCCACGCCCGCCACAACGCATGCAAGACTAGGTGCCATAGCGCCCACTCAAACCAACCCAGACCGATTGCCACAAACATCAAGCCCACCTGCGTCGTCGTCGCAAACGACAGGGCCGATTTCACATCCGTCTGCACCAGCCCAGACAGATAGCCATACCCTGCGGTCAACAGCCCCAGTGCCGCGATAATCACCAAGAGCGCGGGCACCTGTTCAAGGACGGGTTGCAGACGCAGGAGCAGATAAACCCCTGCATGCACCAAGAGCGCACCGTAAAAGATGGCCGAAGACGGGGTCGGCCCCTCTAATGCGCGCGCGATCCACGGCGCAAACGGCACTTGTGCCGATTTGGCCAAGGCTGCAATCACAAACCCCAAGGCCAGCAGCCCCGTCCACAAAGGATCGAGGTGCGCCTGCGCCAACGCCGCCCACTCCAACGATCCCACCCACGCGAAGGCCAGCGCGATCCCTAACATGAAGCCCGCGTCGCCCACCCGATTCGTAATAAAAGCCCTCTGCGCATTGACCGTCGCCGTCGGCCTATCATAGGCATAGCCGATCAACAGCCACGAACTCACCCCGGCCAACTCCCAACCCACAAAGGCCACGGCGGCATTACCTGCCAAGGCAATAAACAGCATCCCCGCGACGAACACCAGCAAGGCCATGAAGAAACGATGAAACCCCACCTCGCGATGCAGATAGGTCGCCGAGAAACGCAGCGTCACACTGGCCAAAAAGGTGATCAGCAGGGCGAAGGTCAAGGCCAAGGTGTCGTACATAAACGACAAATGGATGGCATCTTGACCACTGGCAAACCAGACGCCCAGATCCACGCGCTCATTGCCTCCCCCCTCACCGCCGCTCACCGCCACAAGGATGAGCATCAACAGCGGCAACAAGGTGGCCACCAAGGCGATACGCACCGTCAGCGGTTCGGCCCTATCGCCGCTCGGGGAGCACCACAACACACGCACGGCGATCAAAGCTGCCGCCAGCAAAGGCAACAATGGAATGGCAAATGGTAGCCACAGTCGGAGCCGTGCCGTTAAATCAAACATAAGATGCGTATCCATTTCCATCGCTTTAACACGCCTCCGTCAATAAGGCCGGCGGCAAAGGCTCGCGTTTTCCCGCAAACCAATCGACAGAACGCGCCACCGTGGGCAACGACTCGGCCGTCCCCGACCACGCCATCCAGCCACGCGCCGGATCAAACAAATGCAGGACGGCCGTCTCCGGGTCTTTCGCAGCCACGACCAACCAGCCAAGACCAATCAACTCTTGCAAGGGCGGCTGGCGTTGATAGATCGCCGTGATCACATCGAGGCTATGCTCGACGACTACCAAGAGTCGCATCGCCTCATGGATCTCGATCATCTGCCTAGGCAGTCCCGTGCGCAGATCGGAACTCGCGCCCTCCATCACCCCCAGGTAGCCCGTCACATTATGCGTCGCCTTCGTGCCGCAACCATAACGCTCGTTATCCACGGTCGAGAAGTAATACTCCAGGCTAATGCCCGCACCGACCGGGCCGTTGGCCAACAGCAAGCCTTCTAACACCCGCCCATCGGCATCGCGTGTCGGGTCATAGGAGATCAAAAAGGCGCGGCGATCAAAGAACACCCCGCGCGACACCGAGCGCCGCCCGATGATGGCGCAGGCATTAGTCGCGTGTCCTAGTTCGGGGCGCGGTTGGCTGTAATCCCAGCGCCGATCTTGGATATGTCGCCATGCGCGTTTCAGACTAGGCGTATCTGGGGCTGAGGCAAAGCGCCGACAGCGTTCTTGCATGTGTAACTGGGCGGCCGCATCGACCTGTTCACGCAAGGCGGCAAAGGCAGGTTGCAAGGCGGACGGGATGATGTCCTGGTCATACCACAGCACACTGTCATCACAGGTATTGTGCTCTGCCCCCAAAAACCAAGTGTCTTCCGGGATGACGATACCGCGCGTCGCCAACACCGCACGCACCTCAGGCCGATTGGCCATTGCCGCCAGAAGACGCGCATTGGGCCCCGAATGACGCCCAGAACAGGCACCACAATCATAGGCCGCCATGTGCGGATTGTTCAGGCTATTAGAGCCGTGCCCCATGATGGCCACCAAGGGCGCAAAGCCATCTGCCAGGCCGATGTTACGCAAGAAGCCTTGGCAACGATCCGCCTGTTCGCCCTCATCAAACCCCGCACGATTCACCTCGACCGTGCCCGCAGGTGCGTCTGGTAGGGCGGTAAAGCGGAGGCGCGTTTGCGCCTCACCCTCAAAACGCCGCCGCATCGCCTCGGCCAGACGGCCCACACGCGACGGCCACAACGCCTTCGCGGCCAGCGTCAACGCCGCCATAGGCGCGGCCAAGACCATCCACGCCGTGCTCGCCAAACCGCGCCGCGTCCCTTGCAGCAAACGATAGCGCGCGTTCTCACGCCCCGCGCGGCGTGTGGTGTAACGCAGGGCCGCAGCAGGATCGAGCGCCGTTTCATGAATAGCGTGGGCAGGGCGCGCCACCACCGGACACAAGGTCGTCACCGTGCGATCGCCCAACCCTTGCCAATTGATAAATACGCTGTAGTGCGCTGCCGCACCCAAGGTTTCGATACGCGGGTTGATCTCTTCGAGATGACGCCGCGTACCTTCTTCGCGGTCATCCATACACCACACCAGCTGGGCCTCTGGTCGCGTCTCACGCGTGGTCCACGACCCGCGTCCATGGTTGGCCGCAATCGCGGCAAAGACCTGCTCGCGATAATGCCGTTCGTAGGCCATGAGCCAGACCTGCCCCGACTGGTCAGCATCCAAGGTCGTCAGGCACGCCAACAATCGCTGTGCACCGATCTCACCGGCCGCACGCAGGTCCGCCGCCGCAAGGCCCAGATGTTGCGCCAAACGGAACAGGGGCCACACCGTCCCCGAGACGCTCGCCCCGCCCTTGCGATCGACGCTCGGCGTCTCGCGCCAACGCCATACCAGATGTGCCACGCGTGACCACTCCACAGCTGCCGCGCCTAATGCACTCGACTCGCGGTGCGGCGCCTCACGCACTAGGCGTTCCGCAAAATCGGCCAGATACTCAGGCAACTTGCCCGCAAACAGGGCGTGACGCACCAGCAACTCAGCGGCGTTATGCTGGAAATAGGCATTCAAACCATGCACACTGGCCTCAATGCGCCAATGCCGCCGACAAATGCGCTGCGCGTAAAGTCGCTCCAGCAGCAAGCGCACGGCCAGAAAGTCCACCATCGCAATCGACGCTGGCCGCGCCAGGCTGCGTTGCAAGACCATCCCCGCCCAACCCGGGATCTCCAAGGCCAAGCGTTCGAGATACGCCGCCCAACCCGCCTCCGGTATCCCCAACAGGCGCAGCTCTTGCCACACGATATCTAGCGGTGCGTCAGGTAATCGTTCCGACAAGGCCGCCCACTCATCGCTCAGATCATCCAAGAGCCATACCGGATCCCGCTCGGCCAGCGCCCGCCATGTGGCATAAAAACCCTGCCCCCGCGACGGCGCATGCCAGCCCGCCAACCCCTGATCGAGATGGGCCGCCAAGGGTCGGATCAAGGCCGGGCGTAAGATTTCAAGAAGGTCTTCCCCCGTCAGGCCCAGCAACACACTACGCAGACTAAGCACCGTCGGCGCGCGGCCATCCCATTGGCCCAACAAACGCCCCAGCAACGCCGCCGCCTCGCGCCGCAAATGGTGGTCCACCAAGGCGCTATCGCCCTCGTCGACCAAGGCATCCGGCATCGCTTCGAATAACTCCTCGGGATGGCGCAAGGCCTCTTGCAAGCCCAAGACCTCCAGACACGCGGACCACAGATCGGACACCGCCACAGCTTCCGGCCGTCCTGCATTGAGCGCCGTCGCCATCGTCGGTAGCACATCGGGCTGCCAACGGCTCAAGGCGGTAGTCTCGGCCAACTGCCAACTTAACTGCGTCCGTGACAAGCGCTTAAACGGAAAACGCAAGACCGCAGTCAAGGCCTGCCGACGCGTACAGGTGGCCAACACTAGCGCATCTAGGTCAGGGATATCAGCCTGCTCCAAGGCCGCGTCCAAGTCCGTCGCATCGATACGCCCCTCGGCATACAAGACACGAAAACGCTCCGGCGGCAGATAACCCTCGGCTCCGGTCAGCTCCCGCGCTGCACGCAAGGCATCCGGAAATGCCAAATGCTGGTAGCCATGCAAGGTGTTGTGATGAACGAAATCACGAATCGGCGCCTGCGCGGGCAACACATGCTCCAAGTGGTGCAGCAACGCGTCCAGGCGCGCCTTAGAGGCTGCCTGTGGGTCTGTCGAAGTAGGCGCGTTCGTATGCGTGTTCATCCCTTTTACCTCACGCTCATGCGCCGAACAGGCGCGCCAGGCGCTCGACCGACGGGCTCACCAGCGCCAACAAGCCCATCGGAAACACCCCTAGCACCAAGATGCCACTGGTCAGTACGGCGGCGGCCATAAACTCGGTTCGCGTCAGGTCGGGGATCTGCTGCATGGTTGGACTAATCGGGCCGGTGAAGAGCCGCCCCACCGTGCGCAAGGCATAGGCCGCCGAGATCAACACACCCAACGACAGCAAGGCCGCCCAGAGACCAAACTGATCAAAGGCACCGAGCAAGACATGCAGTTCAGCGACGAAACCCACCGTCCCCGGAAAGCCCACGGCCGCGACCAAGGCCAGCACCGTAAAGAATGCGAAGCGCGGCATCACGCGCACCAGCGAGGCGTAATCGCCAATATCACGAGTATGCGTGCGCTCATACAGCAAGCCTATAAGCAAAAACAGCGCGCCCGCGACTAGGCCATGCGCCACCATCTGCACGATGGCCCCCGTAAAACCCAGCGCATTTAACGAGGCGATGCCCAACAAGACCACCCCCATATGCGAGAAGGACGAATAGGCCACCATCTTTTTGAGGTCGCGTTGTTGCCAGGCTAACACCCCGCCGTAGATCAAACTGATCAAGCCCAAGGCAACTAAAAGCGGCTGCAAAACCTGCGCCCCAGCGGGCAAGGCACTCGCCGCACGGATCAGACCATAACTGCCCATCTTCAGCAGGATGCCCGACAACAGGATAGAAACCGGACTCGGCGCCTCCACATGCGCGAGCGGGAGCCAACCATGCAATGGAAAGATCGGCATCTTTACGCCGAAGCCGATCAACAACCCAGCAAACAACCAGGCCTGCGTCTCGGCCGGCAGACTGCGCCCCGTTTCGCGCAAGACGGTCATATCAAAGCTATGCGCCGCCGAAAGATCATAGAGCATCAACAGTGCGATGAGCATGAAGGTCGAACCGCCCATGGTATAGAGCACGAAGTTCAGCGCCGCACGGCTACGATGCACGCCGCCGTAACGGTCGATCAAGAAAAACAACGGGATCAGGGTCAGTTCCCAAAACACATAAAACAACGACCAATCGCGTGCCGAAAACACCCCGAGCATGGCGCTTTCCAACATCAAGATCAGGGCGTAATAGCCTTTTTGACGCGTCCGAATGCCGCCCGAGGCCAACACCGAGATCACGACTAACAGCGTGGCCAGCAAGATCATCGGCAACGAAAACCCATCAATGGCCAACGAAAAGGCCGAGCCGAGCCGCGGGTTCCAGCGATGCGTCTCAAACAACTGTGGCGCCGCCTCTTGCAGATCAAACGACACCAGCAACACGAGCGAAAAGGCCAGCGTCACCCCGGCGGTCATCAACGCGATCACACGCGTCCAGCGCACGGGCAACAGCGCGATCAGCACGACACCCAACAAGGGTAAAGCCAGCAGCGTGTGTAACATTATCGTGTTCTAACCCGCCGCCTCATGAATGCGATGCGGTTTGCCCCCACGGTGAGGGCAACGGACAGAGCAGGTCATCGGCCGCGTCTGCGCCAAGTCGCTCGTAGATTGCCGCCAAGGCTTGATTCTCCGTAGCAAAGATGTTCCCCCCGCCGATCAGATCGAACAGATGCGTCTGTCGCATAACATCAAGAACCTGTTTCTTTAGACCAGAGAAGATCAACTCGATACCCGATTCGCGGAGACGATCGACAAGGTGATGCACGACCTCTTCACCCGAGGCATCGAGTTGGTTGATGGCATCACCGACAACGAGGATAAATGTTGCCTCCTTATGATCGGCCACCACCTCCAACACCGCATCCTCAAAATGGGCGACATTGGCAAAATAAAGCGAACCATCAAAACGCATCGCCACAACATGTTTACTGGTTGCCAGATTAGGATTGACCTTAATATCACGCAGCGTGCCATCGTGGTAACGACCCAAAATAGCCACACGCGGGGTCATGGTGCGATAGAGAAAAAGCAAAATCGCCAATCCGGCACCGACCATAATGCCCTTGTCCAGATGCGGCGCCACCAACATCGTTGCAACAAAGGTCACGATTGCCGCCACCCCGTCATGCCGACTCGCCTGCCATGCATGCTTGACCGCCTCGAAGTTCACCAAGCCCGCCACCGCCATGATAATGATTGCGGCCAACACCGCCTGCGGCAGGTGATAGAGCAAGGGGGTCAAAAACAACAAGGCAATCAACACAAACACCGCCGTAATCACCGCCGCCATCCCGGTCTTAGCGCCTGCGTCAAAATTAACCGCCGAGCGCGAAAACGAACCTGACACCGGAAACGCCTGCGTAAAACCGCCGACGATATTGGCCAAGCCCTGACCGATCAACTCTTGATTAGGATCGACCTTTTGTTTGGCCTTAGTTGCCAAGGCCTTAGCGATTGAGATCGCCTCCATAAAGCCCACCAAGGAAATGACGATCGCCGCCGACAACAAAGAGGCCAGCGCATCCCAGTTAAGGTCGGGCATCGCCATCGCCGGCAGACCCTCGGGCACGGCACCCACCACCTCGCCGCCACCGACCAACTGGAAACCATCCCCTTGGATAGACCGGATACGATAGCGATAGCCATCGGTCTGCCGGTCAGCAGGCGCATGATCGGCAAGATAGATTGCCGTGCCGCCTACGCCATCCTTAACCCGCACCACCCATGTCTGGCGCAGGCTCTTTTTGAGTAATGCGGTCTCTGCCTCGGCCTTCAGCAAGGCGATCTCCGCCAATTCTAAATCGTACGCCACACGCGCCGTCTCTACGCTCTCGACCTTCTCGTGCTTACGCGCGTAGGTCAAGGCCGCGCTGAGGCGTGATTTATGCTCAGTCACGCGGTGCTGTTCTTGTTGCGCGCGATAAACCTCGTTGACCCTCACCGCCAGATCGGGGCTCATGATCTGCGCGGTGGTCCCCGGCATGTTTTTCTCAAACCCCATTCCCCACGACAGGGCTGTCGTGACCACTACCGCCACCAAGACCCCCGGCCATTTAGGCACGAATCGCTTCATCCCCCACATCAACGCGATCGCCAACGCGCCCATCGCCAAGGTGGGCAGGTGCGTATCGCCAATCTGCGCAAACACGCCCCAGATGTCGTTCAGAAAATGCTCGGAGCGACCCATCGGCACCCCAAACAACTTGGACACCTGTGACAAACCGATGATGATCGCCGCCGCATTAGTGAATCCCACAATGACCGGATGCGACAGAAAGTTGACCACAACACCCAGCTTGAACACGCCCAAGGTGATCTGAACGAGACCCACCAGCAAAGCCAGCAAGATAGCCAAGGCGATAAACTGTTCTGAGCCAGGCGCGGCCAACGGGGCCAGCGACGACGCGGTCAACAACGACACCACCGCGACCGGGCCCGTGCCTAAAAAATTACTCGACCCAAACAACGCTGCGACGGCGACCGGCAAAAACGCGGCATAAAGGCCGTAATAGGCTGGCATCCCCGCCAATTGGGCATACGCCATCGACTGCGGGATGATAATCAAGGCAACGGTAATCCCCGCCAAGAAATCAAATTTCAAGGTGTCCTTGTCCAGCGGAAACCATTTCACAAAAGGGAGGTAACGAGAAAAACCGTTCATTTTATAGGCTATTTTTAGATTGATAAATAATTTCGTGCGCCAACACACGCGCCGACAGGCTGAATTTTGACGCAGTGTACCACTAAAGCGGCCATCAAATTCTTAACGAAACACCTCCAAGGATCGCGTCCCCCAGTTCAGAACGCCCGTTTTGCGCGTCATCTTGGCCGCGACCGCCGGATGCGATGCCTGGATTACCTCAGCGGCAAACTCGCCCATAAAACGCGCCTTCAGTACGGCGCGGGCACGATCGACGCCCACCTCGTCATAAGGCGCAGAGGCCAATAACAAAAAACCATCGTCAGGGATGCGTCCCGCCTGCATATTGGCCTCGATGATGCCCGCCGCCTTACGAATCGGGTCCGCCAGATCTGGGCTATAGGGACCGATGATGAGGGCCAGATTCGGCATGTGCAACCAATCAAAGCCGCGGCCCACGCAAATCATCCATTCGCGGTGCTCGACCGCCAAAGGCCGCGCCGCCTGACGCACCTCAGCGATGTGATCAAGATTGCCCAGCAGCAAGGGCAACAAGTCGACGCGCACCTGCGTCGGCATGTCCGGGAAGAGGCGCAGCACCTGCGCCGGCAACCCCTCGCGCCCCGCCGCACCTTGAGCACTGACATCGCTCATGTTCAGCAACTCGCCCGTCACGCCATGCAAGATAATGGCATCCTCATCGGTCTCAAACCCGCACACCAACGGATACACCGTACCATGCGCATCACCAAAGAGCGATTCCACTTGCGCCTTGATCTCAAAGGTGTGCGCGCGCCGCATCTGTGCAGTAGTTAAACCCCGCACAGCCGCGACGCTCGCTACCCTTAGAGTAGTGATAGGTAATCATGATCAGACTACGGCGACCACGATTCACCGACTTATTGACCGCATCGGCCAGCGTCTCCCCCAGATGCGGCCAACCAAGGTTAAACATCCCGCCCAAGTTTCGAAAGGGCTGAATAATGCCTGCGGGCGTATTGGTCGCGATCGGAATATTGATACGCCCATCCATGCACTTAAGCACCAAGATCGCCGTTGGGTGTTCGGCCAGATAACGCTTGCGTGCCAAGAAGGCCTCCGGCATCACAAACTCATCCGCGTGCCGATAGGCTAGGTCAAACAACCACTCGATCCGTTGCTGTATGGGGAGCGTATGCATCGCTATTTCACCAGCGTCACGGGGATGTCCACCAGATGCAAGACCTTGCTCGAGATCGAGCCTAACAGCATGCCCTGCAAGGCGCTCATGCCGCGCGACCCCATGACAATCTGATCGCAGGCCAAGGCCTTAGCCTGCTCGGCGATGCCGTGCGCGGTTTCACCTAGGTAGAGATGACGCACGACGCGCCGCCCCGCCGCAACCGCTATCGCCTCGGCCTCGGCCAAGAAGGTTTCGGCCTTGGCGCGTAACATCGCCTCGATCTCGTCATCGCGCATAAAACGACGCACCTCCCAGTCCACGATAGGTTCTTGGACATTGAGCACATGGATCTCGGTATCATCACAGGGGCCGGCACACACAAAACGCAGAGCGCGGTACGCGGAATCAGAACCATCAATGGGTACAAGCTGTCTAAACATAGTGTCCTCCGAAGGGCATACAGGCGGTGGGGATAGGTTTATTTTACGCCAGCCGCGCCTCGAAGTGGCTAGAATTAACCCCCTATTACACCCTCATATCGCTTATAGATACCCCATGAATCGCGTCTCTCTTTGTCTGGTTTTACTGTGCTTACCGCTGCCGGCGCTGGCCGCCACCGGCCCCGAACTCGCGGGCATCCCGATCGATTTCATCTTCTTCGCCCTTACCCTGTTGGGCGTAGCCGTCTTCCACCATTCCACCCTCTATGTCGCGCTCACTGGGCTGGCCAGCATCATCCTCTACAAACTCGGCTTCACCGACTTTCGCGGCATCACCGGGCTAGAGGGCCTATTCACTCACCTCGGCCACGAATGGGTCACAATCGCCAATCTGCTCGGCTTGCTGCTCGGCTTTTCCCTATTGGCCCGTCACTTTGAAGAATCTGGCATCCCCGCCATTATCCCGCGCTATCTGCCCGGCGACTGGCGTGGCGGCTTCGTCCTTCTCATCATGATCTTCGTGCTGTCCTCCTTTCTGGACAACATCGCCGCCGCCTTGATTGGCGCCACCGTCGCGGCCACGGTGTACCGGCGCCGGGTCCATATTGGCTATCTCGCCGCCATCGTCGCCGCCTCCAACGCCGGCGGCTCGGGATCCGTCGTCGGCGATACCACCACCACCATGATGTGGATCAGCGGCATCGGCCCCATGGAGGTGCTGCACGCCTATGTCGCCGCCATCCCGGCGCTGTTTATCTTCGGCATCATCGCGGCCAAGCAACAGGCCCGTTATGCCCCCATCCACGCCAGCGACACCTCCAACCTGAGCATAGACTGGGGGCGCATCGGGGTTGTCGGCCTCATCCTCGCCGCTGCCATCGGCGCCAACATCGTCGTCAACACCCAATATTCGAACATCGCCACGGCCTTTCCCTTCATCGGCGTCGCCGTCTGGGTCGCACTCTTGGCCGCCACCCCTTTCAAACGACCCGAATGGAGTCTCCTCCCCGAGGCCTTCAAGGGCAGCGTGTTCCTGCTTTCCCTAGTGCTCTGCGCCTCGATGATGCCGGTCGAAAAACTCCCCGTGGCCGCCTGGGAGACCGCCTTTGGCCTAGGTTTTGTCTCCGCCGTGTTCGACAACATCCCGCTCACCGCGCTGGCCTTAACGCAGGGCGGCTATGACTGGGGCGTGCTCGCCTATGCGGTCGGCTTTGGTGGCTCGATGATCTGGTTCGGCTCCTCCGCTGGCGTCGCCTTATCCAGCATCTTCCCCGAGGCACGCTCGGTGGGCTTGTGGTTACGCCACGGTTGGCATATCGCCGTCGCCTATGTCATCGGCTTCTTCATCATGTTGCTTACCGTGGGCTGGCATCCGAGCTAGGCGTGTTTTCGCGGGCAAGCCCGCTCCTACAATGACAGGCGGTGTGTTCGTTGGCGTAGAATACCAAGCTGATCTTTAAGGTTATCTATGTCCCGCCCACATACCCCCGCTTGGCTCCGCCCCTTTGTCGCCTATCGCCTATGGTGGCCACAGGTCAACCGCGCCACCCTGCGCGACGACGCGATGGCCGGGCTGACCGGGGCGATGATCGTCCTACCGCAAGGCGTGGCCTTCGCCACCATCGCCGGCCTGCCGCCGCAATTTGGCCTCTACGCCGCCATGGTGCCGGCCATCATCGCCGCCCTGTTCGGGTCGAGCTGGCACCTCGTATCCGGCCCCACCACGGCGATCTCCATCGCCATCTTCGCCGCCCTGCACAGCCTCGCCGAACCGGGTAGCGGCGAATACATCCAGCTTGTCTTGACCCTCACCTTTCTGGTCGGCCTTTATCAACTCATCCTCGGTCTGGCGCGTATGGGCGCCTTGGTCAACTTCATCTCGCACACCGTGGTGATCGGCTTTACCGCCGGCGCCGCCGTGTTGATTGCCGGCAGCCAGATCAAAAACTTCACTGGCATCCCCATCCCGCGCGGCACGCCGTTCTACGAGACCCTGCATCAGCTCGTCGTCCAGTTCGCGGCCATCAACCCCTTTGTGCTGGGCATCGGTGCGCTCACCTTAGTCACGGGTCTCTTGGCGCGCAGATTCGTCCCCAAATTCCCTTACATGATCGCCGCCATGATCGTCAGCAGCGTTGTCGCCGCCGGCCTAAATATCTTCTTTGGCGGCGAAGCGATCACCGGCATCAAGACCGTGGGCGCACTCCCCGCCGGCCTGCCGCCGCTATCCCTGCCCGATTTCTCCATCGACGCCCTCAAACAAACCGCCATGCCCGCGCTGGTCATCACCTTATTAGCCCTCACCGAGGCCGTATCCATCTCACGCTCCATCGCCAGCAAGACCGAACAACGCATCGATGGCAACCAAGAATTCGTCGGTCAAGGCCTCTCCAACTTGGTCGGCAGCTTCTTCTCCGGCTACGCCAGTTCCGGTTCGTTCAACCGCAGTGGCGTCAACTTTGAGGCCGGCGCACGCACCCCGTTGGCCACCGTCTTCGCCGCCGTCTTCCTCGTCATCATCCTGCTCCTCGTCGCGCCGCTCGCCGCCTATCTCCCCACCGCCGCGATGGCCGGCATCCTCTTCCTCGTCGCCTGGGGACTGATCGATTTCCACCATATCAAGGCCATCTGGCAGACCTGTAAACCTGAAGCGATCATCCTCTGGGTCACCCTGGGCGGCACGCTAATCAACCTCGAGATGGGCATCTTTGCCGGGGTCTTGTTGTCGCTCATCATGTATCTCTACCGCACCTCGCGCCCCGAGATCGTCCCCGTTGTCCCCGCCGGGCAAGAGGGCGCCGCCGCCTGCCAGATCACCGAGGCCAAGGGTCACCCCGAATGTCCGCAGATGCGCTTCGTCCGCCTCAACGGCTCGATCTATTTCGGCGCGGTCGATCACATCCAAGGGGCCTTGCAACAGATCGACACCGATAACCTGCAACACAAAACTGTCGTCATCTACGCCCCCGCGATCAACTTCATCGATGTCGCCGGGGCCGAGATGCTGGCCCAAGAGGCACGGCGGCGGCGGCGCATGGGCGGCGGCCTCTATTTCTACGCCCTGCGTGACTCGATCCACCGTTTCCTGCGTCAAGGCGAATACCTCAAAGACATCGGCGAAGGCGGCTTCTTCCCGCGCGGCTCCAATGTCGCCGGTGCGGTCTACTGGACGCTAGACCCGGACATCTGCCGTAGCTGCAAGACACGCATCTTCAAAGAATGTCACGGCAATGTCCTGCCCGACGGCCACCGTCGCCTGCGCCTGATGCTGGCCACCGATGGCAACGCCCACAGTGTCGCCCCACGCAGCCTCGCCATCGCCCTCGCCCAACGCATGGGCGTCACCCTCGATGTCATGACCATGGTGCAACCCGGCGCGGAGCCAGAACGGGCACAGCTACGCCTCTCCCTCGTCCATGACGAGGCCGCCCACCTAGCGGTTCCCTGCAACGACCTCATCGTCGAAGGCGTTGACCCGATACGCGCCGTCATCCATGCCGCCACCCAAGCCGACACCCAGATCCTCGTTATCGGCCGCACCCCGCCCAAGGGACTGACCGATCGCTGGGTCGGCGCCCATGCCGCACGGCTCATCGACGAGGCCCCCTGCCCGGTCTTGGTCTGTCCACACGGACACGGCCTCTGGCAACGGCACATCTTGGTTGGCTATGACGCCAACCCCTCCGCGATTACCGTCCTAGAACTTGCCGCCACGCTCGCGCGCGCCACCGGCGTACCGATGACGCTGGCCACGGTCGTCAAAGCAGGCTCGCCCTCAGCCGCAGCCCTGACCCAAATGACCCAGGATGCCGCCGCAGAGTTGCGTGCCGAAGGCGTCAGCGTCGAGGTTCGCATCCTCCACGGCGCACCCGCCAACGCCCTAGCCACGCTCGCCCGCGAGATCGGAGCCGACCTCATCATCCTCGGCAAACGCCACGGCGGCTTGAATCGTCTGCTACCCAACAGCCCCACCGACCGGCTTATCGGCCTTGCCGAATGGCCGGTGTTGATCGCTAAGAGTGGCCGCTCACTCGCCGACGGAGGCCGAGGACAAAAAGCGGCTCTATGTGTCTAGAAATAGCCGTTATTCACCCGTAGGAGCGGGCTTGCCCGCGAACAGCGCTATTCACCAGCCCGCCAACAGCAGCCTTTACCGCCTTCTTTATAGGCCATGGACGGCGTGGTTTACCCATTACAAACCACATAGAGTCTTTCATTTGCTGACCACCGTGCCGCCGGCCGCCTTCCAACCCTCGATGCCGCCTTCAATGAAACGCGCCCGCAAGCCCTTGGCCTGCAAGGTATCGACCACGCTGTTGGACACCGCGCCGCCGCGCACGCAATACAGCACAATCTCTTGATCCTTAGGCAGGGTGTCGGCCCACTCTGCGATCTGCGTCGGGTCTTGCCAATGCGCGCCGGCCAGGTGTTCCGTGCTGGCCTTCATGTCGTCCGCTCGGCGCACATCCAAAAGATATTTTCCGGCCAACTCGGTTTGCAAGGTGTTGGGGGTAATCGTGCGATCCATCGTTAAGCTCCTAAAGCTAGGGTGTAGGCGAGGCCCACCAACGCACACGCGCCGATGACCTTCATGATGTCCGCCTTATAGCGCCACAAGGCAACAAAGGCGGCGATGGCGACCACCACCGACAACGCGTCAAACGGGCCCGTAAACGGTGCGGCCTCGGTCGCCTGCGGCCAAAAGGTGTGCCACGCGAAGAACACGGCGAGGTTGATGATCACGCCGACGACGGCGGCGGTGATGCCGGTCAACGGCGCGGTAAACTTGATCTCGCCGCGAGTCGATTCCACCAACGGGCCACCGGCCAAGATGAACCAGAACGAGGGCAAAAAGGTGAAGAAAGTCGCCGCCGCCGCACCGGCCAGACCGGCCGCGACGGGGTTCTCGAACACCTGCTTGGCCACGCCGCCTAGATAGCCCACCCAGGTCACGATCATGATCAAGGGGCCGGGCGTGGTCTCACCGAGCGCGAGGCCATCCATCATTTGCGCGCCGGTCAGCCATGCAAACTGATCCACGCCGCCCTGATAGACATACGGCAACACGGCATAGGCCCCGCCGATGGTCAGAAAGGCCGCCTTGGTGAAAAACTCGCCCATGTTCGTGAGCGTTTGCTGACCGCTGATGGCCCACATCGCCACCGCCCAGATCACGACAAAGGCCAGCGTCGTCACGGCAAACTTCGTCCACGAAAAACGCGCATGCGCCGGCGTCGGCGTATCGTCATCGATCAAGGCCGGGCCGTATTCTTTATTTGATGCGCCATGCCCCGCGCCACCCTTGAACTTGGCCGGCAGCCATTTTCCGCCGAGCGCGCCCAAGATGGCCGCCACCAGCACGATCCACGGAAAGCCAATCTGAAAGAAAAAGATGCCGACGAAGGCCAAGGCGGACATGCCCCACAACACCTTATTCTTCAATGCACGCGAGCCGATACGCCAGGCCGCGAACAGCACCACCGCCACCACCGCCGGCTTGATGCCGTAGAAGATCCCTTGCACCAGCGGCACATCACCGTAATTCAGGTACACCGCCGCCAAGGCCGAAAGCAACACAAACGCCGGCAGGAAGAACAACACCCCCGCCAGCAACGCGCCCTTCACACCGTGCATCAACCAACTGATGTAGATCGCCAGTTGGATGGCCTCGGGGCCGGGCAACAACATGCAGTAGTTAAGGCCGTGCAGGTAACGATGCTCGGAGATCCAGCGGCGTTTTTCGACCAACTCCTGATGCATCATAGCGATCTGACCGGCCGGGCCGCCAAAGCTAATGAAGCCCAGTTTCAGCCAATAGCCAAAGGCCTCCAACAGACTAGGTTGTGCGGGGCGCGGCAAAGTTGCAGTATCAGTCACTCTCTTTATCCTCTTTCTAAAACCTCATAAAACAAAACCCCCAGCCCGTAGGCAGGAGGTTTTGCTCGCGTCGTCAGTGTAACCGAACGTTATGTGTTTTCGTTATGTGCTTCCATCCTCGCTATACGGATAGCGCACATGGCCAAAACGGATCGCGAAGACGGCCAAGGTCAGCAACAAGACCGCACCCGCCACACCGATGATCTGCATCGTCTCCAGAGTCTTCATCTCCAAGACGAGGTAGCGCGCCATGGCAACGATCGCGATATAGATCGGGAAGCGCACCGGCAACTTGCCCGACTTGTAATACAAGCCCACCATCGCGATAACCTCTAGATACAAGAACAAGAGCAAAAGATCCGCCAAGGTCGCCACGCCCGCACCCACGATCGTCAACACCTCCGTCGCCATCGCACTGATGGTCGCCAAGGTAATCACGATCAAACCCACATGCTCTATCACGCTCAGCACGCTCAAGCACATCACTGACATCCGATTTTGTTTCATCTCCGTCATCCTCGTTTGTTTAGACCTGAGCTTTGTACCGCAAATGCGTGCAATTGGATAGCCCGACAAATAACATAGTTAAAATGCACTACGCGCGGATTAAATCATCCCATCAAAAACAGGCTAAAAACAAAAAATACATACATATCAACAAACTACAAAAAACAACGCGTACCCCCACGCACAAACCCTGCGTGACAGTTTTATTTACATCACCCGCATACCGGCGTATGGTACGCCTTCATGAAAATGACCTATGTGAGGTAAGGCTATGCAAAATCTCGGTAATGTCCTGAATATACGCACACACGGCCTAAGGGCGCTGATGGCCATCGTGCCCTGCATCTTCTTAGCGATGACACAGCCTGCAGCTGCGGACAAACCCGCCGCGAACGCCCCGCTCACCGCAAAGACACAGAAGGCTCAGAAATCGGCAACCAACGCCGCCAAGAAAAAAACAAACGCCAAGACAGCGCCTCGCGTAGAGGCCCAACAGACGGTAGCCAAAACACCCGTAACCACAGTAGCACCCGCGGCGACAACATCCACGCTGACCGCAGCGATGCCCGATGCCGTAAACGCCACCGCCACCACGATCGCGCCCTTCGTATTCATGCCCCCGTTCGCCACCCAAGCCCCGCTGCAAACACCGCCCAACGAACAGGAAATGACGGTCAAGATCACCCCCTCCGCAGAGCCTTTTATCGCTTATGCACCGGCCCCCTGGTCGCCACGCCCCAATCCTTATATCGTCCAACCGATCACCGTCACGATGGCCCCGGCAACCCCCGTTGCACCCGCGACAGAGGCGATCACCCCTGCAGGTTGGTGGCAGACCCCAGCCAACGCCAGTGTTCAGGCGAAGGTCCCAACCGCCACCCCGCTCAACGAAGCAAGCAAAGGCTTTGGCCTAGGCTCCATCCTCCCGACCATCAAAAAGGTCTATCCGACCGGCGAGAGACCCATGGTCATCGTCTCCTTCAATTGCCCCACCCAGGCACTCGGCATCACCTCCCCGACCACCAAGGCCATACGCTTTATCCTCGATTCAGGCTTTAGTGCGATCAACTCCACCGACCTCTTGCCGTGGACGCTACAGCAGGTCTGCTCCTAAACCGCTGCGCCCACAAAAAACCCGGCTCAGGCCGGGTTTTTTGTGGGCGCAGCACCCTATCGTTACTTGGTCAAGGCCAAGAACAGCTCGGGCAGGCGTTCTGGCAGGCGTTGAATGTTGTCGATGACGCTGTACTGACGACCAAAGATGTCGGCGACATACTCGTCCGCCTTCGGGTCTAGGTTGATGCAATAGGTGAAGATGCCCTCGCGATCGACCTCTTTCACCGCCTGCCGCGCGTCCTCGATGAGTAGGCGTTCATCATGGACATCGACATCGGCCGGCTGACCATCGGTGAGGACCAACAACAACTTCTTGTCCGCTTTTTTGCCGCCCAGATAGTGCGCCGCGTGGCGAATCGCCGCCCCCATGCGGGTCGAATAACCCGCCTGCATCGCCGCCAGACGGCCTTTGACGGTGTCGTCAAAATGCTCAGAGAAGCCCTTGATGTGCTGATAACGCACCTCGTGGCGGGTGTTGGAATGAAAACCGGCAATCGCAAATGGGTCGCCTAGGTGTTCGATCGCCCAGGCCAGCAATGACACCGCCTCCTGCGACAACTCCAAGATCGTCTGCTCCGACCCGGCCACCTTTTCGTTCAGCGATTCGGACAGATCCACCAACAGCAACACCGCGATATCGCGTCCATCGGTGCGGTGGCTCATATTGATGCGGGTGTCCGGTTGCGCGCCGCCCTTAAAGTCGATCAAGGAACGCAGGGCGACATCAAGGTCTAGCTCACTGCCCTCTTCTTGATAGCGGATACGCACCTTGTCTTGCGGTTTTAACAGGTCGAGCATCTTCTTCAAGCGCTTGGCCAAGGCGCCATGTTTTTGCAACAGGCTGTCGATATCGCCGGCATTGCCTGACGGGTGCAGGCCTTCATAGACGCTGGCCCAATCGGGGCGATAGGTCTGACTTTGATAATCCCACTCCGGATAATGGCGTGGCGGCAGGCCTTTAAGCTCCTCGCTCTTGTCCATTTTTCGATGTTGATCGGCGATCTCGCCTTCGTCATCCTCTTCGATAAAGCGCCACATCTGCCGGTTATCGTCGCGGTAGTCGATGACGGTATCGTCAAAATGCACCTTCGCCAGTTGATCCGTCTGCCGCCGTGTGCGTGCCACATAGGACAAGGCCAAGGTCGCAATCGCCCCAGTACTGGCCTCACCCTCGGCCATCAGGGCATGGAAACGGGCCGTAAAATCGAGCAGATCGGCATCGTGATAGCCGTGTTGCGGGTCGAGCAAGGCGCGTGACAACATCGCCAGCCGATGACGCAGACACGAGGTCGTCAACGGGTCACACGCCGCCTCGACGGGGTGCGGGTGCAAGGCCAACAAGAGCCGATGCAGGCCAGGATATTCGCGGCAGAGCAAGGTCTCGACGCGGCAGTCTTCAAAGAATTCCACCGCCATGCGCTGAAACGGACTCCAGTTATCGGCCACCTGCGTGGTCGTCCAACGGCGATGGCCGATCATGTGCGCCAACACCACGCGATACCGATCCATGCCCGTCACCCCGGCCCTATCGTCAAACACATCGGGGACGCGCAAGCCCAATTTGTCGTAATACGGGATCGGTTTACGGATCTCGTCATAGGCCGAGGAATAGGGCACGAGCTGATCGCTATCCTGCCACAGGCCACGCAGATAGAGATCTAAGCGACGCTCGACATCCATAAACAGGGTGCCATGTCGTTCGCGTTGCAAGACGGCGCGGCTGTCGGCCGATTGCACGGTGAAGTAATCGATCTGCCGCTCTGGGTGGCTGCGGTAGTTGCGAACCCCGTATTCCACCCAGTTTTTCAGACCGCCCAGGCTGAGTTGGCTGAGCAAAAACGGCGCTTGTAACAAAAAATCGGGCAGGCCAGGGCTAGGGAAGGTGGTGTGATGGCCGTGGATGGACCCCGTGGTGCGCTCCATAAAGTCGAGCGTCAGGGCGAGGTAATGCTGCATCTGTGCCTGCGTCTGCACACTGCGCGCCACCGGCGCCAGCGTTTGCAAAAAGGGGGTGATCGCCTTGCTGTTGGGCGAGCGTTGCATTTTATCGATCACCGCCATGATCTCGGGCAAGGCCGCCTCGCCCAAGGTGCTCGCTGCCGATGGCCATGCTTCGAGGAAGGCCAACATGGGTTCGGCCCCGCGCCCCAGCTTGCCAATCAGCCGCGCCGCATCGAGGTAATCTTTAATGCCTGCGCGGGTGAGGAGGGCCAAGGCCTCCTCCATCACCGCCTCAAACACCTCCTCTACCGGTTTGAACTGGGTGTCGAGTTGCACCCAATAGGCCTGCATCAACGGGTGCTGATACTCCGTAACCGGCAACGTGCCGATAGGGACAATGAGAGGGATTTCAGTCATGGCCTGTTTATCCTGAGCGGGTCATTGGGGGGGGTTACGCAAAGGTCGAATCAATGGCGTGATCCAAGGTCTCGCGGATGTCCGCGTCATCGGTGAGCGGGCGCACCAAGGCCATACGACACGCATCCTGTGCCGCCACACCGTGTTTGATTAAGGTCGCGGCATAGACCAACAAGCGCGTCGAGATGCCTTCATCCAGACCATGGCCTTTCAGGTTGCGTGCAACCCCCGCGATCTTCACCAAGCGACCCGCCATGGCCGCGTCTAGACCGGTCTCCTTGGCCAAGATCAGCGTCTCTAATTCGGCCTCGGGATAGTCGAAGTCAAACCCGACAAAACGCTGTTTGGTGGACTGTTTCAGCTCCTTCATCAACGATTGATAGCCGGGGTTGTAGGAGATGACCAACTGAAAATCGGGGTGCGCGGCGATCAACTCGCCCTTTTTATCCAAGGGCAAGACGCGGCGATGGTCGGTCAACGGATGGATGACCACCGTGGTATCTTGACGCGCCTCGACGATCTCATCGAGGTAGCAAATCGCCCCGATGCGGGCGGCCGTCGTCAACGGACCGTCCAGCCAGCGCGTGCCATTGGCGTCCAACAGGTAACGACCGACCAGATCGCTGGCCGTCATATCCTCGTTACAGGCCACGGTAATCAACGGCCGCTTTAGCTTCCACGCCATGTATTCGACGAAGCGCGACTTACCGCAACCCGTCGGGCCTTTGACCATCACCGGCAGACGCGCGGCATAGGCGGCCTCGTACAAGGCGACCTCGCGACCTTGCGACTGGTAATACGGCTCGGTCTGTATCGTATATTGCTCTGTGTTCATAGCGTTATCCTGTGAGGGTTTTAATCTGGAAATAAAAACGCCCCCAGCGTACCGGGGGCGTTCCTTACCGCTTAGCGCATAACACTAAGATGGTTTGGCACACAATTACTTATGCACGCCCAGCTTGTCACGCCAGCCCGGGAAGAGCTTGTCGGCATCGCCCGGGAAGGACTCGAAGGCACGGGCAAACTCTTTGTGCTCTTTCGCGAACTCGATCGGGTCAGCGCCGGCCTTCCAGCACTCGTAGGACTGACGCAGGGAGATCGCGCCAGCGGCCGGGGAGTCGATATGGCCGTAAGAACCACCACCGGAGGTGTTGATCACATTACCGTGGCCCAAGTTCTCGAAGAAGCCCGGCAGACGCAAGGCGTTCATGCCGCCGGAGATGATCGGGGTGGTCGGCTTCATGCCGTGCCATTCTTGGTGGTAGTACGGGCCGTCAGCCGAATCACGCTCGATCATATAGGCGATGTCGCGGTCGTCCGCCGCGCCTTCCATCTTGCCGTAACCCATCGTGCCTACATGGATGCCGGAAGCCCCTTGCAGACGGGACATCTTGGACAGCACGAAGGCGGTGTAGCCACGCAGGGCGGAAGGCGAAGTGACTGCGCCGTGACCGGCACGGTGATAGTGCAGGTACTGATCCGGGTACTGACGGCGGGCGGTGGTCACCATGCCAGGGCCGCCGACATAGCCGTCGACCAGGAAGGCCAGTTTATTGGCATCCGGGCCGAAGGTTTCCAGAAGGAAATCGGCACGAGCGAGCATTTCGTAGTGGTCGTCAGCGGTGATGTTGGCGGAGAACAGCTTGGCCTGGCCGGTTTCGTCCATGGCGCGCTTCATCGCGTCATACACCAGCGGGTAAACCTTCTTGGCCGGGCAGAACACTTGGTTGCCTTGCGGCTCGTCGTTCTTGATGAAGTCGCCACCGAGCCAGAACTGGTAGGCCGCCTTAGCAAACGGCTCAGGACGCAGGCCGAGTTTCGGTTTGATGATGGTGCCGGCGATGTAGCCGCCGTTGACGCGCGGGCGACCGAGGATGTCCCACATATCGGTGATATCTTTAGACGGGCCATCAAACAGACGCAGCATCGACCACGGCACATAGAAGTCATGCATCTTCAGGCACTTCACATCGCCCTGGCCTTGGTTGTTACCGATCGCCAAGGTCAGGAACGACACGATCATGGCGCGCCCGTCGATCATGTTGCGGTCGAACAGCTCGATCGGATAAGCGACCTTCATCACGCCTTTAGCTTCGTCGATCTCATACACCAGCGCATCCACGCCCTTAGTGAAGTCATCGGTGGTACACACCTCCACATTGGTGCCCGTGGAAGACTCGGCGGCGATGTGCGCCGCCGTTTCCAGATAGCCATAACCCGTAGCGGGCTGCATGTGATAAGCGACGAGGATGTGCCTATCTCCCTTGATTAGGTCGTCTTCTTTCAAAGACAGGTCGGCGTAGCGTGCAGATTGATCCATGAGTAACTCCAAGTAAGAGAATCGGTTGATTAACGAGACAGCCCGCGCACTATAAGACCCTGCCATCATAATGGGAATTAAAATCTTCTAATACGAAGAATAATAATTACTGATACAAGCCCCTATACGCCTCGCATAGCCTGACACGCATAGGCCAACCAATCATAGGCAATACGCCATTGACATCCCTCTGTTCGAGAGGGCCGGCCAGACATCGCCGAATGCCTCACCCACCGCACGACAGAACCCTTTTTAAGCCGCAAATTGGGTTCAGGGACGCGCACCGCCACCAAGGTCTTTTTCCAAGCGCATCACATCGCCTAAACGGTCGCCACGAAGAGAGGCGATTCGCCAGCAGCCTTACCGCCGTCCGGCGCACAGGCGGAGAGATCGTCGCGCTGCGCCAGTAAAAAATCGAGGAAGGCGCGCGCGACCACGGATATCTGCCGTCCGGCTGGATAAACCGCGTACCAATGGCGCCGGATGGGGAAATCTTTTACATCTAACACGGCGAACTGACCGGGCGCGTGCAGGGCGAGCGCATGGCAGGACAGCGCAGAGATACCGAGGTCAGCGAGAATAGCCTGCTTGATCGCTTCATTGCTGCCCAGCTCTAGACGCGGGCGAATTTCCAGCCCCTTTGCTGTGAACATGCACTCTATGGCGTTGCGGGTGCCAGAACCGGCTTCGCGCATGATCCAAGGTTCCTGTGCCAGGCGTTCAAGCGTGATGTTTTTTTGCTTCGCCAACGGGTGATCCGGCGCAGCCAAGACAACGATGGGGTTATCCATGATGGGGATGGCGATCATATCGATATCATCGGGTGGCGTGCCCAACAGGTAAAGATCATCAAGATTGTCAGCCATGCTGGCCAGCACATGTTCTTTGTTGCTGACATGCAAGGACACATCGATGCCGGGGTGCAACTTAACGAAATCGCCCAGCAGGCGTGGCGTAAAATAGGACGCGGTGGTGATCGCCATCAGCTTTAACTTGCCCTTTTTCAAGCCCTGCCGTTCGGACACCGACATGGTGTAGTGGTCGAGGATGGCGAAGATTTCTCGGCTGGCTTGCGCCAGTTCGCGGCCATCTTCGGTGAGCGTGATTTTCTTGCCCACCTGCTCCACCAGTGGCGCACCCACGATGTCGCTGAGCTTTTTCATCTGCATCGACACCGTGGGTTGGGTGAGAAACAGCGCTTCGGATGCGCGGGTAAAACTGCCGAGACGAGCGATGGACTCGAAAATCTCCAGCTGACGAAAAGTGGTGTGGTGGCGCATGATGGGCTGCCTTGGGCTAGGAGAGGAGCTGGGAATCCTAACAAATGCATAGACGATAGTCTATCGTATAGACAGAAAGAATCGATTATCACTGATGATTGCTATCCGGCATGATGCGTCCCATCGTGTCTTGCCGCTGGGGCTTGGCACGGAAACCCGACCTTATCTTTAGGAGGAATTATGGCTGCTAAGACTTACAACGCTGGCGTGAAAGAGTATCGCCAAACCTATTGGACCCCGGATTACATCCCGCTGGACACCGACCTTTTGGCCTGCTTCAAGATCACCCCGCAAGCCGGTGTGCCGCGTGAAGAGGTCGCTGCTGCGGTGGCGGCTGAATCGTCAACCGGTACTTGGACCACGGTGTGGACTGACCTCTTGACCGACCTCGACTACTACAAAGGCCGCGCCTATCGCATCGAAGATGTGCCCGGCGACGACACCTGTTTCTACGCCTTTGTGGCCTATCCGATCGACCTCTTCGAAGAAGGCTCCGTCGTCAATGTGCTGACCTCGCTGGTCGGCAATGTGTTCGGCTTTAAAGCCTTGCGCGCCCTGCGTCTGGAAGACATTCGCTTCCCGATTGCGTATGTCAAAACCTGCGGCGGCCCGCCGGCGGGTATCCAGGTCGAGCGTGACCGCCTGAACAAATATGGCCGTCCTATGCTGGGCTGCACCATCAAGCCGAAGCTGGGCCTGAGCGCCAAGAACTACGGCCGCGCGGTGTACGAATGTCTGCGTGGCGGTCTCGACTTCACCAAGGACGACGAGAATGTCAACAGCCAGCCGTTCATGCGTTGGCGTGACCGTTTTGAATTCGTGGTTGAAGCTTGCCAAAAAGCCGAGCGCGAAACCGGCGAGCGTAAGGGTCACTACCTGAACGTCACCGCACCGACGCCGGAAATGATGTACGAGCGTGCCGAGTTTGCTAAAGAGCTGGGCGCACCGATCATCATGCACGACTACCTGACCGGCGGCTTGACTGCCAACACGGGTCTGGCCAACTGGTGTCGTAAAAACGGCATGTTGCTGCACATTCACCGCGCCATGCACGCCGTGCTCGACCGCAATCCGCACCACGGTATTCACTTCCGCGTGCTGACCAAGGTGCTGCGTTTGTCGGGTGGCGATCACCTGCACTCCGGCACCGTTGTCGGCAAGCTCGAAGGCGACCGCGAAGCGACGCTGGGCTGGATCGACACCATGCGAGATAGCTTCATCCCCGAAGATCGTAGCCGTGGCCTGTTCTTTGACCAAGATTGGGGTTCCATGCCTGGCGTGATCCCGGTGGCCTCCGGCGGTATCCATGTCTGGCACATGCCTGCGCTGGTGGCCATCTTTGGTGACGATTCGGTGCTGCAGTTTGGTGGCGGTACGCTCGGCCACCCGTGGGGCAACGCGGCTGGCGCTGCGGCCAACCGCGTCGCACTCGAAGCCTGTGTGCAAGCGCGTAACGAAGGCGTCGAACTCGAGAAAGCCGGTAAGGACATCCTGACCAAAGCCGCTGCCCACAGCCCCGAACTGAAGATCGCCATGGAAACATGGAAAGAAATCAAGTTCGAGTTCGATACCGTGGACAAGCTGGATGTTGCCCACAAGTGACCTTGCGCCTTTGCGCAAGGTCATCCCGGACAGCCGCAGGGTTGATCCGGGATCCAGATAAACAATTTGAAAGGAACAAAAATGTCTGAAGTTATGGATTACAAAAGCCGCGTGTCTGACCCCGCGAGCCGCAAGTTCGAAACCTTCTCCTACCTGCCCGCAATGACCGCAGAGCAGATCAAGGCGCAGGTTTCGTATCTGGTGAAAAAAGGCTGGAACCCGGCGATTGAACACACCGAGCCCGTGTACATCATGGATTCGTACTGGTACATGTGGAAGCTGCCGATGTTTGGCGAAACCGACGTGTCAGTCGTGCTGGCCGAAGCGGAAGCCTGCCACAAAGCCAACCCGGACAACCATGTTCGTCTGGTCGGCTACAACAACTTCAACCAGTCGCAAGGTGCGGCCATGGTGATTTATCGCGGCAAGACCGTTTAAGCCGCGACGGGTGACCCAGCAGCCCCCGTCGCCCGTCGCCCGCTGGGCGCGGGGGCTTTTTGTTTGCCCACGAATGCCACGCCGAATTTGGCAAGGCATTCGCGGATGAATAAGTCTTTCTCTAAGGAGCCAGCATGAGCAATATCGTTGATCAGTACCGCATCCCCAAAGCACCCTACTACCGTCCCGTCGCCGACGAAGTCGAGCTCTTCGAGGCCGCCTACTCAGTGCGCATGCCGATGATGCTGAAAGGCCCGACCGGCTGCGGCAAGACGCGCTTTGTCGAGTACATCGCGCATAAGCTGGGCAAGCCGCTGATTACCGTGGCGTGTAACGAAGACATGACCGCTTCCGATCTGGTCGGGCGTTTCCTGTTGTCGGCGTCCGGCACTGAATGGCAGGACGGCCCGCTCGCCATCGGTGCGCGTCACGGCGCGATTGTGTATCTCGATGAAATCGTCGAAGCGCGTCAGGACACCACCGTCGTCATCCACCCGCTCACCGACAACCGCCGCGTGCTGCCGCTGGAAAAGAAAGGCGAACTGCTCCACGCCCATCCCGATTTCCAGATTGTGATTTCCTACAATCCCGGCTATCAATCGTTGATGAAGGACTTGAAGCAATCGACCAAGCAGCGTTTCGGTGGACTGGATTTCACCTACCCCGATCACACGATTGAATCTGAAATTGTGGCGCACGAATCGGGTGTGTCCCTCGAAGTCGCCGGCAAACTGGTGTCGATCGCCGAGCGTAGCCGCAACCTCAAAGGCCATGGCCTGGACGAAGGTCTGTCCACCCGGATGCTGATTTACGCCGGTTCGCTGATCGCTAAAAATGTGAATCCGCTGGCCGCCTGCCGCGTGGCCTTGGTGCGCCCGATTACTGACGACCCAGACATGCGCGACGCGCTGGACGCTGCTGTTAGCACATTCTTTTAAGCCGAGCAGGGTGGACGCAAGCACGTACTCACCCTACCTATCGAGGTGAACCATGTCGATCAATCTCGCTGACTACGCCGAACTATTAGAAGGTCTGTCGCAACACAGTCAGGATGCGCTCAACGCCAACTGGCATGACGCCACCAAGGTGTTCTCGCCGCGTGGCTTGGACACCTATCTCAAGGGCGCGGCCGCCATGCGCGGGCTGGGCAAGGGCGACACGCTGGTCGAGGCGTGGATAGTGGACGCGCCGCAAGTGGCCAAAGAAGTAGGCGAAGATGTCATCGGTGAGCTAATTACCGCCGCGCTGTCACTCGCATCGCGCACCTCGGGTTCGGTCATCGAACTGCTACTGGCGACGGCACCGACGGCGGCGAACCGGCTCGGCGATGCCGCGTTGTTCATTAATTACCTGCAATTCATCAACACCCTGATCGCCCAAGCGCCGCGCGGCGTGCGCCCGATGCTGGACAAGCTCGAAGTGCTGTTTCAGCAGCTCACGCTGGGCGGCTTGCGGCGCTGGGCGTTGTGGGGCGCGCACGCGCATCGCACCAACTACGAAGAGCAGATTCGCTACTTCAGTCTGGAATCGAAAGACTCGATTGCGATGCTGCAGAAGGAGCGTAAAGGCACGCTGCTGGTCGATGTGCAGCGCCGCATCAATATGTATCTGCGGGCACTGTGGGCGCGCGACTTTTTTATGCGCCCGACGGCGGGTGATTTTGAGACACGCGAAGGTCATAAACCCTATATCGAAGACTATCTGTTGCATCTACCGGATGCGCTCGATGATTTCACGCTTGAAGGCTTTGATCCTGTCTCGGGTCTGGAGCTTTATCGCGCCACCGCCGCGCACTGCGCCGCGCACATGGTCGAAACCAAAACCCCCATTTCCGCCGAAGCGCTCAATCCGATGCAGATGGCCGTGATTTCTGTCATCGAAGATGCGCGTGTTGAGGCGCTGACAATCCGCCGCTTCCCCGGCATGAAGCCGTTATGGGCGAAACTGCACACCGCTACACCCGCCATGACCACCAGCATGGGCGACTACCTCAATCGCCTGGCGCGCGCGCTGCTTGACGACAGCTACGCGGACAGCGACCCGTGGATTGCAGAAGGCCGTGCATTGTTTGCACAGGCGCAAGACAAACTCGACACCAACCACACCTCGTGGGACATCGGCGTGCAACTCGCGCACAGCTTTGTTCAAAAACGCATCCCGTTCAATCCACGCAAAGACCTCCTCACCGCGATCTACCGCGACGACAACCGCTACTTCTGGGAATTCGAGGAATTCGATTTCAACAAGGCGGCTGGTGCGGGCTATGACTCCGTCAAGCAGACGCGCAAATATGTCAATGTGATGGAAATGGCGAACGAAGTCGAGGTCGAAGGCGCGGGCGATGACGCACAGGAGATCTGGGTGCTGCCGACCGAGCTGTTTCCGTATGAAGACATGGGCAAGAGTTGGAACGAGCTGGAAGGTAAAGAGCCGCTGTCCGACCCCTTCCATTATTCCGAGTGGGACTACCAGATTCAGTTGGAGCGCCCCGCTTGGGCAACGGTGCAGGAAAAACGCGCCAAGTCAGGCGATTTGCAAGTCATCGACGACATTACCGCCAAGTACAAACGCGAAATCCACCGCATGAAGTTCCTGCTCGACGCGATGCAGCCACAAGGCGTGCAGCGCATTCGCAAGCTCGAAGACGGCGACGAAATCGACATCAACGCGGCGATTGCCAGCTTTATCGACATTCGTCTGGGCAACCAGCCCGACCCGCGCATCATGATGCGTAGCGTGCGCAAGGTGCGTGATTTCTCGATTTTGGTGCTGCTCGACCTATCCGAATCGACCAACGAAACCGTACACGGCCAAGAGTATTCGGTGCGCGAACTCACCCAGCAAGCCTGCGTGTTGCTCGCCGATGCCATCAACAAAGTGGGTGACCCATTCGCCATCCACGGCTTTTGTTCCGACGGTCGTCACGATGTTGAGTATTACCGCTTCAAAGACTTCGACCAGCAGTGGGACGACGCTCCAAAGGCCAAACTCGCCGGCATGACCGGACAGCTCTCCACGCGCATGGGCGCGGCGATTCGCCACGCCGGCCATCACCTGCAACTGCAACGCTCCGCCAAGCGGTTGCTCATCGTGATTACCGACGGCGAACCGGCCGACGTGGACGTGCGCGACCCGCAATACTTGCGCTCCGACACCAAAAAAGCGGTGGAAGAAGTCGCCAAACTCGGCGTGATCACGTATTGCATGAGCCTCGATCCGCGTGCCGACAATTATGTCAGCCGCATCTTTGGACAGAACAATTTTATGGTGGTCGATCATGTGCAGCGCCTACCCGAAAAACTGCCACTGCTGTATGCTGGCCTGACCCGCTGAGTTTTCCTTCGGCGAGTTCGTGGGCAGATAACGCTATGCTCATCCACGCTATACATTCGATTGACCCTCACGGATAGAAAAGGTTTTAACCCATGAGCAACACCTATGTTGGACTTCATCATGACAATCACGGCATCACCCAGCTCGGGCGCATGGTGCTCGATAGCTGGGTCTTCGGCATTCTTCCGGAAAACGAAGACTGCTCCGGCTGGGATTTAGGGCGGATGCAACTACTAATGGATAAAATAAGCGTGGAATGGGACAAATACGCCAACCTGCCCAGCCGTCTGCCGCCCGAACTTCAGCAACGCCATACCGAGATTTACGCCAAGGCGGTGGCTGCGGCTAGAACCAAAGGCTGGGATCCCGAATTGGGCGAAAACGAATAATCAGGCAAGATGTAGCCGCCGCTTGGTTTGAGCACGCCCTTCACACAGAGGCAAAGCATGGATCTTTACGCGCAACCTATCGCAACTCGTTTAACCTGGCTGTTCGACCACGCACAAAACCATGCTGCCTCTTTTGGCAGCTCGGAAACCTGGCTGGCACGCAAGCGTTATCTGGCCGAACATCCGACGGCGCTGGCGGTGCTCAAATGCATGGATGGTCGCGTCAATATTCCGGTCGCCACCGAAACCCCGATGGGCATTATTCAGCCTTTTCGCAACTTGGGCGGGCGCTTTGATCTGGGTTGGCCGCATTTGGGTGAAGTGTTGTTTGACTATGTGATGCCGAGGGTGCGCGAAGGGCGGCGCGTGCTGATGATGTCCAACTACCACTTCTCCAAAGGCGACCCACACCGGGGCTGCGCTGGGTTTAACTACGATACCGAGGCCGCGCGCGAACATACCTTCGCCATTCGCCGCCAGATCGAGCAGGTCTACGGTGCGGGGCACCAAACCGTTTATCCGCTGGTATGCGGGTTTGAAACCGACGAGGATGCGCTGATTTTGCACGGCGCAAACGGTGCCACCCTCAATGTCGCCGAGCTGACCACGACGGATATGGTACCGGCCTATTTAAGCAGCCTGTTTCCCGATATGCCGGAACAAATACGCGCCGACCTGCTGCCGCTGATTCAAGGCAACCTGCGGCATGTGACGCAGGTGCGGCAAACCAACCGCGAAATCAACATTGAACACCGCGAATGGATGATTTGCCTGGGGAGCGGCTTCGACTGGCTGCACACGCCTAACCAGGCGCTGATCATCGGCCCCTATAGCCCCGACCTCGCCGACCCGGTGCGCAAAGCGGCAGGCATTCTGCAAAGCAACATGGCCGCTGGGCGCGTTCCCGACGACGGCTTTTTACTGCTCGCTTCGGTGCCCTACCACGAAACAGGTGTTGACCGCGCCCGCGCAGAAATCAAATCGCGCTTCCTGTCCGACTTTGCCGCCGCGGCCATTACGCGGGAATTCCCGCAACTCGCAGAAAAAATGCACCGCCGCACAGCGGTGCTGAGTTGGGAGAGCCGCAAGCTCGAATTGCTCGGCTAGCCACCTGTTTCAGCAGGAATTGGCTCTCAACTCAAACGCGCCCTGCCCGGCATCGTAAACAATCCGTTACGCGCTGCCTCGCTCACCGCCAGTACGGCGGGATGCGTGATCCGGCGTTCCACCGAGATGGCAAACAAGCGTTCCCTGATTTCCTCTGTCTCGCCCAAGCGACGCACACCGTACTGCTTCTCCACACTGGCCGCACTGGCCGTCGGCGCGGGAAACACACCAACCCCCGCCTGGCCGAAGGCCTTCATCAACGCGCTGTCGTCGAATTCCCCGACGATGCGCGGCCGCAGCTTGCCGCGCTCCAGCCAGCGCATGAGCGGGGTGTGCAAGGCGCTGTCCTCGCCAGGAATGAGCAGCGGAGCGCCATCTAGGTTGCCGGGAAAATCAGCGCCCAGGCGGGTCGCCAGACTGGGCGCGGCAAAGAAGGTAACGCCGCATTCACCCAGCGGATGGCTGTAGCCTTTCACGTCCATGCCCGGCGGCAGCGGGCGGTCGGCCAGCACCATGTCCAGGCGATGAATGGCCAGTTCCGCCAGCAGGCGGTCTAGCCGGTCTTCCCGGCACACTAGTTGCACCGGCTCGGGCAGGGCTAATGCAGGCATTAGCAATTGGTGAGCAATGGACTTGGGAACAACGTTGGCAATGCCGACCCGGAACGGGAAAACACGATCGTGCATACCGCCACGCAGGAACGCCTCCAGATCCTCGCCAGCCTGGAATATCTCCTCGGCGTAGGACAACGCCAAGCGCCCGATTTCAGTTAGTTCCAGACCTCGCCCGGCGCGCCGGAACAGGCTCACGCCGAGCCGTTCCTCAAATTGTGAGATCTGGCCGGACAGGGTCTGAGGGGTGAGATGCAGTTTTTCCGCCGCGCGATTCACCGCCCCAGTCTTGGCCACGACAAAGAAATAATGCAGGTGTTTGAAGTTGAGCATGGCGCCCCTTAAATGCTCGATAAACACGAACTAATAATCATTATAATTCGAATTTTCATTATCTACAAATCAGCTAAGATTCATCCGTGTTCAGTCATTAAAGGGAAACGGCCATGCAGATGCAGATTCAGAGTCAGGGGTTCACGCTCACGGACGACCTGCGCGACTATGTCATGAGGCGCTTGTCTTATAGGCTGCACCACGGCAGCGAAACCATCACTCGGGTCACCGTGCGGTTAGCCGACATCAACGGGCCGCGCGGCGGTGTCGACAAGCGCTGCCTTATCGAGCTGCGGCTTAAAGTTGCGCCGGAGGTGGTGATCGAGGACACCGAGGCGGATCTTTATGTCGCCATCGATCGTGCCACCGAACGCGCCGGCAGCGCCCTGGCACGCAGTTTGGCGCGGCGGCGGGAATTCGCCCCCGGCTTGGCCATAGAAGTAGATAATGCAGACCACATTACACAATCAGGAAACCCAACATGAACAAAAAAATCGAGCACGGCCTGGAACATTTCATGTTCAACAGCCGCTGGCTACTAGTGCCTTTTTATCTGGGGCTGGTCGGCGGCATCGCCTTGCTATTAGTAAAATTCGTCAAGGCGTTTATCGCGCTGGTTCCCACCGTATTTTCCGGTGACAGCGGCGCTGCCCTGTTGGGAATATTGTCATTGGTGGACATCACGCTGGTGGCCAACCTGTTGATCATCATCATTTTTGCCGGCTATGAAAACTTTGTTTCCAAAATCGACACGGGTGACAATGAAGACCGTCCAAGCTGGATGGGGCATGTGAGTTTTTCCGACCTCAAGCTCAAACTGATCGGCTCGATCGTGGCCATTTCCGGCATCGAACTGCTGAAATACTTCGTCAACATCAAAGAAATCATCGCTTCACCCAATGGCCATTACGAACTGGCCTGGGTCGTCGGCATACACTTCATCCTGGTGCTATCAGGGGTGTTGTTCGCACTCATGGATCGCATCGCTGGCAGCAAGCACAGCGCTGCCGAGCACTGATTCCCGCTTTTTTCAGGAGCCCTAAAATGAAACGCATCTTCTTGTTTCTTGCCACCAACATGGCCATCGTGCTGGTGCTGTCCGTCACCATGCGTCTGCTCGGGGTCGAGCCTTACCTCACCGCCAATGGCTTGAATCTCGGCTCGCTGCTGATTTTTGCAGCCGTAATGGGTTTTGGCGGCTCGCTGATTTCGCTGGCGATTTCCAAGTGGATGGCGAAAAAATCCATGGGCGTGCGGGTGATCGAAACGCCGTCGAATTCGCAGGAAACCTGGCTGGTCGATACCGTCAAAAAATACGCGGCTGACGCCGGAATCGGCATGCCGGAAGTTGGGATTTTTGATACGCCAGAAGCCAATGCCTTTGCCACCGGCATGAACAAGAACAACGCGCTGGTCGCGGTGTCGTCCGGCCTGTTGCAGCAGATGTCGAAAGGCGAAGCCGAGGCCGTGATCGGCCATGAAATCGCCCACATCGCCAACGGCGACATGGTGACGCTGGCGCTGATTCAGGGCGTGGTCAACACCTTTGTCATGTTCCTGTCGCGCGTCATCGGTTACATGGTGGACAAGCTTGTGTTCAAAACCGAGCGCGGCACCGGCCCGGCGTTTTTCGTCACCATGATCATCGCCGAACTGGTGCTCGGCGTACTCGCCTCGATCATCGTCATGTGGTTTTCGCGCAAGCGCGAATTCCGCGCCGACAGGGGCGGTGCCAGTCTGGCCGGCAAGCAGAACATGATCGGCGCGCTGGCGCGCTTGGCGAGCCTACATCCCGCGCCGCTGCCCGAGAAGATGGCGGCCTTTGGTATCGCCGGTGGCGGTGCTTCCGGCATCAAGCGTCTGTTCATGACCCACCCACCGCTGGAAGAGCGGATCGCGGCACTGCGCGCGGTGCAATAAATGCGCACCCAGCTGGCCGCGCTGGCACAGGTCTTCAAACGCGAATTCGCGGTGTATCGCTGCGCACTTGCCGATCCGCGCACGCCGCTGTCCGCACGCTTGTTATTGGGTGCAGCGGTAGGTTACGCGCTGCTACCGTTTGATCTGATCCCGGATTTTCTACCGGTCATCGGCCAGCTCGACGACCTCATCATCGTGCCGGGTTTGGTCTGGCTGGCGCTGCGACTGATCCCACCTGCCGTCATGAACGAATGCCGGGCGCGCGTGACCGCTCTGGAATAAACCTGAAGAAGTATTGGAAACCACTATGAATAACGCAGTCTCAATCGGCGAACCCTGGATGTGGGGCGCTTTCATCGCCTTTGTGCTGGTCATGCTGGTGCTCGACCTGTTCGTGTTCGGCGGTAAAAAGGCACACAAGGTCAGCGTCAAGGAAGCCGCGCTGTGGTCGCTGGCATGGTTTTCGATGGCGCTTATTTTCAACGCTGGCTTGTGGTGGTATCTGAACGGCACGGTCGGCGCGGAAGTCGCCGACAAGAAGGCACTGGAATTCTTCACCGGCTATTTGATCGAAAAATCGTTGTCGGTGGATAACGTGTTCGTCTTTCTGCTGATTTTCGCCGCCTTCCACGTCAAGCCGGAATTCCAGCGCCGGGTGTTGATCTACGGCGTGCTGGGCGCGATTGTGCTACGCGCCATCATGATTCTGGCGGGCGCCTGGGTAGTGCGCGAATTCAACTGGGTGCTGTATTTCTTCGGCGCTTTCCTGGTTGTCACCGGGATACGCATGCTGGTGATGGCAGAAAAAACGCCCGATCTGGAAAAGAACCCGGTGCTGAAATTCGCCCGCAAACATCTGCGTATTTCCGACGGCGATCACGGCGAAAAATTCAGCGTGATGCAGGACGGCGTGCGCTATTTCACCCCGCTGTTTCTGGTGCTGATCCTGATCGAAGTCACCGACCTGGTATTCGCAGTGGATTCCATTCCGGCTATTTTCGCGATTACCACTGACCCCTTCATCGTCTTTACTTCCAACATCTTCGCCATCATGGGCTTGCGCGCACTGTACTTCCTGCTGGCCGACGTGGCGGATCGTTTTCATCTGCTGAAATATGGCCTGGCCATGGTGCTCACCTTCATCGGCACCAAAATGCTCATCTTGCCGTGGGTTCACATCCCGGTGCAGGTTTCGCTCGCTGTCGTGGCGACGCTGATTGGGTCAAGTGTTGTCGCCAGCTTGATTGCTACTCGTAAAAAGGAGAGTTGAAATGTGGCCTCGTTTATTTGCCGCCCTGACAGTATTGCTCGCCCTCGGTGCTTGCGCCAAGCCGCCCTACACCAATATCGATAACGCGCAACTGAAAACCCTGATCGCCCAAGGCGTGCCGATCTACGATGTGCGTCGTGCGGAAGAATGGCGGCAGACCGGCATCGTGGAAGGTAGCCGCAAGTTGACTTGGGTGGACAAGAGCGGGCAGCCAAGCCCGGAATTCATGCCGCGTTTGACCGCTGAAGTGGGCAAGAACGCCCCGCTCATCCTGATCTGCCGCACCGGCAACCGCACCGACAAACTGGCACGCGAATTGATGGCAAAACACGGTTACACCCAGGTCTACAATGTGCGTGATGGCATTACCGGCTGGATTGGCGAGAAGCTGCCCGTGACAAAAATCTGAAGCCCGCAGGAACAGAATCCATGACTGCCACGACTACGACCCCATCCAATCCGCTGATCGAGCTGACGATCACGCTGATTATTCCGTCGCTCATCCTGATGAAGTTGAGTGATCCAGAAGACCTAGGCGCGGTGAACGCGCTGCTGCTGGCGCTGGCGTTTCCGCTGGCTTGGGGGGTGCGCGGCTTGCTGCGCGAACGCAAGCTCAACCTGTTCGCCGCGCTGGGCGTGGTCAGCCTGTTACTCACCGGTGGCATCGGCTTGTTGCAACTAGATACCCAGTGGCTGGCGGTCAAGGAAGCGGCCATTCCCGGCTTGCTGGGATTCGCTGTGACCATTTCCGCTTACACCCGTTATCCGCTGGTGCGGGTGCTGCTCTACACCCCGGCGCTGATGGATGTCGAACGCATCCAAAGTAATCTGACTGAACGCGGCAATCACGCCGATTTCGAATCGCGTCTGCGCATCGCCACTTGGATGCTGGCAGGCTCATTCTTTTTCTCCGCCGTCATGAACTACTTTCTCGCTACCTGGATCGTCACCAGCCCCTCCGGCTCAGCCGCTTTTAATGAAGAGCTGGGGCGGTTGACGCTATTGAGTTATCCCATGATCGCGCTGCCGTCGATGTTGATTATGGGCGCGGTGCTGTATTACTTGGCGGGTTCGATCAAGCAACTCGCCGGACTGAAACTTACCGAAGCCATGAAAGGCCACCATGAACAGCAAACCTGAACGCGATGTAGAAAGACCCCCCCCCCGCCAAACAGATGCAGTCGCAATATCTGCCGCTGCTCACCCAGTATGGTCAGGAAGGCGTGATCGCCTCGGTGCTGGATGCCCCGCGCTGGGCTGCCGGGTCGAGCGCGTGGCCGGGCTGCCGTGCGCGGATTGCGGCGCACCCACGCGCGAGACCCGCGCCGAGCGGCCTCCAGCGCGCACATCGAATCACCCGCGAGTGCCACGACCGGCAGTATGCCGACCCGAGCCGCTGCGACTACTGCAACCCCTGACGCTACCTATAATCATGACGCACTTGACCCTCACCCGCCCCGATGACTGGCATCTTCACCTGCGCGATGGTGACATGATGGCTGCGGTGCTCCCCGCCACGGCGCGGCGCTTCGCGCGCGCCATCGTCATGCCCAATCTCAAACCGCCGGTGACCACGACGCAGCAGGCGCTGGCTTACCGCGAACGCATCCTGGCGGCATTGCCGGCGAGTATGTCATTCGAGCCGCTGATGACGCTCCACCTCACCGAGACCATGCCGCCCGAGGAGATCGCGCGGGCCAAGGCAAGCAGCGCCGTGCACGCGGTCAAGTATTACCCGGCGCACGGGACCACCAACTCCGAGTTTGGCGTGACCGATATCCAGCGTTGCTACCCGCTGTTCGCCGCGATGGAGCGGCACGACCTGCCGCTGCTCATGCACGGCGAGGTGACCGGCCCGGACGTGGACGCTTTTGATCGCGAGGCGGTATTCATTGAGCGCCATCTAACGCCGCTGGTGCGCGCATTCCCCGCTCTGCGCATGGTGCTGGAGCACATCACCACCCGTGCTGCGGTCGAATTCGTCAGCGCGGCGCCGGCCAATGTGGCTGCGACGGTCACCGCGCACCACCTGCTGCTCAATCGCAATGCGATGTTTGAGCGGGGCTTGCGGCCGCACCATTACTGCCTGCCGCTGCTGAAGCGCGAGACGCATCGCGTAGCGCTGGTCGCCGCCGCCACCGGCGGCAACCCGAAGTTTTTCCTCGGCACTGATAGCGCGCCGCATTCACGCCACGCCAAGGAGTCCGCTTGCGGCTGCGCCGGGATATACACCGCGCATGCCGCGATCGAACTCTATGCCGAGGTCTTCGAGCAGGCCGGTGCGCTTGACCGGCTGGAGGCGTTCGCCAGTTTCCACGGCGCGGATTTCTATCGGCTGCCGCGCAACCGCGACACCCTCACTCTGGAAAAGCGCTGCTGGACGGTGCCCGAGGAGATGCGTTTCGGAAAGGAAACGGGCGTGCCGCTGCGCGCCGGAGAAACGATTGCGTGGAGGCTGGCGGAATGAACTCGTACGGTATTCGTTTGCAAGATTCCACACCCCATGTCCCCGGCCACCGCGCTTTGGGCACGGCTCACATCAGGAGATAAATCATGTCTGACAACCGTAAAAGCAAAACCGTCACCCAGGGCGTGCAGCGCTCGCCCAACCGTGCCCTGCTGCGTGCGGTGGGCTTCGGCGACGGGGATTTTGACAAGCCCATCGTCGGCGTGGCGAACGCGCACAGCACCGTTACGCCGTGCAATATGGGCATCGGCGGGCTGGCTGCGCGGGCTGAAGCCGCGTTGAAAAAAGCCGGTGCGATGCCGCAGATGTTCGGCACCATCACCATCTCGGATGGCATTTCGATGGGCACCGAGGGCATGAAATATTCGCTGGTGTCACGCGAGGTCATCGCTGACTCCATCGAAACCGTGTGCAGCGGTCAGAGTATGGACGGGGTGCTCGCGCTCGGCGGCTGCGACAAGAATATGCCGGGCGCGATGATCGCGATCGCGCGCATGAACATTCCGGCGATATTTGTGTATGGCGGCACTATCAAGCCGGGCCATTACCAAGGCCGCGACCTCACCATCGTGAGCGCGTTCGAGGCGGTCGGTGAATACACCGCGCATAAAATTGACGCACACGATCTGCTGGAAATCGAGCGCCGCGCCTGTCCGGGCGCGGGTTCGTGCGGCGGCATGTTTACCGCCAACACCATGTCTTCGATCTTCGAGGCGATGGGCATGAGCTTGCCATATTCCTCGACCATGGCGAACGAGGATGAAGAAAAGGCCGTGAGTGCGGAACAATCGGCGGAAGTGTTAGTGAATGCGATTAAAAAACAAATCCTGCCGCAGCAGATATTGACGCGCAAGGCGTTTGAAAACGCGATTGCAGTGGCCATGGCGGTAGGCGGCTCCACCAACGCGGTGTTGCATCTGCTCGCCATCGCGCACGCCATGAAAGTGCCGCTCACGATTGATGACTTCGAGACGATTCGCGGGCGCGTGCCGGTGCTGTGCGACATCAAACCGTCGGGGCGTTATGTCGCCACCGATCTGCATCGGGCGGGCGGTATTCCGCAGGTCATGAAAATATTGCTCGCCAATGGCGTGTTGCACGGCGACGCGCTCACCATCAGCGGCCAGACCGTCGCAGAAGTGTTGAAAGAGTTACCGGAGCAGCCGCGCCAGGATCAGGATGTGATCCGCCCATGGAAAAATCCCATGGTTGCGCAAGGACACCTCGCCATCCTCAAGGGCAATCTTTCGCCGGAAGGATCGGTGGCGAAAATAACCGGCTTCAAGCTGGTCAAAATCACCGGCCCGGCGCGCGTGTTTGAGTCCGAGGAGTCTTGCATGGAAGCCATCCTGGCGCAGAAAATCAAGCCCGGCGATATCGTGGTCATCCGCTACGAAGGCCCCAAGGGCGGGCCCGGTATGCGCGAGATGTTGTCGCCCACCTCCACCCTGGTCGGCGCGGGCCTGGGCGATTCCGTGGGTCTTATCACTGACGGCAGATTTTCCGGCGGCACCTACGGCATGGTGGTAGGCCACGTCGCGCCCGAAGCTGCGGTGGGTGGAAATATCGCGTTGGTGCAAGAAGGCGACTCCATCACCATTGATGCCGATGCGCGCCTGCTCCAGCTCAATGTGCCCGACGAAGAACTCGCGCGCCGCCGCAAAGCCTGGCAAGCGCCCGCGCCGCGTTACACGCGCGGCGTATTGGCGAAATACGCCAAGCTGGTGTCGTCGGCAAGCCTGGGCGCGGTCACGGATTAAAGCGATAACCCATGCCTGAACCTACGCTGCCAAATCGCCTGCGGCGCTGGTTTCCCCAAACACTCAAGGCCGACCTGTCGGCCGGGCTGACCACCGCGCTGGTCGCGATTCCCGACGGCATCGCCTCGGCCATACTGGCCGGACTCAACCCGATTCACGGTCTCTACGCGCTGATGATCGGCACGCCGATTGCGGCCATGCTGGCGAGCTCGCACTTCATGGTTGTGGCCAACACGGGCGCGCTGGCGGTGGCCACCGGCAGCGCGCTGGGCGAATTTGGCGGCGAGACCAAGGTGCAGGCGCTGATCGTGCTGGTGCTGCTGGTCGGCCTCATCCAGCTTGGCCTGGGGCTGCTGCGCCTGGGCGGCCTGGTGCGTTTCGTGGCGAATGCCGTGCTGATCGGTTTCATGACCGGCATCGCGGTGCGCATCATCCTGAGCCAGCTCGGCGAATTGAACGGCTATCACGCGCAAGGCAGCAACGCCGTCCTGCGCACGCTTGACTGGATCGGCCACCTGCACCGCTCCGATCCCTGGAGCAGCGCCATCGGACTGGGCACGCTGGCGCTGATCGTGCTGCTCAACCGCACCCGCGCGGCGCAGTTGGCGATGGCCATCGCCTTGGTCGTGGCGACGCTCGGCGTGGCGCTGGCCGGACTCGACAGCGTGGCCACGCTGAACGACACCGCCCTGATTCCCGGCGGCTTCCCCGTGCTGGTGTTGCCGCAGTGGAGCTTGGTGGCGGCGGTGTTTCCGGCCGCCGCCGCGCTGGCGATCATCGGCCTGGTGCAGGGGGCGGGCGTGAGCAAGACCATTCCCAATCCCGACGGCGGCTATCCCAATATCTCGCGCGATTTTTCCGCCAAGGGCGTGGCCAATATTGCGTCCGGTCTGTTTCAGGGGATGCCGATCGGCGGCGCGATGTCGGAAACCGCGGTCAGCCTGAAGGCCGGCGCGCGTTCGCGCTGGGCTGGTATTTTTTCAGGCGGCTTCATCATCCTGGCGGTGTTGCTGCTGGCGGACGGGGTCGGCTATCTCGCCATGCCCGCGATTGCCGCCTTGCTGGTGATGGCCGGGATCGAGGCGATCAAGCCAGCGCGCATCGGCGATGTCTGGCATTCCGGCTGGGAACCGCGCGTCATCCTGCTGGCGACGTTTATCGCCACGCTGCTGCTGCCGGTGCAGCAAGCGGTGTTCATGGGGGTGGCGCTGTCGATGCTGCATTATCTGTACGCCTCGTCGGTGGACGTGCGCACGGTCGGCATGACGCCGCTTGCCAACGGCTCGTTCGCCGAACACCCGGCGCCGGCGCAGCTGCAACCGGGGCAGACCGTGGTGCTGGCGGCGTATGGCAGCTTGCACTTCGCCGCCGCCGCCACGCTGGAGAATAAATTGCCTGACCCGGCACCCGGTGCCTGCGTCATCCTGCGCCTGCGCGGCGTGCAGCGCGCGGGCAGCACCCTGGTGACGGTAATCGAGCAATACGCGCACACACTCCGGCGTGGCGGCGCGACCCTGATGCTGGCCGAGGTGAGCGCGCCGCTGTATGCCCAACTGGTGAAAACCGGCACCGTCGAAATCTGCGGTGCCGAGCGGGTGTTCATCGCAGCGGCCGATGTCTTCGCCGCGACTCGCCGTGCATTGCAGGCGGCGGCAGACAACCGGTAAACTCGCCCCATGCCTATCAATATCGACTCTCCTATCGTGCGCCGTATCGCGGCGTTTGCCTTTCTCGTTCTCATCATCGGTTTGACGTTGTGGGTGTTGTCGCCATTTTTTGCCGCGCTGGCGTGGGCGGGCATTCTGGCTTATGTGACCTGGCCGCTGCACCACCGGCTGCGTAAAAGGCTGGCCGGGCGCGACACGCTGGCGGCGCTGTTGATGACGCTGGGGGTTGCGGCGACCTTGCTGTTGCCGCTGATATGGGTGATGTTTACCGTCGTCGGCGACACCGCTTCAGTGTCGGCGATCATCAATCGCTTGGCGACCGAAGGCTTGCCACCCTTACCCGCAAACATGCACGCCTTGCCGGGCGGCGAATGGCTGGCCGCACAGTATCAGCGGGTGCAGGGCGATCCGGAATGGGTGCGCACGCAACTGGCCACGCTGGGTCTGGCCGATGGCAGCGCACTGAAAATGCTGGCGGGCGGGGTCGGCCGCAATGTGGCGAAATTCGGTCTGGCGGTGTTTACGCTATTCTTTTTATACCGCCACGGCGACGACATTCTGGCGCAGTTTCGCGGTGTCGCCGCGCGCTGGCTGGGCGATGTGGCGCACAGCTACATCCACTCGGTTGGCGTGACGGTGCGCGCGGTGGTATTCGGCATTGTGTTGACCGCTTTGGGGCAGGGCGGACTCGCCGGGCTGGGTTACTGGGTGGCGGGGATCGAAGCGCCGGCACTGTGGGGGGTGATTACCGCCTTGGTTTCGCTGATCCCTTTCGTCGGCCCAGTGGTGTGGATTGGGCTGTCGCTGAGCTTGCTGGCACAGGGCGACACCCAGGCCGCGTTGGGGCTGTTCCTTTGGGGTGCGCTGGTGGTGAGCTGGGTCGATAACCTGATTCGCCCGCTGGTCATCAGCGGGCCGACGCGGATTCCATTTTTGCTGGTGTTCCTCGGTGTGCTGGGCGGTGTCAATGCGTTCGGTCTGATCGGCCTATTTCTGGGGCCGGTGTTGCTGGCGGTGTCGGTGGCGATCTGGCGCGAGTGGCTGGGGCACGAGCGAGCAGATTGATCGGGGTGATTTTCGAGCATGACAACCAACGGAGGCGCGCTCTCAGGTAAAATCCTGACTTGCGCAAGACAACAGCGAGACACAAACATGAGTACACCCTTGGTTGGCGTGGTAATGGGTTCTTCCAGCGATTGGGAGGTGATGAAGCAGGCGGCGATGCTGTTAAAACAGCTCGGTATTCCGTTTGAGACGCAGGTGGTGTCGGCGCATCGCACGCCGGACTTGCTGTTTGAGTACGCGACAGGCGCTGAGTCGCGTGGCCTCAAGGCCATCATCGCGGGCGCGGGCGGGGCGGCGCATTTACCGGGGATGCTGGCGGCTAAAACCATCGTGCCGGTGCTGGGCGTGCCGGTTCCGTCGAAGTATCTCAAGGGCATGGATTCGCTGCTGTCGATTGTGCAGATGCCCAAGGGGATTCCGGTTGCGACCTTTGCCGTGGGCGAGGCGGGCGCGGCCAACGCCGCCCTGTTTGCAGCGGCTTTGATCGCACGCTATGACACGGCGTTAGCGCAGCGGCTGCATGACTTCCGCCGGGCGCAGGCCGATTCGGTGATGGCGATGGGGCTGCCGGATGTCGAATAAGCCCGCGCCCATGTTGCCGATTTTGCCGGGCGCAACCCTCGGTATTTTGGGCGGCGGTCAGTTGGGGCGCATGTTCACGATGGCGGCACGCACCATGGGCTATCGGGTGATCGTGCTCGATCCCGACCCCGCCAGCCCGGCAGGGCAAATGGCCGACCTGCATGTGCAGGCCGACTACACCGACCACGCGGCACTGCGCCGCATGGGGCAGGCGTGCGCTGCCGTGACGACCGAATTCGAAAATATTCCGGCGGCCAGCCTGATCGAGCTGGCGAGGGTTTGCCGGGTATCGCCCGGTGCAGCGGCGGTGGCCATCGTGCAGGATCGCAGCCACGAAAAAACATGGCTGCGCGAGCACGCGTTTGCCACTGCGCCGTTTGCCATAGTCAGTGCCGCATCCGATCTAGACGCCGCGCTGGCGCTCACTGGAACCCCCGCCTTATTGAAAGTCTCGCGCTTTGGCTACGACGGCAAAGGCCAGGCCAAGGTTAGCAGCGTGGCCGAAGCCCGCGCCGCGTTCCAGGCCTTTGGCGGCCAGGCGTGCGTGCTAGAAGGCTTTGTGCAACTGGAATGCGAAGTCTCTGTCGTGCTGGCACGCGCCGATGACGGACGCTGCGCCCTGTTCCCTCTGGCCGAAAACCAACATGTCAATGGCATCCTCGACATCAGTATTGTTCCCGCCCGCGTAGCCGATGCGCTGATGCAGCAGGCCTGCACGATGGCGCGTGAGGTGGCCGAGCAACTGGCCTATGTCGGCGTAATGGCGGTCGAGTTTTTTGTCGCCAATGGCCAGTTGCTGATCAACGAAATCGCGCCGCGTCCGCACAATTCCGGGCATTACACCCTAGATGCTTGCGTGACCGACCAGTTTGAACAACAGGTGCGGGTGCTGGCAGGGCTGCCGCTGGGCGACACGCGCTTGCTGTCGCCGGTGGCGATGGTTAACATCTTGGGTGAGCGCTGGCAAACGCACAGCCCACGCTGGGAAACGCTGCTGGCGCACCCCGCCATTAAGCTGCATTTGTACGGTAAAGCCGCCGCCCGTCCGGGACGCAAAATGGGGCACTTCAACGTGCTGGACATGGACAGCGCCGCTGCCCTGGCGCTGGCGAAACAGGTGCGTGACGCGCTATAGCTGGATCGCCCTGCGGTTGCTATAGAAGCGCCCTTCAGGTTTACCTGATGTCTCTTTTTCTTGGGCCGGGCTTTTTGGGGGACGGTGACAAGCCCGTCAAATAGGGCTGGATCTCTTCACAGACTCGGGCACCGTCCTTAAGTAAAAAATCTAGGAACATGCGCGTCGTCGCCGACAGCTTTTTGCCCTTCAGGTGTACGGCATACCACTGCCGATGCAAGGGAAAGTGCTCCACATCCAGCACGGCGATGAGGCCGGTTTTCAATTCGAGACGCAGGTTGTGGATGGAGAGCACTGAGATGCCCAACCCGGCCATGACGGCCTGCTTGATCGCCTCGCTGCTGCCCAGTTCCATGTAAGTCCGAATCGCCAGCCCGTGCTCGGCAAACAGGCGGGTGCGCGCCGCGCGCGTGCCGGAACCCGGCTCGCGTGACAGAAAGCGCTCCTGCACGAGTCGCTCCAGCGGAATGCTTTTCACCCCCACCAGCGGATGATCGGGTGGCGCCACCACGACCAGGGGGTTGTCCAGAAAATGCGCCGTCTCTAGGTCGAGGTTTTCGGGCAGGGTTCCCATGATGACCAGGTCATCCATGTTTCTCTCCAGCCTTTCGAAAATTCGCGTCTGATTGGTGACCGTCAGGCGGGGTTCAACTGCCGGGTGCTCGCGCAGAAAGACACCGAGCAAGTGGGGCATGAAGTATTTCGCGGTGGTGATGACCGCGAGGTTGAGCGGCCCCCTCACCCCTTCTTCGAGCCCTGTCATGTCCTCATCCAGCACCCGCAAGCGATCAAGTACATCACGGCAGGCCTCGAACAACTCCTTGCCGGCTTCGGTTAGAAAAATGCGCTTGCCCACTTGTTCAACCAGGGGCATGCCCACGCTTTCCCCCAGGCGCTTGACCTGAATCGATACCGCCGACTGGGACAGAAACAGCTCTTCTGCGGCACGGGTGAAGCTCAAGTTCCGGCCGAGGCTGTGGAAGATGCGCATCTGGTTCAAGGTGACGTTACGTAATTTCAATCATTTACTCCTGTATATGGATTCCATCTAAACAATTAACTTTTTTTCAATGCCAGACCTGTTTACAGTCCTGCCGTCGGCTCCATCGGGTTCGACAGCGTGCGGAGCCGGCTCGGGGTGGGTTGTCGCATTCGGGTGCAGCTCTTTGATTTTATCACGCGCTTGCGGTTTTTCTAATTCAGGAGATAGGGCGTGGCTGGACTTGAGTTTCAGTATGTTACAGGTTGGCATCAACAGCGCCGCAGGCTGAGATGCCCGGTTTGCTAATCTTGTGGGCGCTTTTGCCCTGCCATGAAGGGGCGCGCAAATGGATTTGAGTAATCTGCTGATTCCGGCGGTGCTGTTTTTTGCCCTGGGCTTTCTGGCGCAGGCGGTCAAGTCCGACCTTAAGTTTCCGCCTGATCTGGCCAAGGCGCTGTCGATTTATCTATTAATTGGCATCGGCCTTAAAGGCGGGATCGAGCTGGCGCACGCCGATCTGGGCGAAGCGACGCAAGCGGTGGCCGCCGCGCTGGTGCTGGGTCTTGGGCTGCCGATTGTGGCCTATGTTATTTTGCTGGCTGGGCGCATCGACAAGCTCAACGCCTCGGCCATTGCCGCGCATTACGGCTCGGTCAGCGCGGGTACGTTCCTGACCGCAATCGCCTACCTCAGCGCGCAGCAGATCGAGTACGAAACCTATCCGCTCATCATGCTGGCAATCATGGAATCGCCCGCGATTATTATCGGCCTGTTACTGGCGCGATTCTCGCGTGGCAGTCAAGCGCACGACGCAGAAAATGCCCGCGAAAATCACATGGGCGAACTGCTGCGCGACGCGTTTACCAACGGCAGCGTGATGCTGTTGTTCGGCGCGATGGTGGTTGGCCTAGCGGTCAAGCCGTCGTCGCTTGACACTATTACGCCGTTTTTCGGCACGCTGTTCATGGGCGCACTGTCGCTGTTTTTGCTGGAAATGGGTATGGAAGCCAGCAAGCGCATTGGCGAGTTCAAGCGCGTCGGCGGGTTTTTGGTGGTGTTCGGCATTCTGATGCCCCTGATCGGCGGCGCGGCGGGTTTGCTGGTCGGCCACTATTGGCTGGGATTTGGCGAAGGCGGTGTGTTGCTGGTGGCGGTGCTGGGTGCGTCGGCGTCGTATATCGCAGTGCCGCCCGCCATGCGGCTGGCCATTCCGGAAGCCAACCCGTCCTATTATTTAACGCTGTCGCTCGGGGTGACGTTTCCGTTCAATGTCATCGTCGGCATCCCGCTTTATCACTATCTTGCCGCCCGCCTGACGGGTGCCTAAACACGCTGATTTCAAGAGAGGAATTCCATGCCGCCCCTTTATCCGATGAAACTCATCAACATCGTCGCCAACATCACGCTGGAGGAGCGGCTGGTTGATATCGCCGAGGCGCACGAGGCCTCCGGCTATACCGTGCTGGACGCGCGCGGCGCGGGCAGCGCGGGCTTGCAAACCGGCGCGCTGGATGGCGAAAGCAACATTTTGTTCCTACTGCTCGTGCCGGAGTCCAAGCTGGACCAGGTGTTGGCCGATGTTGAAAAGCTGATGAAGCGTGGCCACCACCTAGCGACCTTTGTGTCCGATACGCAGGTACTACGGCGCGAGAAATTTGACTAGTGAGCCGCGTCAACCCATTTACCAAAGTAAATGGTAACAATAAAAACTATTCGTTTTTATTCATGCGCCAAGACCCGTATATTTCATCCTAAGTGCAGAAGATGTAAATACCCTGCACCCCGACCCAACAACGAACCGTTGAAGCATAAGGAAAACATCCATGAGCCAAGCGACACCAGACACCCAAACAGAACGTATGACCGGCAGCGAGGCGGCGATGGCTCGCCGTCGGGCACTTTCCTTACATGGAAAAGCGGGTTTGACCGGTGGTAAAGCCCCGGCAAGCAGCAGTGCCACCCAAGCACGGCTTGCGGCGCAAAAAGGAAATGCTTCGCCTAGCTCGGTTTCTGTGCCGGCTCCGACTACAGCTGTGGCTGTGGCCAGTGCGACGCCCTCCGAGTGCGGTTGCAAACGCAGCGAGTCTTCCTCTGCCACCGTTGAATATGCGAAATCGACGTTGACTCTGGATCCCATCTCGGCCGCCCAGCAACGCCGCATCGACCAGTCTTTGCGAGGCCGTGGCGATGCGCCGGCTTGCCGTCCCTGCGGGCGGATGCAGCCAGAGCCGCCCAAGGTCGAATTCGGCACGACGCTGGCCGGTACGCCGGTGAGCGGCAACCAGATCGAACGCACTGCCAGCGTGACGGGCAATGAATCCGGTAGCTGCCGTGCGATAACCGGCACCGAATACATTGGCACCGAACAATTTAGCCGGTTTTGCAAGTCGGTGCCTGCACCGTCCCCTGCCAAGGTAGGGGCCAGCAGCACCAGCCGGGGCGGTCGCGTAACCGGCACCGAAGTGGGGCGCAGCGAAAAAGTGACCGGCGACGAGACCGGCACCTGCAAGCGCGTGACCGGTACCGAATATATCGCCGCCGAACAGGCCGGTACATTCTGCGGCACCTCGCCCGAGCCGCGTCCGGAAAAGGCCGGCTTCGGTATGACGGCCATGAAAAACGCGATTAGCGGCAGCGATCTCGCTCGCGAGAACGCTGTGACGGGCGGCGAGCACGGTGCAAATCGCGCCATCACAGGCAGTGCGTATACCAACGCCAGCCCCTTTCGCAGTAAGTCGGGAAATGCGCCAAAAAAGGTGGAAACCAGTCACACGAGCGTTGGCGGAGCGGTGAGCGGCACCCAACTGGGGCGCTCATCGAAAATCTCCGGCGCTGAGCAAGGTGCTTGCAAGCGTGTGACGGGTTCTGATTACCTGAGCGCCGAGGAGTTTGCTTCGTTTTGCCGTGCAGAGCCTTACCAGTCACCAGCCAAGGTCGGCGTGTCGCGCACCGTAAAGGGGCAAGAAGTCTCGGGTACGCAGGTTGGGCGCTCGTCCAGCGTGACGGGTGACGAATATGGCGCCTGCAAGCCGGTGACGGGAACGGCTTATATCGGTGCCGATCAGTACGCTGATTTTTGTGCCACCCGAGTGGTCGCTGAAGCGGCCAATCGTGAGCGTCTGGGTCGTAACGCCGAGTTGACCGGCATCCAGCCAGGACCGGATGCCAAGTTGACCGGCAATACACGGGGCGAGTGTCAGACCGTGAGCGGTTCACCCTATATGGGTGAGGTTCAGCAGGCTACCGCTTGCGGTCGCCCGGCTATGGCAACGCATTACCGCGCGCGTGGCCCGGAGGGTATGACGCAAAGCCCCGGCGTTTCTGGCAATGCGATGGATGCGTCAGGCAGCCGTCAGCCGGGTGATTTCTCTGTGATTTCTCCGGCACGCTCGGCTCAGGACAGTGAAACCCGGCGCATCACCGGTAGCGCCTTTGGTGGCACGGGTCGCATCACCGGTTCGCTGGCACGCGCTGCCGGTCTGGTATCGGGTACGCCTGAATTCCGTTATCGCGATGGCGGCGAACCCGCAGTCGCTGTGGCCGCTGCTGTGGTTGCAACCGAACCCGCGCCGGATCGCATTACGGGTGAAGGCCGCGAGCGCAGCGTCACAGGGGATGCATGGGATCGTAGCGGTCGCGTGACGGGTACCGAAGGACGTTCCGCGACGAGTCGTAACCCAACTCAGCGCGGTGAGTCGCGCGGTAGCGTCATGAATGCCAGGGTCAATCGTGAAATGGAGCATCCGGCGCTGGCGCCCGGCCGAGTCACCGGCAGCAGCGGCAACAGCACGGCTGGCTCAGCGGTGACGCTGTCTGGCGGCGCACGCGGCTAAGCCGCACATAGCGACGGAACGACGACAATGGATACCCGTAATCGCCAGAAGCTCGTGCGCAAGGTCAGCCCCGTCGCCCCGGTGGGGATGGCGATGCCGAGCTGGCCGCAACGCGTGAGCTTCTGCGTGCCCGGCATGGTGCCCGACAGCAACGGCGAGTGTGTAAGCGCCTTGTGTGCGGCGCGTGCGCACCCGCTGGCCGACCAAAGGCAAAACACGCGCATGGCGGACTACGAACGCCGGGTGCTGGCGCGTTTCGATGACATCGTGCCGACGCTCAAGCGGATTTCGGCGCGGCAGCATGAAGCCGATTTCGAGACGCAGGCGCAGCAGATTGCGCGCGAGCGTCTGGGTTTTGCGCTCGATGAAACCGTGCTGGCGGATGCCTGGGTGAGCGCGCTCGACATGCGCAAGCTTTATGGCGCCAGCGTATTGCATACCTTTCTCGATCTGGCACGGGAAGCTGGCGCGCAACAGGATGGCAACGCGGAAGCAGCGGCGATGACGCGGTTCTTCATCGAATGCGGTTTCCACGAAGTGGACGTAAGTGCCTGTGCCGATGGCCGTCTCAAGGGCTTGTTGCAGTACATCCTGCGTCTGCCGCAACAGGCGGTTCGGCGGCACAAGTCTTACGCCGGCACCCTGTTCGATATCGAGCAGAACGTGAAGCAGTGGACTGAGACCGAATTGCGGCGTTTTCGCGAAGGGGTGCCGACCTTGCCGGAGTCAGGGACACGCTATCTCAAGATTGCGGTGTACCACTTCAGCAGCTCGGATCCGACCCACGAAGGCTGCGCGGCGCACGGCAGCGACGATCACCGCGCCGCGCAGGCAGCGCTCGATCGGCTGGTGGCTTTTGGCACCGCGATTGAAAACGGTTTTTGCTGCGGCGCCTCCATCGCCACCCTGCTGATCGGGCTGGACACGGACAACGACGCCATCCGCGTGCATGTTCCGGATGCGCAGGGCGGCATGAGCCTGGAGTGTGTGATCGACAACATAACATTGTATCAGGCGACGGCTGAGTGCGCCGCGCCGGAGGCGCTGAGACAGTTGGGGTCGGTCGTCGATGAGACGGCACGGCGGTATGGACGCAGCGCGCCAGAGACGGGCATGCGCCGACTGATCGAGCGTTTGCTGGCAAACAACCTGGCGCAGATCGACTACGTCTGCACGCACCACCAGGGGCGCTACGCAGACATCGGCCATGCCGAACGCTTCATCAGCATTGGCGATGGTTTTGAAGAAGTTCACCTGCGCAATCTGGCCTATTTTGGCCACATGTATACGGTTGAAGAAGGCGCGGCGGACATGGATGTGGGCATCAATATTTTTAGCCGCTTGAACGTGGCGCGCGGTTTGCCGATTCCGGTCGCGATTCACTACCGCTACGACAGTCAGGTGCCGGGATCGAGGGAACGCACGGTGGCACGCTGCCGCCGCGTCAAGGCCGCGATCGAGGCGCGTTATCCGGATTTGATGCGGGATGGCTGGCTGGTTTTTGGCATGAGCGCGCAGGCCAAACAGCCGGGCAGCGACCTGGAAACAGTGGCAGACAACGACATAAACGCACATGGGCATTGAGGTGAAACGATGAAGATCATGCAAGTGGAAAAGACGCTGGTTTCGACCAACCGGATACAGGAAATGGGGCATCGCCCTTTGCTGGTGGTCAAGGAAAAAAGTGGCGGCATCCCAAGTGTCGCGGTGGATGCGGTCGGCTGCATCCCAGGCGACTGGGTGATTTGCGTCGGCAGTTCCGCCGCCCGCGAGGCAGCAGGTAGCAAGGATTTTCCGAGTGATCTCACCATCATCGGGATCATCGATCACTGGCAGGAGTCCTGACATGGAAATCATGCGTGTGGTGTCCGATCTGGTGGCGACACGCCGAATTAACGGCCTGACCTGCGCATCACTACGCGTGCTGGCAGACGAAAAAGGCAAGCTGTCGGTGGCGGTTGACCCGGTCGGCATACCGCCGGGGAAATGGGTTTTCACCGTCGGTGGCTCGGCGGCTCGATATGCCGCTGGCGATTACAAGGTTTTAACCGATCTGACGATCTGCGGGATCATCGATCAGTGGAAAGCGGAGTAAACGCTCCGCAAAGGTGGCAAGTAAAGTTTCATTAACTGTTTTTTAAGGAGAAGTATCATGGCGAGTGGAATGACAGGTATTGCTTTGGGCATGATTGAAACGCGTGGTCTGGTTCCCGCTATCGAAGCGGCGGACGCAATGACCAAGGCAGCAGAAGTGCGTTTGATTGGTCGCCAGTTTGTCGGTGGCGGTTATGTGACGGTGCTGGTGCGCGGTGAAACCGGTGCCGTGAACGCAGCAGTGCGTGCCGGTGCGGACGCATGTGAGCGTGTGGGTGACGGTCTGGTTGCCGCCCACATCATCGCCCGCGTACACAGCGAAGTGGAGAATATCCTCCCCACCGCTGAAGCAGCTTAAGTGTTTAAAGACTAACCACGATTGATTTTTTAAGGAGTTATCAAAATGGCTACAGGAATAACAGGTGTTGCGTTGGGCATGATTGAAACGCGTGGTCTGGTTCCCGCTATCGAAGCGGCGGACGCAATGACCAAGGCAGCAGAAGTGCGTTTGATTGGTCGCCAGTTTGTCGGTGGCGGTTATGTGACGGTGCTGGTGCGCGGTGAAACCGGTGCCGTGAACGCAGCAGTGCGTGCCGGTGCGGACGCATGTGAGCGTGTGGGTGACGGTCTGGTTGCCGCCCACATCATCGCCCGCGTACACAGCGAAGTGGAGAACATCCTCCCCACCGCTGAAGCAGCTTGATTTTAATTTAAAGGAGTCATCAAAATGGCTACAGGAATAGCAGGTGTTGCGTTGGGCATGATTGAAACGCGTGGTCTGGTTCCCGCTATCGAGGCGGCGGACGCGATGACCAAGGCAGCAGAAGTGCGCTTGATCGGTCGCCAGTTTGTCGGCGGCGGTTATGTGACGGTTCTGGTGCGCGGTGAAACTGGTGCGGTGAACGCAGCAGTGCGCGCCGGCGCCGATGCGTGCGAGCGCGTGGGTGACGGCCTGGTTGCCGCCCACATCATCGCCCGCGTGCATGGCGAAGTGGAGCACATTCTGCCCACCGAGGCGGAAGCCGGCGGCGGTGGACGTGACGGCGAGGTGATCTGCGTCGCGCTCTAATCGCTAACAAGCAGTATCAAGGAGCAAAGGCATGGCAATGGATGCACGATTAATGGGGTATCTCAACCGGGCGCTGACGCATGAAATGGCGGCGGTTCAGCAGTACATGGCACAGTCCAAACTCTGCGACCTGTGGGGTGTGGCGGAATATTGCGCGCATTTCCGGCAGGACGTGATCGAGGAACTCGGGCATGTGGAAAGCCTGATGGAGGCATTGCTCAAGCTCGGTGTGACCCCCCATGCGACGCAGCTGCCGGCGGTTCGTCTCGGCCGATCGCTGGAAGAAATGCTTGCGATTGACCGGGTACTGGAAGTCGAAGCGGTGAGGCTGTACGAAGAGGCAGCGGCCTATTGCGCACGCGTGCGCGATGTTGGCCACCATGCCTTGTTCACAAAAATCATGCGCGACGAATTACATCACTTGGGCGAAATCGACAAGATGTCCGCTTCACCCGCGATAAAGGAGAGACACTATGCTTGAGAGCAGCAACCCGGTACCGGGCTGGCAGCGGAGCGACTTACCGCCGATGCTGAGTCGGCGGTTCGAATTTGCAACGTATGCCGATACCCGTACATTCCTTGACGGTGTCGCCAAAGTTGCAGAAGCGGCCAACTATTATCCGAATCTGAACTTTGGCAAAACTTACGCCAGCGTCACCATCGACGCCGATGGCAAGAAGCTTGGACCCGAAGCGGTGGCGCTGGCGCAGAAGATTGACGCGCTGGCAATGAACGCTAGCTGAGGCGCGTATGGCCGCTTTGCGGATTGCAATTGCGAATCAGAAGGGCGGAACGGGGAAAACCACGCTGACGATTAACCTAGCGGCCGGTTTTCACCGTCGTGGTCAAACTGTGCTGCTGGATGCAGATCCGCAAGGCTCGGCCGGCCACTGGGCGCAGGTCGGCGGGTCAGAAAACGACTTGCCCCCGGTGCAAAGTGTTGACGCAGACGAAGTGGATGCGAGCATCAAGCGAGCCAGCAGATCGTGCCGCTATGTATTGGTTGATTGCCCGCCGCACCTGCAATCAGACACCCTGCGCCAGGTGCTGGGCGCGGTGGATCTGGTGCTGATCCCCATCCAGCCTTCACCGCTGGATTTGTGGGCGAGCGTCAACATGACCACCGCCGTGCAGGAGGCGCGTATCGGTAATCCGCAGTTGCGGGCTTACATGGTGCTGAACCAGCTCGACGGCCGCAACGCGCTGTCACGCTCGATGCACCAGGCGCTGGCCGAATTCGATGTGCCGACGCTGGTAAATGGACTAGCGCGCCGCGCGGCTTTTCGCAGTGCGGCGCTCGAAGGTTCCAGTGTTTACGGATTAGGTGGCCGCAGTGCGAATGCGGTGCAGGATGTGGAAGCAATTATTGAAGAGGTATTGAGCTTATGAATAAAGTGTCCAACAAGTTGGCGGCCGGTGTGCGCCAGGTAAAAACGCAACAGCAGGCTGTTCCTGCAGCCCCTCAACCCGTCCGAATCAAAACGGAGAAGGCGGCTGAAAAACCGGCTGTGAATACGGGTCGTAGTGGGAATGGAGCCGTCCTGCACCCGGCTCGCATCTGGCCGGATTAAGCCGCCAACCCCTGCCCAGCCACCTGCTGCCGCAACTGCAGCAGTGCCATACCGAGATTTACTCCAAGACTGTCGCCGTAGCCAAAGATTGGAATCCGGAGTTGGGCGAGGACGATTAAGGTTTACGGGCGGCGGTAAACGGTAACACTTTCGCGTTCTCATGCGGACGGTCGCGCTCCGCCAGCCGCTGCAAGGCGCATTGAAACTCCACCAGCATGCGCGTCATCGTCTGCGCTGCTTGCGGCGAATAATGCACCACCTCAAACGGCACCCGCTCATCGAGCGAGGCGCGTACCTGCGGCCGAAAACGCTGCCAGGCGAATTCCACCCAGGCTTTGTTGGCGCTATCAACAAAGATGAATTCCTCAGCGTCCAGCACCGCCATGTATTGCAAATTGCGGATCGGCACGAACAGGCAGATACCCGCACGCGCCAGCAGCGTATGCGCGAGGTTGTAGGTCGCCGCCGGCAAAAAACCCGGCACTCGCACGATTTCCTGTGCTCGGTAAAATCGCTCTTCCATGGGGCGCAGATTACAGTAGCCACTGCGTTTTGATAAGCCTATGCGGGGGTCGGCTCGCGCACGATAAGACGATATCCGCATAAGGAAAGCCAAAGGTTGGTGATATCATGCATCACAATCACTGATAAGCTATCCATGCACCTCACCCTACGCCAATTGCAAATCTTAGAGGCCGTCGCACGCACCGGCGGACTCTCCCGCGCGGCCGAAGACCTGCACCTCACCCAACCTGCCATTTCCATGCAGATCAAACAGATGGAAGATGCCATCGGCATCGCCCTGCTCGAGCGGGCCGGCAAACGCATCTTTCTCACCGAGGCCGGGCGCGAGGTCCAACAGGCCAGCCTAGACATCGCCGAACGCCTCACCCAACTGAAAGGCACGCTAGACGCGATGCAAGGCCTGCAACACGGCAACCTCACCGTCGGCGTGGTCAGCACCGCCAGCGCCTTTTCCATCCACCTCATCACCCAGTTTCGCCATCGCTACCCGGGCATTCGCATCCGCCTCAATGTCATCAACCGCGAACAGCTCCTGCGCCAACTCGCCGACAACTCGCTCGATCTCGCCCTCATGGGGCAACCGCCGGCCCACTTGGATCTTGAAGACCGCGTCGTGATGGAAAACCCTCTCGTCGTGATCGCCCCACCGCATCATCCCTTGAGTGGCCAAAAGCGCATCCCCCTCGCCCGCCTCACCGAAGAACCCTTTTTAGGCCGCGAATCGGGCTCGGGGACGCGCATCGCTACCGAGGCCTTTTTCCAATCGCACCGCATCGCGTGGGCGGCCGTCATGGAGATGAACAAGAACGAGGCGATCAAACTGGCCGTCGAATCTGGCCTAGGTCTCAGCGTGGTCTCGCAACACGCCGTCTTGAAAGAACTCGCCGCCAAACGCCTCTGCATGCTCGATGTCGAAGACTTCCCCATCCTGCGTTCGTGGCACCTAGTCAGCCGCCGCAATAAACAATTTTCCAGCAGCGCGCTCGCCTTTGCCGAGTTCATCCTCTCTGAGGCCAAAACCATCAGTCAGCTAAAATGACGGCCCGTGCGTCCCGTGGCTAGGACAGCGCATTCACGCGTTCCGCAATGCGTAGCGCCGCGTCTTGGATCAAGACGATCCACGCCTCTCGGCGGCGCTCAATCGGCGCCGAGATACTGAGGCCGGCCCACACCTCGCCGGCATCGCTCTTCACCAGCACCCCGATACAGCCGACCCCGATCTCCGCCTCTTCGTTATCCAAGGCATAGCCTTGCCGCACACAACGCGCCGCCTCCGCCCACAACTTCGCCTGCGTGGTAAAGGTGTGCGCGGTGTACGCCGGCAACCCGGTCGTTAACGCATAGTCGCGCAGCGCCGCCTTGCCCGCAGCACCCAACATCAACTTACCCACCGCCGTCACATGCAACGGGGCATGGCTGCCAATCACCTGTTCGACCCGCATCATGCGCTTAGGCGTCGCCCGTTCGATATAGACCACCTCATTGCCCTCGCGCAGGGTTAGGTTGACGGTCTCCGCCACCTGATCGCGTAACGCCTCCATGATCGGTCGCGCCACCTCCCGCAAGCTCATCCGCGACGGCAAGGCACGGCCCCAGACCTTCATCTTGCGGCCAAAACGGTAATGCCCCACCTCCGTGCGTTCCACAAAGCCCGTGCTCACCGCAGAGGCCAGGATGCGAAAGGTCGTCGAAGTATGCAGACCGGTCTCCGCCGACAGCAGTTTTAGGCTGGCGGTTCCGCCCTGCAGGGCCAACGCATCCAACACGGCTGCGAGCCGGTCTATCACTTGAATTCCAGAGGTCGAGGTATTTTCCATGTTTTCACTATGCGAGAACGATTGCGTATTGTGAAATAATAGCAATTAGTCTAAGGTAGCGCAACCTCTCTTCTGACGCAGGAAAAAACCATGACCTCGACCCAAAACACCGCCCCCGCCTTCTGTGCCGGCATCCAACATTTTGGTACCGCATGGCCCGACTTCGAGCAACACGCTGCCCGCGCGGTGATCGGCGCTAATGCCCAGGCCATCGCCCACCCAGCGGCGCTCGATGCCGCCTATCAAACCTTGCTCATGGCTGATGCCCTGCGCTATGTCACCTTGCAGATGTGTGGCGCTAAGGCCTCCGGTCATCCGGGCGGCTTTGCCTCCAGCGCCGAGGCCTATGCCGCCTTGGTGATGCTAGGCCACACCAATATCCTCACCGAGGTCGGCCACCATGCGCCCGGCTTTTACAGCGCCATGTTCCTCGACACCTCGCTAGAGGCCATGGGCATCCACACCATGACCGACATGATGACGCGTTTTCGCGAGCAACACGGTCTACTCGGCCACCTGTCCGGCGCTATCCCCGGGCTCTTAGCCCCCGCCGGCCCCTTAGGTCAAGGCCAACACTTCGCCATGGCCGCTGCCTTGCTCCACCCCGGCACCCTGTTCCCCGTCACGATAGGCGACGGCGGCATGGGCGAACCTTATGTGCTTAACGCCATGATGCATTTCAACACCGCCTATCCTGCGGTCACCAATTTCCTCCCCACCCTCGTCTGGAACGGCTACAGCCAAGAGCATCACTCGATGGTGTCCCGCTTTAGCAATGACGAGATGATCGCCTATTGGAAGGGCCACGGCTTTAAAGAGGTCATCCTCATCAACGCGAAAGACTTTGATGACCGCCAGCAAAGCGGCGAGTATGTGGACAGCACCCAGTTCTCCCACACGCAACGGATCGCCTTCGCGCAGGCCGTGTTGCAAGGCATGGATAAGGCCGCCAAATCCGCCCTCGGGGGCACGCTCACCGCCTTCATCATCAAGCAACTCAAAGGGGCGGGCGTACACACGCTAGGCGCGAAATCACACAACCTCTACCCCGCCGACACCTTGGAATCCGCGCCCATCCTCGAAGGTCTCAAGCGTCGTGCGCTCACCCCCGAGGCCTGGGCCCTTGTGCGCGAAAACTTCTCCCGTGCCGGCGGAGGCCCCGCCGCCAAGACGGCCGTGACCGAACGCGTGCTGGCGATCACCCCCTTGGGCGCGTTCCCCACACAGGCGTTTGCCAAGGGCGAAAAGGCCGTGCCCGCCACCGCTATGGGTGCGCTCGTCGCCTGGGTCGGCCAGCAAGACACGCGCTTTGTGGTGACCAACGCCGATGGCAACGAGGCCTCGGCGATGAAGAACATCAACGATGCGCTCAAGATTCGTCACCCCACCACCGACCCGCTCTACAACCAAACGCCGACCGGTCAAGTCTACGAACCGCTCAACGAAGATGCCTGCGCGGGTTTGGCGGCCGGCCTGGCCCTGTTTGGCTCACGCGCCCTGTGGCTGTCCTACGAATCCTTTGCGATCAACGGCTGGCCCATCGTCCAGACCGTCGCGCAGGCGATGGCCGAACTGCGCCGCAAAACGCCTTCTATCGTCACCATGTTTACCGCCGGCGCGCTGGAGCAAGGGCGCAACGGCTGGACCCACCAACGCCCGGAGATCGAAAACTACTTCGCCGCCCAGATGCGCAATGGCAATGTCTATCTGCTCTTCCCCTGCGATGCCAACGCCATCCAAGCGGCCTACGAATACGCCACCACCAGCGTCAACAAGAGCATGACCCTCATCGCCTCAAAGTCTCCGTTGCCGGTCTATCTCAGCATGGACGAGGCGCATGCCGCGGTCAGGACCGGCGCGGCCACGCTCTATGAAAGTGCGGCGGGCACGAAAGGCACGCTGGTCTTTGCCGTGACCGGCGACATGGTGCTCTTGCCGGTGTTCGAGGCCAAAGACCTGCTCGAAGCCGCCGGATGGCGCGTGCGTATCGTTGCCGTGATCAATCCGCGTGCCCTGTACCGCCCCAGCGATATCGCCTGGGACACGGTCAGCGAACCCGATAACGCCTTTATGGATGACGCCGCCTTTAACGCCTTGTTTGACGGTGATGTCTTGCTTGCCGTGAGCGGTGGCCCCTCGGCGGCGCTCGAACCGGTCTTGCTGCGCACCCGCGCTGCCAAGCGCGACACCTTCGCCTGGAAACGCGGTGAGACCACCGCCAGCCCGGGCGAGATCATGGCGTTTAACGGCCTCACCGCCAGTGCCATGGCGCAGCGCGTGCAAGCGCTCAGCGCTTAACTCAGCGCGAACGATCATGGCCACCACCAAGATCATCGTCCTCGACGACGACCCCACCGGATCGCAGACGGTTCACTCCTGTCTGTTGTTGACCCGCTGGGACGAGGCCACCCTGCGTGAGGCGTTGAACGATGCCTCGCCGTTGTTCTTCATCCTCACCAACAGCCGTGGCATGGAGGCTGCACAGGCCGCTGCGATCACTCGTGAGGTCTGCCAAAATCTTAAGCGCGTCTTAGCCTCCCTCGGCGAGGAAGGTCATGCGATCAACCCCCTCTTGGTGAGTCGCTCAGATTCCACCCTGCGCGGTCACTATCCCGTGGAGACCGATGTCATCGCCGAGGAGCTGGGGCCTTTCGACGCCCACTTCCTCGTCCCGGCCTTTTTTGAAGGCGGCCGCATCACCCGTGACAGCGTGCATTACCTCATGGTCGATGGCCGCGCCGTACCGGTACACGAAACCGAATTCGCGCGTGATTCTGTCTTTGGCTACCGCCACAGTTATCTCCCCGACTATGTCGAAGAAAAGACCGCCGGGCGCATCAAGGCCAGCGCGGTGCAACGCTTCCTCTTGCCCGAGGTACGCGGCGACAGCCTCGATCGCCTCATGGCCTTATCCAACAACGCGTGCTGTTGCGTCGATGCCGAGCAACAGTCCGATCTCGATCACTTTGCCGAGCAACTCCAAGCCGCCGCCGCCACAGGCCAACGCTTCTTGTTCCGTAGCGGCGCCAGTCTGCTCACCGCCTTGGCGCAACTCCCGCCCCAGCCGGTGCAAGCGACGGACATGGCAACCTATGTCCGCAACGGCTGGCCCGGCGCGATCATCATCGGCTCGCATGTCAAAAAGACCACGCAGCAATTAACCCGTCTATTGCAAGAAGACAGCATCATCGCCGTGGAGGTGGATGTCGATCGCATCGCGACACAGCGCACTGCGTTACTCAATACCATACTCGCGCAGACCGAGGTCGCCATCGCCAGCGGCAAACATCCCGTCATCTACACCAGTCGCGTCGAGCGCGTATTCCCCGATCAAGCCGCCCGCCTAGCCTTTGGCGCACAGGTCTCGGCCTTCCTCATGGACATCGTGCGCGGCCTGCCCACGACGCTTGGTTTTCTCATCAGCAAAGGCGGCATCACCTCGAATGATGTCCTCTCTGACGGCCTAGCCCTCCGCACCGCGCGCGTCGTGGGGCAGATCTTGCCGGGCTGTTCTGTCGTGCGTTGCCCCGAGGATCACCCGCGTTTTCCCGGCCTGCCCGTGGTCATCTTCCCCGGCAATGTCGGCGATGAAAACGCCCTCGCCCTCGCCTTAACCCGTCTAGCAAGCAACGGATGATGAACGCTCCCGACCTGCTCGCCGCGCTCCGCCGCCTCTTGCCAGAGGATGCCGTGCTGGCACAGGCGGAAGAATGCCGTCCCTACGAATGCGATGGCCTCTCGGCCTACAAACAGATCCCTCAAGTTGTCGCCTTGCCGCACAGCGTGACCGAGATAGCTGCGGTCTTGCAGCTCTGTCATCAACAGCGCATCCCCGTAGTCGCGCGTGGCGCAGGCACCGGCCTATCGGGTGGCGCCTTACCTCATGTTGACGGTGTATTACTAGGTCTCGCCCGTCTCAATCGCATCTTAGCGATTGATCCCGATGGGCGCACCGCACGCGTCGAACCGGGCGTGCGCAATCTCGCCCTCTCCGAGGCGGTCGCGCCTTACGGACTGTATTACGCGCCCGACCCTTCCTCCCAGATCGCCTGCACCTTAGGCGGCAATGTGGCGGAAAACTCCGGCGGCGTACATTGTCTAAAATACGGCCTCACCGTACACAACATCTGCGCCCTCACGCTGCTCACGATGGACGGCGAACCCCTCGCCCTCGGCAGTCGTGCGTGGGACGCACCCGGCTACGACCTCATGGCCTTGGCCATCGGCTCAGAAGGGATGCTCGGCGTGGTCACCGAGATCACCGCGCGCCTCTTGCCCATCCCCGAACGCGCGCAAGTCATCTTGGCCGCGTTCGATGATGTCGAAAAGGCCGGCATCGCCGTCGGCGAGATCATCGCCGCCGGCATCATCCCCGCCGGCCTTGAGATGATGGATGGCCCCGCCATTCAAGCCGCCGAGGCCTTTGTTCACGCCGGTTACCCCATCGATGCGGCGGCCATCTTGCTGTGCGAGGTCGATGGCACCAATCAAGAGGTCTCCGAACACATCGCCCAAGTGCGTGCCGTATTAGAGGCCAGCGGCGCGACCGAGGTACGCACCGCCCGCGACGAGGCCGAGCGCGCCTTATTCTGGAAAGGCCGCAAGGCCGCCTTCCCTGCCGTCGGACGGCTATCGCCCGATTATTACTGCATGGACGGCACCATCCCACGCCGCAAGTTACCCGAGGTCTTACGCCGCACGGCAGAACTCTCCAAAGAATATGGTCTCCCCGTCGCCAATGTCTTTCACGCCGGCGACGGCAACCTACACCCCCTCATCCTCTACGATGCCAACAAACCCGGCGAACTGGCGCGTACTGAAGAACTCGGTGGTCGCATCTTAGAACTCTGCATCGAGGTCGGTGGCACCATTACCGGCGAACATGGCGTCGGCATCGAAAAGATCAAACAGATGTGCGTGCAATTTAGCCCCGAAGAGATCAACCAATTCCGTGCCGTGAAGGCGGCCTTTGACCCCGAGGGACTGCTCAACCCCGGCAAGGGCATCCCCACGCCGCGCCATTGTTCGGAATACCGTAGCTTGCCGCACGCCCACCACCCATGACCACCGACCTCACACCCGCCCTCCAAGAACGCGTCGCCGAGGCCGCCGCCAGCGGCACACCGCTCAACATCGTCGGCGGGGGCAGCAAGGCCTTTCTGGGACGGCGCGCGCACGGCACGCCCCTCGCCGTCGCTGGACATCGCGGCATCTTGAGCTACGAGCCGAAAGAGTTGGTGCTGACCGCACGCGCCGGTACGCCACTCACCGAGATCGAGGCCGTCCTTGCAGAGCAAGGCCAGATGCTCGCCTTCGAGCCGCCCCACTTCGGCGCCACCGCCACCTTAGGCGGCAGCATCGCAGCGGGCGTGTCTGGCCCACGCCGCCCCTATGCCGGCGCGGCGCGCGATCAAGTGCTGGGCGTGCGCATGATCAACGGCCGCGCCGAGGTCCTGCGTTTTGGCGGCGAGGTCATGAAAAATGTCGCCGGCTATGATCTCTCCCGACTCATGACCGGGGCCTTCGGCACCCTGGGCGTCCTCTTAGACATCAGCCTCAAGGTCGTGCCTCGCCCCGCGCTGGAGATCACCCTCGCGCAAGAATGCGATGCCGCCCGTGCCCTCGCCCTCTTCACCGACCTTAGCCGTCGCGCGTTACCTATTTCTGCCGCCTGCCACGATGGCAACAGACTCTATCTGCGGATCGAAGGTGCGGAGAGCGCCGTGCAACAAGCACTCGTTCAAATAGGTGGCGAATCTTTGACAGGGCATGACCACTTCTGGCGCGATGAGGTGAAAGAACATGGCCACCCCTGCTTCGCCGGGGACACCCCACTCTGGCGCGTCTCCCTGCCACCGGCCACCCCGCTGCTCGACCTGCCGGGCAAGGTCTTTCTCGACTGGGGCGGCGCGCAACGCTGGCTAAAAAGTGACGCCCCCGCCAGCGCACTCCACGCGCTCGCCCTGCAAGCCGGAGGACACGCCAGCCTATTTCGCGGCGGCAACCCAGAGGGTGAAATATTCCAGCCCCTAGCACCCAACCTGTACGCCTTGCATCAACGCCTCAAAACGGCCTTCGACCCGCACGGCATCTTCAACCACGGTCGCATGTACGCGGGCCTCTAAACATTTACAGCCATGGAAACCCACCTCGCCCCCGCCTTTCGCGGCACCCCCCTAGGCCTTGAAGCCGAGGCCATCCTGCGTAGCTGCGTCCATTGTGGTTTTTGTACCGCCACCTGCCCCACCTATCAACTCCTAGGCGACGAACTGGATAGTCCGCGCGGGCGTATCTATCTATTGAAACGCGTCTTCGAGGGTCATGCGCCGAGTCGCGTCACCCAAACACACCTCGATCGTTGTCTCACCTGTCGTGCCTGCGAAACCACCTGCCCCTCGGGCGTGAACTATGGCCGCCTTGCCGACCTCGGTCGATCGGTCCTCGAACAGACGGTGCGCCGACCTTGGGCAGAACGCCTGCAACGCCGCCTGTTACGCGCCATCGTGCCCTATCCGATGCGTTTCGCCGCGCTACTCACGCTCGCCCGCGTCGCACGCCCCTTCTTACCCCGGGCGTTACAGCGCAAGATCCCCACGCGACGCCCTGCAGGGGGTTCGCCAGCGTCTGCGCCTAACGCACGCCAGATGCTGATCTTAGAAGGATGCGCCCAATCGGTGGCAACGCCGCTGACCAATGCCGCCACGGCACGGGTCCTCGCCAGACTCGGCATCCAGCTCATCCGCGCTCAAGGCAGCGGCTGTTGCGGCGCCCTCTCGCATCACCTCTCTGCCGAAGCAGAGGCCCTAAATCACATGCGCCGCAACATCGATGCGTGGTGGCCGCACATCGAAGCGGGCGCAGAAGGCATCGTCATCACCGCCAGCGGTTGCGGCGTACAGGTCAAAGACTACGCAAACCTCTTGCGCCATGACCCCGCCTACGCCGACAAGGCCGCGCGCGTATCAGCCCTGACGCGCGACATTGCCGAGGTCATCTCCCCCGCCGATCTTATCCCGCTTGGGCATATTGGCCGAGGACAACGCATCGCCTTTCACGCCCCCTGCACCCTGCAACACGCCCAAAAGATCAACGGTCGCGTCGAGGCCATCCTCACGCAGGTCGGCTACCAACTCACGCCCGTGCGCGATGCGCATCTCTGCTGCGGCTCGGCGGGTAGTTACTCCGTCCTGCAACCTGCATTATCACAACGCCTACGCGACAACAAACTGGCCGCCCTAACGGCGAACGCACCTGAGATCATCGCCACCGCCAATGTCGGCTGCCAACTGCATCTAGAAACCGCGTCCGATCGACCTGTGCAGCACTGGATAGAATTGCTAGACACCTGACAACGCGCTTGACAAGCAACGGCATCGGGAAAGGGAACGGAAAACACCATGGCACCTATCGGTTTTATTGGCCTCGGCATCATGGGTACCCCCATGGCCCTCAACCTCCTCAAGGCAGGGCACACACTCTGGGTATATGGACGGCGACCCGAGACGATGACGCCACTGACGGCGGCCGGTGCGACGGCCTGCACCTCACCCACCGAGGTCGCCCGACACAGCGACATCATCATCGTGACGGTGTCCGACACCCCGGATGTCGAACAGGTCATCTTCGGCGAGAGCGGCATCATCCACGGGGCCCGAGTCGGTGCCATTGTCATCGACATGAGCACCATTTCGCCGACCGCAACCCAGGCCTTTGCCACGCGCTTACACGCTATGGGCGTTGAGATGCTGGATGCCCCCGTTTCGGGTGGCGATGTCGGTGCGATCAACGCAACGCTGTCCATCATGGTCGGCGGCCAACCCGAGGTCTTCGAACAGGTCAAACCGCTGTTCGAGATCATGGGTAAAAACATCGTGTACATCGGCGGCCACGGCGCCGGCCAAGTCGCCAAGGCCTGTAACCAGATCGTGGTGGCGATCACAATGCAGGCCGTCGCGGAGGCGCTCACCTTTGCGCGTAAAAACGAGACCGATCCCGCTCGGGTGCGTGCAGCCCTCATGGGCGGTTTTGCCGGCAGCAAGATCCTCGAAGTGCACGGCCAACGCATGCTCGACCATGATTTCAAGCCCGGCTTCAAGGCCCGCCTCCATCAAAAAGACCTCAACAATGTCTTGCAGACCGCACGCGAACTCGGGCTTGCCCTGCCCGCCACGGCCCTGTCGATGCAGAATCTCAACGCCCTCGTCGGCCGAGGCGAAGGCGATTTGGACTCATCCGCCGTGGTCACGCTCGTCGAACGCATCGAAGGCATCGTCTCCTAGACTATCCATCCCCCCCCCAACGGCTTGCTTTGCGCAGCAAAACGGGGGGTATCCGCCCTGTAGGAAACGCGGGCTTCCAGCCCGCCAGCGGGCAAGATGCCCGCGTTCCCAAATGCCCCCCCTAGACTAGACAAGAAACCGCCCTTCGCCTTCATGTGCCCACTGTAAATCCCATAGAGCCGTTAAATCACCCTGCTGTCCCATGTACAAAAACCCCTCGGCGGGCCGCTCGACGCAAACAACCGCGCAGATTGCCAAGACATTTCAGCCCTAGAACCACCAGAAAGACATCAGCAGCCGCGATGGAGTCTCTATAATCCACCCTCTTTCTTTGCACGAGCACGCCCGTGGCCCCCACAACTGCCCAACTCTCCGAACTTGCCGTTCTCCTTAAAGAACTGCTGACCTTCGCATACCCCGCCGATGCGGTGATCTCGCACTATTTTCGTGCCCATCCGGACATCGGGCGACGCGACCGCGCCTTTATCGCCGAGACCGCGTACAGCATCCTGCGTCACCTGCGCAGCCTAGAGGCCGCCGTCGATTCACAACGCCCGCGCGACCTTATCATCGCCTGGTTTGCGCGCCTCTCCGGCCTCAACCTGCGCGAATGCGAAGGCATCGTCCACACCAACGAGCTCGATCGTTACAAGGCCGCCAAGGCCTTTGACCTCGCCGCCGCGCCTGCCGCCATCCGCCTCGACCTACCCGCTTGGCTAGAAGCCCCGTTGACCACGCAATACGGCGACCGCCTACCCGCGCTGATGCAGGCCTTAAACAGCAACGCGCCGCTCGATCTGCGCGTCAACAGCCTCAAGCTATCGCGTGACAAGGCCCTCGAACAGATGTTGGCCGACGGTTTTGCCGCCACCGCCACGCCCCATTCGCCGCTCGGCATCCGCCTCACCAACAAACCGCCGCTCAACCAATACCCGCTTTTTCAAGAAGGCGCGCTGGAGGTGCAAGACGAAGGCAGCCAATTGCTCGCCCTCCTCACCGGCGCACGGCGCGGCGAGATGGTCTGCGATTTTTGCGCCGGCGCGGGCGGCAAGACCTTAGCGCTCGGCGCGATGATGGCCAACAGCGGTCGTCTCTACGCCTTTGACACCGCCGAAAAACGCCTTGCGCGCATGAAACCGCGTCTGGCACGGTCTGGCCTCTCCAATGTCCACCCGCAAGTCTTGGCCAGCGAGAACGACCAAAAGGTCAAACGCCTCGCCGGAAAGTTCGACCGCGTCTTGGTCGATGCGCCCTGTTCAGGTCTAGGCACGCTACGCCGCAACCCCGATCTAAAATGGCGGCAAAATGAGGTCGGCCTCACCGAACTCACCGCCAAACAGACCCTCATCCTAAACAGCGCGGCGCGGCTGGTGAAGGTCGGCGGCACCTTGATCTATGCCACCTGTAGCCTGCTCAAGGCCGAAAACCAAGACATCGTTGATGCCTTCCTCAACACCCATCCGGGGTTTTCCGTACAACCGGTCAGCGAGACCCTGCGCCGCATTGGGGCCGACCTCGACACCGGCGACCACCTGACGCTAGCCCCCGATCTACACGGCACAGACGGATTCTTTGCCACCATCCTGCAACGCACCGCCTAGGAGCCTCGTGATGTCCCCGTCCTTCATGCACCTCTCCAGCGGCGACATCTTGACCCAAGTCGCCATCCTCTTGCTGCTCATTGCCACGAGCCTCTGGCTCAGCGGGCGGATAAAACAACGCGTCGATAGCAAACAGCTCAAACTAGGTGTGGAGATTCGCATCCCCACACTCAACAAGCGCGACTTCCTGCGCCTTTTCACGCCCCCCTTGGCCTCGCTACTCACCCTTATCGCCAGTCTCGCGCTGGCGAACTGGACCGACACCTCGCTCCTCAAACTTGCCCAACCCTTATTGCTCTCCTTAGCCGCCGTACAGTTTTTCTTTTATGTCCTGCGCCGCATCTTTAAGCCCAGCGCGCTGCTCTCCTCGCTCGAACACAGCGTTGCATGGCTGATCTGGGGCATCGTCGCCCTCCACCTCACCGGCCACCTCCCCGCCTTAGTCGCCACCCTCGATAGTTGGGGCGTGACCGTAGGGAAAAATCGCATCTCCCTCTACACCACCCTGCTCGGTCTAATGACCCTAGGCATCACCCTCCTCAGCGCGCTCTGGGCCGCGCGTAGCATCGAGGCGCGCTTCATCGACCGCTCCAAACTCCAAACCAACCTCAAGTTCGCCCTCGCCAAGATCCTGCGCACCCTCTTACTCGTCGTCGCCATCCTCGTCGCCCTGCCCGTGATCGGCATCGACATCACCGTCCTCTCCGTCTTTGGTGGCGCACTCGGCGTCGGTCTCGGTCTCGGCCTACAAAAGATCGCTGCCAACTATGTCTCCGGCTTCACCCTCCTGCTCGACCAATCCATCCGCATCGGCGACATGGTGACCGTCGGCCAACACTACGGCGAGGTCAAGCAGATCGCCACCCGCTACACCATCATCCAGGCCGCCGACGGCAGCGAGAGTATCATCCCCAACGACAGCATGATCACCTCGACCGTCATCAACCACACCTTGGCCAGCCGCGACAGCCGCGTCGCACTCCCCATCCAAGTCGCCTACGACACCGACATCAACCTCGCGCGGACGCTATTACTCGCGGCCGCCCAACAAGACCGCGTTACCCGCCAACCCGCGCCGCAAGTCCTCATCAAAGGCTTTGGCGAAAACGGCATCGACCTCGAACTAGGCTTCTGGATCCCCGACCCCGAAGAAGGCCTAGGACCACTCAAATCCACCATCTACTGGGCCATCTGGGAGGCCTTCAAACGCGAAGGCATCGTCATCCCCTACCCACAGCGGGTGGTCAACCTACGGCAAGAACAAGCCAAAACCGTTTAATCGTGGTCTGTCCCCAATTCTCGCGTTTAATCGTGGTCTGTCCCCAATTCTCCCAATTCTCGTGGTCTGTCCCCAATTCTCGTGTCCCCAATTCTCGCGTTTAATCGTGGTCTGTCCCCAATTCTCGGCCAATTCTCGGTTCCACAATTCTCGCAATTCTCGTGGCGGGCAAGATGCCCGCGCTCCAACAGCGTTTCCTGAAATGGCAACAAAAAAGCCGACACTCGGTCGGCTTTTTTAGTCCGCAGAGGCGCAGCGCTTACTTCAGCTTGATCTCTTTGTACTCGACATGCTTACGCACGACGGGGTCGTACTTGCTGATCAGCATCTTTTCGGGCTTGGTCTTCTTGTTCTTGGTCGTGGTGTAAAAATGACCGGTGTTCGCTGTGGACTCCAGCTTGATCTTCTCGCGTCCGCCTTTAGCCATGATTCATTCCCCCTATCAAAGCACGCCGCGTGCGCGCAGGTCTGCGAGCACAACATCGATGCCTTTTTTATCGATCAAACGCACCGCCGCGTTGGTGACACGCAGACGCACGAAACGGTTTTCGCTCTCAACCCAAAAACGACGCGACTGCAGGTTCGGCAGGAAACGGCGCTTGCTACGGTTATTGGCGTGGGAAACAGTGTTACCCACCATCGGCTTTTTGCCGGTTACTTGACATACACGAGCCATTTTTTGTACCTAGAATGAATTCGGATTTCAGAAAGGGCGATTTATACCACAGAGATTGGCCTTGCGTCAAAACAAACTCGCATCCGCTCACAACCACCCCCGCTCGGCAAAGGAGACCGTCTCCTGCCCGGCCACCACGATATGATCCAGAACCCGCACATCGACGAGGGCCAGCGCACTTTTAAGCGTCTCCGTCAACTGTCGATCCGCCTGCGACGGCTCGGCCACGCCGGAGGGATGATTATGGGCAAAGATCACCGCCGCCGCGTTACGCGCCAAGACCTGTTTAACCACTTCGCGCGGGTAGACCGAGGTCTGCGTGAGCGTGCCACGAAACAACTCCTCATCGCCGATGACCCGATTTTGCGCATCCAGATAGATCACCTGGAACACCTCATGCGGCAACCCGGCCAGTTTGCTACGCAGAAACGCGTACACCGCTTGAGGCGCGCACAAGGCCACCGGCTCACGACACAGGCGCTGCCCCAATGCGCGCGTCATCATCTCCTTCACCGCCTGCATCTCGGCATACTTGGCCGGCCCAAAGCCCTTAATCTCCAAGATCTCCTGCTCGCGTGCAGCGAACAGGCGGTCCAGCGAACCGTCAAACTTAACCAGCAGGTCTCGCGCCAGATCCACCGCGCTCTTGCCGCGCACCCCGATGCGCAGAAAGATCGCCAGCAACTCCGCGTCCGACAAAGCGCCCGCGCCGCGTTGCAACAACTTTTCTCGAGGTCGCTCACCCTCTGGCCAGTCTGTAATCGCCATGATGGACTCCATGTACAATAGACCGCACTTTACCCTCATTTAATACGCATGACACCCACGCGCATCGTTCTCGGCATCACCGGCGGCATCGCGGCCTACAAGGCGGCTGAACTCGCGCGCCTCTTGGTCAAGGCGGGCTACAGCGTGGACTGCGTGTTGACCGAAGCGGCCACCCACTTCATCGGCGCGGCCACCTTGCAAGCCATCACCGGTCGCCCCGTCTATCAAGACCTTTGGGATGCGCGTGTCCCTAACGGCATGGCGCATATCGAACTCGGGCGCGACACTGCCGCCCTCCTTATCGCCCCCGCCGCCGCCGACTTCATGGCCAAACTCGTGCATGGCCGCGCCGACGACCTGCTCTCTACGCTGTGTCTCGCCCGCGACTGCCCTTTGCTCATCGCCCCAGCGATGAATCGGCAGATGTGGGCGCACCCTGCCACGCAACGCAACGCCGCGCAACTGATCGCCGACGGCGTTACCCTGCTCGGCCCGGCGGCGGGCGAACAAGCCTGCGGCGAGACCGGCTTGGGGCGCATGTTAGAGGCCGCCGATCTGTTCGCCGCACTGACCGCCTTCTTGCAACCCAAACCACTCGCCGAACTGCGCGTCCTCATCACCGCCGGCCCCACCTTTGAACCGATCGACCCGGTGCGCGGCCTCACCAACCTATCGTCGGGCAAGATGGGCTACGCGCTGGCCGTTTGCGCCCACGCCGCCGGTGCCGTGGTCACGCTCGTCTCCGGCCCCACCGCGCTCGCCACCCCGTGGGGTGTCACCCGCATCGACATTACGCGCGCCGACGAGATGCTGGCCGCCGTAGAAGGGCACATCGCCGATTGCGAGATCTTCATCGCCGTCGCCGCCGTCGCCGATTACCGTCCGGCCGAGCCTCAAACCAGTAAGATCAAAAAGACCGACGCAGCAATGACTCTGCAACTCACGCCCACCACGGACATCCTCGCCCGCATCGCCGCCCGTCCCGACGCGCCCTTCTGTGTCGGCTTCGCCGCCGAGACCGAAGCCGTCCTTGAACACGCCGCCGAAAAACGCCTCAAAAAAGGCATCCCCCTCATCGTCGCCAACCGCGCCCAAGACACCTTAGGTCACGACGATGCCACCTGCGTCCTCATCGACGCACATGGCACGCACCCCCTCGCCCGCGCACCCAAGACCGAGATTGCTGCGCAGATCATCACCCACATCGCCCACCTCTATTCAAAAGGCTAAACCCATGCATGTCGATCTAAAGATCCTCGACCCCCGCGTCGCCGAGCAACTCCCCGCCTACGCCACGCCCGGCAGTGCCGGACTCGATCTGCGCGCCTGTCTCGACGCCGCCATCACCTTAGCGCCCGGCGAGACCCAACTCATCCCCACCGGCCTCGCCATCCACATTGCCGACGCGGGCTATGCCGCCGTCATCCTGCCGCGCTCCGGCTTGGGTCACAAACATGGCGTTGTGCTTGGCAATCTCGTTGGCCTCATCGACTCCGATTACCAAGGTCAACTCATGATCTCGCTGTGGAATCGCGGCTCAACCGCGTTTGTGGTAAACCCCTTCGAGCGCATTGCGCAGCTCGTCATCGTCCCTGTCGTGCAAGCCGAGTTCCGTGTCGTCACAGACTTTGCCGAAAGCGATCGCGGCGCCGGCGGCTTTGGCAGCACCGGCAAGCACTAATCAGCACTGTTCCCACGGGAGATCGTCAAACCGCCAGCCACTCTGGGTCGAGCGGTGATGCGTGTCATCCAGCTCGCCCTCAAAGCCGTGCGTGACATTGTAAACATTCGTCATGCCGTTTTTCTCGAGGAACTCGCCCGCCTCGCGCGAACGGTTGCCGGAACGGCAAATCAGGACCACAGGACGATTGACCGAACTGGCCACGCGGATATCGCGCAGAAACAGGGGGTTGATGTCCCAGTTTTCGCCCTCGTACCACGGGATCAAGATCGCGCCCTCGGGATGACCGACGAAGAGGAACTCCCATTCCGAGCGGCAATCGACAAAGACGGCGTTTTTGTTTTCGTGCAAAAAGGCGTGCGCCTCATGCGGGGTCAGGTGTTGCATGGTATTGTCTCCTCGATAGCGGCAACGAATGGCAGCCCCTGCGATGTTACAATCCGCCGCTCATCCGCGCCACCCCATCCCCACCCCAACCCTCCCCTTGAAGGGGAGGGGATGATACTGTTAAACACATGACCTCACGCACCGACCTTTTCCGGGAACAGGCCCAACGCCGCATCCTCATCCTCGACGGGGCGATGGGGACGATGATCCAACGCTACGACCTGCAAGAGGCCGATTATCGCGGCGTGCGCTTCGCCGACTGGCCCAGCGATGTCAAAGGCAATAACGACCTGCTGCTATTGACCAAACCCGAGGTCATCCGCGCGATCCACAGCCAGTATCTCGCCGCCGGCGCGGACATCCTAGAGACCAACACCTTCAACGCCAACAGCGTCTCGATGGCCGACTACGGCATGGAGGCCTTGGTCTACGAACTCAACTTCGAGGGCGCAAAACTCGCCCGCGCGGTCGCCGATGAATACAGCACACCCGAACACCCCCGTTTTGTCGCCGGCGTCTTAGGTCCCACCTCGCGCACCCTGTCGCTCTCACCCGATGTCAACGACCCCGGCTTTCGCAACTGCTCGTGGGATGCGCTGGTCGCCACCTATGCCCTGGCCACCGACGGCCTGATCAAAGGCGGGGCCGACTTCATCCTCATCGAGACCATCTTCGACACCTTAAACGCCAAGGCCGCCGTGTTCGCGGTCAAACAGTATTTCGACCAAGTCGGGCAGTCGTGGCCGATCATGATCTCCGGCACGATCACCGATGCCTCCGGGCGCACCTTGTCGGGGCAAACGGTGGAGGCGTTCTGGAACAGCCTCAGCCACGCCGAGCCGATCTCGTTCGGCTTTAACTGCGCCTTGGGCGCGAAAGACCTGCGCGCCCACATCGTCGATATCGCCGCCAAGGCCGATTGCATGGTCTCGGCGCACGCCAACGCCGGCCTGCCCAACGCCTTTGGCGCCTATGACGAGACACCCGAACAGATGGCCGAGGCGATGCGCGAATGGGCGCAGACCGGCCTCTTAAACATCGTCGGCGGCTGTTGCGGCACCACGCCGGAACACATCAAGGCCATCAAAGCCGCGGTCGCCGACTATCCGCCACGCACCGCGCCGGTCATCGAACCCAAGCTACGCATCTCCGGCTTGGAACCCTACAGCCTCGGCGCGGGCGACCTGTTCTGCAATGTCGGCGAGCGCACCAATGTCACCGGCTCGGCCCGGTTCAAACGCCTCGTGCTAGACGGCAACTACGATGAGGCCTTGGCCATCGCCCGCCAGCAAGTCGAGGCCGGGGCGCAAGTCATCGACATCAATATGGACGAGGCCATGCTCGACGGCGAGGCCGCCATGGTGCGTTTCCTCAACCTCATCGCCAGCGAACCGGACATCTCGCGCGTGCCCATCATGATCGACTCGTCCAAGTGGTCGATTATCGAGGCCGGTCTCAAATGCGTGCAGGGCAAGCCCATCATCAACTCCATCTCGATGAAAGAGGGCGAGGCCGAGTTCCTCGCCAAGGCGCGTCTGGCACGCCGGTATGGCGCGGCGGTCATCGTCATGGCCTTCGACGAAAAAGGCCAAGCCGACACCTACGCCCGCAAGATCGAGATCTGCGAACGGGCCTATCGCCTCTTGGTCGATAAAGTCGGCTTCCCGCCGCAGGACATCATCTTCGACCCCAACATCTTCGCCATCGCCACCGGCATCGAGGAACACGCCAACTACGCGGTCGATTTCATCGAAGGCACGCGCTGGATCCGCAAAAACCTGCCGTACACCCACATCTCCGGCGGCGTCTCCAATGTCAGCTTCTCCTTCCGCGGCAATGATCCGGTACGGGAGGCCATCCACACCGTATTCCTCTATCACGCCATCCAAGCCGGCATGGACATGGGCATCGTCAACGCCGGGCAACTCGGCCTGTTTGACGACCTCCCCGCCGACCTGCGGGTCTTGGTTGAAGATGTCGTGCTCAACCGTCACCCCGACGCAGGCGACCGTCTCGTCAACGCCGCCATCTCGGTCAAAGGACAAGCCAAAGACGCCGTGCCCGACCTCGCGTGGCGCAGTGAACCGGTCGCGGCACGCATCGCCCACGCCCTGGTCAAAGGCATCACCCAATACATCGCCGAGGACACCGAAGAGGCGCGCATCACGCTGGCCTCGCCGGTCAAGGTCATCGAAGGCCCGTTGATGGACGGCATGAACATCGTCGGCGACCTGTTCGGCGCGGGCAAGATGTTCCTGCCGCAAGTGGTCAAATCGGCGCGGGTCATGAAACAGGCCGTCGCCTACCTCACGCCCTATATCGAGGCCGACAAAAACGGCGCGGTGCAGGCCAAAGGGCGCATCGTCATGGCCACCGTCAAGGGCGATGTCCACGACATCGGCAAGAACATCGTCGGCGTGGTCTTGGGCTGTAACAGCTACGAGATCATCGACCTCGGTGTGATGGTTCCCGCAGAAAAGATCCTCGCCACCGCGCGCGAGGTCGGCGCCGACATCATCGGGCTGTCCGGGCTGATTACGCCGTCCTTGGAAGAGATGGTCCACATCGCCCGCGAGATGCAACGCACCGGCATGACGCAACCCCTGCTCATCGGCGGCGCGACCACCTCGATCGCCCACACCGCGGTCAAGATCGCCCCGCAATACGGCGGCACGGTGGTCTATGTCAAAGATGCCTCGCGTGCCGTCGGCGTGTGTTCCACGCTGCTCTCCGTCGGCCAGCGCGACGACTACATCACCAAGCTGCACCACGAATACGCGCAGGTGCGCGAACGCCACGCCGCCCAACGCGGTGAACAAAAGCGCGTCAGCCTCACCGCCGCACGCGCCAACGGCCTAGCGTGGGATGCGAGCTATCAACCGCCCGCACCCCGGCAACCCGGCATCCATATCCTCACCGCCTACGACTTGGCCGAGACCGCCAAAAACATCGACTGGACGCCGTTCTTCCAAGCATGGGAGTTGCACGGCCGCTACCCCAAGATCCTCGACGATGAGGTCGTGGGCGAGGAGGCGCGCAAACTCTTCGTCGATGCCCAAGCCATGCTGGGGCGGATGATCACCGAGAACTGGATCGAGGCGCGCGCGGTCTTTGGCCTCTTCCCCGCCCGCCGCGAGGGTGACAGCGTGATCGTCGATGACAGTCACGCCTTCCATTTCCTGCGCGAACAAAAACAACAGCCGGAAGGCCACCTTAACCGCTGTCTAGCCGACTTTATCGCCCCGCACAACGACTGGCTGGGCGGCTTTGTCGTCACCACCGGGGTCGGCGAGGCCGCGCGCGTCAAGGACTTCGAGGCCCGGCTCGACGACTACAACGCCATCCTCTTCAAAGCCCTCTGCGACCGTCTCGCCGAGGCCTTCGCCGAACACCTCCACAGCCGCGTGCGGCGCGAATTCTGGGGCTACGCCGCCGATGAAGACCTCGGGAACGACGCCCTCATCAACGAAGAATATCGTGGCATCCGCCCCGCACCCGGCTACCCCGCCTGCCCGGAACACAGCGAAAAAGGCACGCTATTCGACCTGCTCGGCGCGGAAGCCGCCATCGGCGTCACGATCACCGAGAGCTACGCCATGTTGCCCCTAGCCTCGGTCTCCGGCTTCTACTTCGCCCACCCCGACAGCCGCTACTTCACCGTCGGCCGTATCGACCGCGACCAAGTCGCCGACTACGCCCAGCGCAAGGGCTGGGACCTGCCGACCGCCGAACGCTGGCTGGCCCCGAACTTGGCCTATACGCCCGACTAAGCGTGCAACCGTCCATCTCTCGGCTCAGGGCAAATTCGCTCTCCACCTTCAAAGCGAGGTCAAACGGGGACGCGTCTCAATGAGGCAAGCCCGCTCCTACAGGGCACACGCGGCGATTCATAGGATGAATCAACAGGCCATCGCCAGAACAAATTTTCCCTGGCGCTACGCCCCCACGCTTGCCTAAGCACAAACGGCGTGGCATTGTCCACCCCTGACGAGAATCAACAACCCTATGCGCCGCCTCCATCATCGCCTCCTGCACGGCCTCTATTACCTCATCGGTATAACCGTCATCGTCATGGCCGGCATTACCTTGTTTCTGCGCGCAGTCGTCATACCCGAGATCGCCAGTTACCGCGCCGACATTGAGCGCGTGGTTAGCCGTAGCCTCGGGATGCCGGTGAAGATCGCCAGCGTATCGGGGCGCTGGCAAGGCATCCATCCGCAATTTAGCCTCACTCAGCTCAGCATTACCGCCGCCGATGGCCGCCTCCTGCTGACACTCCCCGAGGCCCGCGCCAGCGTGTCTTGGCAAAGCCTGCTGGTCGCGAACCTCCGTCTCGCCACACTCGAGATCCACGGCCTCGACCTCCTCGCCCAGCGCGATGCCACGGGGCTCATCCGTGTCGCCGGCATCCCTATCAACACCCCGGAGGCCTCTTCGGGGGTTCCTGACTGGGTGCTAGACCAGCCACGCATCACCCTTCGCAACGGCCGCCTCACCTGGCAGGACGACCTCATCAAGGCCCCGACCCTCGTCATCAGCGACATCCACGCGCAACTCGAAAGCACCCTACTCAACCGCCATCGTTTTGGTCTCAAGGCCCGCCTACCCACCGGATTAGGCGAACGACTCGACCTCCGCGCCGACCTCCACGGCCGCGACCTCGCCAAACGCGAACACTGGCGTGGCGAGATCTACGCCGCCGTCAAAAACACCCACCTCGACAGCCTCGCCCTGCATACGCCGTGGTCGCAAAAATTCATCCAAAACGGGACCGGGCAAGTCCGCGCCTGGATCGATCTCAAAAAAGGGGGGGTCGAAGCCGTCACCGGCGATATCCATCTCTCCGACACCCATGTGCGTTTCGCGGACGACCTGCCAGAAACTCTATTCACCGCGCTCAAAGGCCGCGTGGCCTGGCAACGCGAGGGGGACGATGAGGAACTCAGCGCGCGTGGCCTGACCTTTGCCACCCCCAACCAAAGCGCAAGCGAACCGGCCGATCTACGCCTCAAGATTAGCCGCGACCCGAAGACGCACCGCATCCACGGCGGTGAGATCGAAACGCGCAATCTACGCATCGAGACCTTCACCACGCTCACCGGCAACCTTCCCATGCCGCGCGCCATCCACGAGCAGATCCAAGCCTTAGCCCCACGCGGCCAGATCGCCTATGCCTCAGGCCGCTGGCACGAGAACGCCCCACACGCTAACGGCCCAAGAAAAGATACCCACCGTCTCAATGTCCGCTTTACCGGTCTAGGCATCAACGCCACGCGGACGCAACCGGGATTTGAAAACGCCAGCGGCACCCTAGAAGGAAACGAAGCGGGCGGGCGGCTCGCTATCACCTCCGAAGGGTTTAAGTTGGACATGCCCACGGTCTTTCACGAGCGCATCGACCTACACACACTCGACGGCAGCCTACGCTGGCAACCACACCAGGACGGTTATGCCGTGCGCATTGAACGACTACACCTCGCCAACGCAGACCTAGACGGCCAGCTAGAGGGCCAGATAACCTTCGCACCGGGACGCGCCCCTGTCGCCGACCTCAAGGCCCAGCTCAAGCACGGGCATGGCCCAGCGGTGTGGCGTTATCTGCCTAAGACCGTGGGCGACGACACCCGCCTATGGCTCAAAGACAGCCTAAAGGCCGGGGACTCGCACAACGCCCGCATGGTGCTCAAAGGCCCACTCGATCGGTTCCCCTTTAGCAAAGGGGGCGGCGAGTTCCGCGTCACCGTCCCCCTCAAAGACGGCATCCTCCACTATGCGGCCGACTGGCCCCACATCGAGGCCATCCAAGGCGAGATCCTCTTTGATCGGGCCCGTATGAGCGTCAAGGCCACGGGCCGCACGGCCGGGACGCAACTCACCGAGGTCAGCGTGCGCATCAACGACCTCTTTAACCCCACCACCCTGCTAGAGATCGACGGCAAGGCCAGCGGCGAGACCGCGGCCTTTATCCACTTCGTCAACCACAGCCCCGTCAAGGCCAGTAGCGGCGGTTTTACCAACGACCTCATCGCCAAAGGCAACGCCCTCCTCCAGCTCAAACTGCGTCTACCCCTCGAACGCATGGAAGAAAGCCTAGTCAATGGCGACCTAACCCTGAAAGACAACCTGATCACCCCGGGGCGTGGCCTACCCACCGTCGAACACCTCAACGGAACGCTACGCTTCACCCAAGATACCTTCCACGGACACAACCTCAACGCACGCCTCTATGGAGAGGCCGCGGCCCTCACCATCACCCCGCGCGAGGCGGGGGCCATGCTCGTCCGCGTCAACAGCCGGCTCAACAAAAACCTGCTCTCTGCATGGATGCCACCGGAATTGGCCCCCTACATCAAAGGTCAGACCGCCTATCAACTCGATCTCGTCATTGACGCTAACCGCCAGAAGCTTGAAGTCTCCAGCAATCTAGAAGGCATCGCCATCGACCTCCCCGAGCCCTTCGGCAAGCCGGCGCACACCCGGATTCAGACCCACCTCGAATCCGCGCCTGAAGAAGCTGGGTATCACACCCTAAAGGTCAAATACGGCCAGATTGCCAGCCTGCGCGCCCTCTATAAGGACAACCTCGCCTCTGCCCGTATCGGGGTGCGCATCGGCAGCGGCGAGATAAAAACGCCCGAAAAACCCGGGATCCACATCACCGGCGCGATACCACGCATCGATCTCGACCAATGGCGCACCTTGGCTAGCGCATCCACACCCTCCACCTCGCCGCGCCTCACTATTCACGAAATAGACCTTGCCTATACCAAACTCCTCGTCCTAGATCGCGCCATCGCTGCCGGGCGCATTACCCTATCACCTAATGCAGAAGGGTGGACTATCACCCTAAAAAGTACCGAGATCGACGGGGGCATCACCTTAAAGGAACGCCCCAAGCCGTACATCTTGGTCACCCTTGATAAGCTACACCTCACCAAGGGCGAGACTGCCCGCGCGCCATCGCCCCCGACAAATAACGAGATCAACCGCTATTCCGGCAGCGTCCACATCAAAGACCTCGTCATCGGCGATGCCAAACTCGGCAAGATAGACTTCAACTTCAAACCGACCGCACACGGCTACGCGATCGGCGAACTTAAGCTAGAGCAGCCCCACGCCACGCTCCTTGGACGCATCAACCTCTCCAATCATCCATCGCACCCCTCCATCCTTGAAGACGCCACGATAGAGATCAAACACCTAGACAAGCTCATGCATCAACTGGGCTATCCTGGTCGCATCAAAGGCGGTGCCGGCACCCTCAGCAGTCGCCGCATCATCTGGACGGGCGGTCTAGATAAACTCAGTCCCAACGCCGTCTCCGGCAGCCTCTCCCTCAACCTCGAAAAAGGGCGCTTCCTAGAGATGGACCCCGGCATCGCCCGTCTATTTGGTCTCATCAACCTACAATCGATCTCACGCCTATCTCTCCTTGACAAAGGGGAGATGTTCGCCAAGGGGTTTGCCTTTGACACGGTCAAGGCCGATGCCCAACTCAGCTCGGGCCATGTCACACTCAACCCCCTCGTCATAGACGGCCCCTCCGCCAAGGTCGAGATGCGAGGGACGATAGACCTCAAGGCGGAGACGCAAACCTTAGCGCTCGAGATCGAGCCGCATGTCACGGACACCCTGGTCGCCGCGAGCGGCTTAGCCGGTGGGCCCGTCGGTTTTGTGGGTGCGTGGCTCGCCAGCAAGGCCTTCGAAAGACAAATCAGCGCCGCCACCCCGCGCGTTGAGTACGATGTCAGCGGCACATGGGACAAACCCATCGTCACACCGAAGAACACCAAAAAATCCAATACCGCCGTAGAAAAACCCTACGATTTACTCACGCAATAGTATTAAAAATGCGCTAAATCACTTGTCGCACGCGGCCGGCTTGTGTAAGGTTACCTACCCTCCTATTGCCCGACCCATCTAGACCAACCACCCCCATGACCCTACGCACGACAAAGCCCCCTGTAAACGCCCCAACAGCAGCCGAGACCCACCGCGTTGCCGCCATCCAAATGGCCTCCGGCCCCAATGTCTTGGCCAACCTCGACGAGGCCGCACGGCTGATCGAGATCGCCGCCAAGGGCGGTGCCAAACTCATCGCTCTACCCGAATACTTCGCCATCATGGGTGTCAAAGACAGCGACAAGGTCGCCGTGCGCGAGACACCCGGCCAAGGGCCGATCCAAGAATTCCTCGCCAAACAGGCCAAACAACACAAGGTCTGGCTCATCGGCGGCAGCATCCCCTTGGTCTGCAACAACGCCAAGAAGGTCTTTAACAGTTGCCTCGTCTTTAACGACAAAGGCCAGCAGGTCGCCCGTTACGACAAGATTCACCTCTTCGGCCTCAAGCTCGGTAACGAACTCTACCGCGAAGAAAAAACCATCCAAGCAGGCACAGAAGTCGTCGTCGTAGAAACCCCCTTCGGTCGCATCGGGCTTTCTATCTGCTACGACCTGCGCTTCCCCGAACTCTACCGCGCCATGAAAGAGGTCGACATCCTCGTCGTCCCCTCCGCCTTCACCGCCACCACCGGCAAGGCGCACTGGGAGACCTTGGTGCGCGCTCGCGCCATCGAAAACCTCGCCTATGTGATTGCGCCAGGACAAGGCGGCTACCATGTCTCCGGCCGCGAAACGCACGGCGACAGCATGATCGTTGACCCGTGGGGCAATGTCCTCGACCGCCTACCGCGTGGATCGGGCGTGGTGATAGCCAACCTCAACCCCGCCTACCAACGCGGCCTGCGCGACAGCCTCCCGGCGCTTAGCCATCGTCGTCTCGACTGCAACCACCTCACCGTAACCACACAAAAATGACCCCTTTAGACATCGCCCAGCCCCTCTTGCTGGCGGGCAACGGGCTAGACGCGGCCCAACTCGCACAGACCTTCGCCACCCTAGGCGCGCATCAAGTGGACGATGCCGACCTCTATTTCCAACACACCCGTAGCGAATCGTGGAGCCTCGAAGAAGGCCAAGTCAAATCGGGGAGTTTCAGCATCGACCAAGGCGTCGGCATCCGCGCCGTCAGCGGCGAAAAGACCGCCTTCGCCTACTCCGACGACATCACCGCCGCTGCCATCATGGAGGCCGCCCGCAGCGTGCGCAGCATCGCCGCCGCCGGACAAAGCACACAGATCTATTGCCCCACTGAGACCCAAGGCCGCGCCCTCTACGCCGCCACCGACCCCATCGCCTCCCTCGCCGAGGCCGACAAGATCGCCCTCTTACACCGGCTCGAGACCTACACCCGCGCCCTCGACCCACGCATCAGCCAAGTCATGGCCGGGTTGGCCGGCGAATACGAAGTCATCCTCGTCGCCCGTCAAGACGGCACCCACGCCGCCGATGTCCGCCCCTTGGTGCGACTGTCTCTGCAAGTCATTGTCGAGGCTGACGGCCGCCGCGAACAAGGCTCCGCCGGCGGTGGCGGCCGTTTTGACTACCGCGAATTCAGCGACGAGCGCCTGCGCGACTACGCCCAAAAGGCCGTCCAACAAGCCCTCACCAACCTCGACGCCGACCCCGCCCCGGCCGGTGCCATGACCGTCGTCTTAGGCCCCGGCTGGCCCGGCATCTTATTGCACGAAGCCATCGGCCACGGGCTAGAGGGCGACTTCAACCGCAAAGGCACCTCCGCCTTCGCCGGTCGCTTAGGCGAACGGGTCGCCGCCCCCGGTGTCACCGTCGTCGATGACGGCACACTAGAACAACGGCGCGGCTCGCTCAACATCGACGACGAAGGCACGCCCACGCAATGCACCACGCTGATTGAAGACGGCATCCTCACCGGCTATCTGCACGACCGCATGAACGCCCGCCTGATGGGCATGACCCCGACCGGTAACGGTCGCCGCGAATCCTTCGCCCACCTCCCCATGCCGCGCATGACCAACACCTACATGCGCGCCGGCGCACACGACCCCGGTGAGATCATCGCCTCCGTCAAACGCGGCCTCTACGCCAGCAACTTCGGCGGCGGGCAAGTGGACATCACCAGCGGCAAATTCGTCTTCTCCACCGCCGAGGCCTGGCTCATCGAAGACGGCAAGCTCACCCGTCCCATCAAAGGCGCGACCCTCATCGGCAACGGCCCCGAGGTCCTCACCCGCGTCAGCATGATAGGCAACGACCTAGCCTTAGACCCCGGCGTCGGCACCTGTGGCAAGGAAGGCCAAAGCGTACCGGTCGGCGTCGGTCAGCCCACGCTCCGCATCGACGGCATCACCGTCGGCGGCACGCAGTAGGCCTATTTAAGCAACCGTACCGACTCGATGATGACCTGGTCTACCGGCACATCGCCCATACCGCCAGCCGAACCGGTGGCCACGCGGGCGATCTTTTGCACAATGTCCTCGCCACGGATGACGCGGCCAAAGACCGCATAGCCCCAACCCGCTTGGGTCTGGCCGCGATGGTCGAGAAAATCATTGTTGCCCACATTGATAAAGAACTGCGCGGTGGCCGAGTGCGGGTCGCTGGTACGCGCCATCGCCAAGGTGTAACGCTGATTGCGTAGGCCGTTATTGGCCTCGTTACGCACCGGCGCTTGGGTCTTTTTCTGCGTCATGCCGAGGTCAAAACCACCGCCTTGGATCATAAAACCGTCGATCACACGGTGAAACACCGTGCCGTTGTAATGCCCTGCCTTGGTGTAGGCGAGGAAGTTTTTCACCGACTCCGGCGCCTTGTCGGCGTTTAACTCCGCCGTGATCACCCCCATCGATGTCTTGATCTCAACCTGTGGCGCGGCCCAAACCAACGCAGAAGACAGCCCCAAGACACACACCCAAACCAAACGATACGCACGATTCCACATGATCCACCTCCGAGACAAAAGGGGATTTTAACTGACATACACCCCAGACTCGCCTAAAATAGCGCGCAATTCTAGGGAACTCTCATGACTTACCGCACCGACGACACCCGTATCGAGCAGACCGATGTCTTGCTCGCCCCCATGCAATTGATGCGCGAGATCAACGCCTCCGATGCCGCGCTAAAGACCGCCTTCGAAGGGCGGCGCGCCATCCACGACATCCTCCGCGAGGCCGATGATCGTCTCGTCGTCGTGGTCGGCCCGTGTTCCATCCACGACCACGATGCGGCGGTAGAGTATGCCCGCCGACTCAAGGGGCTAGCCGACGAACTGGCCAAGGACCTCGTCATCGTCATGCGCGTCTATTTCGAAAAACCGCGCACCACGGTCGGCTGGAAAGGGTTTATCAACGACCCGCACATCAACGAGAGTTTCGACATGAACACCGGGCTACACCTCGCCCGTCGTTTATTGCATGAGATCAACGAGATCGGCCTGCCCTGCGCGACCGAGTTTCTTGACCTGATCACCCCGCAATACATCGCCGACCTCGTCGCGTGGGGCGCGATTGGGGCGCGCACCACCGAGTCGCAATCGCATCGCCAACTCGCCTCGGGGCTGTCCTGTCCGGTCGGTTTCAAAAACGGCACGGCGGGCGATATCCGCATCGCGGTCGACGCCATCAAGGCGGCACGGGCGGCGCATCACTTCATCTCGATCACCAAATCCGGCCACGCCGCCGTGTTCAAGACCGCCGGCAACGAAGACACCCATGTCATCCTGCGCGGCGGCAAACAGCCCAACTATGATGCCGCCAGTGTCGAGGCCGTGTGCCAAGACCTCGCGCGATTAGGCTTGCCGGCGCAGGTCATGATCGACCTCTCGCACGCCAACTCGAGCAAAAAATACGAGCGCCAAATCCCCGTCGGTGCTGATGTTGCAGGACAGATCGCAGCGGGCGACGCACGCATCGTCGGTGTGATGATCGAATCGCATCTCAACCCCGGCCAACAAAACATCGTCTCCGGCCAAGCCTTGGCCTACGGCGTCTCGATCACCGATGCCTGCCTAGGCTGGGCCGACACCGACCCTTTGCTACGCGGCTTCGCCGAAGCCGTCCGCGCCCGACGCACGCACAAATCTTAATTTGCCGATCTGCCGCAATCCGGTAGAATACGCCGTGGCGGGTCTCCCCGCATGGTGAAACTGCCAATCTGGTCAGGTCCGGAAGGAAGCAGCCACAGCAGCGGATGCCAGTGCCGGGGGTCAGGCTCGCCACCTACTGATTTCGATAGCCATTGCCCAAAGGGTGATGCCCTATAAAGAAGGAGTCTTTATGCGCACCGTGCTAGTTTCTTTGTTGCTTGCGCTCTGCGCCCCGGCGTGGGCGTTGTCTGGTCTGTCCGTCGAGGCGGGGCACGGGAGCCGGGCCAATATCACCCGCGTCAGTAGCCTGTGGCAACTCGATCAACGCTGGCCCGGTCATGCGGGCTGGCATGTCGCCGCGCAGATTCACGCCGGGCTGGGCGCATTAGTCGGAACCGGCACGAACAGCCAGACCGTGGCCGAGGCCTTTATCACCCCGACCCTGCGCTATCGCCCTAACGCTTCAAGCGGCCAACAGCCTTATCTTGAGGCGGGTGTCGGGGCGCATGTCGTCTCGGCCACGCGCCTAGACGACCAGCACAGCCTCGGTGCCCAGCTCTTGTTGAGTGAACACCTCGGCATGGGCGTCGTCTTTGGCGGGCGTAGCCAATATGACCTCGGCTACCGTTTCCAGCACCTGAACAACGCCAGCCTCAGCACGCACCACATCCGCCTACTCTACAACTATTAATCATTGCGAAGGTTCTTGCCGCTCTCGCTGCCGTAGTTTTCGCGGGCAAGCCCGCTCCTACGGCAGTTCGTAGCGGCCTCCACCGTAGGAGCCAGCGTGCTGGCGAACAGCACTTACGCAACGATTGATACTAAGCCATCGCCGCACGCGGCGTGGCGACCTGTTAAAATCGCCGCCATGACCTCAAGCCATCATCAAGTCCTCGCCCGCAAGTGGCGACCCAAATCGTTCGCCGACCTCGTTGGCCAGTCGCATGTCGTGCGCGCCTTGTCCAACGCCTTAGAAAGCGGCCGCCTGCATCACGCCTACCTCTTTACCGGTACGCGCGGCGTCGGCAAGACCACCTTGGCGCGCATCCTCGCCCGTTGCCTCAACTGTCAGGGTTCCGACAACACCGGCGGCGTGACCGCTACGCCCTGCGGCGTGTGTAGCGCCTGCCAGCAGATCGACGCCGGCCGTTTTGTTGACCTAATCGAGATCGACGCCGCCAGTTATACTGGCGTGGACAACATGCGCGAGATCTTAGAAAACGCCATGTACGCGCCGACTAGCGGGCGCTACAAGGTGTACATCATCGACGAGGTGCACATGCTGTCGAAGAACGCCTTCAACGCCATGTTGAAGACGCTCGAAGAACCGCCCGGCCATGTCGTCTTCATCCTCGCCACCACCGACCCGCAAAAGGTGCCGGTCACGGTGTTGTCGCGTTGCCTGCAATTCAACCTCAAACAGATGCCTGCCGATTTGGTGGCGCGGCATCTAAAGACCGTCCTTGATGCCGAACAGATCCCCTGCGAGGCCGAGGCCTTAAACGCCTTGGCGCGCGCCGCCTCGGGCAGTATGCGCGACGCCTTGTCGCTCACCGATCAGGCCATCGCCTATGGCCAAGGCACGATCAAGACCGAGGAGACCCGCGCCATGCTGGGCGCAGTTGACTCCGCCTACTTGTTGCCCCTGTTGGAGGCCTTGGCCGAGAACGACGGCCTGCGCCTGATGGCCGAGGCCGAGACCATCGCCGCGCGTAGCCTGTCCTTTGATGCGGCCTTACAAGACCTCGCCTTGTTGTTACACCAGATTGCCCTCGTGCAGGCGGTGCCCGATGCGCTCGACGACGACCTCGCCGACCGCGACCGTATCCTGGCCTTGGCCGCCGCCATCGACGCGGAGACGGTGCAACTCTATTACCAAATCGCCACCCTCGGTCGCCGCGACCTCGAATGGGCGCCTGACCCCGTGGCCGGTTTCCGCATGAGCCTATTACGGATGCTGGCCTTTGTGCCAGACAGCGGCCAGCATCTACCGCCACCGAAGGCCGCCGCACCGCAACAGATGGCGCCGCCCGCACCGCCCCTGCGATCCACGCCCTCCTCCACGCCCCCATTCGCACACCCAGAACCCACCCCGCCCCCGCGCGTGGAAGAAGGTCAGGATGCGCGCACCGCCTTTACGGCAACGCCTGCGCCTACGACCGTTAATGCAACAGCGGCAACGCCGGCCACCTTTAACGGCGACTGGTTCACCCTCAGCCAACGCTTCAGCGGCGCGGTCAAGCAACTCGCCTCGCAGTGTGAACTGGTTAGCCACGACGCGCTATCGATCACCCTGCGTCTGCCCGAAACGGCCAAACCGCTACTCTCTAGCATGGGGGCAAAACTCACCGCCGCGTTGCGCGACCTGCTCGGTGCCGCGCTCAAGGTCGATCTACAGATCGGCGCGACGCAAGGCGCGGCCCCTGCTGCAGTCCTGACACACCAAAAAAACGCGCGCCAAACGGCCGCCGAGGCCGCCATCCACGCCGACCCTGCGGTACAAACCCTGATGCGCGATTTTGGCGCGACCGTCCACGATATTTCCCCCTTGAAAGGTTAGTCCAGATGTTTAAAGGTGCAGCGGGCATCGGCGGTCTGATGAAACAGGCCCAGAAGATGCAAGAAAACATGAAAAACGCCCAGGCGCAACTGGCCGAGATGGAACACGAAGGCGTGGCCAGCTCTGGTCTCGTCACGGTGCAGATGAACGGTGCCTATGCCGTGCGCCGCGTCCACATCGATGCCTCATTATTAGGCAGCAACAGCACCGACGACCAAGAGATGCTCGAAGACCTAATCGCCCTCGCCGTCAACGACGCGGTGCGCAAGATCGAAGCCGCCTCCAGCGAAAAGATGGCCGGTTTCTCGGCCGGCCTACCGCCGGGCTTTAAGCTGCCGTTCTAAAGCGCTGTGCAAAACCACCCCAGCGACCTCCCCGCCCCGCTCAGCGCCCTCATCGACGGCCTGCGCGTGTTGCCGGGCGTCGGGCCAAAATCTGCGGCGCGCATCGCCTTTCACCTCTTGCAACGCGACCGCCGTGGCGCGGCCGCGCTCGCCAACAGCCTGCACGGCGCACTCGAAAAACTCGGCCACTGCGAGCGCTGCAACAGCTTTTCGGAGGCCGCCGTGTGTAGCCTCTGCGCCAGCCCACGCCGCGACGCGCACCAACTCTGCATCGTCGAGATGCCGGTCGATCTCGGCCGCATGGAAGAGACGCACGGTTATCGCGGCCTCTACTTCGTCCTCATGGGCCGCCTCTCGCCGCTCGACGGCATCGGCCCACGCGAACTGGGGCTGGAACGGCTCATCCAACGCGCCACCGACGGCATCACCGAAGAGATCATCCTCGCCACCAACTACACCGTCGAGGGCGAGGCCACCGCGCATTACCTCGGCGAGATCTTCAAGGCGCGCGGCCTCAAGGTCAGCCGCATCGCCCGTGGCCTACCCGCCGGCGGCGAACTCGAACATGTCGACGCGCTCACCTTGGCGCAAGCCTTTGCCGACCGCAAACCTTATTAAACGGACCTAAAAATGGAACTCTCCGCACTCACCGCCCTCACCCCCTTAGATGGCCGTTACCGTCGCTCAGGCGACAAACTCGCGCCCTATTTCAGCGAATTCGGCCTCATCCACGCCCGCGTCCGCGTCGAGATCGAATGGCTCAAGGCCTTGGCCGCCGAAGCGGGCATCCCCGAAGTCCCCGCCTTCACCCCCACCACCCTCACCGAGCTCGACCGCGTCGTCACCGAGTTCTCGGTGAAGGATGCCGAGCGCGTCAAAGAGATCGAGCGCACCACCAACCACGATGTCAAAGCGGTCGAATACTTCCTCAAAGAACGCCTCGCCAGCAACGCCGAGGTCGCGCAGGTCGCCGAGTTTATCCACTTCGCCTGCACCTCCGAGGACATCAACAACCTCGCGCACGGCCTGATGCTGGGCGGCGCGTGTCGCGACATCCTCCTCCCCGCACTCCAAGGCGTGAGCGATCACTTGCGTAAGATGGCGCATCAATACGCCGATCTGCCCATGCTTTCGCGCACCCACGGGCAACCGGCCACGCCGACCACGGTCGGCAAAGAACTCGCCAATGTGGTCTGGCGTTTACAACGCGCCATCCGTCGCATCGAGGCGGTCGAATTGGGCGGCAAGATCAACGGCGCGGTTGGCAACTACAACGCCCACCTTGCCGCCTATCCCGAGGTCAACTGGCCGGCCTTTGCCGAACGCTTCGTCACCCGCCTCGGCCTCGTCTTCAACCCCTACACCATCCAGATCGAACCGCACGACGGCATGGCCGAGCTCTTTGACGCCTTCGCCGCCGCCAACACCGTCCTCGTCGATCTCGACCGCGACATGTGGGGCTACATCTCGCTCGGCTATTTCAAACAGCGCGTCAAAGAGGGTGAGGTCGGTTCTTCGACCATGCCGCACAAGGTCAACCCCATCGACTTTGAAAATTCCGAAGGCAACTTCGGCCTCGCCAACGCGCTGCTCCGTCACTTGTCCGACAAATTGCCCATCTCCCGTTGGCAACGCGACCTCACCGACTCCACCGTGTTGCGCAACATGGGCACGGCCTTGGGCTACGCCCTCATCGGCTTTGAGAGCCTGTTGCGCGGCCTAGGCAAGGTCGATGCCAACCCCGCCGCCTTGGCCGCCGACCTCGACGGCAACTGGGAGGTCCTCGCCGAACCGATCCAAACCGTGATGCGCCGTTACGGCATGGTCAACCCGTATGAACAACTCAAGGCCCTGACCCGTGGCACCCGCGTCGACGCCGCCGGCATGGCCGCCTTTGTGCACGGCCTAGACCTACCCGAGGCGGTCAAACGCGACATGCTGACCTGGACCCCCGGCGGCTACACCGGTCTCGCCGCGCAACTCGCCAAGGCGATCTGATGAGCGCGTTTGCATTAGATGTCGGCACGGCCGACTTTACGCAGGTCGTCATCGAAGGCTCGTACACGCAACTCGTCTTGGTCGATTTTTGGGCCGAATGGTGCGGGCCGTGCAAGGTCTTAAAGCCCCTGCTAGAGCAGCTCGCCGAAGAATACCAAGGCCAGTTTGTGCTGGCCAAGGTCGATTCCGAAAAGCACCCCGCCGTGGCGGAAAAATACGGCGTGCGTAGCATCCCGTCGGTCATGGCCTTCATCGACGGCGAACGGGTCGATGGCTTCACCGGCGCCCTGCCCGAGGGCGAGATCCGCGCATTCCTCACCCGTATGTTGCCCAGCGAGGCCGACCAACTCTTGCGCCACGCCATTGAGCTACGCGTGGCGGGCGACCCCATCAGTGCGCTCAAAACCCTCGTCGCGGCCGCCGAGGTCGCGCCCGACAACGAAAACATCCGCATCGAGGCCGCCGACATCCTCTTAGACCAAGGCCAGATCGACAAGGCACGCGGCCTGATCGACAGCCTTTCGCCTGCGTTAAGGCAAGAAGACCGTCTCAAACCCTTGCTCAACAAACTCCGTTTTAGCGACCAAAAAACCGGCAACGAAGACGAACTCCTCGCCCGCATCGCGCACGACCCCAACGACCACGACGCACGCATCGCCCTCGCCAACCTCTACATCGCGCAACGGCGTTATGAGGACGGCATGAACGCGCTACTCGCCAGCATCGCCGCAGACCGTAGCTGGAACGACGGCCTCGCCCGCAAGACCCTGCTAGAGGCCTTCTGCCTCACCGATGTCGCCCCCCTTGTCCCCACCTATCGGCGCAAACTCGCCAGCCTACTCAACTAATGAACCCCATCCTCGACACCACCGGTCTGCCGCGTTTTGACGCGATACGCCCCGAACACATCGCCCCGGCCATTGACCATATCCTCGCCGAGAATCGCGCCCTCATCGCACAACTGATCACCGCCACCGACGCACCGACTTGGGACGCCTTCATCACCCCGCTAGCAGACGCTAACGAGCGACTCTCCCGCGCCTGGGGGCCGGTCTCGCATCTCCATTCGGTCAACGACTCGCCCGCGTTGCGCGAGGCCTACAACGACCGCCTGCCCGCCGTCACCGAATACTGGGCCGAACTGGGGCAAAACGAAGCCCTCTTTGCCCACTACAAACACATCTCTGCGGCAGCGACCACGCTGTCAGTCGAACGCCGGCGCGTGCTGGACAACGAACTGCGCGATTTCCGCTTAGGCGGCGCCGAATTGCCCGAGGCCGAAAAACTGCGTTTCAAGGCCATCCAAGAAGCACTCGCCAACCACGCCGCCCGTTTTGAAGAAAACCTCCTCGACGCCACCAATGCGTGGAGCCGCATCGTCACCGCCGCCGAACTCGAAGGCGTACCGGCCGACAGCCTCGCCATGTTCGCCGAGGCCGCCGCCGCAGACGGCAAAGACGGTTACAAACTCACCCTGCGCGGCCCGTCCTACCTGCCCGTCATGCAGTTCTGCGCCAACCGCGCCCTGCGCGAAACGGTGTATCACGCCTTCGTCACCCGCGCCGCCGAGTTTGGCCCCGCCGAGCAAGACAACACCGCGCTCATCGCCCAGATCCTCGCCTTAAGACACGAAGCCGCGCAACTCCTCGGCTTCCGCAGTTATGCCGAAGACTCCCTCGCCACCAAGATGGCCGACAGCCCCGCGCAAGTGGACGGCTTCTTAACCGAACTCGCGGCGAAGGCCCGTCCCTACGCCGAACAAGACCTCGCCGAACTCCGCGCCTTTGCCGCCGCCGAACTCCAGCTACCCGAACTCGCCGCCTGGGACCTCGCCTGGGCCAGCGAAAAACTGCGTGAGACGCGCTACGCCTATTCCGAGGCCGAGGTCAAACCCTACTTCCCCGAGCCGCGCGTCCTAGCCGGTCTCTTCCGCGTCATCGAGCAACTCTACGGCCTCCGCGTCGTCAAAGACAGCGCCCCCGTCTGGGACGACAGCGTCGGCTTCTACGCCTTGCAAGACCCCAGCGGTGCGACCATCGGCCAGTTCTACATCGACCTCTACGCCCGCGAAAGCAAACGCGGTGGCGCGTGGATGGACGACGCCATCACCCGTCGCCAAACCGCGCACGGCATCCAAATCCCGGTTGCCTACCTCAACTGCAACTTCGCCCCACCCACCGCCGGCAAACCCGCGCTCTTCACCCACGACGAGGTCATCACCCTCTTCCACGAATTCGGCCACGGCCTACATCATTTGCTCACCCGCTGCACCGAGCTAGGCGTATCCGGCATCAACGGCGTCGAGTGGGACGCGGTCGAACTGCCCAGCCAATTCATGGAAAACTTCTGCTGGGAATGGCCGGTGCTAGCCGCCATGACCGCCCATGTAGACAGCGGCGAGGCGTTGCCACGCGCCCTGTTCGACAAGATGCTGGCCGCGAAAAACTTCCAGTCCGGCCTACAGATGTTGCGCCAAGTCGAGTTCTCCCTCTTCGACATGCGCCTACACGACCGCTTTGACCCCCACAGCCGCGAAACCGCGCAAGACCTGTTAAACCAAGTCCGCGCCGAGTTCGCCGTCTTGACCCCGCCAGACTTCAACCGCTTCCCGAACGGTTTTTCGCACATCTTCGCCGGCGGCTACGGCGCGGGCTATTACAGCTACAAATGGGCCGAAGTCCTCTCCGCCGACGCCTACGGCCTATTTGAAGAAGCCGGCGGCATCAACGCCGAAAC
>Ga0208566_1000032_pt1 | contig 104146 bp, 98 predicted proteins | sample PL_2010_150m_FD_184159 | JGI IMG/M metagenome (GOLD analysis project Ga0208566, IMG submission 184159) | Freshwater microbial communities from Powell Lake, British Columbia, Canada to study Microbial Dark Matter (Phase II) - PL_2010_150m... | ecosystem: Environmental > Aquatic > Freshwater >...
CCAACAATAACACCGCTGTGCAGGCCCTGGGGGCGAATAGCACGCCCTTGACCGAAACCTTTACCGTCACCAGCGCCGATGGCACAGTCCACCGGGATGTCACCGTGACCATCAACGGCACCAATGAGGCACCGGTTGTGACCAACCAAACGCTTATTGGCACGGATGGCAATAACACCCTCAGTGGCGGCGATGGCAACGATTTCCTGAGTGGTGGCAAAGGTGCCGATTTGCTGTTGGGCGGTGCCGGAGATGACACCTTCCAGCTTTCTGCCGATGGCACTTGGAGTGGAGGCTATGTCAGCCAGAATGTGGGCAGCCCAGGCCACGCCGGCAGCAACGAGACAGTTTCGCTCAGTGGGATGAACCAGAGTTATGACCGCATGGATGGCGGCACTGGCAACGATACCTTGCTCGGCACGACCGGCAACGACGAAATCGTCCTCGACGATGCCTATAGTGCCAGCCCGGATGGCAGCAATAAGGCACGCTTCACCAGCATCGAAACGATCGATGCCGGTGACGGCAACGACATCGTCGACCTCACCAGCACCAAGACCGGGTTTGCCTATGGGGATGTCACCATCAAAGGCGGCGCCGGCAACGATGTGCTGTGGAGCTCCAGCGGCAACGACACCCTTGATGGTGGCATTAACAACGACAAGCTTGATGGCGGCTGGGGCAACGACAAGCTGATCGGTGGCGCTGGCAATGACACATTGACAGGTGGCGCTGGCAAAGACGTGTTTGTTTGGAGTCTTGGCGATAAAGGCACCCCCGGCACTCCCGCGCAGGACGTCATTACCGACTTCAATAAATCCGAAGACAAAATTGACCTTCGCGATCTGCTGCAAGGAGCCAAGTTTGGCAGCGACGAATTCGAGCATGACGGTTCTCTCAAGCAAGGCGGCGGTCACGCTGATAGCGGTAATATCGGTGATTTGCTCAAATATATCAACGTGACCACCGAAACCTCAGGCGGCCAGATTAACACTGTGCTGCACATCAGTTCGAGTGGTCAGTTCGATAGCGATAGGTTCTTGGAGAATGGTGTCAAGGCCAACGCAGAGGATCAGCGCATCACGCTTAGTAATGTTAACCTGACAGCTCATGGTACTGGCGAGCATGCACAGGATGTCGACCAAACCCAGACCTTGCTCAACATGCTGAAGAACGGCAACCTGAATGTAGATTAATCGGTTGCAGAGTTGACCAAATAAAATGGGGGCGAGTCGCCCCCATTTTTTCGCCTTGTAAACTGGTCGCTACTCGCGCGGAATCGCTGGCCCTGTGGCACCGTCAAACCCAAGATTCGGCAGCATTGCCAGCTCCTCCGGCCGCTTGACGCCTTCCGCGATCACCAGCAGGCCGATGTTGTGGGCAATCTGGCATAGCCCTTCAAGGAATGCCTGATTACCTGTCTGGGTGTCGATGTCATTGATGAAGCTGCCGTCCACTTTCAAATAATGCAGGCCGAGATCGTGCAGCACGCCGATGCGGCTGAATTCGCGCCCGAAGTGCTCGACGCCGATGCGGCAGTCATAGGGCATCAGTTCCTTGCGGAAGGCGCGGAAAGCATCGATATTGGCGAACACGCTGGCTTCCGACACTTCCAGCCACAGGTAGCGGCAGAGCGCGGAGTTCGCCTTCATCAGGTCGCGCATTTTCTTGCGGAAGTCTTCCGACTGCAGCGATTCGCCGGAAAGATTCACCGCCAGATCCACCGGCTGGGCCTGCGAGGAAAGCTGCGTGAAGGCCAAGCTGGTAGCGGCGAAATCCAATTCTGCGGTCTTTTGCAAACGGGTGGCCATGGGCAGGAATTGCCCGGCAGTCACCCACTCGCCTTCTTCCAGAAAACGCATGCGCAAAGGGGATTCCTGATGCAGCATTTTCTTCTCGCCAAAGCCAACCACGGGCAGTCCCACCAGCTTCAACCAGCCATTCCCGATGGCTTGCGCCAGTTGATCGGCCCACTGAACTGAGGTGGCGGGACGCTTGTTTTCGCCGGAGGCTTGCGCGCGGCGCGGCTTGTTTTCGCCTGAGGCTTCCGCATCCGCAATCGCGCTGTCCGCCTGCCCCAGCAATGCTCCGGGGGCGATGCCCTGCTCGTAGGCGGTGAAGCCGATGCGCACCAGTTGAGAACCGTCGGAAAGGTGCGAGGTATCCTTGGTAATGGTTTCCAGCAACTGGTTTGCCAGTGCTTCCGCATCGTCCAGGCCAGGAAGCGCCACGGCAAAATCGACGCCATTCAGGCGGCCGATCAGGTGCCCGAGATTGGATGACGCCACCGTTTCTATGCTCTTGGCGAATATTTTCAGGAATTTGTCGGCGTCCACGCGGCCCAGGCGCTGGTTAATGGCGCCCAGGTCAATAATGCGTACCAGCACTAGGCTCCCACTATGCGCGTGCTCATCGGATTTCAGCAGTTCGGACAACTGGGAAAAGAAAAACGTGCGGTTGGCGAAACCGGAAACCGAATCGTAGTTGACTTCGCGGCGCACCGCTTCGAGCCGGGCGGCCTCCTCGTCGAACATGGCTTTCAAGCGCCCCACCATGGTATTCATGGCGAAAGCCAGTTGCTTGAGTTCCGGCACTTTTGGCTCTTCTATCGTGGCGAAGCGGCGCTCGCAAATGGCCTTGGCCTGATCGACCACCCGCGCCAGCGGCTCGCGCATGCGCCTGAGGATCATGGCTGCGATCCAGCCGCTGATCAGGCCCGCCAGCAGCAGCCAGCCGCCCATTTTGGTGGCGCCGCGCCACAGCTCGCCATAGGCGAATTTGCTTTGGCTGCGCAGATTGATGGTGCCGTACTGCTTCCAGCCATCGCTGATTTGCGCATGCCCCGGTGTCGGATTGATCGGCAGCAGGCGGGTAAACCAGACGGGCGCATCGCCGGTATCGGGCGGTGTTTTACGCTCGACGATCAGCTTGCCGCTAGGATCGACCACCTGTATCAACTCGTAGTGGCCGCTGTCGAACAGCGCCGCGACATAGAGCTCTATGGTCACCGGGTCCTTGTTCTGCTGCGTGATGAGCAGGGCGAGCGCACTGGCGTTGTCCAGATTCTTGAGGATGAGCTGCTGTTCCAGATAATGCCGGGAGGAAAGCAGGCTGACGACCGCGCTCCCCATAAAGGAGAGCAATGTAGAAAGCGCTACGGCCAACATGAGCTGTCGGAATAATGACATGGTTTTACCTCGCCACTTTAATGTTTACTGAAAATTGCATGTTATTCAAAGCCTTCTGCCTTGGCGCGCGTCAGCAGATCTTCCCAGCGTGACAGGCGGTTGGTTCCGGTTGTAGCCGCACCGGCGGCTGTTCCCGCCGAAATGCCCTGACTGTTGAAGCTGAACACAGGCACCAGATCGGTACGGCGCGAGGCGGGGTGGATATCGTTCAGCAGGTTGTCGAGAATCAGCGGTTCGGCATCCGGCGTTTTGAAGAAACCCAGCACCATGTGCGCCTGGACTATGCTGCTGGAAGGCCCGCCGATCTTTGCCTTGACGTAAATCAGCCTGAGTTGCGCCACTTCAAGGTTGGATGCCAGCAGGGTGAAATATTTGGCAATCGCGAAATCCTCGCAGTCGCCTTTTTCATGCCCCAGCGATTCCATCGGGGTAGCCCAATAGTCGGGGAGCCCCCATGCTTCCGGGTCATCCATAAACTGGATGCGCTTGTTCCAGAACTCGTTCACCTTCTGCAGCTTCTGCTCCATTCCGGGAGCTTGCCGCGTCTCTTCCACCACCTTTTGCCAGTCCTGAAATCTCTGCGCAGTCTGAGGCCCCCAGCGTTGCGTAAGGGTTTTGAGGAGCTTTTCCGCGTTGTACCCAGCCGCTTGCGCCAGCGAAAAAACCACTGTCATCGCAGCAAGAACAAGCATCAACCGCCAAAAAGGTTTAAGTATATTTTCCAATGCACTGTTTTTTTTGGTAAATATGCCGATATACTTCCGAATATAGTACTTTAGTCGTAGGGAACTGTTCTATAATCCAGACCCAATGATACACAAGTTCATAATAACCTTGGCTTTTCTAACGGTAAGCTTGGCAGACGTGCAAGTAACGCACGCAGACATGCTCGCCGATTTCACCCAAAAGGCGATCTTGAAAAACCCGGACGTACTGTCGCGCTGGCATACGTTCAATGCCTCAACCGAGGAAATTCAGGGTGCGCGCGGCGGTTATTTCCCACGGGTGGACGTTACCGCCAACACCGGCAAGGAAACAAAAGGAGGGGTCTCCGCCACCACGCCACCGACCTTCAACCGTAGCAGCACCAGGCTGGAACTCACTCAAATGCTTTGGGACGGCTTCTCCACGCGCGACGAAATCCGCCGTCTCAACCATGCGCAACTGTCCCGCCATTACGAGTTGCTGGATGCCACGGAAAATGTGGCGCTTGAGGTCGTGCGCTCATACAACGATGTGTTGAGAAATCGTGAACTTTATGCGTTGACCGAGGATAACTACGTCTACCATCGAACCGTATTCGAACAGATACAGAACAAGGTAAAGGCTGGTGTAGGGCGTAAGGTGGACCTGGAACAAATTTCCGGCCGCGTTGCCTTGAGCGAATCGAACCTGGTCAATGACAAAGCCAATGTCCATGATGTCGCTGCACGCTTTCAGCGGGTGGTCGGCGAAATTCCTCCGAAAGAACTTGCCCCTCCACCGACCATGGCAAGCCTGGTACCGCTTAACGCTTACGACGCACACCTTGCGCTTGGCCTCGAATCCCATCCCGCCATTCTTGCCGCCATAGAAAATATCCGGTCCGCGCAAAGCGATCTGGACAAAGGCAAAGGCAAATATCAGCCCAGGCTGGATCTGCATCTATCAGAATCCAAGGACAGGAACTCCGGCGGCATCGCCGGCCAAAGTAGCGATAAAGTTGCCGAGGTCACGCTCACTTGGAACCTGTTCAGCGGAGGAGCGGACATATCGCGCACCAAACAGAACTTTGAGCATATTGATGTCGCCAAAGGCCAACGCGACAGTGCCTGCCGCAATGTACGCCAGACACTGGAGATCGCTTATAACGACGTATGGAAACTGTCAGAGCAAATGCGCTTTCTCGAGCAACACCAACTATCCATCGAAAAGGCACGTGCCGCCTATCAGAAACAGTTTGATATTGGCCAGCGCACCCTGCTTGACCTGCTCGATACGGAAAATGAGCTCTATCAGGCCAGACGGGCCTATATCAACGGCAGATACGACCTCAATGTCGCCTACGCCAGAACGCTTGCCGGCATGGGGAAACTCGTCAGTTCCATGGGACTGACACATCTCGAAGCACCCGACCTTCCCTCGGCCCTTGGTTACGGTTCCGATGCTCCGGAAAACTGCCCGGCAGAAGGCCCGATAGTCATAGCCGTTGATAAGGAAGAACTCAACTTACGGGCCGCCGAAATTGCAAGAGTAAAAATAGAAGAATCTGCGGCCATCGAGAAAAGAAAAGCCGCCGAAGCAGCGCAAGCTGACGCGGATGCCGCCGAAGCAGCGAAATTCGCCGCCGAAGCAGCAAAAATTGAAAGCGAATTTGCAAAACCTGGCGGCAAGGCGACGAAACCTGCCGAGCCTCAACTACCTGCACGCAAAGGAGCAAAACCTCCCGAACCTGCAAAACCCTCCGGCGCGGCAGTGCCCAAGCCTACGAGCGAAACCTCGACGTTTGCCGCCGAAGCTGCAGCTGCCGCGAAGTTCGCCGGGGCTGCTCCAAAACCTGAGGACGAAGCCTCAAAATTAGCGGCTGAAGCCGCTGCTGCCGCAAAATTTGCTGGTGCGGCACCCAAGCCGGCGGGCGAATCCGCGAAAGTAACCGCGCAAGCTGCAGCGGTACCTGCTCCGGCTGGCACCCCCACCCCGCCGGAAGCCATGCTTGAGCGCTGGCTGAAGGACTGGGAAAGCAAGAATGTGGACGCCTATCTGGCTCACTACGATGTTTCGTTCCTTCCGGGCAGCGGAAAAACCAGGCAGGACTGGGAAGCGGAACGCCGCCGCAGGATAGCCGAAGCCGTTTCCATCAAGCTGCGCATGGAAAATCTGGAGATTACCCAACAAAGCCCTATCAAGGTAACCGCTGTTTTCACCGAGATACTTGAAATTAACGGCAAGAAAAAAACCACGGAAAAGCAGCTTGAACTCATCCGTGACGGCAAGGAATGGTATATCCAGGAAGAGAAAGTCCTCCCAAAACGCAGCCCTCGCAGTGCAGTGCCAAAAGCTGCCCCAACAGCGAAGTCCGGCACGGAGGACGCGAAGATCAGTGCCGAGGCCGCCGAGGCAGAAGAAACAATAAAGGCAGCCGAACAGGCCAGAGCAGCAGCCAAAGCCGCTGAGGAAGCCAAGGCAGTTGCCGAAGCCAAGGTCAAGGCCGTGACAGAGGATGAAGCGATGGCTGTAGCAGAGAAGGATGCTGAAGTAGCACAGACCTCGGAACCTGCTAAAACCACTGCCATTCCCGGCGGTCCGCTAACACCGATCGAGGCGCCACAACCCCCTGCCCGTCCATAGGCATCATTGGACTTCAGTACAATAGCTTTCTGCCCCTGCTCAGCTTAGAGTTGGAGACACTTGGAGTTATATTGGGGGTTTGTGATGGCTGATGCTGCCGCCAAAGCAGGCAGCATTCTGGATCAAATCACTGCCACTTGGCTTAATGCGCCTATCTCGCGCACCCTTAACATGGCACTGGCGCGCTTCACTAGAAAGCGCGCGGAGGTTACAAATGAAACAGCTTACCTGCAGATTTGGCATCCTGTGCGCAGGACTTTTGTGTTTCAGCATGCCCTTGGTGGCCATTGCCGCCGGCGAGGCCGGCACTGTGATGAACGTTAATGGCGCGGTCACGGCAAAGGGGGCGGATGGCACGCTGAAAGTGCTGGCGCCGAAGGCGACCGTTTTTTCCGGCGATAACCTGTTTACCGGCAAGGAGAGCTACGCCCGCATCAAGTTTATTGATGGCGCGGAAATCATTCTGCGCTCGAATTCCAATTTCAAGGTAGAGAACTACAATTTCGACGAAAAAGAGCCCGCCAAGGATAGCGCCGGCTTCAACCTGCTGAAGGGCAGCTTGCGCGCCCTCAGCGGCAGCATTGGCAAACGTGGCGACCCGGACAGTTACGGCATCAAGACGCCGACCGCTACTGCGGGTATCCGAGGCACCGCCTTTGGCCTGCTGTTCTGCAAAGGAGATTGCTCCGAAGTGCCGACGCCTACGGGTACTCCGCCCGAAGATGGCCTGCACGTCGATGTCGAACAGGGTACCGTCATTTTGAAAAACGGCGGCGGCAGCCTGCTGCTGAACGCAGGCCAGTATGGTTATGTAAAAGACAACAACGTGGTTCCTGCGACCGTTCCCCCGGAGAAAGCCGTACCGATAACGCTGCCCCCCCATGTCTCCGCACAGCATGCCCAGTCCGTCAAGCAGGAGCAGAAAGAGAAAGCCGCCACCAGCACCAAACAGGAGCAGAAAGCCGCCCCCAGCGGAGATGGTGTTGAGGTTACGCCGGAGACATCAGGTTCTGGAAAAGAGTGTCCGGCAAGATAGCCCACCTCCGGTGCGCATTGTAGTGGTCGTTGGTGTCGATTGCTGTGCCGCGGCTACCGTAATTTCAGGCGGTAAAATCCACCAAATGCCCAGCTAATAACGATCATATGGACAAACATCCAGAGCAATCCAGACTGAGCTTCCTGTTCGACAATGACCATCCGGATCAGGTGTGGCTGAACGCGAGCGAGGTCATCAGAAGAATCCATCCGGACTACGATTTCTCGCCGCTGTCTGCCGCGTTCCGCGATATCGTCGGCCTGTTCTACGGGGAATATCCCGGCTATCTGAAGATAAGCACGCTCTATCACGATCTGCGACACACCATGGATGTGTTCATGTGCGCAGTACGCTTGATGCACGGCGCCCACCTGTCGGGGAATGCCCTGAGCGACGACGAGGTTACGATGGTGGGCATTGCCGCCTTGATGCATGATATTGGCTATGCCCAGCAGAATGGGGACGAAACCGGCAGCGGTGCTAAATACACCAAGACGCATGTGAACCGCAGCATTGCCTTCATGCACCGCTATCTGGCCGAGAAAAACTGGCCATCGACCTGGCTCGTACCGCTGGAACGCACCATGGAGTGCACCGACCCTGCGCTGAAGCCTTCAGAAATCCACTTCCCCGATGAACGGGCGCGCCTGATCGGAATGCTGGTGGGAACTGCCGACCTGGTGGGCCAGATGGCCGATCGTGCCTACCTGGAAAAATTGCTGTTCCTGTATTTTGAATTCAAAGAAGCGAACATGGGTAATTTTGAGAGCGCTCATGACCTGCTAAATCGCACCCAGGACTTCTACAAATCGACGCGACAGAAACTGGACGAGGAATTCGGCAGCACTTACAAGTTTCTGGAAAACCACTTCCGGGACTGGTTCGGCGTCGAATGCAATTACTATATGGAATCCATGGCCAGGAACATCGCTTACCTGGCGCAGGTTATGCAGGAGGCCAATGGCGCCGAGTTTCTGGAGCGGCTCAGGCGCCGCGGTATCGTGCAGCAAGCCAGGCAATTGCAATGCCAGAGCGACCAGGGCATGAGCGCCTTGCTTCCGGTACAGTCCTTGAGCGGCTCTTAATCCCCGCCGGATCCTATTTCGATTCCATCACCCACACACCCGCCCAGTCATCGTCCGGCGGGTTCTGCTTGAGTATCTGTGCCCGTTCAATAAACAAATGACAGGGCTTGTCGTCCGGGTTGAGCGCAAGCGCCTGGTTGAACAGCCGGATGGCATCATCCCAGTGGCGGCCGCGATACTTGGCCATGCCGTCCTTGAATAAGCCCAGCACTTCGACGATCTGGGGAAAGCTTTGTTCATCGTGGAAATCCAGTACTTCGTAGACCGCCACCGGCTGCGTCTTGCCCTTGACCACGGCCAGATCCACCTCGCGCGTGCGGTAAGTGCCCTTGAGCTTGCGGAAGGTAAATTCGCTGATGAGGATTTGCGCGCCGTACTGCTTGCAGGCTGATTCCAGGCGCGCGGCCAGGTTGACGCCATCGCCGATGATGGTGAAATCCATGCGTTTGTCCGAGCCAATGTTGCCGGAAACGACGTTGTCCGTATTCAGCCCGATGCCGATATTAACCGGCAGCTTGCCTTCCGAGATGCGCTGGCGGTTCCAGGTATGCAGCGTGCTGATCATTGCAATCGAGGCCCGCAGCGCGCGATCCGGGTCATCCTCGTGCCCGATGGGAATGCCGAACGCCGCCATGATGGCGTCGCCGATAAACTTGTCCAGCATGCCTTCCTCGCGCTGGATGCAATCCACCATCAGCGTGAAATATTCGTTGAGCAGCGCCACCGTACCCTGCGCGCCCAGCTGTTCGGTGAGCGTGGTGAAGCCGCGCACGTCGGAGAACAGCACCGTGGCCTCGACGTTCTGCCCCCCCAGCAACTCGGCGCCGGAGGCCACCAGCCGGTCGGCAATGCCGGGATCCATGTAGCGCGACATGGTGGACTTGAGGCGTTTTTCCGAGCTGATATCTTCCAGCACCATCATCGAGCCGATGCGTTTCTGATCCACATTGAACAGCGGCTGCACGGTAAAGTTGACGGAAAGCTTGTCTTCCCCCACTTGCAGCGGCGCATCCATGCTCACCTGCTGTTCGCCGGTTTCCTCCACCAGTTGCAGCTTGTCCATCACCCAGGCATTGGCATCCGCAAAGAACTCGGCTGCCGGCTTTTGCAGGATGTCATGGGCTGTGGTCTTGAGTATGCGCAGGCCGGCCGCGTTGCAGGTGGCGATCTTGCCGCTGGCATCCAGCGTGATGAGGCCGTTGGACATGGATTCCAGCATGGCCTCGTTGTAGTTTTTCATCGCCTGCACGTCGGCAAACAGCTTGGCGTTTTCCAGCGCGATCGACACCTGCGCGGTGAAGGCGCGCAGCCGCGCTTCGTCTTCGTTGGTGAAAGGGCCGCCACGCTTGTTCAGCACCTGCGTGACGCCTATGGTCTTGCCGTGCTTGTTCACCACCGGCACGCACAGGATGGAGCGCGTGAAGAAGCCGGTCTTCTTGTCGAACGCCGGATTGAAGCGCAGGTCGGCGTAGGCGTAGGGAATGTTGATGGTCTTGCCGGAAGTGAACACCGCGCCGGCAATGCCGAGATGGTTGGGCAGGCGGATCTGCATCGCCTCCAGCCCCCCGCCCACCTCCGACCACAGCTCATTGGTTTTCTCATCGTTCAGAAACAGCGTGGAACGCTCCGCATTGAGCATGCGCGTCGCTTCTCCCATGACACGCTGCAGCAGGGAGCCCAGCTTGATCTCGGAAGTCATCTCCGAGACGATGTTGATGAACTCGAGTTCCTGATTGCGGATGCGCTTCATGCGCTCGATGAATTGCGCGCTCTGCAAGGCCTGCGTGCCCTGCTTCGCCATCGCCTCGAATAACGCCAGATCGTTATTGGTGAAGCGCCCCTTCATCTTGTTGAGCGTCTGCACGATGCCGATGACTTCGCCCTTGGCGGTCTTGATCGGTACGCACATGATATTGCGTGTCGTGAAGCCGGTCTGCTCATCCACACTGCGGTTGAAGCGCGGGTCTTCATAGGCGTTGTGTATGATCACGGCTTCGCCGGTAGTGAATACATACCCGGCAATGCCGCTGGTATTGAGGATGCGGATTTCGCGCTGGAAGTTGCCCTGCGCCACGCGCGAATACAATTCGTTGGTTTCCGGATCGTTGAGAAACAGCGATCCGCGCTCGGCGCCGAGCTCCGCGGTAGTCATCTCGACCAGGGCCGTCAGTACCTGATCCAGCGTATCCATGGACGACATGCGGTGCGAGATCGCCAGCAACAGCTCTGCCTCACGCAGCCTGCGCTTCTGCGCGGCGGCACTGTCGACGGTTCTGGAAGATGTGGTAGTTGGTTTTGCCATGTTCAACTTAGCGCCTATTTCAGCAGGAGAGTGAATCCGCTAGGGATGCCGCAGTTGCTCCATCTGCTCACGCATCGACTGTACGGTATCCCGCAACTGCTTGATTTCGTCAGCGGAAACCTGGCGCTCGGCCTGCAGCGAGTTTTCCTTGTCCACTTTCGCCAGTTCGAGCTGCTCGCGCAGCGCCGCGACGGCAGCCTTGAGCTGCGTAATTTCGTTGGCCGAAGCCGACAGTGCCGCCTGCACTTCATTCTCCTTTTCGATGCGCGCACGTTCCAGTTCATCACGCAACGCCGCGGCAGTCGACCTGAGCTGATGAATCTCGTCCTGGCTCGCGGCAATGGCTCGCTGCACCTCTTCATCACGCTGGATAAGAGATTTTTCCAGTTCGCTGCGCAATTCTGCCACTGTCGCCTTGAGTTGCAAAATTTCCATATTGGCGCCGGCCACAGCCTGCTGCACCGCACTCTCATGGTTGGCAGCGGCAAGCTCCATCTCATTGCGCAAGGCCGCCACTGCGCGCTGCATGTCGCGTACTTCGCCCCTGGCAGCAGTCAGTTCATGCTCGATGTTTCCGGTTTCAGCCACGGCCATGCGCTTGCTTTCTCCTTTTTGCCCATTCTAGCCCGAATTGCTGAATTGCAGAGCCACTTAAACCTTTTCGCAATCAGCGCTTCCCCGTAGAATAAGTGCCTATTTCCGACGGAACCTTGCAGCATGTCGACTGAATCACCGCAAAAAACCCGCCTTGCCACACTCTCGCTTGCAGCGTTGGGTGTGGTTTATGGCGATATCGGCACCAGCCCGCTATATACCATGAAGGAAGTATTCGCCGGCCCGCATCATCCGGTGCCAGTGACGCCGGATCACGTGTTGGGCATTCTATCGCTGATCCTGTGGTCGCTGATTATGGTGGTAACGGTTAAATACGTGGCATTCGTCATGCGCGCCGACAACCGCGGCGAAGGCGGCATCATGGCGCTGATCGCGCTGGCCAGCCAGCAGGCTGCCGGCGATGCGCGCAAACTACGCTTCATCATGCTGGTAGGCATCCTGGGCGCATGCATGTTCTACGCCGACGGCATGATCACCCCGGCGATTTCGGTACTTTCCGCCGTGGAGGGGATGGAAATCGCCATGCCCGCCTTTGCCCACTGGGTAGTGCCGATCACGCTGATCGTGCTGTTTGCTCTGTTCTGGTCGCAACGCCAAGGTACCGGCGCCATAGGCGTGCTGTTCGGGCCCATCATGCTGCTCTGGTTCGGTACCCTGGGTGCGCTCGGCATTCTCAGCATCCTGCATGACCCCAGCGTACTGCGCGCAGTCAACCCGCTCTATGGCTATCATTTCTTTGCCGACTACGGCATGCTGGCCTTTATCGCGCTGGGCGCGGTGGTGCTGGCGGTGACCGGCGGCGAGGCGCTGTACGCCGACATGGGCCACTTCGGCCGCAAACCCATACGCATCGCCTGGTTCGGTTTCGTCCTGCCGGCATTGATGCTCAACTATTTCGGCCAGGGTGCGGAAATCCTGCACAACCCGGAATCGGTAAAAAACCCGTTCTTCCTGCTGGCGCCGGATTGGCTGCTGATACCGCTGGTGGGACTGTCCACCGCTGCCACGGTGATCGCCTCGCAGGCAGTGATTTCCGGCGCTTTTTCGGTGTCGCGCCAGGCGCTGCAACTGGGGTATCTGCCACGCATGCTGGTGCAGCACACGTCCGAATCCCATGAAGGGCAGATCTATCTGCCGCGTGTAAACTGGGGCCTGATGGTGGCAGTAATGGCGCTGGTGATCGGCTTCGGCTCCTCCTCTAATCTGGCTGCGGCCTACGGCATTGCGGTGACCGGCGACATGGTCATCACCACCATACTCTCCGCCATCGTATTCCACGGCCTGTGGGGCTGGGGCTGGTTACGCACGCTGGGGCTGGCTGCGATTTTCCTCACCGTGGACCTGGCTTTCTTCGGTGCCAACGTGCTGAAAATCCCCGATGGCGGCTGGGTTCCGCTGCTGATCGGCGTGGTCATCTTTACCCTGATGCTGACCTGGAAACGCGGCCGCGAACTGCTCTACAGGCGCTTGGAAAGCGACGCCATGGCACTGGAGCCGTTTATCGACGCCATCGGCAGCCACCCGCCCACCCGCGTACAGGGCACTGCCGTGTTCATGACACCCAACCCCAACATCGTCCCTCATGCCATGCTGCACAATCTCAAGCATAACAAGGTGCTGCATGAGCAGGTAGTGCTGGCAACGGTGAAAATCCACGACATCCCGCATATGCCGGAAGCAGAGCACATTACGGTGGAACATTTGCCGCACAACTTCCATCGTGTGTACGTGCATTATGGCTTCAAGGACGAACCTGATCTTCCGCGCGACCTGGAAGCCTGCACCCGCCAGGGGCTGGAACTCGATATGATGGATACCTCGTTCTTCATCGGCAAAGAAACATTGATCCCCAAACTGCATTCGGAAATGGCGTTCTGGCGCGAGAAGTTGTTCGTCGCCATGTTCCGCAACGCCGACTCGGTCACCAACTATTTCAAGCTGCCACCCAACCGCGTAGTGGAACTGGGAGCGCAGGTGACACTCTAATGAAAGTCCGATTCAACCGATGCGCAAGCTTGCGCGTTATGCTTAACACTTCACCCATCAGGAGACTGCCATGAACAGATTCACCCCTTACATTCTGGCCACCGCACTGGCCTTTCCGCCGCTGGCCTTCGCCAACCACGACGGTTCCGGCGAACACTGCAACATGCACAAGCACAAGCTGTTCGAGGAAGCTGACAAGGACAAGGATGGCACCCTAGACCGCGAAGAAGCCAAGGCCATGCATGACAAGCACTTCGATGAGATGGACACCGACCACGACGGCACGCTGTCCAAGGAAGAGATGGCCGCCTGCAAGCACGATGACAAGCACAACGCCAAACACGACAAAGGTTCGAAGGGTTTCATGAAAGCCGACAAGGACAACGACGGCACGCTGGATCGCGAGGAAGCCAAGACACTGCCGCGCGTTTCCAAAAACTTCGACGCCATCGACACCGACCACGACGGCACACTAAGCCGTGACGAGGTGCATGAATTCATGAAGTCGAACAAAAATAAGAAATAAAGGCGTTAATCGCCGATGAGATTCATCGGCGGTTAATTCCGGACTTTCAATCATGAAAATTCACTTCCTTAGCCTGCTTGTCGCCATGGCCATTGCCGTCACCGGCTGCACGGCTGTGCAAACTACCAAGTCGGGTGCCGTTGGCGTGCAGCGTAAGCAGTACATGCTGCTGTCGGAAAAACAGGTTGATTCCATGGCAGCACAAAGCTATGTGCAGACGCTGAAAGAAGCCGAATCCAAGCAAAAACTCAACCCCAACCCGCAGCAGACCGAGCGCGTGCGCACCATTGCCAAGCGGTTGATCGCGCAGACCGGCACCTTCCGCCCGGATGCGGCGAACTGGAAATGGGAAGTGAATGTGCAGGACAGCAAGGAAATCAACGCTTACTGCATGCCGGGCGGCAAAATCATGGTGTACACCGGCCTGATCGACAAGCTGCAACCCACCGACGATGAACTTGCCGCCGTGATGGGTCACGAAATGTCACATGCCCTCCGGGAACATGGCCGCGAACGCATGTCGGAAGCCTATGCTCAGCAAATTGGCCTGCTCGGCCTGGCGGCGATTGTGGGTGCCACATCTAAAGATAAAAACAGCGCGGCCAGAACGGTTCAGGTGGCCTCCGTGGTCACCGCCGTGGCGCTAACACTGCCCCACAGCCGCGAACAGGAACGCGAAGCCGACCGCATGGGATTGGAGCTAGCGGCACGCGCCGGCTACAATCCCAACGCTGCCATCAGCCTGTGGCAGAAAATGAGTGCCAACGGCGGTGGCAAGCCCCCGGAATTCCTCAGCACCCACCCTACCGATGCTTCGCGCATCCAGGATTTGCAGCGCCTGATGCCGACCGTCATGCCGCTGTATGAGGAAGCGCGCGCCAAAAACATCTAGAAAAACAGGGGACTCCACGCACCCTGATGAGAAATCTGGATGACATTTTCGAGGCGCTCTCAACGTCCGCTTTCCGCAGCAAATTTCACCTCCAGCCTAAAGAGCTTGTTTATTTGCATGCCAAAGGACTGCCCACGGTTCTCCTTCATGCCGAAGACTTTATTGCAAAGCGCCTGGCGCCCGCGGTACCTGAAAATGACGGGAAACAAACCCCTTTCCGTGGCCATCCCGTCTTTGTTGCGCAGCATGCAACAGCCTGTTGTTGCCGGGGTTGTCTGGAGAAATGGCATAAGATACCGCGGGGCCGCACCCTCACTCCGCGTGAGCAGGCCTACATCATCACAGTACTTGAGCGATGGCTTCATGAAGAGCAGTCAAAGCAACTGTTGAGTTGACCGGAAGAAAAATCGTGCTCGTACCATCCATTTCAGCGCCTGCGAGAAACTGGTGCTCACCTCCGCTACCGTTCTGAATGGCCTCTGCAGGTCATTTCGTCTCCATCTTTCTAGCGATAGATTCCAGCGTGGATTTGCTGGTTTCCTGTAATGGGCCGCCCAACTCCACAGCGCGCCTGGCAATGACGACGGCTTCAGACAGCCAGTTCTGATCGGCCAGCGTCTGCGCCAGGTTATTCAAGGCAGCAGCAGAGTCAGGGTAAATCTCCGCAGCTTTTCTGAATGCAGCCTCCGCAGCTTGCATGTCGCCCATGGAGTACGCCGCGTTGCCCGCCCCCATCAGGCCAGAAAGGCTGGTTGGCCAGCGATTGAGGAGAGTGGCATATGCTGTTCTGGCAGCCTTGGTCTGACCTGTCTTCTCCAACGCCAGCACGGCCTTGGTATAGCCCTCCTCGGTTGCCGTGGCCGGAATCTGCGTCGGTGGAACAGCCACCATTGCCCAATATTTGCTGTCTTCCCACGTGTACTCAAATACGCTAAAAGGCAAAATCAATCGCTTCCTGTCACCTGAGCGTAATACAAGCTCGAATTGGGCCAAGTCATACCCTACCACTACCGCGTAATGCCATATCGGGGCAAAGCTTACCCCGAGATTCTGCAATACAATCACTGGTGTTTGAGCAGCCACCTCTCGCAGCACGTCCTCCAGATTTTTGGCCAGCGGATACGCAACCATGCCTTTACTGCGTGCAGCGGCAATCATTTCCAGTTGCAGGCTGCCGTGTCGTGCCGGCAGATAGACCTGTTCAACCAGCATCTCGGGTGTGACAGCTAGCCCTGCTGATTGAAGCGCTGTGGCAAGCGCCGTGGGGCCGCATTGGTAATCATCCTGTGGGAAAAACTGGACCCAGGATAATTCCACCTGCTCAGGAATGTCAGAAGGGCGGTGCTCCTTCAAAGACTGTGCCTGTGGGGTGACAATGGCACAGCCACCAAGCAGCAGTGCGTAGAAAAAAAAACCTGCAAATATGCAGGCTTTTGTAGAAGTCATGTCGGAAATTCTCTGTTCTTACTTTTTGTAGTAAACCAGCCAGATAAGTATGGCAACAATCAGAAGACCCGCAGCCCATGCCCACCCGCTGCTGGCACCTGCAGGCAGGCTTTCCAGTTTGCCCGCAACTTGTTGCACTTCCTCATTGGTGAGGGCATTCACCCGCGTAGCTGCATTCTCGGGAGAAATTCCCATGGTTTGCAACTGTTGAGCAACATCCGCACGGCTAACCAAATTAAGCAGTGCATCTCGGTTAAATTGAGACTGTGCTTGCGCAACAACCTGCTCTGTACCCACCATGGCGGCGTTCGCCTGGGACATTGTCAACCAAAGCATGCTGCAAATCAGAACCTTGCTGAAAAATTTCATAAGTGAAGAATTCATAGCAAACTCCTTGTATTGATTAGTATTAATTATGCAATGTTAAGAAGACATCCCTTAGAAAACAGTCTGACAAACGAAGTACCCATCAGCAACCTCATGGTTCCTTTCGCTACTGAGATTTATACGCCTTCGATTTTCTTGCGTCAAGAATCAAAAAAACGAAGCGAAGAACTTTAACTTTATGGCTAACCGGTTTGTCATCTAACATATTGTTTTGTTATGAGCTTAAAGCAAGAGCGGGACCCCTGCCCCTTGGTTCGTCATGATGTCCTGATTGACTCGCCGGTCCTGGTAAATTAGATAACCGGCGCTTCTTACTTTGGCAGCTCGCCGATCACAATCCATTTGCCATCAAGGATGTGCCTGGCCGAAATAAACTCTTCCCTGCCGTACAAGTTGCGGGTGTAACCTGAGCCGTCATAGCCCGACATGTAACGGTCGAACAATTTGTCTATGCCGGGCGCCGGCAGCGGTCTGAGGAGTTGGGATGAGTCTGTGGCTGCGACTATCATGTGATCCTTGACGGAAACCACTAAATATTCGATTGGCTTCCCCAGCCTTTCATAGGTTTGATCAAATACGTCGGGATCAGTGAGCGCAACGGCACCTCTCAGAATGCCCAGTAGCTCGCCTTTTTTGGACCTTATCGGGACGCTAATCGAAACCAAGGGGATTCTGGAGTGGTTGCCGACATGCGCTTTGCCAATAGCGGACATGCCAGAAGAGATTACTTCCTTGAAGCTCTCCCGATTACGGAAATCTGCCGTGTCGCGATCCTGAATATGAGGATAATCCGCAATCCCGAAGCCATCGCGGCCGATAATGATCAGCCCTATGGGAAATAGCTCCCGAGCTTCCTTCTGCCGTGCAAGAAAGCTGCTCATTGCTGCCCGGTCGTTGATTTTATCGACAGGTAGCATGGAGGCGACATCCTGTAATGTGCGGGTACGTGACAGGATGCTTTGCTCGATGTCATCTGCGATGTCGTCCGCAATATTGCCCACCGAAACAGGATTAGCTTTAGTGAGCAATTCCGCCAGATCCGTATCAAGCATGGTCGTCGTGAAGTAGACGAGGGAGACGCTTATGAGAAAAAACAGCAGCGTTGCGGCTGCGACTGTCTGGGTTTGGCTAAATGACGGGATTTTCAATATCAGGAACCATTTCTGATTTTTGCAATTCGCCTCGCAGCCCTTAAAGCTGATTTGTCAGCTTTAATTTTTTCCTTATCTGCGCCCAAAGTGGCTTTGTCTTGATTGCTCGCTAGATCGGCTTTTAACTTGGCTAGATCAGCCTGAAGTTTATCTATTGCCGCATCTACCGGATTTTCAGCAAAAGCATTCCCCGCGATGAGGAAGAGGCCTGCAATGAGCGCGGCTAACAACCTGTTCATTAATGACTAACCATTTAGCTCGGCTTAACCTGCTTGGAGGGCTGATTTTTGATCAGATGCGCTTTTAACCACTTACGCTTACGATGTTGCGCTTCTGTAATTTGAGGCTGCGTCATTTGACTTGCTACCTTGCCGAGATCCATTTTGGCACCCCTTTTATTCTTTTCATTAGCAATGCTGAACCACTTGTAAGCTTCTACATTATCCTGGTGGATACCCGCACCTTCGAAGAGCATCTTCCCAAGTTTGAATTGGGCCCTGGCCTGATCCTGTTCGGCAGCCTTTAGATACCATATTGCAGCTTGCTTGTAATCCTGCGTAACACCCCGCCCTTCCTCATACATGAGTGCCAGGTTTAATTGCGCTTCAACTTCCCCACGTTCTGCAGCTTTTCTAAAAGAAGCTGCAGCACTGTTGTAATTCCCATCGATGGAGAATCTCAACCCATCCTCAAAATCGCCAGCCAAAATCGGAGTTGCCAGCAATGCGAAAAGCAGCCCTGTTACAGGCAGCATCAGGGCATTAATCTTGAGCTCTTTAACTGAGAGGATGTTCACTTAATTATTCAACTCATTTTTCCCGTTCATGCAACATGGGGCTGCGGACACATGGGAAAACACATTAACAGCAAGGCTTCATGCAAACAATAGGTTCTTGACGGCTCGACAACGAATCTAAGCCGCGTGCATAGCATCAGAGCTCTCGAACATTACCGATTTATGTACCAAATTCGCTCGCCAAACCGGGCCCAAATCAAAAGGGATAGAATGGCAACAATGGGGCATTTGATCTTACCCGCGAACGGTGGGCACCACAAAGACCGGCAAACGGGTGAGCGTGGCATAATTTAATATCCTAGGCAGGAGCATCATGAAAACCACTTTGATTACTGGGGCCAACCGCGGCATTGGACTGGAGTTTGCAAGGCAATATGCCGCTGATGGCTGGCAGGTTCTGGCTTGCAGTCGCCATCCGGAGAACTCAGATGCGCTCAACCAGCTGGCAGCCCGATATCCTGATCAGATCACGGTGCATGCACTTGACGTCACTGACCATATGCAGATTGAACAACTGGCGCAGGCGCTGGCCAGTGCATCCATCGACCTGCTCATTAACAATGCCGGCGTCTCCTTGCATTCCGCTATAGATGGTTTTGGTCATACCGATTATGAGGCATGGATACAGACCTTACGCGTCAACACCATGGCGCCGCTGAAGATGGCCGAGGCATTTGCCTCGCAAGTCGCCCGCAGCAACCAAAAAACCATCGTGACCATTACCAGCAAGATGGGCAGCATTGCGGACAATAGCAGCGGTGGCCACTATCTTTACCGGTCAAGCAAGGCGGCGGTGAATATCGTGATGAAGAGCCTTGCCATCGACCTGAAACCGATCGGCATCACTACAGTCGTATTGCATCCTGGATGGGTAAAGACTGACATGGGTGGACCGAATGCATGGATATCTGCAGAGGAAAGCGTATCGGGCATGCGGCACGTCATTAGCCACCTCACCCGCGCCGACTCCGGAAAATTCATCGCTTATGACGGCCAGGTGGTTCCATGGTAAATGTTCGCCATATCCTGACGATGCTTTCCTCTACAACCTGAAGCGATGAACCATGTTCTGCAAATTGGATGACATCTCTTCCAAACGGGCGGCGGCGGAAGCCACTTGAACCACTACCGCGCCGTTGTCTTCCGTCATTTGAGCAATCATTTCCACATTCCGGGCAATTTCGTTGCTGGCTGAACTCTGCTCCTTGGTGGCCGCGCTGATTCCCCGAATCATCTCCACCGTATGTTGGGATCCGGTCATGATTTTATTGAGAGATTCCCGTGTCTGGCCCACCAGAACCACGCCCTCATCCACATGCACCTTGCCCTTGCTCATGTTGGCCGCAGCATCTTCAATTTCGTGCTTGATAATATCGATCATATCGCTGATTTGCGTGGTGGCTTGCCCGGTGCGGCCCGCCAGTTTACGTACCTCATCCGCTACTACGGCAAAACCACGCCCCTGTTCCCCGGCACGTGCCGCTTCGATGGCAGCATTCAGCGCCAGCAGATTGGTCTGATCGGCGATTTCATTGATGATCAGGACAATGTTGCTGATTTCAGAGGAGCGACGCCCCAGAGAATCAATCACCAAAGACAAAGTATTTACAGAGTCTGTGATCAGGGCAATTTCCGTAAACGCGTCCTGCGCCACCTTGCCCCCATTCCCTGACAACTCGTAGGCTTCGACGGAGATCCCTTCCGCATCTCGGGCATTATCCGCCACATGGTTAATGCTTACAGTCACCTGCTCCACCGCAGCGGCTGTGGCAGAAGAGAACTCGCTCTGCTGCCGGGAACTATGGGCGACTTTTTCAGTATTCGCCGCCAAATCCATCGCTGCCTCTGTTACCGCCTCCGCAGCGGTGCTGATTGCAGAAATGAAGTTTCCATATTCCTCTGCTATGGCGTTCACCCCCTTGGCCAGAACCGTGATCTCGTCCCCGGAGATAACGCCATCTTCAGCCTCGATTCCCACAAACAAGGCCCCGATAATTTCATCGGTTTCGGATTTCAGCGGGGTATATTTGGTCATGTATCCCTTGCCAAATAATCGCACCTTGCCAAAATAACTTTCCCCCTTGATCAAGCTCTGGTAAGCGGGCCTTGTTCTGTCCAGCATGGTGCCTATTACCCGTGAACCATCATGTTTTTTCAGGCAAGTGGCAACGCGTACAAAATCCGTCCCTCTGCGGGCAAAAATGGTGGCCACACCCCCGGTAGCGGTCATTAATTTATCGACCAAGGCAGTATCCAGATTAAGTACCGTCTGGCCGCATTTTAAAGAAGGCACTTGAGTTTTCCCCACCATGACCGGAGTATCGGGGTGGAGAGAGAAATTACCTTGAAAATAACTCTCAAACTCGCGCGCCATCTTATCCGCATTTTTCTCAAGCTGAGCTTTGTCCTGCTCGCCATGCGCGCTGGCATCGACCCAGGAAATTTTTGCAGAGACATCCCCATGGCCCAGTTTTGAAATTTTCTCTACAACATCTGATAGCTGATTGAATTTTCCGGACAAAAGAACATAAAAAATCAAACTGGCAATCATTGCAATTGCCAAACTCCACGCGCCCCACACCCAAACCGGTGCAGTTTGAAAGCTTTGGGCAACGAAAATCAGCAGACACTGGGAAAACAGCAATGTCCCAAAACAATACAAACTCAATTTACGTCTCATTGGCATGCATCTGAAATAACCGGACATAATTTACCTCCAAAGTTTGGCTTTCCGCGCCCTCGGCCATCTTTTCAGATGCAGCCCCGCCCCTGTCTATGATTAAAACAGCCTCATTTATTCGGACAGCATTTCATGATTCAGTCAGTTAACGTCCAGCCGTGCATGTTGCATGCTTGAGCAAGAATTCACAGTAGAACCCATCTGGTGTTTTCTGGTCAAGCATTGAGTATGGTCTATATGGCTTGTAGAAGATCAGATGCCTTCTATCCTCGAACATCCTATGTGGACTTCCGCAATCAATCACATAAAACCAATCCCGAATTAAATTAACGCCGGATGACCATAGTGCGGCGATCCGGCGTTACACTTTGCATATCGCATAACCTGCCCCAGGAAGCCGAATGAACGAGAAAATCACCGAGATCGTTGGCCGCATCAAGGCGCTGGAGCACGAGCTTGAGACGGAACTCGAGCAGACCCGCGAGAATCTGCATTACCGCCTGACCGATCACAAAATCCGCTTCGAGCATGAGGTATTGCAACAGCATCGCCGGCTCAAGATCAACCTGTTTCGCTATGCGCTGTTTCCCAAGCTGCGTCATGTACTGACGGCACCGTTCGTCTATGCGCTGCTGCCCCCGCTGCTGCTGCTCGACCTGTTCGCCAGTCTGTACCATGCCGTCTGTTTCCCGCTGCTCGGCATACCCAAGGTGAAGCGCTGCGATTACCTGATCTTCGACCGGCATCACCTCGCTTACCTCAACCTGCTGGAGATGGTGAACTGCGCCTACTGTTCCTACGGCAACGGCCTCATCTCCTACCTCAAGGAGATCGTGGCGCGCACCGAGCAGTACTGGTGCCCAATCAAGCACGCGCACCGCATCCTGGCCGCCCATACGCGCTACCGCCAGTTCACGGAATACGGCGATGCCGAGAGCTTCCGCAACGAATTGGACAATATCCGCGAGTTCAAAGACTGACGAACCCGGACTAACCAAGTAAAATCGCACTTTTTCCAAGCTGAAGGACTCACCATGCAGGAACTGCAATCCACCATCGAAGCGGCGTTCGAAAATCGCGTCAACATCAACCCGGCCAATGCCGACAAAAAGGTAAAGGGCGCCGTGTTTGCGGTGCTGGAGGAACTCAACGCCGGGCACCTGCGCGTGGCCACTCGCAAGGGAGACAGCCAGGAATGGGAAACGCATCAGTGGATCAAGAAGGCTGTGCTGCTGTCGTTCCGTCTGGAAGACAACGCCGTGCTGGATGGCGGCTGCACCAAGTATTTCGACAAGGTGCCGTCCAAGTTTGCCGATTACACCGAGGCCGACTTCAAGGCCGGCGGGTTCCGCGTGGTGCCCAATGCCATGGCGCGCCGCGGTTCCTTCATCGGCAAGAACGTGGTGCTGATGCCTTCCTATGTCAACATCGGCGCTTATGTCGACGAAGGCTCCATGGTCGACACCTGGGCCACCGTCGGCTCCTGCGCGCAGATCGGCAAGAACGTGCACTTGAGCGGCGGCGTCGGCATCGGCGGCGTGCTGGAACCGGTGCAGGCCGGCCCCACCATCATCGGCGACAACTGTTTCATCGGCGCGCGCTCCGAAGTGGTGGAAGGCGTGGTGGTCGAAGACAACGCAGTCATTTCCATGGGCGTGTACATCGGCCAATCCACCAAGATTTACGACCGCGAAACCGGCACAGTGACCTATGGCCGCATTCCGACAGGCTCTGTGGTGGTCAGCGGCAATCTGCCGTCCAAGGACGGCAGCTACAGCCTCTACTGCGCGGTGATCGTGAAGAAGGTGGACGCCAAGACGCTGTCCAAGGTCGGCATCAACGAGTTGCTGCGCGGCATTTGATGAAGCTCTACGGCATTCCCAACTGCGGCACGGTGAAGAAAGCCCGTGCATGGCTGGAGCAGCGCGGCATCGCTTGCGATTTTCATGATTTCAAGAAGCAGGGCGTGAATGAAACCATGCTCGCCGGCTGGTTCAAACAGGTCGGCTGGCAGCAACTGCTGAAGAAGACCGGCCCGACCTGGGGCCAGTTGCCGGATGTTGCGAAGGCTTCAATCAAGGACGATGCTTCCGCGCTGGCTTTGATGCTGGAGAAACCCAACGTCATCAGGCGTCCGGTACTGGAGCAGGATGACAAGGTACTGGCAACGGGCTTTTCCGAAGCCGATTATGAAAGGCTTTTTAAATGACTGCCACTCTTGAACTTGCCAAGAATTTGATCGCCCGCCGCTCCCTCACGCCGGATGATGCCGGCTGTCAGGAAATCCTGATAGCACGCTTGGAAAAACTCGGCTTCAGGGTAGAAAAAATGCGCTTCGGTTTCGTCGACAATTTCTGGGCGCGCCGCGGCACCGCCAGCCCCATCGTGGTATTTGCCGGTCACACCGATGTGGTTCCCACCGGCCCCGTTGAGCAATGGCACAGCGAGCCATTCACGCCCACCATCCGCGATGGCATGCTGTACGGACGCGGGTCGGCGGACATGAAAACCTCCATCGCCGCCTTCATCGTGGCGCTGGAGGAGTTCCTGGCCCAGCATCCCGACCACAACGGCTCCATCGGCCTGCTCATCACTTCCGACGAGGAAGGCGTGGCGGTGGATGGCACGGTCAAAGTGGTGGAAGCGCTCAAGGCGCGCGGCGAATTGATCGACTATTGCATTGTCGGCGAGCCGACTTCCAACCAGCGCGTCGGCGACATGATCAAAAACGGGCGCCGCGGTTCGCTCTCGGGCAAGCTTACGGTGAAGGGAGTGCAAGGCCACATCGCTTACCCGCATCTGGTCAAAAATCCCATCCATATGGCCGCGCCGGCCATCGCCGAGCTGTCGCAAACCGTGTGGGACGAGGGTAACGAGTACTTTCCGCCCACCTCGTTTCAGGTGTCCAACATCCACGGCGGCACCGGTGCCACCAATGTGGTTCCCGGCCATGTCGAAATCCTGTTCAATTTCCGCTACTGCACCGCTAGCACCGAGCAGGGCCTGCGGCAAAGAGTGCTGGCCGTGCTCGACAAACACGGGCTGGAATACGACCTGGAATGGGAATCCGGCAAGCCCTACCTCACGCCCAAGGGCAATCTGGTGGCCGCCATCAGTGCCGCCATCGAGGAGACCTTCGGCATCACGCCGGAGCTCTCCACCAGCGGCGGCACTTCGGACGGCAGATTCATCGCCGATATCTGCCCGCAGGTGATCGAATTCGGCCCGCTCAATGCCACCATCCACAAGCTCAATGAATGTGTAGGCGTGGCCGACATCGACCCGCTCAAGGATACTTACCGCATTACGCTGCAGAAGCTGCTGAAATGAGTCTCTATCCTCACGCGGCGGAGGAGCTTTTCACCCTGCGCGACTGGTTGCGCTTCGCCGTGTCGCGCTTCGAGGAAGCCGGCATAGCCTACGGCCACGGCACGCAAAACTCCTACGATGAAGCTGCCTGGCTAATACTATCCGCGCTGCACCTGCCGCACGACACGCTGGAAAACTTCCTCGACGCGGTGGTCACCAGCACGGAACGCAAACACCTCGCGCATCTGCTCGAACGCCGCGTGACCGCACGCATCCCTACCGCCTATCTGGTGCGCGAAGCGTGGCTGGGCGGATTCGGCTTTTATGTGGATGAGCGCGTGATCGTGCCGCGCTCGTTCATCGCGGAACTGTTAAGGGAACAACTGGCGCCGTGGGTGGAAGACCCGGAAGCCGTGGTCAGCGCCGCGGACATCTGCACCGGCAGCGGCTGCCTAGCGATTCTGGCCGCACTCGCCTTCCCCAATGCCGAGATAGACGCGGTTGATATTTCCGACGACGCGCTTGCCGTGGCGCGCAAGAACATCGCGGATTACGGCCTGGAACACCGGGTGCGGCCGATCAAGTCGGATATGTTAGACGCGCTGCAGGGGCAGCGTTACGACCTGATCCTGTCCAATCCGCCCTACGTCAATGCGCCTGCCATGGATGCCCTGCCGGCGGAATATCGCCATGAACCGCAGATCGCCTTGGCGAGCGGCGCGGATGGACTCGACCACGTGCGGATTCTGCTGCAGCAAGCGCCCAAGCACCTGAACCAAGGCGGCCTGCTGATCGTCGAAATCGGCCACAACCGCGATGAGCTGGAAGCCGCTTTTCCTGAGCTGCCATTCACCTGGCTGGAGGTCAGCGCAGACGATCAGTTTGTATTTCTGCTGAGCCGCGAACAACTGCAGGGCTGAGCATGCGGGGAGCCGGGTTGCGCGGCAAGCCGCCAGCCCTGGCTGCAGGCTAGCGACCGCCGCCGCGGTTGCGGTTACGATCGCTGCGCCGCTGCTTGGTCGCCGGATCGAACCCGCCTGCTGCGGGCTTGGCCGGCGCTGTCCTCGCGGACGATGCCCTGGTCGCTGAGGTTTTGCCCGCAGGGCGGCGCGCGGCAGGCTTTCTCGCCAAAGGGTCTTCAAGCGCCCGCACCTTGGGCTTGAAGGATTTGCCCACCTGCTCCTTCTCGCGCGCACTCAACTGGCGCTGCTGCGTTTTGGGTACCGCCAGCCCCGCCCACTCCAGCACGGCTGCTACTTCCTTGGGTGGAAGCTCCAGCATCTGCCCGCGCTTAAGGCGTGCCGGCAGGTTGACGGGGCCGAAACGCACCCGCATCAGGCGGCTGACCTGCATGCCGAGCGCCTCGAACAGGCGGCGCACCTCGCGCTTTTTGCCTTCGCGCAGGATCACCTGGTACCAGTGATTGGCGCCTTCGCCGCCGCGATCCTGAATCACGTCGAAATTCGCCACGCCGTCATCCAGCTCTATACCCTCGGTCAACTGATGCAACTGCCCTTCCGTCAGCTCGCCCAGCACGCGCACGGCGTATTCGCGCTCGACTTCGTAACGCGGATGCATGAAATGATTGGCCAGCTCGCCAGAAGTGGTGAAAATCAGCAGCCCGCAGGTGTTGAAATCCAGCCGCCCCACCGCCACCCATTTGGCGCCGCGCAGGTGCGGCAGTTTCTCGAACACGCTGGCACGGTGTTCCGGGTCGTCGCGGCTGACGATCTCGCCTTCCAGCTTGTGATAGAGCAGGATGCGCGGCATCTGGTCGATTTTCGGCAGGCGCACCGGGCGCCGATCCAGCCTCACCACATCGTCGGGCCCCACGCTCATGCCGAGCTGCGCAGGTTCGCCATTGACGGTGATGCGCCCGGACTCGATCAGCGTTTCCATCTCGCGCCGGGAACCGAGGCCCGCCAGCGCGAGCACCTTGTGCAGGCGCTGCGGCCCGGACGATGACGCAGAGAGCTCGGCAGCCGGCGCCGGCTCGCTGTCTTCGCGTATGCGTACAGGGGTGGCCGAAGGCCGTTTGCGCCCCTTTGCGGCAGTGCTGTCAGGCTTGTAGGAGGGTGCGGAAGAGCGCGTAGTTTTTTTCATAGGGCGAGGGGAATTTCCTGTTGTGCCAGCTCATCCAGGGGCGGCAGTTCATCCAGAGAGCGCAGATTGAGATCATCGAGAAAAGTTTTGGTGGTGGCATAAAGCGCCGGCCGGCCGGGGGTTTCGCGGTGTCCCACCACATCGATCCAGCCGCGTTCATGCAGCGTCCGAATGACGCTGGGGTTGACCGCCACTCCGCGCACATCCTCGATATCGCCACGCGTCACCGGCTGCCGGTAGGCGATGATGGCGAGCGTTTCCATGGTCGCGCGCGAATAGCGCTGCTGCTTGTCCGGCGCCAGGCGGCTCAGATAAGGGGCATACTGCTCGCGCGCCTGAAAACGCCAGCCGCTCGCGACCTGCACCAGTTCCAGCGTGCGCTCGCTCCAGTCGGCTTTCAATTCGTCCAGCAGCATGCGCAAGGTGGTACGCGCAACGCTGCCTTCGAACAGGCGTCCCATGTCCTCCAGCGACAGCGGCTCAGGACTGGTAAGTAGCGCGGCTTCCAGCACGTTCTTGAAGGACTGGATGGTTTGCGGCTCCGTCATCGAATCCCCCATCAGAACACTTCCACGGCCTGCACGTATATCGGCGAGAACGCCGCCTGCTGTGTGAAGCGCACCAGCCCTTCGCGCGCCAGTTCCAGCAAGGCGAGAAAATACGCCACCAGTTTCGGTATACCTTCGGACACATCGAACAGCGCGGAGAACTCAACCAGCCTGTCATTCTTCAGGCGGCGCAGTATCAGCGTCATGTGTTCGCGCACCGACAGTTCGGCGCGGCTGACCTTGTGATGCTGATAGCGACTGGCGCGCTCCAGCACCGCACGCCAGGCGACCAGCAGCTCGTCCAGCGAGACGCCGGGCATTTGCTGCTGCGGGATATGCTGGTAATAGGCCTGCGCCACCAGCAGCTCGCGCCCCACCTGCGGCAACGCATCCAGCTTTTGTGCGGCGAGTTTCATCGATTCGTATTCCAGCAGGCGCCGCACCAACTCGGCACGCGGGTCGTCTTCCTGCTCAATGTGGGCAGGCTTGGGCAGCAGCATGCGCGACTTGATCTCGATCAGCAACGCAGACATCAGCAGGTAATCGGCCGCCAGTTCCAGCTGACCGGCGCGCATTTTTTCCACGTAATCCATGTACTGGCGCGTCAGCTGCGCCATCGGGATATCGAGGACATCCAGATTGTGCCTGCGGATCAGGTACAGCAGCAGGTCGAGCGGACCTTCGAACGCCTCCAGATAGACTTCCAGCGCATCCGGCGGGATATACAGGTCGTGCGGCAGCTCGGTGAGCGGCTCACCGTGGATGCGGGGCTGTGCCGCGTTCAACATCACGAGTAGGATAGCCCCATGACTTCGCGCACTTCGCGCATGGTTTCACGCGCCAGTTTGCGCGCCTTTTCGCAGCCGTCGGCGACGATGTTTTTCACCAGCGTCGGATCTTCGGCGTATTCGGCGGCGCGTTCCCGGATCGGCTTGAGTTCGGCCAGCACAGCGTCAATCACCGGCTGCTTGCATTCGATGCAGCCGATGGCGGCGCTGCGGCAGCTGGTCTGCACCCAGTCGCGGGTGTTGTCGTCGGAGTAGACTTCGTGCAGCTGCCACACCGGGCACTTGGCCGGATCGCCCGCATCGGTGCGGCGGACACGCGCCGGGTCGGTGGGCATGGTGCGTATCTTCTTGCTGACAACGTCCGGCTCCTCGCGCAGGGAAATGGTGTTGTTATAGGACTTGGACATTTTCTGCCCGTCCAGGCCGGGCATCTTGGAAGCGGGCGTGAGCTTGGCTTCCGGCTCGATCAGGATCATCTTGCCGCCGCCTTCGAGGAAGCCCAGCAGGCGTTCGCAATCGCCCAGCGACAAGCCCTGCTGCTCCTCGATCAGCGCCTGCGCAGATTGCAGCGCTTCGTCGTCGCCGCTTTCCTGGTAGCGCGTGCGCAGTTCTTCATACAGCGCACCCTTCTTGCTGCCCAGCTTCTTGATCGCGGCGGCGGCCTTGTCCTCGTAGCCCGGCTCGCGCCCGTAGATGTGATTGAAGCGGCGTGCGATTTCGCGCGTAAATTCAACGTGCGGCACCTGATCCTCGCCCACTGGCACCTGGGTGGCACGGTAGATCAGGATATCCGCGCTTTGCAGCAGCGGGTAGCCGAGAAAGCCATAGGTGGAGAGATCCTTGTGCGCCAGTTTTTCCTGCTGATCCTTGTAGGTCGGCACGCGCTCCAGCCAGCCCAATGGCGTGATCATCGACAACAACGTATGCAGCTCGGCATGCTCCGGTACGCGCGACTGGATAAAAATGGTGGCATTGGCCGGATCGACCCCGGCGGCGAGCCAGTCGATCACCATTTCCCACACGCTTTCCTCGATGATCTGCGGGGTGTCGTAATGCGTGGTCAACGCGTGCCAGTCGGCGGCGAAGAACAGGCACTCGTGCTCGTGCTGCAGCCTGACCCAGTTCTTCAACACGCCGTGATAATGCCCCAGGTGCAGACTTCCGGTGGGACGCATGCCCGATAAAACGCGTTCGACAGCCATAGAAAAAACCTTTTACAAATTGAACAGCAAGGATAACAGCCCGGTCACCAGATTGATCACCGGCCATAGAATTCTACCGAGTATGCCGGTAAACATCAGCATCAGCAGGATGGCAAAGCCGTAGCGCTCCACCGCAGCGAATCGGTACGCCAGATGGTGCGGCAGCAGGCTCACCGCAATGCGCCCGCCATCCAGCGGCGGCAGCGGCAGCAGATTGAGCACCATCAGTACCACATTGATGGAAATCCCGGCCTGCCCCATCAGCGACAGCGGCAATGCCATGGCTTCCGGCAGCCCGGCGGAGAGCTTAATCACCATGGCCCACAGTATCGCCATGACCAGATTGGAAGCCGGCCCTGCGGCGGCGACCCACAGCATGTCCTGCTTCGGGTTGCGCAAACGGCCAAAGCTGACCGGCACCGGCTTGGCCCAGCCGAACAGAATGCCGCCGAGAGCAAGCGTCAGCATCGGAATCAGAATGGTGCCGACGGGGTCGATATGCCGCAGCGGATTGAGGCTGATGCGCCCCTGCTGATGGGCCGTCATGTCGCCGAAATAACGCGCTACATAGCCATGCGCCGCTTCATGCACGGTGATGGCGAATATCACCGGCAAGGCGTAGATGGCGATTTTTTGTATCAGGGTCAGGTCCATATCAGTCTCTTATGCTTCCAGTCCAAAAGGTGCGGGATCGCCGCGGCCCAGCCGCACCAGGATGGGCGTCGCGCCTGTCAGGTCGATTACGGTGGTAGGCTCCACGCTGCAGGCGCCAGCATCGATCACCAGGTCCAGCTGATGTTCCAGGCGGTCGCGGATTTCCCAGGCTTCGCTCAATGGCGCCTCGTCCCCCGGGAGCAGCAGCGTCATGCTCAGCAGCGGTTCGTTCAATTCTTCCAGCAATGCCTGCGTCACCGCATGATCCGGCACGCGCAGGCCGATGGTACTGCGTTTCGGGTGCTGCAAACGGCGCGGCACCTCGCGCGTCGCTTCCAGCAGAAAAGTGTAGCTGCCCGGCGTATTGGCCTTGAGCAGCCGGAACTGGCTGTTATCCACCTTGGCATAAACACCAATCTCCGCCAGATTGCGGCATACCAGCGTGAAGTGATGGTGCTCGTCCACGCCGCGTATCGCCCGTATGCGCTCCTGTGCCGCCTTGTCGCCCAGGTGGCAGCCAAGCGCATAACTGGAGTCGGTGGGATAGGCCACCACACCGCCTGCGCGCAGGATTTCCACCGCCTGCTTGATGAGGCGCGGCTGCGGATTTTCCGGATGTATCATGAAATACTGCGCCATGGCTAATGCATCGCCGCGGCTTCCACCCAATCTTGCCACACCGGCGTGCAGCCTTCCGGCAGGTCGGGCAGCCGCCCCATTTCGATGTAGGCATGGCCCGGCCCATGGTAGTCCGAACCTTTCGACGCCAGCAAGCCGAACTGGCGCGCGAGGCGGGCGAATTCCAGATACTGGTCGCGGGTGTGGCTGCCGGTCACCACTTCCACCGCCACCCCGCCGAGTTCGCGGAATTCATTGAGCAGCTTGAGCATGTTGGTGCGGCCCAGATCATAGCGGCCCGGATGCGCCAGTACGGCGACGCCGCCGCTGCCGGTAATCCACGCCAGCGCATCTGCCAGTTCCGCCCAGCGATGTTCGAAATAGCCCGGCTTGCCTTTCACCAGATAGCGTTTGAAGACGGCGCGAATGTCCTTGGCATGGCCCTTGTCCACCAGAAAACGCGCAAAGTGGGTACGGCTGATGATGCCGCGCGAGGCGTACGCATACGAGCCTTCTAGGCTGCCGTGTATGCCTATCCTGCTCAGGCTCGCGGCCATGCCTTCGGCGCGGACATGGCGGCCGGCGCGCAAAGCCGCCAGCCCTTGCTTGAGCGGGGCGTGCTCGGGATCTATCCTGAGACCGACGACATGCACCGTCCTGCCGTTCCAGGTCACGGAAATCTCGACGCCGTTGACCAGTTCGATGCCGGCGCTGGCAGCGGCGACGGCGGCTTCCTCCAGCCCGGCCACGTCGTCATGGTCGGTCAGCGCCAGCACCTGCACGCCCTGCGCCGCGGCGTGCCGCACCAGTTCGCCCGGCGTAAGCATGCCGTCGGACACGGTGGAATGGCTGTGCAAGTCAATCGGGGAAGGCATATTGGTGGGAGGCATGCAGGTCGCTATTGTGAGGCAAGCCGAATCATAGCAAAATAGCGCACTTACTGAAACTTCAGCACGTTACGGTGCGCAGGCAGCCCCCCATGAAATTCCTGTTCGACCTGTTCCCCATCATCCTGTTCTTTGCCGCTTACAAAGTGCTGGGCATTTACGCGGCGACCGCCGCCGCCATCGTCGCCACGCTGGGACAGATCGCCTGGGTCAAGCACCGCCACGGCAAGGTGGACGGCATGCTGATCGCCAGCGGCGCCATTATTGTGGTGTTCGGCGGCGCCACCCTGTTGCTGCATGACGAAGCCTTCATCAAATGGAAACCGACCGTGCTCTATTGGCTGTTCGCCGGCGTGCTGTCGGTGGCCGAAATCTTCTGGCACAAGAATCTGATCCGCGCCATGATGCAAGAGCAGGTCAAGCTGCCGGAAGGCATATGGCGCACCCTCAACCACGCCTGGGCAGGTTTCTTCGCACTGCTCGGCGCACTCAATCTGTATGTCGCCGCCCACTTCACCACCGATACCTGGGTCAACTTCAAGCTGTTCGGCACCATGGGCCTGATGTTTTTGTTTGTCATCCTGCAAAGCCTGCTGCTGTCCCGTTATGTCACCGAGAAGGAAAGCGACTGATGCTCTATGCCATTGTGGGCGAAGATACTCCCGACAGCGGGCCGTTGCGCCTGGCTGCGCGCCCTGCCCACCTGGAGCGGCTCACCCGCTTGCAGGATGAAGGGCGCCTGCTGCTGGCCGGCCCTTTCCCCGCCATCGACAGCCCGGATCCCGGACCGGCCGGATACAGCGGCAGCCTGATCGTGGCCGAGTTCGAATCGCTGCAGGCTGCACGCATCTGGGCCGAGGCCGATCCCTACGCGACGGACGGCGTATTCGGCAAGGTCACGGTGCGGCCTTTCCGCAAAACGCTGCCCGCCTGACATGGGACTGGCAGAGGAAATCCACCAGCGGCTCGCCCCGCTGGAACCGCTGTCACTGGATATCCAGGACGACAGCGCATTGCACGCCGGACACGCGGGCAGCGGAGGCGGCGCGCACTTCACGCTCACTGTCATCAGCTCGCATTTTTCCGGGAAATCGCGGATAATGCGCCATCGTGCAATTTATCAAGCACTTAACGATTTGATTCCATCCCGAATCCATGCCCTCAGCATCCAGGCTTACGCCCCCGGCGAGCATTAAACCGGACAAGCGTTAAAACCCCAACACCGATCTCCCCTCATTTCGACAACCCAACATTTAGACAACCGAGGAATCCCCATGACCATCAAACACATCCTGTTAGCCATCGCTGTCACGGCCACCCTGTTGCCGGCAGCCCAGGCGGCCGACGCGCCGGCCACCGTCAACGGCAAGCCGATCAAGCAGTCACTGGTCGACTACATACTCAAGGACGCCACCGCGCGCGGCCAGAAGGTGGACGACAACATGAAAGGCATGGTCGTCAACAAACTGATCAGCCAGGAACTGGTGTTGCAGGAGGCGCTGAAGGCCGGGGTCGACAAGCAGGACGAGTTCAAGGCCAAGGAAGATCTGATGCACCGCGAGCTCATGATCAACACCTACTTGCAGGAATACCTGAAGAAGAACCCGATCGACGAAGCCGCCACCAAGGCCGAATACGAGAAGTTCAAGACGCAGGTGGGTGACAAGGAATACAGTGCGCGCCACATTCTGGTCAAGACCGAGCAGGAAGCCAAGGATGTCGTCGCGCAGCTTGCCAAGGGCGGCGACTTTGCCAATATTGCCAAAACCAAATCGATGGACACCGGCACCAAGGACAAAGGCGGCGACCTCGGCTGGTTCGCTCCGGCAGGCATGGTCAAACCGTTCGCCGACGCCGTCGTCAAGCTACAGAAGGGGCTTTACACCACGATTCCGGTGCAGACGCAATTCGGCTGGCACGTGATCAAGCTGGAAGATATCCGCGACCTGCAGCCGCCGCCTTACGACAAGGTGAAGGATAACATCGTGAAGGATCTGCAGCAGCGGCAACTGGAAAAGCTGGTCACCGACCTGCGCGCCAAGGCCAAGATCGTCGACAATACGACGCCTGTCGGCAAGAAATAATAGTATCCACACAGACCAACGGCCCATCAGATGATGGGCCGTTTGCTTTTCTGTCACCCCCGATAAGGGGTATTAAATCGCGGCTTCGTCGGTTTCGCCGGTGCGAATGCGGATGACCTGCTCCACGCTGCTGACGAAAATCTTGCCATCGCCGATCTTGCCGGTATGCGCGGCCTTGACGATGGCGTCGATGGCCGGTTCCGTCAGGCTGTCCGGCACCACCAGTTCGACCTTGATCTTGGGCAGAAAATCGACCACGTATTCCGCGCCGCGATACAGTTCGGTATGCCCCTTCTGGCGTCCGAACCCCTTCACCTCGGTCACCGTCAGCCCGGTCACGCCGATATCCGACAACGCCTCGCGTACTTCATCCAGCTTGAATGGTTTGATGATGGCTTCGATTTTTTTCATGATTTTTCCCGGTGGCTAGAATGCAAAACGATACTTGGATGTTATCGGATAACGCCTGTCCTTGCCAAATCCCCGATGCGTAATACGCACCCCTACCGGCGCTTGGCGGCGCTTGTACTCGTTGCGGTCGATCAGCGTCACCACGCGCCGCACATCTTCGCGGCTGTAGCCCGTGGCGATGATCTCGGCCGGGCTGCTGTCCTCTTCGACATAAGCTTCCATGATCGCATCCAGAATGTCATAAGGCGGCAGGGAGTCCTGATCGGTTTGATTATGGCGCAACTCCGCAGATGGCGCACGCGTGATGACACGCTCCGGGATCGCCGGAGACAAGCTGTTGCGGTAACGCGCCAGACGGTACACCATGGTCTTGGGCACGTCCTTGAGCACGGAGAAGCCGCCCGCCATGTCGCCATAGAGCGTGGAATAGCCCACCGCCATCTCGCTCTTGTTGCCGGTGGTGAGCACGATTTCGCCGAATTTGTTGGAAAGCGCCATCAGCAGCGTGCCGCGTATGCGCGCCTGCAGGTTTTCTTCCGCCAGATCGAACGGCAGGTCATCGAACTCATGTGCAAGCGCGGCTAGAAAACTGTCGAACATCGGCTTGATGGGGATTTCGCTGTAGCGTACCCCCAGGGTTTCGACCATCAGCGCCGCATCCGACAAGCTGATGCTGGCGGTGAATTCGGAGGGCATCATCACGGCACGCACGCGCTGCCGCCCTAGGGCATCTACCGCAATAGCCAGCGTCAGCGCGGAATCGATGCCGCCGGACAGCCCCAGCACTACGCCCGGGAAACCGTTTTTCTCGATGTAATCATGCACACCCAGACACAGCGCCTTGTATACCGAGGCTTCCAGCCCCGGATCGGCAACTACTTCCCCCGCCAACGGGATGGCGTTCTCCAGTTCCACATACGCCAGCATTTCTTCGAATACTGGCAGCTGTTGCATCAGCACGCCGCTGCCATCAAACACGCAGGAAGCGCCGTCGAATACCAGCTCGTCCTGGCCGCCCACCATGTTGGCATAGAGCACCGGCAGCCCGGTTTCGAGCACCCGGTCGCGCAGCACCTGGTAGCGCGTCTGTTGTTTCGCCAGATGGTAGGGCGAGGCGTTCAGCACCAGCAGCATCTGCGCGCCGGCCTCGCGCGAGCGCAGCGCAGGCTCCGGCTCCCAGATGTCGGCGCAGATATTGACGCCGAAGCGCATGCCCTCATGATCGAACACCAGCGATTGGTCGCCCGGCGTGAAATAGCGCACTTCGTCGAACACGCTGTAATTGGGCAGCTTTTGCTTGCGGTAGGTAGTGACGACCGCACCATCCCGCAGCACCGAGGCGGCATTGTAGCGTTGCTCGCCCACCTGCAGCGGATGCCCCACCACCAGAGTGATACCGATGGCATGCGCCGCCAGATCGTTCAGCGCAACATCGCAAGCGCGGTAGAAATCGTCGCGCAGCAGCAAATCCTCGGGCGGATAGCCGGACAGCGCCAATTCCGGCGTCACCAGCAGCGATGCGCCGCCTAGCCTGGCGCGCTCGGCGTAGTCCAGTATTTTCGCCGCGTTGCCGGCAAGGTCGCCGACAATACAGTTGATTTGAGCGATGGCGAGCTTCATCGGTGGTTAATATTAATAACTGCCGCCTGCGTCTTTGATGATTTTCACGATTTCCGGGTGCTTCTTTTTCATGGCGTAAACCAGTGCGGTCAACCCGTACTGATCCTTGACCTTGACATCAGCGCCATGCTCCAGCAGCAGGCTGACCATGGGCGCTGAGCCGGTATCCACGGCAAACAGTAGTAACGGTGAGCCTTCCTGGTCCTTCACATTCACATCGGCGCCTTTGGCAACGAGCAACTTGGCAGCCTCCAGTTTGGATTTCTTGACTGCCCAGTTAAGCGCCGTCCATTTGGTGTTGTCCCTGTCGTCCACCGCTGCCCCACCCTGCAACAAGGCTTCGACGGCCTCACTGTTGCCGGCGCGCGCCGCATACATCAACGCCGTTGCGCCAAAGCGGTCTTTCGCGCCGACATCCGCGCCGTTTTTCAGCAGGATATTGATGGTCGGCACATCGCCGTTTTTGGCGGCGTACATCAGCACGCTCTTGCCGTCGTCACTGCGCGCGTTCGGGCTGGTTCCATGCTCGATCAGCAAGCCGACCACCTCGCTATAGCCGGAAGTCGCCGCCAGACCCATGGCACTCCAGCCGGCCGCGTCGCGCACGCTGCTGTCGGCACCTTTCTCCAGCAAGGCCTTGACCGACGCCACGTAACCGCGCTTGGCGGCATACATCAGCGCAGTCCAGCCTTCGCTGTCCTTGGCATTGATATCCGCGCGACTGTTCAGCAACACGCCCACCACTTCGGCATTGCCCTTGCGTGCGGCATACATCAGCGCCGTGAGCCCCTGATTGTCCCTGGCATTGGGATTGGCGCCGCTATCCAGCAGCGAGCGCACGGTGTTCACATCCCCCTTGGATGCGGCGGTGAGCAGGTAGGGCACATCCTCCACTGCCGCCGACAGCAGTGGCAGGCACAGCGTCAGCAACAACAGGACACGGGCAACAACAGCAATTCTGTTCGACATGGGTTCCCTCTTCAGTGTAGCTCTAACGAGCCTGTATCGCGGCCAGCACCGCCTCGCCCAGCCCGGCAGGCGAACTGGCGACAACGACGCCGGCCTGTTCCAGCGCGCGCATCTTGTTGGCAGCCAGGCCGCTGCCGCCGGAGATAATGGCCCCGGCGTGCCCCATGCGCTTGCCCTTGGGCGCAGTCTGGCCGGCGATATAGGCCGCCACCGGTTTGGTGACGTGGCTGCTGATATATTCCGCGGCCGCCTCTTCGTCCGTGCCGCCGATCTCGCCCACCATGATGATGGCTTCGGTTTCCGCGTCAGCCTGAAACAGCTCCAGGCACTCGATGAAATTCAGCCCCTTGATCGGGTCGCCGCCGATGCCAACACAGGTGGTCTGGCCCAGACCAAGCTGCGTGGTCTGGTGCACCGCCTCGTAGGTCAGCGTGCCGGAGCGCGACACGATGCCCACCTTGCCGCGCTGGTGGATAAAGCCCGGCATGATGCCGATCTTGCATTCGTCCGGGGTGATGATGCCGGGGCAGTTGGGCCCGATCAACCTGACGCCGTTGGCTTTGAGCGCCGCCTTGACATTGAGCATGTCCAGCACCGGGATGCCTTCGGTGATGCAGACGATCAGCGCGATGCCGGCATCCGCCGCTTCCAGGATGGAGTCCGCCGCAAATGGCGGCGGCACGTAAATCACGCTGGCATTGGCAGCGGTCGCTTTAACCGCCTCGCGCATGGTGTTGAAGACGGGGAGACCAAGATGCGTCCGCCCACCCTTGCCCGGCGTGACGCCGCCCACCATTTTGGTGCCGTAGGCCAGCGCCTGCTCGGAATGGAACGTGCCCTGCTTGCCGGTGAAACCCTGGCACAGGACTTTGGTGTTGTTGTTGACCAGTATGCTCATGAAAATTCCAGAAATCAGGCGACTGCGGCCACCGCGCGCTGGGCGGCGTCGGTCAGGCCGTCGGCGGAAATGATGGACAGGCCGCTGTCGCGCAGCATCTGCTTGCCCAGTTCAACGTTGGTGCCTTCCAGCCGCACGACCACCGGCACCGTCACGCCGACTTCCTTCACCGCCGTGATAATGCCCTCGGCAATAATGTCGCAGCGCATGATGCCGCCGAAAATATTGACCAGAATCGCCTGCACGTTGGCATCGGACAGGATGATCTTGAACGCGCGTGCCACGGTTTCCGCGGTGGCGCCGCCGCCCACATCGAGAAAGTTGGCGGGCTGCCCGCCATGCAGCTTGATCAGGTCCATGGTCGCCATTGCCAACCCGGCGCCGTTGACCATGCAGCCGATGTTGCCGTTGAGCGCGATATAGTTGAGCCCGGCAGCGTGGGCATCGGCTTCCTTGGCGTCATCCTGGCTCCAGTCGCGCTGCTCGGCCAGCGCCTGCTGGCGATACAGCGCGTTGTCGTCCACGCTCATCTTGCAATCCAGCGCCACCAGTGCGCCTTCGGCAGTGACCACCAGCGGATTGATTTCCAGCAAGCTGAGGTCGTTTTCCTTGAACAAGCGGTAGAGTCCCTTGAGCAGCCTGCTGAACGCGCCGATCTGCTCGCCCGCCAGTTCCAGCGCGAACGCCAGGTTGCGCGCCTGATAATCGACCAAGCCGAGCAGCGGATCGCACACCTCGCGCAGGATTTTTTCCGGCGCAGCGTGGGCGATTTCCTCGATCTCCATGCCGCCAGCTGCTGAAGCCACCACCACGATGCGCTCGGCGGCACGATCCACCAGCAGGCTCAAATAAAGTTCGCGCGCAATGGGCAACGTTTCCTCGACCAGCAGTTTGGCCACCATTTGGCCATCAGGCGCATTCTGCAAAGTCACCAGGCGCTTGCCCAGCAAGTCGGCAGCAGCGGCTTGCACATCAGCAACGGACTGCACCACCTTGACTCCACCAACCTTGCCGCGGCCGCCCGCATGAATCTGGGCTTTTGCCACCCAGGCGCCACCGCCTAACTCGCGCGCCGCCGCCGCCGCTTGTTCAGCGCTGTCAACCGGGATGCCGCGTGGCGTCGGCAAACCGTATTTTTGCAGCAACTGCTTGGCCTGATATTCATGCAAATTCATCGGTGCATTTCTACTGTCGTGATAAACAGCGCAATTCTGGCGGAAAACCAACAAATAAGCCAGCCTGCCGCGGTTTTCGCCGCATAGCGAAAGCGAGGCCCCCGGGCGCAGTGCTATAATTTAACTTTTACGTTCTCGCCATCCATTCCCATGCGTTTCGTCATCCAGGGGCCGCACGTACTGCCCGAACAACTAGCCCATATCGCCATGCTGTGCGGCGATCACAACTTCCGCCAGATCAACGCACAGGCTTTTTACCTGACTGTCGAGGACAAGGTGGAAATAGCCGCCGCCTATTGTGCAGAGCAGCAACTCGATTGTGCTTTCGTGCCGGATGAACAGACGCTGAATCGCTTCGGCCTGGTGGTACTGGATATGGACTCGACGCTGATCTCCATCGAGTGCATCGACGAAATTGCCGACATGCAGGGACTCAAGCCTCAGGTGGCGGCTATTACCGAAAGCGCCATGCGCGGCGAAATCGAGTTCGCCGAAAGCCTGCGCCGCCGCGTCGCCTTGCTGCAAGGGCTGGAAGAAGCGGCGCTGCAGCGTGTCTACGACGAACGGCTGCGGCTCAATCCCGGCGCGCAGACGCTGATCGACACGCTGCGTTTGCGCGGCATCAAAACGCTGCTGGTTTCGGGCGGATTCAACTTTTTCACCGAGCGGGTCAAGACGCGTATCGGCCTCGATTATGCGGCAGCCAATACGCTGGAAATTCGCGACGGCAAACTCACCGGCAAAGTATTGGGGGATATTCTGGATGCTCAAGGCAAAGCCGACCAGCTAAGCAAAGTGCGTGATGCACTGGGACTGGGAGAAGATCAGGTCATCGCCATCGGCGACGGTGCGAACGACCTGAAAATGATGGCCGTAGCCGGCGTCGGCATCGCCTACCATGCCAAGCCGGTAGTGCGCGCGCAGGCCACTTATGCCCTCAACCATGTCGGGCTGGACGGCGTGTTATGCCTGTTTACTGCAAATAGCTAAACAGGTTTAACCCCTGTATTTTGAGGAAGGACTTCTGCGCCGCCTCAAGGCTGGCCTGTTTCTGCGTCAAATCACTGGCAGCCTTGACCATATCCAAATCCTGCAACTGGCTTAGTGTTGTCTTGTATTGCAGATTAAGGTCGCCATTGGTATTGAGTTGCCCATCCACTTCCTTCATGGTCGATCCCACGGCGGTACGCGCTGAGAGTACGTTGTCCATTGCCAAATCAATGTTAGACAAGGCGGTATTGTTGTTGTTGGTAATGGCCGCATTCGTCCCGCCGCTCTGTAGCGCCGTAATCAGATTATGAATGGTGGCAAAAATGTCCTGATTGCTACTGGCTTTGACGGTAAAGGTGTCACCAGTCGCCGGTGCGCCGCTGATGGTCAACTGCGCACCGTAATCAAACGGCGTTGCCGTCGTATCCGGCGGGGCCTGAGTCTTCAGACTGATTGTGGTGCCGCTGGTATAAGTACGCAGGTAGGGTCCAGCAGCAGCAGCCACGCCGGTCAGCATGGACTTGCCGCTGACGTTGTCGACGATATCGTAGGTTGTGACCGGTGGTACAGCGCCGCTCACGCTAAACTTGACGGTGTAGTTCTTGCTGTTGGCAGCACTGTTCCACAGGGTTGGGGAAAGCACCAAACCGGGGTCAACCAGCCCGGTACCGGAGTTGGCGCCTGCTGCAGCCGTCACGAACGTACCATTGCCGTTATGTATACGCTGGAACACATCACTGCCTGCACTGCTTACTGCTATTTGGCGGGAAGCATTGAGTTGTATCAGCCGCTGCCCTTGGTCACCGTTATAGACAACTGTACCCGGGGTCGTTTCGGTAAAAGGCAACGTCCCTCCCTGGTAGCCGGAAAACATAAACTGGCCGTTGCCATCCTTGGTATTGGCCAGGGACAGCAACTGGTCATAATTGCCCTGTAGTTGTGTCGCCAGACTTGCTCGGTCTGAAGAAGACAACGTTGCATTGCCTGCATTTACAGCCGTCGCACGAACTTCCTGTAACAGGTCACCGATACTGCCCAATACAGACTCGTGCAGCCCCAGCATGCTCGTGGCCAAATCGGCATTGCGGGAAAACTGCTCAGTGACCGACTGCGACTGGGTAATCTCTAGCGCACGCGCCGAAGCGCTTGGGTCGTCAGACGGCTGCAGGACACGTCTACCGGTAGCCATCTGATTCTGCAGCTTGAGCAGGGACGTATACTGATCCTGCGCAGTTGAAACGCCCTGGTCATAAATCATGCTGGTGCTGATACGCATACTTACCTCCCGATGGACAGCAATGTGTCAAACAATGTTGCCGCAATCGACATCATTTTTCCCGCCGCCTGATAGGCCTGCTGAAAACGCAGCAGATTCGCCGCTTCCTCGTCCAGATTGACCCCGGAAATCGCCTGCTGAGCACTTGTGGCCTGCTTAACCAAGGTGTCCTGTGCCTTGCTGGTGACCTGGACTTCTGCCGTCTGGTTGCCTACCTGACTTACCATCTCCGCATAGGCATCCTGAAAATTGGTAGTGCCCCCCACTAATATGCCTTTGGTCTGTAACTGGCCCAGCAGCAGGGCGTTACGGTTATCGGAAACCCCATTGCTATTGGCACTGATAGTGAAGGCATCCCCGGCTGCAGGTGTCCCACTCAAGGTCGCGTTCCAGCCATTCACCGACAGCAGATTGTTGACGTTAGGCGTGAAGGTCAGGCCGGTAGCAGGCTGACCGTTGAAAGTCGAAGCGATCGCGGCACCGCTCACGGCGGGGATGCTGATATCACCCGCAGCATTCAAGGTGAGCGTGAGGCCGCTGAAAGTGGTGGACTTGCCGCCCCCTTCCACGGTTACCGTGGCGCCGATAATGGTGGAGGGAGGGCCAGCCACAGTAACAGTACCGCCGGTAACCGTGGTTTTGGTACCGGCCGCTGCATAAGAACCTGCGCCACCAGTACCGACAGCCGCCGTGCCACCGGTGATGGTAATACCTGGGTTGGCACCTGCCACCAATGGCAATGCCGGGGCAAAAGCGCCGGCACCAACAGTAATGGTGCTGACCCCGGTGACGTTATTGGTCTGCCCTTCCAGATGGTACGAGGTCGCCGTATCAAATACCACCTTCACTGTGTTCTTCAAAAACGGATCAATGGGTGAACTCGGCGCGCTTGGTAACGTGGCTACCGCAATGCTCGCCGTACTGCCAGGAGCAACGGTGGTATGTGAAGTCAGCGCCCTGTCCACGGTGAACACGTCACCGGCTAACGGCGTGAAAGGGGCGGCGGCGCCATTGCTAATCTGCGTTGTCCAGCCGTTATAGCTGATATTAGCGCCTGAAGTGTACGGAACAGCCTGGGCTAGGGTAATGCCGGTGGTGACGTCCACCACATTGAAAGCGGTGGCGGAGGTGAAAGTCAATGTCACTTTATTGTTGAACGGGTTCACCGCGCCGGCGCTGATCTTGCCGCTGCCGGTATTGGCTAACAAAGCGCTGGCGCGGATCGGCGCTGCGGCTGCGATGGTATTAGAGTTAATGGTGCTGCTCAGCGCAATGTCGCGGGCGGCGTAACGTGTCGGCTGAATCAGGAAGGAATCATTGGCATTAGATCCGCCGGCGCTCTGGTAGGTAATGCCGTCAACCGTATAGCCAGCAGCCATTTGCACAGCCGAGATAGTAGTCGTGGTGCTATCGGAGAGACGAGTCAGCTTGTATTCACTACCAACGGGAACAGCACCGGTATATACCAGTCGATAATCGCTGGAAGTGAGGCTCTGCATATCTACCATCGTGGTATTGATAGTGCCTGCGCCTGTATTTTTGGCGCTGGCAATTGCGCCAAATGTAGGTACGTGGAAAAAGTCGCCGCCCATGTTGCCTGTCAAATCCTGCCCCAGCCTGTGCTGGTCGTTGAAGCTTTGCGCCAGTCCCAGCGCGACACGCCCAAGCAAATTCTCTGCCGGATAAAGCGCGTTAGCGCGGTAATCCAGCAGCCCTCCCAATACACCACCGGTCAGCGCAGTATCAGGGATTAATGCGCTGCCTTGCGTATAGGCCACGCCGATGCGCTGTTGGTCTTCCGGCGTTCTAAGGGCGGACAGCCCAAAAATCTGCGGCCCCACCACCAAGGGCTGACCGGTGCCGATAAACAAACTAACGCTGCCATCGCTCTGCGTAATCGTAGTGGTGCGTATTTGTTTATTAAGCTCGGAGATCAGATGCTCACGTTGATCCAGCAAGTCATTGGCAGGCTGTGCGGTGCCACCTGTCTGGAATGTAATTTGATTGTTGAGGGTAGCAATCTGCTGGGCGTAAGAATTTATAACCCCGACACTTTCGGCAATCTGGTTATTAACGCTGCTGGTAAGCTCGGTAAAGCGCTGCGCGATGGTGTTGAAACGCGACACCAGGGCGTTTGCGCCGCCTATCAGCGCCTGCCGGGCAGGCACCGATTCCGGGCTGGCAGCCACATCACCAACAGTCTTGAAGAAATCCTGCAATGCCGGCGAAACACCCGTGGTGGTGTCTGCCAGCATGCTATCGACCTGACTGATTTCGCCCAGATAGGCGCTGAACTGTGAAGCCTGCGTCTGCGCCTGCGACAACGCCCCATCCAGAAACTGGCTGTAGGTACGCTTGATCGTGGTCACGTGCGCACCCTGACCGATAAAACCACTGCCTGACAGCAATGGGATGTTGGTCACCTGCACGTTTTCCTGCCGATGGAAGCCCGCCGTGTTGACGTTGTTGATATTATGACCGGTGGTCGTCAACCCGAGCTGGGCATTATTGAGGGCACTAACGCCGGCGCTGAAAAAACTCATTTTTTACACCCTGTTCCGTATAGTCTGGTAACGACAAACCCGGATAAAACTTAACAATAAATTTGCTGATGGTGCAGTGCTGATGATTGCATCAATGATTGCATTTAAGCAGGAACTGTACCAATATCCATAAATGGCTACTGGACTGGTTCTGGGGAAGGTATCCTTTACTTGCCGAAACCCTGGAAGTACAAAATTGCCGCTCGCATGGCAAAACCTTTCATTTCCGTGGGCATTTCAAATGGTTTATTAGAAGGAATCGGTCATAATTCCTCAGGATTTGATACTTATCAAAGTCTGTAGCAGAGAGTCCTGCGCCTTAACAGCCTGCGCATTGCTCTGGTAACTGCGTTGCTGAAAAATCATGTTGACCAGTTCTTGATTCAAATCCACGTTGGAATCCTCTACTGCTCCGCCTTGCAGTAATCCATGATTAGTCTTTCCCGGCTGGTTCACATCCGCCAATCCAGAGCTCATTGCCGACCCTGTAGTCGCGGCCCACATATTATCGCCTAGCGACTGTAATCCATTCACATTACGAAATGTGGCCAGAGCCACCGTTCCCAGAGAACTCGTCATGCCGTTGGTATATCTGCCCTCTATCGTCCCGTCTGCCAGAATACCAATACTGCTAATTGACCCCATTTTATAGCCATCCTGATCCAAACTGTCCACAGCAAAGCTACCGCCAAATTGCGTCGATTTCCCGAACGCAGCCTCTGTCGCAGCCTGTGCCGCGGCCTCTGCCGTTGCCGCAGCCACAGCCGCAGGCGTAGTTGCAGCCGCAATCTTAGCTGCGGCTGCAGCTGCTATCGCAGCCGCAGTCGTAGCCCTAGCCGCAATTGCAGCCGGGTTCGTGAAATCGATGCTAATCGGCGACATCACCGCAGTAGATGTGCTGGTGGTTTGATAAATGGCAAATGTGCTGGATAACGGGGATCCGCTCGAAAGTATATTGTTTGTAAAATTCAACTGCCGGGGGCCCCCAAGTTCTTCAGAAGGTTGCTCCGTAACCGTCACAATGCCTGACTGTACAGACACCACGGAAGTAGCAGCCACAGCCGTTACACTCCCATCTGGCAGTTGCAAACTAGTCGGAGGTAAGCCCAACACCGTTGTGCCAGAAGGCATCGTAGTCACAAGCCTGGTATTAATATCCCAAACACCCGGCGTAGGGGTTCTGGAAAAATAAGTAATCAAGGAATGTGCTTTTCCCTCACTGTCATAAACCGTCTGCGGCGTTGTAAAGTTGTAGGACTGTGGATTGTTAGGATCAAAAATCGTGGGTGGGATTGTTACTGGGATGACGGGCGCGTCAGCCTTCAGGTTAACAACAAGATTGCTTGTTGTCGTAGCCTTGGCCGACACAGAACTCACCAATTCTATTGGTGCAGCCGCCTGAGCCGAACTGGGTGTGACGCCTGCAGCCCAGCCTGTCAGATAATCCCCCTTTGCATTCGCGAGATACCGGTGCTGAGCCGCGGGCGTCGCTGCCGGCAGCACCTTGATCTGCACCTGCCCGTTGCGCGAGTAGGTAAGTGCCCCCCCGCTCAGCGAATCAGTAAATTGGAACATTCCATTACCGTTGATGGCTATATCAAACGGGTTACTGGTAGCAGTTATACTGCCCTGAGTAAACTGCTGCTTGATGGCTTGCTCCTTTGTACCCAGGCCGACCGCAGCAGAACCGGCCCGACTAAGAGATGCAGAAAAAACATCGGCAAATTGTGCATTGCCTCCCTTAAAGCCCACGGTGCTGCTATTTGAAATATTGTTCCCAATGACATCAAGTGCTGCGGACGCCCCATAAAGCCCACTCAATGATTGCTGAAATGACATTTAAGATACCTCCTTACCAAGGATGCTACTTCTACAATAAAGCACCTATCCTGTACCTGATAAAACAAGCAAGGCCAAGCTTTGATCCGCATCGCCACGCCTTGCCGAATCCAAAGCAGTGCCATCGCGCAGGCAACCCGTCTGGGAACAAGCCCTAACCATCAGACACCTGACCGGATAGCAAGGCGCTTCGGAAAGATGTGCTGTTAATCAGACGAACCAGCTTGTTGCTGTACATCGGATCGGTAGCGTAGCCGCCTGCTTGCAGCCCGCGCGCAAAGCTTTCCGAGTCACCGCCTGCAGCCACTGCGCCTGCATAGCGGGGGCTGGCCTTGAGCAAACGGGCATAATCCGCAAAGGCTTCCGCATCGGAAGCATAGGTGCGGAAGTTCTCGACACGCTTTTGCGCGGCGCCATTGACGTATTCCGTGGTCTCCGCCTGCACCACACCACCCTTCCAGTTGCTGCCCGCCTTGAGGTTGAACAGATTATGGCTGCTGCTGCCGTCAGGCAGGCGCGGCGCCTGCTTCCCCCAGCCGCTTTCCAATGCCGCCTGGCCGAGCAGCAGGTGCGGCGCGACACCAATCTCCTTGCCAGCTGCAGCGGCATGCGGCCACATGCGGTCGACAAAACTGCGCGGCGCAGCAGGGCCATCGCTTGGCAAGGTGGTTGACGGCTGCACGGTGGATGATAGTGGGACAGATGGCTGCACAACTGGGGCCGGCGAAGTCCCCGACTGTAGGCTGTAGGGGCGCGGTTCGGCGCGAATGACATTAGGCTCGACCATGCGTGTGAGCTGTTTAGCCAGCATGTCGGCCAAGCCTATGCCTTTGCTGCGGGAGATGTTCTGTGCCAGCTGCTGATCTGACATTTCGGTGAAACTGCGCGTTTCCTGGCTATCGAACAGGCCGTCCTCGGACTGGGTTTCACGCATAGACTTCATCATCATCTGCAAGAAAAAGGATTCAAGCTGCTGCGCGCCTGCCTTGATTGCCTCTGTTCCGTTGCCTTGCCTGGCGAGCAGGCGCAGGCTGTCCAGCCCTTGCGGATTGGCGGCAAGCGAGTTTGCGAGCGGGTCAGCCACCATCATCAGATAATTTCCAGATCAGCCCGCAATGCCCCGGCCGCCTTCATCGCCTGCAGAATTGCCAGCAGGTCCTGCGGCGTTGCGCCAACTGCGTTGAGCGCTTTGACTACCTCACCCAGCGAGGCGCCGGCCTTGACCATCACCAGTTCGCCCTTCTTTTCCTTGATCTCGATCTGCGCCCTTTCCGCCGTTACCGTCTGCCCCTGGGACAGCGCATTAGGCTGGCTGACCAAAGGCTCGCTGCTGATCACCACCGACAGATTGCCGTGCGCTACGGCCACAGTGTCGAGGTGCACTTCCTTGTTCATGACAATGGAACCGGTGCGCGCGTTGAGGATGATGCGCGCGATATCCTCGCCCGGGCTGACCGAGAGATTTTCCATGCGCGAGATAAAGGCGACGCGCTGATTCGCATCCAGCGGCGCAGTCACGCGCACCAGACGTCCGTCCACGGCAGTTGCGGTAGCCGGGCCGAAATTGCGATTGATGGTCTCCACCACTCGCGAGGCAGTGGTAAAGTCGGACTGGTTGAGTTCCAGATTGACGAACTCGCCTTGACCGACATCGGTGGGTACCATACGCTCCACTGTTGCGCCCCCCGGTACGCGGCCAACACTCAGATGATTGACCTGCACGCTGGATCCGCCGGCAGAGGCACCGACACCACTGACCAGCACGTTGCCCTGTGCCATCGCGTAGACTTTGCCATCGGCACCCTTGAGCGGCGCCATCAGCAGCATGCCGCCGCGCAGGCTTTTGGCGTTGCCCATGGAAGAAACCGTGACATCGATCGCCTGGCCGGTTTTGGCGAACGGCGGCAGATTAGCCGTCACCATCACCGCCGCCACGTTCTTCAGTTGCAGGCTGGTGCCCGCGGGCAGATTGACGCCCATCTGGTTGAGCATGCTGACGATGCTCTGCACCGTGAAAGGCGTTTGCGTGGTCTGGTCGCCAGTGCCGTCGAGGCCGGCAACGATGCCGTAGCCGACCAACTGGTTGTTGCGCACCCCTTGCAGGGAAGCCAGTTCCTTGATGCGTTCCGCATAAGCCGGCAGCGCAAGCGCCATTACCAGCATGCCGGCCAGCCATCTGTATCGAGCATTCATTTATATCCCCTTAGAACGGCAGCAAGGCAACAAAGAAGCGCGCCAGCAAGCTGACGACCTGTGCGGTATCCACGCTTTCCTTGCCTTTCGATTCGATACGCGCATCCGCAAGCTGCGTGGAGTTAACCGTGTTAGCCGAACTGATATTGATCGGGTTGACTACCCCGGACAGCCGGATAAATTCGGACTGGCTGTTGATGGCGATCTGCTTCTCGCCGCTCACTACCAGATTGCCGTTAGGCAGCACTTCCAGCACCGTCACCGTGATCGATCCGCTGAAATTGTTGCTGTTGCTGTCACTGCCCTTGTTCTCGGTTTTAAGTGCTGAATTTGCAGTGAAGGAGGTATCGAGAGTATTTTGATTGGCGCTGCCGATATTGTTGTTTCCACCCGGCATCATCCCCAGTATTTTTGGCGTACCCACAGCAACAGCGGCGGTACTCTTGCGGTCATTGCTGTCGCTATTGGATTTGCTGGCAGAAGTTTTTTCTACGATATTGACCGTGATAATGTCGCCGACGAAGCGCGCGCGGCGATCTTCAAACAGTGGGCGTCCGCTTTCCACGTGATATATCGAGCCATCACCCCGCGCCGTCTGCATTGTCGGGTTGGGGCGTACAGTCGTCGGCTGGCGGACACTGGTGGACGGGTCAGTGTTGCAGCCCGCCAGCATAATCAGCGCCAGCATCCAGAGTTTTCGCAGATCAGTCATCATGCACCTCGCTTTCTTGCCCTTACTTTTTAATGTCGCGTTACAGTTGGACCAGACGCTGCAGCATCTGATCGGAAGCCTGGATCGATTTGGAATTGATTTCGTAAGCCCGCTGCGCCTGTATCATATTGATCATCTCTTCCACCACGTTCACGTTGGAAGTTTCAACGAAATTCTGATTGATGGTGCCCAGCCCATTGACGCCCGGGTTGGAAGTATTGGGCGTGCCGGAGGCTACCGTTTCCGCGTATAGATTGTCACCCAGACTTTCCAGGCCAGCCGGGTTGATGAAATTGCTCAACTGTATCGTCCCCAACTGGGAAACCGCGCTGGTGCCTGCTTTGGTGGCTGAAACCGTACCGTCCTTGGCTATCGTGACACTCGTAATATCCGATGTCATGGTAATCTGCGGTTGCAGAATATCGCCGTTGGCAGTCACCATGATGCCATCGCTGTTGACCTGGAATGCACCATCGCGGGTGTAGGCCAATGTGCCATCCGGCAATTGCACCTGGAAGAAGCCATTGCCAGAAATGGCAAGATCGAGCGCATTGCCCGTCTGTTGCAAATTGCCTTGTATATGGATGCGTTCCGTCGCCACAGCCCGCGCGCCGGTGCCAAGCTGCAAGCCGGTCGGCACCTGGCTTTGCTGCGATGCTTGGGCGCCTGCCTGGCGCAGCGTCTGATAGATCATGTCCTCGAATACCGGACGCGATTTTTTGAAGCCGGTGGTACTGACGTTGGCCATATTATGCGAGATGACATCGATATTGGTCTGCTGCGCCTCCATCCCGGTTTTCGCGATCCACAATGATCTCATCATGATTTTATTTCCCTCGTTATGTAGGCTTAAGCGCCCAGACTAATGATCTGCGCGGCGCGGCTGGCATTCTCGTCCGCTTTCTGCATCAGCTTGACCTGCATGTCGAAATAGCGCGACTGCTCGATAATGTTGACCAATGCATCCACGCTGTTGACGTTGCTCGATTCCAGCGCCCCGCTCACCAGCTGCACGCTGGCATCCGCTGCTGCCGGCTGGTTGGTAGTGGTGCGGAACAGCCCATCATCGCCGCGCACCATGTCCGCATCCGCCGGATTCACCAGCTTGATGCGGCCAATATTGGCGGTGGCGTTGTACTGATTGTTGGTGATCACGGTCACCGTGCCATCCTTGCCTATGGTGACTTCCGAATCCACCGGCACCGTAACCGGGCCGCCATCGCCCGCCACTGACAGGCCGGTGCTGGTCATCAGCATGCCGTCCGGGCTAACCTGCAGGCTGCCATTGCGGGTGTATGCTTCGCCCCCCTTGGCATCCTGCACGGCGATCCAGCCCTTGCCATGCACGGCAATATCCATAGCACGCCCGGTGGTAAAAATTGCGCCGGCGCGCAAATCCGCATTGGGCGTGGAATCGACGACGAATGTGCGCGTTGCCGCCCCGGGACCGAATACCGGCAGGGCGCGAAAGGCGCTGTTCTGCGACTTGTAGCCCACCGTGCTGGCATTGGCCAAATTGTGCGAAGTGACCGCCTGCTGCAGGAAGCTGTGCTTGGCGCCGTTCATGGCGATGTAGAGCAGGCGATCCATGTGTTAGCGTCCTCTCCGATTAACGCAGATTGATCAGCGTCTGCAGCACCGCATCCACCGTCTTGATGGTCTGGGCGTTGGCCTGATACACGCGCTGCGCGGTGATCATGTTGACCAGTTCCGCCGTCAGATCGACGTTGGAATCCTCCGTCGCCGACGATTGCAGCAAACCGAAATCGCCGGATGCGCCGGGCGTGCCGGGAACGGGGGAACCGGAGGTTGAGGTTTCATTCCACATATTGTCCCCTATCGGCTGCAGGCCCTGCGGGTTGGGGAAATTGCGCAGGATAAGCTGTCCCAGGGCCAGCGTCTGACCGTTGGTGTAGCGTCCGGTGATGATGCCGTCCGTGCCGATATTGAACCCTGCCGGCCTCCCCAGCCCGAAGCCATCCTGCGTCAGCGAATTCACGCCAAAACTGCCGGCATACTGGGTCGAACCCGCAAGATTCACGTTAAAACTCAATGCCGATCCGGAGGTGGAGAGTATGGTGGAAGGAATGGATTCCGCATAAGTGGCGCCGGTGGAAAGCAAGCCTGCATTGCTGAAGGTCAAAGTATCTGCCGGCACTGGCCCGCCCGACTGCGAAATGATCGACATTTCACCCGTATTCGTGTCTATTCTGAGGTTCACGCCGGTGAGGGTTATTGCAGGCTGGGTAGGAGCACCAGCACCACCGGCAGGAATAGTGACCGTGGCATTGGTAATGGGGTAATAAGCACTGTTCACCAGCGAACCAACGAGGCCGCCGGTGATGGTCACAGTATGCGCCAGTTCGGTAGTATTCACGGAAGCCGCCTGCGGGACAGCCGCCTGGCTACCGAGCGCCTTCACATTGGCTGTACCGGTAAGTGTAAAAGTACCTACTACGTTGGCGGTTCCCGCATCCGTCCCTAACTGAGTCACTAACGTGGCCAATGTCGCTCCCCCGTATGCACCCCCTTTAGTTATAGTTCCCGTCAAGCTGGTATTACCCAGCGGGGTCGCAATACCGGCCGAGTTGGTCAACACGCTATACACACCCCAGGTATTGGGTGCCGTTTTACGGAAATACATCGAGTAGGCGCTGGCGGCGCCGGTGTTGTCATAGATGGTGGTCGCAGTGGTGCTGGTGTAGCTGCTCGGGACGGTATAGTCAAACGGCGTGGTGGATGGCACGATCGCCGATGAATCGAAGTTCAGATTCGCCTGCACCCCTGACGCAGTGCCAGTCGCCTGTGGCGCAATAGGCGTCTTGGGAATCCGCACATCCGTCACGTTCTGGATGATGCCACCGGTGGAACTCGCCGTATAGCCCGCCACCCGAAAGCCGTTGTTGGTCACGATATAGCCATTACTATCCAGTTGAAACTGGCCATTGCGGGTATAGGACTCCGAGCCGCCTTTTCTGACCACGAAAAATCCGCCGCCGTTGATGGCAACATCCAGCGGGTTGTTGGTACTGGTGATGTTGCCTTGGGTAAACTGCTGCGTCACCGCGGCGACTTTGGTGCCTATCCCCACCGGAGAGGTGCCAGAACCCGCCAGCGAGGCGGCAAACACATCGGCAAACTGCGCCTGCCCCTCCTTGAAGCCCGCCGTCTGCGCGTTGGAAACGTTGTTGCCGATCACATCGAGGTTTTTCGATGCGGCATTGAGACCGCTTAATCCTTGCTGAAAGCTCATTTCGTTCTCCTGATTATGCTTGCGTTACATGACCTGTCTGATTTGCGCCATGTCAACGAGCCCCATGCCATTGACGTTCAGCGAAGGACCGCTACTGTTCATCAGCACACTGTTGACTGCACCCACGGAAAGACTGGTGGCCGCTACCTTGCTACCGGCCAGCTTGGCATCCACCTGGAAGGTATAGGTGCCATCCGGTGCCGCAGCGCCCGCATCATTCATGCCGTTCCAACTGAATACTGAGGCTCCCGCACTCTGCTTGCCCAGATCCAGATGCCGCACCACATTATTTTGCGCATCGATCACGGTCACCTTCACCGAGTCCGCCGCCGTCGCCAAATCAAAGCCGGCGCCCCCTCCCCCGTTGGCCGCAGCCAGATCAATGAAACTGCCGGGCGCGAGCACATTGCGGCCTATCATCCCCACCGACTGGTACGCCTGCGCCTGCGTATTCGTCTGCAGGGTCGCATTCAGCTTCTCGATGCCCTGCACCGTCTGGATCTGCGCCATCTGCGTCGTCACCGCCGCGTTGTCCATCGGGTTAAGCGGATCCTGATTCTGCATCTGCGCAACCAGAAGTTTGAGAAAGCGATCCTGCGTATTCTGTGCCGCCGTGGTTGCCGCGGCGGCCGCAGACGTTGCCGTGGTCGATGCGGTATTTGTCACTCCTGCTATCGCTGCTGCCATGATCATTACCTCCTAATTATCGCTACCGCGCCCTACTGGCCTAGGGCCAAGGTGCGCTGTATCATCGTCTTGGCCGTATTCATCATCTCCACATTCGCCTGATAGGCGCGGGAGGCTGAAATCATGTTGGCCATCTCTTCCACTACATTGACATTGGGCATGCTGACGTAGCCCTGACCGTTGGCAAAAGGACTGTTCGGGTCATATACCAGCTTCATCGGCGCAGGGTCGTCGATCACTTTCTGTACCGCTACCCCGTTCACCCCTTTGGGCATCCCGGATTCCAGCGGCTTGGCCTGGAACACCACCTGCCGCGCGTGGTACGGCTCGCCATTGGAACTGGTCACGCTATCCGCGTTGGCCATGTTGCTCGCCACCACGTTGAGCCGCATCGACTGCGCCGTCATGGCGGAACCGGCAATATTGAAAACGTTAAACAGCGACATGATCAGTTACCCCCGCGCAGGGCGTACGAGACGTCCTTGATCTTGCTGTTGATGAACTGCAGTGTGGTCATGTAATGCAGGGAGTTATCGGAAAACTGCGCCTGTTCAATGTTCATATCCACCGTATTGCCGTCGATGCTGGGCTGCACCGAATTGCGATACATCGGCTTGGCTCCCAGCACCGGCGCGCCACGCCCTTCAATGTGTCCGGGCGCTGTCGTGGCCAGTCCGATCGCGCTGTTGATTCCGCTCTGCGCCTGCTGCAGGCTCTTGGCGAAATTGATGTCCGTGGCCTTGTAGCCTGGCGTATCCGCATTGGCGATGTTGGAAGCCAGCAGCTGCTGGCGGTAGCTGCGCAGCGCAAGCGCTTTCTCTTGGAAGGCAAAAGCGTTATCGATGCTCTTTATCATGACTTGTCTGCCAAAACAGGGGTTGTGTGACAGGACAAAAGCAGAAAACGTGCCACGACACGGAAACAGCCACAGGCAATGGATTTGGCGATGCTGATGCGGCCCGCGCGGCAATTCCCGGCAAGAACTTGCCAGCGCGACGGCAAGGGCTATGAAGGTCAGGAGTGGGAAATTCTAATGAGGAAACAACTTGGAGCCTATTTCAGCAGGTATGGGAACGGCGCCCATACAAGCCGCGACGGCGGATTCAGCATGCAGTTTAAACGCTGCCGAAGAAAACTTCCGCGTCCACCAGCCGGAATGTTCCGTAGCTGCGCTCGTCGTCGATCTGCCGTATCTTGTCGCCGATGCGGATTTGCACCCCGCCGTACACCTTCTGGCCAATCACGACCCGGGCGTCGGCGGCGAGATCCATCTGGGTTTGCAAAGCCTCCATCTCCTGGTTCAAGGTGGCGATATCCAACTGCAGGCTTTCGCAGGTGCGTTCCGTCTTTTGCAACAGCTCCGGGCTGATGCGCTGAGGGTTTCCCTTGCCGTAGACAACCACCAGGGTGAGTTCCTCCTTCAGCTTTTCTTTTTGCTGCAGTTGCTTGGCGAGGCCACGCAGTTTGCTCTGCAGCAGCGGATTGACGCCCACTTCTATGGTGGTGCGTATCCCGGCGGGGGAGCCGACAATAATCGCTTGCACCTGCAGCGTCGCCCGCACCACGCCACCCACAATGTGGCCTTTTTTTGAACCCTCCTTGCCCACCACCACTTGATTGATCGCGGTAAGTTCGCTTTGCAGGGCGAGTTCATCAACGATGATGCAGTTTCCGGCTTCGACTACAGCATTTTCGATAAAGTGTGCGGAAACCGAGCCGCCGCTGTGGATGCGTGCGGTGTCGTGCTGAGGATGGGAAGCGCCTGCGGAATCTTCATCCGCGTGACCACTGCTGCCTCTGCCGTGCCCGATGATGCCGCCTTTGATAATGATATCGCCGTCTGCATAGACTTCCGCCGCTTCCACCGTGCCGCCGATAATCACATCGCCGGAGGCTCTGATCTTCATCCCGGCTTTCACGTCTCCCGCAATGTTGAGCGTACCTTCAAAGTCCAGATTGCCGGTTGAAAGGTCGATGTTTTCTACCGTCAGGGTGGGCTCCACCATGACGCCATTGGCTACCAGGACAGGCTGTCCCGCGATTGCCGCCACCAGCACATTGACGTCGTCTGCGGCAAGGGCGGTGCCTTTGAGCCCCGGTGCGAAAGAGGCATCTTTTCCGGGATCTGCCGGGATAGCGGCACCCAGTACGTCTTTGCCTGGCACCCCTGGTGTCGCCGGTATCCGCCGCATCAGCGGTGTACCGATCCTAGCTGAAACGAACAGGCCCAGATTGCGGTAATCGATCATGCCGTGATCATCCATCACCGGGCGTCGTTCTTTGGCCTCCGGCATCAGGCTTTGGAACACGGTGTCGCTGCCGTGAACCGGCGCCCGCCCTCTGGCGACCGTCTTTTCCTCCACCTGGCCACGTGCGACCGCCGCGTCAATTTCCGCGTCCAGAATCCCGCTCACCACGCCAGCCGCCTTCAGGGCGTCAAGCACTTGCTGCCGATCCGCCGCCCGGCCGCCGACCGGCGGGGCGATGGTCACGCTGGCGCTCATTCTGTCCGCAGCGATGGTCACGGCAACATGCCCGTCCCTGCGTTCCCCGATGGCAAGCGTAAAAGGCTCGGACGCAGTGTCGTATTTTGCGATCAACTCCGCCAGCGCCTGTTCCGCCACCAGCAGCGTGGCGAAGTCCTGCTCCGCCAGGGCGAGCCTGAGCTGAGCCAGATCGATCGGCTGTTTGGTCTCGACAGGCGTGAAAATTGCCTGAAGCGTCTTGCCATCTTCAGTCAGTTGAAAAGCCAAGCCATCGATAGTCAATTGTGCTGATCCATTCCAAGTCTCCGCTGGCAAAGGGCGGGCGTAGTCCAGTTTGTTTGGGCGGTTTTAGCAAGCCGGTTAAGGGCGCCTTGCGCTACCGCCTACGCTGCCTCGGATAATGCCGGCAGGTAGTTACCAGTAGAACGCATCCGGGGTTAGCCGGTCAAGCGCCGCGTGCGATGCAATTCAACACCATCCACGGCGACGGACTTTAGTTAGCGCCCAGTTTAATAGGTCTGGAATGCAAGAAGCATAACGCCACTGCCCAAACTGGGGTGTAAAATTGAGCGCGATCATGCTGAACAAACTGTCTCCCTTCTCCCGCAACGTCTGGCTGACGATGGCCCTGTTCGTTGTCCTCGCCCTTGCCTTTGCCGTCTATGCCTGGTCGGAAAAGCAGATTGACCGCGCCAATGACCTGCGCCACCAGTCCTTTCTGCTCGCCGACGAGCTGCGCCAGTCTTCGGACGACCTGACCAAAATGGCACGGACGTATGTGGTGACCGGCGACCCCGCCTACAAAAAGCACTATCAGGACATACTGGACATCCGTAACGGCAGGAAGCCACGGCCGGATGGGTATCAGCATATTTACTGGGATCTTGTGCTGGCGGATGGGCAACCGCCACGCCCCGACAGCGGGCAGGCCATTGCGCTGCTGGAGCTGATGCGGCAGGCCGGGTTCACCGCGCAGGAGTTCAGCAAGCTGGCGGAGGCCAAGGCGAATTCTGACGACTTGACCGCCACGGAATTCGAGGCGATGAAGCTGGTTGAAGCTGCCGGCCCGCAGGCCGATGCCAGCCACGCCAGGGCACGCATGATGATGTTCGACGACAAATACCATCAGGCCAAGGCCGCCATCATGAAACCCATCAACGAGTTCTATAAGTTGATGGACAAACGCACAGGCGACGCAGTCCTTGCCAGCGAAACCAACGCCACCATCCTGCGGGACATTTTCATCGCGTTTGGACTGAGCCTGATGTTAATTCTGGTGCGGACTCACAAGGCCTTGCGCACTATCATGGGCGGTCCCGTTGACGAAGTCTATGCGCACATCACCAGGATAGGCAGCGGGGATTTCACGTCCGCCATCCTGGTCGCTGACGGTACGGAAAACAGCGTACTGGGGCGGCTGGCGGAAACGCAGATCAATCTCAACAAAATCGATAGTAAACGCAAGCAGGCGGAAGAGGCGCAGCAAGAAGCCCTGGATCACCTCCAGAAAATCGCCAGCCGGGTGCCCGGGGTCGTCTACCAATTTCTTCTGCGCCCTGATGGCAGTTCCTGCTTTCCTTTCGCCAGTGAAGCCATCCGTGAAATATACCGGGTCAGCCCGGAGGACGTGCGCGAAGATGCGTCCAAAGTGTTTGCCATTCTTCACCCGGAGGATTACGACGGCATCGGCGCCTCCATCCGGGAATCGGCACGAGACTTGACGCCGTGGCGCTACGAATATCGGGTGAAGTTTGACGATGGCACCGTGCGCTGGCTATTCGGCAACGCCCTACCGCAGCGGGAAAAGGACGGTGCCGTGCTCTGGGACGGCTTCATCACCGACATCACAGACCACAAGCAGGCTGAGGAGGAGATCAAGCATCTGGCCTTCTACGACGCGCTGACCCAGTTGCCCAACCGGCGGCTCATGCAGGACCGGCTGCAACAGGCCATGGCGACCAGCGCCCGCAGCGGAAAGTATGGCGCGCTGCTGTTCATCGATCTGGACCACTTCAAGACGCTGAACGACACCCTCGGCCACGACATCGGTGACCTGCTGTTGCAGCAAGTCGCGCAGCGCCTTGTTACCTGTGTGCGCGAGGGCGATACGGTGGCGCGCCTGGGGGGGGACGAGTTCGTGGTGATGCTGGAAGACCTGAGCGAGAATCCGCAGGAAGCCGCCGCTCAGACCGAAGCCATCGGCGAAAAAATAATTTTCGCCCTCAACCAGACTTACCAGCTCGGCAGCCACGAATCCCGCAGCACCCCGAGCATCGGCGCCACCCTGTTCAGCGCACATCAGGAAACCGTGGATGAACTGCTCAAACGGGCGGATATCGCCATGTATCAGGCCAAGGCGGCAGGCCGCAATACACTGCGCTTTTACGATCCGGAGATGCAGGCAATAGTCACGGCGCGTGTCATTATGGATGCGGATTTGCGCCGTGCGCTGGCAGAAAGCCAGTTTGATCTCTATTACCAGGCGCAGGTGAATCATGCCGGCCGCATCCTCGGTGCCGAGGTGCTGATACGCTGGCGACATCCCAAGCGCGGCCTGATCCTGCCCCTGGAGTTCATCCCGCTGGCTGAGGAAAACGGACTGATCTTGCCCATCGGGCAGTGGGTGCTGGAAAGCACCTGCGCCCAGCTCAAGGCCTGGGAAAACAATCTGCGCACCCAGCATTTGCAGCTTGCCGTCAACGTCAGTGCGCGCCAGTTCCGTCAACCCGATTTTGTCGCGCAGGTGCGGCAGGCGCTGCAAAGCTGCGCGATCAACCCCGCCCGTCTCAAACTGGAGCTTACGGAAAGCCTGGTGCTCGACAATATCGACGACACCATCGCCAGGATGCAGTCGCTCAAGGAAATCGGGGTGCGCTTTTCCATGGATGACTTTGGCACCGGCTATTCATCGCTGTCCTACCTCACACAACTGCCGCTCCATCAGCTAAAAATCGACCAATCCTTCGTGCGCAACATCGGCGTGAAAACCACCGACGCGGTCATCGTGCAAACCATCATCGGCATGGCGCACAACCTGGGGATAGAAGTGATCGCCGAGGGCGTGGAAACGGAAGCACAGCGCGCATTCCTGGAGCAGCTCAGCTGCCTTTTCTGCCAGGGCTACCTGTTCGGCAGGCCGATGCCACTGGGTGAGTTTGAGCAACTCCTGGGCAACGACTGATGCTGCCTCCACTAAAGAGCGGCTGGTACGCGGTCAGCGGCCATGCACGGCACTTGACGCGCCAGCCCCGGATGCGTTCTACTGGCAGCCATCCTTATACCCATCTGTACCATGAAAATTCCGTCACTTAGCCTATCGCAGAAAGTCGCAGCCGCATCGCTACTGCTTTTGCTCATGGGCATCTGGCCACTCGTCTACTACACGACGACTACGCTTGAGGCCAACCTGACGGAGCTGCTCACTAAAGAAAATTCTGCTTCGGTGGCCTTTGTGGCCAACGACATCGAGCAAAACATCCAGTTACGTACCCGTGTATTACAGAGTATCGCCTCGATATTGCCTGTCGATAAAATTCATGACCGGGCAGCAATGAACGGCTTTCTTGAACAACGCAAGGTCGCCCAGGAGCTGTTTTCCGCGGGACTGATCATTATCGGTCGCGATGGTGTCGGGATTGCGGATTATCCCCATGTCCAGGACCGCGACACGGCGGATTACCGTGGCCAAGAGAGCTTCAAGGTAGTCATCGCTTCAGGCAAACCCGCCCTGGGCAAACCGCATGTCGGCCGCTACTCCGGAATCCCCCTGGTTTCGATTGGCGTCCCGATAAAATCCAAAACCGGAGAACTGGTGGGCGTTCTATTTGGTGCCATGGCGCTCTCCGATCCCGGCGTATTTGATCAAACCTACGCAAGACTGGGGAAAACAGGCGAATATCTAGTGGTTTCCGTCAAGGATCACCTGTTTGTCACAGACACGGACTCCTCCCACCTCCTCAAGCCGGTTCCGGCGCCCGGTGCCGACCCATTGTTCGACCGTTACATGTCCGGCTACGACGGTTCAGGCTTCACCCACAGCTTGCACGGCCAGGATTCACTTACTTCGGCCAAGCATATTCTTGACGGCCGATGGTTTGTGATCGGGGAACTGCCACAGCAAGAGGCGTTTGCTCCGATAGCAAAATTGAAACAACAGATTTACACGGCGGCGCTGGCGCTTTTCCCCATTATTGCCGTGCTGCTGTGGTTGCTGGTGCACGGGCAGCTCAGGCGCGTCACCGAGGCGACCCGCCTCATTCGAACCATGGTGCTTGAAGGCACGCCGCTGCCGTTGCTGCCGGCAAGCAACACTGACGAAGTAGGCCAACTGCTCGAGGCCTTCAGCAGCCTGCAGCAGCAAACGCAGCGCGCCTATAAAGAGAAGCTGCTGCTGCTGGAATCCACTGGCGAAGGCATTTATGGCATCGATGCGGATGGACGCTGCACGTTCGTCAATGCAGCCGCGGCCCGCATGTTGGGCTATGAGGCGCAGGAGATGCTCGGCACGGACATGCACCAGCTGGTGCATGATAGGCACAAGGACGGCTCGCCCTATGCGGTGGAGCAATGCCCCATATACCAGGCATTTGTCTCCGGGCAAGCCTGCCAAGAAGCCGGCGAAGTGTTCTGGCGCAAAGACGGAACCTCTTTTGCTGTGGAATATACGGCTAATCCGATCGTGGATGCTGGCAACATTGCCGGTGTCGTTGTCGCCTTTTCCGACATCAGCAAACGCAAGCAGATGGAACAGGATTTGCGCCTGACGCACACCGCCATCCAAAACAGCCGGAACGCTTTTTTCTGGGTCAGCCCGCAGGGGCAAGTGACCTACGCCAACGATTATGCCTGCCAAAGCCTGGGGTATAGCCGCGAGGAACTGGTAGGCCTGCATGTCTGGGATTTCAATCCGGATTTCTCCCCCGAAGATCAGGGCCAGGTTTGGGCGGATATCAAGCAAAACGGCATGCTTATCCTGGAAACGCGCCATCGTCGCAAATACGGCACGATATTCCCGGTGGAGGTCACTGCCAACCATATTGCCGCTGAAGGCGAGGAGCTGACTTTCTGCTCGGTACAGGACATCACCGTGCGCAAGCGCGCCGAACAGTTATTGAAAGCAAGCGAAGCGCGCCAGATCGCCATCTTTGAAGCCACGCCGGATGCCATGCTCATCAGCGATGAGCATGGCATGATTGTCATGGCCAACAGGCAGGCTGAACGCCTGCTTGGCTACCAGATTAATGAGCTGGCCGGCCTGTCCATTGAGATTCTGGTGCCGGAACGTTCTCGCGCGGGGCATCCGGCGCTGCGCGCCAAGTTTGCCGCCGCCTCAGTCGCCAGGCCCATGGGCACGGGGCGTATGGTACAGGCGCAGCGAAAAGACGGCAGCGAATTTGACGCGGAAATCAGCCTGAGCCCGATTCGGACGACAGAGGGCTTACTTTTCGCCAGTGCGCTGCGTGACATCACCGAACGCAAGAAGATGGAGGCCGAACTGCGCATTGCCGCCACTGCCTTCGAGTCTCAGGAAGGCATGATCATCACCGATGCCGATAGCGTGATTCTGCGGGTTAATCACGCCTTCACCGACATCACCGGCTATACGGCAGAGGAGGCCGTGGGCCAGACACCGCGCCTGCTCCAATCAGGCCGCCACGATGCGGCTTTTTATGCGGCGATGTGGGAGAGCATCAATCGCACCGGATCATGGAAGGGTGATATCTGGGACCGGCGCAAGAATGGCGAAATCTATCCCAAGTGGTTGACCATCACCGCGGTGAAGGCAAACGACGGCACAGTCACCCACTATGTCAGCACGCATGTCGACATCACCGAGCATAAGGCAGCGCAAGACGAGATCAAGCAGCTGGCCTTCTACGACCCCCTGACCCAACTGCCCAATCGCCGCCTGCTGTTAGACCGGCTGGGGCAGACCATGGCAGCCAGCAAGCGTAACGGCATCTACGCCGCGCTGATGTTCCTCGATCTGGATAATTTCAAACCGCTCAACGACATCCACGGGCACGGGGTAGGCGATTTGCTCCTGGCGGATGTGGCGCAGCGCATTGTCCATTGTGTACGCGAAGCAGACACCGTCGCGCGTTTCGGCGGCGATGAATTTGTGGTGGTGCTCAGCGAGCTGGATGCAGATCAAGCGGAATCCACTGCACAGGCCGGCCTGGTGGCAGAGAAAATCCGCGCCGCCCTGGCGGAGCCTTATGGACTGACGCTTCAGCAGCAGGACGTTGCACCAACCACGATCGAGCATCGTTGCACGTCAAGCATCGGCGTGGTGATGTTTATCGATCACGAAGCCAGCGAGGAAGACATCCTCAAGTGGGCCGATATTGCGATGTATCAGGCGAAAGAAGACGGACGCAACCGGGTTCGCTTCTTCGATGCAAACCCTTAAAGCAGATTCAGTTTACGGCAGCACTTGGTTGATTTCGATATCCACTGACCTGCCATCAGGCGCTACGGCAGCAGTCACCCCCTGCAGGTCGCCTGCCTGCGGTTTGGCGTCACCGCTTTTGGAGATGCGCGCCACCAGCACCACTTCCTTTGCCTCGGATAACTTGTGGCCGGGCATCAGCGCGGCACTATCATCCAGGCGATAGCGGTACGGCAAGTCGCGCGCAGTGGCGCGCACGATGGCAAGCGGCATGGGCGGCCCCTGCGTGGCGCGGGCAAACACGAACAGCGTTGCCGACGCATCGAGCTTGCCGGCCAACGCCGGTGCGATACGCACGGTGCCGCCTATGCCGGCAGCAGGTGCGGTTTTCTGCGCGGGCGCGGGTTTTTGCGCAGACGCGCCTTTCTGGCCGGACAGCGCGCGCGCCTCATCCAGCGAGGCAGCCACCTGTGGCGCCAATTCCGATGCGGCCGGTAAATCCCGCTGCAGGCGTTCCCAGTAGCCGATCGCTTCCGCATAAGCCTTGCGGTCAAATGCCGCGGTACCGGCCAGCATCAACGCCTTGACGTGATGCGGATCGAGCTTTAGCGCCCGCTGGATGAACTCCTCCGGCTTGCCCGCGAGCTTGCCGCCGTTCACCACGGCCAGGGCATCCGCATAGTCGGCCAGCAGTTGTGCATCGTCCGGCAGCGCTGTGAGCGCTTTTTCGTAAGCGGAAACCGCATCATCCGGGCGTTGCAGTTGCATATAGGAACGCGCCAGCAAAGCCCATCCGGCGGCATCTCCCGGACTTTTCTCCAGCTTTTTGCGCAGCGCTTCCAGCAGCGGCTCTATCTCTGCCGCCGTATTGCCGTTATGTCCGGCCGTCGCCTGTTCGACGGGAGGCATAACCGGATGCGTCATGACCAGCGGATTGCCGAGCTTCAGGTACAGCAGCACGGCGGCGAGCGGCAACACCAGCAGCAGCACGATGGCCAGGCGACGGTCCGTGACGAAGGGCTGCGCGCCCGCCACCACTGCATCGCCGGTTTCTTCCAGCATGCGATGTTCCAGTTCGCTTTTGGCGACGCCATACTGCTGCGCATCCAGCACCCCGCTCCCCCTGTCCTGCTCCAGTTCGTCAAACTGCTGGCGGTAAATGGCCAGCCTCTCGGCACGGGCATCCGTCAGCCCGGCGCGCCCGGCGCGCAGCAAAGGCGGCAACAGCAGTGCAAGCACCCCAATCAACAGCCCGGCGGCAATTCCCCAGAACATCAGCATCACGATTCCTTATCCAGTAATTCGGCCACTTTGCGCGCCTGCTCTGCCGTCAGCGGCGCTTCCGCCGCTTGGCGCTGGCGGGTGCGCAGCATCACGATCAAGCCTATCCCGCCCGCCAGCAGCAGGGCGAACGGCCCCAGCCAGAGCAGTGCCGTGCTTGCTTTCAGCTGCGGACGATAACGCACGAAATCGCCGTAGCGGGCGACCAGATAATCGATGATCTCCTGATCGCTCATGCCTTTGGCCGCCATTTCGCGGATTTCCTTGCGCAAATCCTCAGCCAGCGGCGCGCTGGAATCGGCCAGCGTCTGATTCTGGCACACCAGGCAGCGCAACTCCTCGGAAAGCCGGCGCACCTGCACCTCGATGGCGGGATTTTCAGCGAGCGGCCGCGCTTCTTCCGCCATTGCCACGCATGACATCAGCAACAGTGCCATCATCATCAGCCAGCGCTTCATTTCGCCTGCAGCTCCTTGACCATGGGCAGGATTTTCTCGCGCAACACCTGCTCGGTGACGGGGCCTATGCGCTTGTAGCGAATGATGCCGGCCTTGTCGATGAGATAGGTTTCCGGCACGCCGTACACGCCGTAGTCGATGCCGACGCGTCCGTCCAGGTCCATCGCCGTGGCGCGATACGGATCGCCCCCACCCTGCTTGAGCCACTGCGTGGCATCCTCGCGGGTGTCCTTGTAATCCATGCCGTAAAGCGGCACCGCACCGCTACGCGAGAGCTCCAGCAGCAGCGGGTGCTCTTCGCGGCAGGCGCCGCACCACGAGGCCCAGACATTGAGCAGCCACACTTGGCCCAGCATCTCCCTGGGTGAAAACGACTGCTGCGGATCATCCAGGCGCGGCAGGGTGAACGGCGGCGCCGGTTTGCCGATCAGCGGCGACGGGACTTCACGCGGATCGAGCCTGAGGCCGACGGCCAGGAATCCCGCCAGCACGAAAAACACCGCCAGCGGCAGCAGAAAACGCTTCATGCCGCATTCTCCCCGGCAGCGCGGCAACGCCTGGTGAGGCGATAGCGGCGGTCGCTCAGCGCCAGAAAACCGCCCAGCGCCATCAACGCGCAGCCACCCCAGATCCAGTTCACCATAGGCTTGTAATACAGGCGCACGCTCCATCCGCCATCCGCCAGCGGCTCGCCCAGCGAGGCGTACAGGTCGCTCCATACGCCGGCAGCGATCCCGGCCTCGGTCATGGGCATGTTCTGCACCGTGTAGAGCCGCTTCTGCGGCGCCAGCACTGCCACCTCGCGGCCATCGCGGCTGACCCGCAGACGCCCCTGCGTCGCGACGTAGTTCGGCCCCTGCACTTCGTTGACGCCATCGAAAGCAAAGGCATAACCAGCCAGATGCGTGACATCGCCGGCACGCATGCGCACCGCCGTCTCGGTCTCGAAGCCCTTGACCACGGTCACGCCGAGGATGAACACGCCGATGCCGACATGCGCCAGCCACATCCCCCACCAGGCACGCGGCACGCTGCGTAGCCGGACGGCGACCGATTGGCCGCCAGCGGACAGGCGTTCGCGCAGGGAGAGCGCGGAGGCGGTAAACACCCAGAACGCCAGGAACAGGCCCAGGCCCACCATCGGCGTCCAGTGTCCCAGCACCAGCGGCAGCAGCAGCGCGGTGGCAAGACTGACGGCGAATGCCCAGCGCAGGCGTATGGCAAGATCGGGCAACTCGGCTTTCTTCCAGCGTGCCAGCGGCCCCACCGCCATCAGGAATATCGCCGGCGCCATCAGCGGGACGAACACGGTATCGAAATACGGTGGGCCGACGGAAATCTTGCCCAGCCCCAGCGCATCGAGAAACAGCGGATAGAGCGTGCCCAGCAACACCGATCCGGCGGCTACCACCAGCAATACATTATTCGCCAGCAGCAGGCTCTCGCGCGACAGCACGTCAAACGCGCCGCCCCTGCCGACGCGGGGCGCGCGCCAGGCGAACAGCGCCAGCGAGCCGCCGATGACGACCACCAGAAAGGCGAGTATGAACAGCCCGCGCTGGGGGTCGGTGGCAAAGGCATGCACCGAGGTCAACACGCCGGAACGCACCAGGAAAGTACCTAGCAGGCTGAGCGAAAAGGCACAGATGGCAAGCAACACCGTCCAGGCCTTGAAGCTGCCGCGCTTTTCGGTCGCGGCGAGCGAATGAATCAGCGCGGTACCGACCAGCCACGGCATGAAAGAGGCATTTTCCACGGCGTCCCAGAACCACCAGCCGCCCCAGCCCAGTTCGTAATAAGCCCAGTTGCTGCCACCCATAATGCCCACCGTCAGGAACATCCACGCCAGCGTCGTCCACGGGCGCGACCAGCGTGCCCAGGCGGCGTCCAGCTCGCCGCCCAGCAACGCGGCAATGGCAAAGGCAAACGCCACTGAGAATCCGACGTAGCCCATGTACAGCATGGGCGGATGGAATACCATGCCCGGGTCCTGCAGCAGCGGATTGAGGTCGCGCCCGTCCATTGCCCCCGGAATCAGGCGCTCGAAGGGATTAGAAACGGTGAGCATGAACAGCAGGAAGCCTATGCTGACCAGCCCCATGACGCCGAGGATGCGTGCGCGCATGGCATCCGGCAGGTGTCTGGAAAAAAACGTCACCGCCACCGTCCACACGCTGAGGATAAAGGCCCACAGCAGCAGCGACCCCTCATGCCCGCCCCATACGGCGGCGACGCGATAATGCAGTGGCAGCTTGGAGTTCGAGTTGGACGCCACATACAGCACCGAATAATCCATGGCGGCAAATGCGTAGGCAAGACATCCTATGGCGATTGCCACCAGCACAAACTGCGCGCGCGCCGCAGGCTTGGCCAGCGCCATCCAAGCGACATTGCCGGTTGCCGCGCCTATGATGGGGAAAGTACCCTGCACCAAGGCGACCAGCAGCGCGACTATCAGGGCGAAATGACCGATTTCTGGAATCACGGGTGCGTCCTTATTTTGGAACAACTAGCGTAGTAGTGCTGCCGGCTTTCGCTTTCTTCAGCGCATCGGCGGCCTCGGGCGGCATGTAGTTTTCATCGTGCTTGGCCAGCACATCGCTGGCGACGAAGCTCCCGTCCGGGCCGAGCTTGCCTTGCGCCACCACGCCTTTGCCTTCCTTGAACAAATCCGGCAGGATGCCCTGGTAAGTAACGCGGGTGCGCTGCACGGTATCCGTCACCACGAAATGCACGGTCAGGCCATCGCCTTCGCGCTTCAGGCTGCCCTGCTCCACCAGCCCGCCGATGCGGAAACTGGCGGCCTTGGGCGCTTCGCCCTGCGCCACCTGCGTCGGCGTGTAGAAGAACACCATATTGCTGCGGAACGCGTTCAGGATCAGCGTGGCGGCCAGCGCCACCGCAGCCACGCCAGCGACGATCAGCGCCAGTCTTTTATGGCGTGGCTTCATGGTGTTTGCTCCGAACCGACTTGCTCCAGCAAGCGCGCCTGCTGCACCCCGCGCAGCGCCCGGGAGCGGCGCTGCCGCAGCGCAAGCACTTCCCACGCGACGACCAGCGCGGTAAGGCCGAACGAAGTCCATACATAAAAAGCGTAACCGCCCATGGCGAGAAAATCGCCCCATGTGTTCCAATGCATCAGCGTCTAACCTCCGGCAGTTCCTTGACCCAATCCGAGCGCCGCTCGCGCTCCAGGATAATGCAGCGCACCCGCACCAGCGCCACCGCAATGCTGTACATCCAGAACGCCAGCGCCATCAGCAGCATGCCGGTGAGCATGGTGACCGCCATTTTCGGCGCCGACGTCATGCTGATAGACGCTCCCTGGTGCAAGGTGTTCCACCAGCGCACGGAAAAATAAATGATGGGCACGTTGACTGCCCCGACCAGCGCCAGCAAGGCGCCGGCGCGGTCAGCCCGGCGTGGATCGTCAATCGCGGCCTGCAACGCAATGAAGCCGATATACAGAAAAAGCAGGATCAGCTCCGAAGTCAGCCGCGCATCCCACACCCACCAGGCGCCCCACATCGGCTTGCCCCACAGCGAGCCGGTGATCAGCGCCAGTAAAGTAAACAACGCCCCGGTCGGCGCCAGCGCCTGCGCCATCATGGCCGAAAGCCGCGCGTTCAGCGCCAGGCCAAACCCCGCCCAAGCCGCCATCACCAGATAAATGAACATGGACATCCACGCCGCCGGCACGTGGACAAAGATGATGCGATAAGCCTCGCCCTGCTGGAAGTCGGTCGGCGCGACGGCAAAGCTGATATACAGCCCGGCCACGGCGAACATGGCGGCCAGCGTATAAAACCAGGGAATCATGCGCCCCGCCAGCGGGTAAAACATCGGCGGCGAAGAATATTTAAACCAGTTGATGCCCAACATCATGTTCTCTATTTCTACTCTATAGGTTCTATTCTACGGCAATACGCAAGGCCACTGCGGTTGCCCATGGCGCCAATGCCAAAGCCAGCAACGAGCAGGCGCCGAGCAGCGAGAGATAAGCCTCGGCGCTCAACCCGCTCTGGCTGGCGGCGACCGCGCCCGCACCGAAAATCAGCACCGGCACGTACAGCGGCAACACCAGCAATGCCACCAGCAGCCCGCTGCCGCGCACGCCCAGCGTCAGCGCGGCGCCGATGGCGCCCACCAAACTCAACGCCGGCGTGCCGAGCAGCAGCGACAATGCCAGCACCAGCAGCGCTTCATTCGGCATCGCATACTGCAGCCCCAATACCGGCGCAAGCAGCACCACCGGCAAGCCGGCCACCAGCCAGTGCGCGAACACCTTGCCCAGCACCAGCAGGGTGAGCGACTGCGGCGCGAGCACCATCTGTTCCAGCGTGCCGTCCGCATAGTCCGCCGCGAACAGCCGCGTCAACGACAACATGCAGGCCAGCAAGGCGGCCACCCACAGCACGCCGGGCGCCAGGGTGCGCAACATGGCGGGTTCCGGGCCGACCCCGAGCGGAAACAAACTGGCGACGATGACGAAAAAAAACAGCGTGGTCGCCACATCGGAGCGGCGGCGCAAGGCCAGCAGAATATCCCGCCGCACCACGGCGGCCAATGCCCCGCTCATGGCGTCAACCTCAGCTCTTGTATGCCCGCAGCGGGAATGGCGACTTCCTGATGGGTAGTCAGCACCGCCATGCCTCCCGACGCCAGATGCTCGCCGATGCGGGCTGCCATCAGGTCTATGGCCGCCGCATCCAGAGCGGAGTAAGGTTCGTCCAGTATCCACAAGCGGGCCTGACTCAGCCAAAGGCTTGCCAGCGCTACGCGCCGCTTCTGGCCTTGCGAAAGGTTGCGCACCGGCAGGTCGGCGCAGCGCGCCAGTCGCACCGCGTGCAATGCCGCCCGCACGCGATCCGCCCCGTCATCATGGCCGGTCACGCAGGAGGAAATACGGAGATTTTCCGCAGCGCTCAGATCATCCTTGAGCGCGTTGAGATGGCCGATATAAAGCAACTCGGCACGGTACGCGTCGGCATGCCGGCGTATATCCTCGCCATTCCACATCACCGACCCCTGCTCCGGCGGCGACAAGCCGCACAGTATGCGCAGCAGGCTGCTCTTGCCGCTGCCGTTCTCGCCCAGCACATACAGTAATCCGCCGGGATGCAGCTGGAAGTTGACCTGGGTGAACAGCAGCCTGTCGCCGCGCGTACAAGCCAGATCCTTTGCCGATAGCATTAAGGCCTAATATCCAAGCAATAGCTGATGAAGAGGAAGTCGCGCAATGTCCGCGATGACTGAGGGCAAACCTTACCACAATCCAGCACCCACTAGCTATGGTCGACAAGCATCGAAGCGCTACAGGGCAGGATAAGCCCCGCCCTGTAGCATCAGCAGACTTACTCGTCCGGGTCTACGTATTCCTTCGGTAACAAGTGGGCGATCCCCTTGTGGCAATCGATGCAGGTCTTGCCTTCCTGCACTGCCTGGACGTGCATTTTCTGCGCCTTGGGTTTCTGCTTCTTGGTTTCCATGCTGTCGAAGTCATGGCAGTTGCGGCATTCGCGCGAACCCGAAGCCTTCATGCGGTCCCACTCGTGCGTGGCCAATGTCATGCGCTTGGCCTCGAATTTCTCGGGAGTGTCTATCGACCCGGTGATCTTGCCCCACACCTCAAAGGCTGCCTTGGTCTTGCGCAGCATTTTGTGGCCCCAATCCTTGGGTACATGGCAATCGGAACAGATGGCGCGCACGCCGGTTCTGTTTTTGTAGTGTATGGTTTCCTTGTACTCCTGATACACCGTATCGCGCATTTCATGGCAGCTGATGCAGAATTCCAGCTTGTTGGTGGCTTCCAGCCCGGTGTTGAATCCGCCCCAGAAAATAATGCCGGAGAAAAAGCCCACCACGAGCAGGGAGAGCAGCGAATACTTGGCACTTGGCTTCTTCAGGGCACCCCAGCAACACTTCAAAAAACCAGATTTGTTGTCCATTATTTTCTCCAGTTAATTTCTACGGCATCACCAGTCTAGAAATTGTAAACGTAAGCCGCACCTATAGTATGCAAGGAGTAATTCGGCGCCTTTTCGTTGGTGGGCATGATGCCGGTAGCGGTGCTTCCGGCCTGCAATGCCTGATAGAACCAGTTGGAAGAGGTCAGGTGCTGATACATATAGCCAAACCGGGCCGCTGAATGCTTATCAACTGTGTATTTGCCATTCAGTTTAAAGGTGAAAACCTCGCTCTTGACGTCAGGCAGGGCTTGCATAGGGATATAGGCCGTGGTCCAAGTGGTTGCGCCGCCGGCCCCGAAGTTCGTGGTAGTAAACAAGGAGTTTACTGCGATCAACCCACTGAAGTCCTGTGAGGTATTTGCCCACGAATAGAGTATGTCACCCGCCAGGTCCAACTTGTGTGTCAGCAGTCCTTTGGTGGACATGTTGAGTCCGATGGTGTCATTTGTATCACGGATGGTGGTGCCCCACTTATTGCATGGGTCCACTTTCGCATTCTGCGCCCGCGCATCCAGATTGTCATAGCAGCCGCCGATAATGGAACCTGCAGCATTGGAGGCAATTGTGCCAGTTGCGGTGCCGGTTGGAGCATTGGTGCCGAAGTTGTTAAACGACATGTCCTGGCGCTGGTAGCCATAGGTATAGTAGAGACTCGTGCTGACCTTCTCGTTAAAGGCGAAGGCACCCTCCAGGTTCAAGGCGAAATTACTGGAATCCTGCAGACCGATGGACGAATTGGTGTAATCATCCCGGTTATAGTCGACGCTGCCAGTCAGCGTGAGTTTCTCATTTGCCTGCCAGTTAAGGCTTGCCCGCATCTTGTTGCGGTCACGGTCGCCCACGTAAGGCCTTTGCTGCGCGGGATCCTGCTGCAAGCTCTGCCCATTGGCATAATATTGTGGAGCGACAATCCCCCCGCCAAGACCCATGAAGGTAATGAGGGCATTTGCCTGGTTAACGGTCATCCCCGGATAGGCCGCCTGCCATGCCGCAACGGTCGCGGCATTATCTGCCCCTGCGGCATAGCCCGCTGTATACCCTGGAGCCCCGAGAGTGCCACCTTTAACACTGCTCGCTGTAGCCGCGGCAGGTATCCCGGAGGGCAAGCCGCGTTGGGGGCCGAATGCAGTGATGCCGAATTGTTTCACCGACTGCAGGAAGCTGTACAGGCTATACCCGCCCGTGTTCACCATTGTCATAATATAAAACATTAAGGATATTATTGTGAATTCTCGGACAATGTACCGAAACTGGTTATCACTTTGTACATTTGTTGTGGTATCTCTCTTGAGCCTTAATGCGCACGCAGTACCTTCCTTTGCCCGGCAAACTGGTCAAAATTGCGCGACTTGCCATACCAGCTGGCAGGAGCTGACCCCTTTTGGCCGTCATTTCAAATTGACCGGATATACCATAGGCGAGCGCAGCCTGACCCCTGTCGCCGTCATGGGACAGATTGGCGCCACCTCGACCGATAACCCGAACGACGCTTCTGGAGCTCCCCTTGTGCGCAAGGACGGTGACCCCCGTTTCTCATTAGCCAGCCTGTTCGTGGCGGGCAAGGCCACCGATAACATTGGCACCTTCATCCAATGGACATTCGAGCATACGGCGCCCAGCCATAGTCATGTGGATAACGTCGACATACGGGGCGCGTGGAACTTCAGCTTGGCTGACAAGGAATTGATTCTAGGTGCAACCCTGCATAACAACCCGACGGTGCAGGATGTCTGGAACTCCACTCCGGCCTGGGGGTTCCCCTATACCCAGTCACCAGACGCTATATCCATCGGATCTCCTGTCACCACACAGATCGAAGGGGGTTTAAGCCAACTGGTTGCAGGCACGGGGGCTTACGCCTGGTGGAACAGGTCATTCTATGGTGAACTGACGTTTTATCGTACCGCTGACGGCGTGTTTTCGCCCATGCGCGCCGGAATTTTAAAGAAAGACCAGCAGACGCTGGTTGGCGAGAACCCTTACTGGAGATTCGCCTATAGCAAGGACTGGGGGCCACACTCCATCATGCTCGGAACATACGGCATGCATGTCAAAATGTATTCGGACCCGCAGGACAGGACCTCCCCCACCAATAAATTCACGGACACTGCACTCGACGCGCAGTACCAGTACATTACCGATCAGCATGTATTTACTGCGCAGGGCACGCTTATCCATGAAAAGCAGAATTTATGGGATTCCACGGATAGTGTCTACCTGTCGGACCATCTCAACACGGTGAAGGGCAAGATCACCTATTATTACCAGCGTAAGTACGGCGGCACGCTGGGGCTGTTCTCTACCACAGGCAACTCCGATCCACTCAACTCCACTTACGGGTTTACCAATACTTTGGATTCCAACAACGCACAGATCACCAACGGCAACTCATCCCCCAATTCCAGGGGCTACATTGCCGAGCTTGATTACCTGCCAATGCAGAATGTGCGCCTGATGCTTCAGTACAACGGCTACTGGAAATATCTGGGAGCCAGTACTAACGTCGATAACAACGGCAGGCGCGCCAGTGACAATAACTCATTATTCATGAATTTGTGGTTCTTATTCTGATGCCGCCATCCACGGTCTTTGGACGCCAAAGAATTTCACAACGATGAAACTACAACGGGACATGATGATGAAATATCCAGTTTATTGGGCAGTAGTGATGATTGCACTGGTTACCATGACGACATCCGTTCGGGCCGAAGAAGAAAACCATGGCCAGAAACTGATCCACAAGGTCTGCTCAGCCTGCCATGGCCAAGGCGGCACGACCACGTCACCCAACTTCCCCAGGCTTGCCGGTCAGCAAGCGGTCTATATGGAAAAAGAACTCACCGAATTCCGCGACAAGTCCCGCAAAGATCCAGACGCCGCTCCCATGTGGGGGTGGGCAAGGTCGCTCAGTGACCAAGACATCAAGGAAATCGCGGCCTATTACGCAGCACAGACACCTGTCCCGGGTGAAAATGGGGCAGAAAACCTGCTCGCCAGAGGGAAGGAAATATTCGAGACCGGCATCCCTTCCAATAATGTTCCAGCATGCGCATCCTGTCATGGCCCCAATGCAGAGGGCAATGGCGGCACGCCTCGCCTTGCCTCGCAGCATGCTGCTTACCTGACTAGGCAACTGGGAACAGCGTTCCATGATGCCACCTTGCGTCCAGAAGCCGTCGCCATGCACTTCGTAGTGAAAGGTTTGAGCGACGAGGATATCAAGGCGCTTACAACTTATTTGCAGTCGAAATAGTGTCGCCGATTGAAAACGCCAGACAAAAGAACAAGGAGCCTGAATCATGAATAAAGCCATTCTTATCGCCCTTGCAGCCGCTTTACCTCTTTCCGTGTTTGCAGGGGAGCCTGAACTGTCATTTCATGCGATCCCGCTGGAGGGCTTTGCTGGCAAAAAAGGGGAATTAGAGCACAAGGTCATTCCTTACCGAATTTTCGACACGATGACCGTCGTAGTTGAAGATCCGATCGCCTGTGGCCAGAAACCCATCAATGCAAGCTTTGCCATCGAGAAAGGGACGCTGCAACTCAGCTATGAGTTGACCCCTAGCTCGCCCGGTGCGAATTTTTGCCTGCTTGTTTCCCAGTTTGACGTAACAAACCTGCCTCATAAGCCACTTGCAGTCGCCTTTGCCGGCGGCCCTGAGCCATTTGTTGTGGCCAAGCTCAAGCAATGCGAGTTCTATCAACCAACAAGCACTGATATTTACGAATGTCTGGCGCCGGAAATAGACCCAAACAAATGATAGGTTGTGTCGTCCTAGGACGGACATCAAAGCGTGTATGCGTATTGGCGCTGATGATGCTCTTGAGTTTTATGGGCTTTGGTGAGTCGTAGCGACAATGTCTCCTGTGAGCGAATTTACTAAATTCTGCAAGTTGATTTCAATGGCTCCTTTCAGCAGTGTGCTGAAATTGACCATCCAGAATAGACTGCCCGGAAGCAGACCTTCGTCGAGGTCGCCTTAGTCTCGATAGCACGCAGTCGCGTTGCGAGAAAGCGGCCATTCTGGATGATTCCCGCCTTATGACCGGTGACGATTCGATACCGGCCGTAGTGCATCTGGATGCCACCGGCTGCAATGGCCGAGGAGCAGACCTCGATATCTATCGCAGTGACTGACTGTTCATGCCCGATTACAGACATAAAAAAGGCTCGGATAAATCCGAGCCTTTTTTACACAATCTATTCGACAGACTTTATTGTTTCCTATCACAATATCATCAATCTTCGGTTTGGGTGCCCGGCGTAGAGGTGGTTTTATGGATGGAAAGGTCAGCGCCTTCGAATTCCTCCTCCGCGCCAAGCCGGATGCCTACCAGCATCTTGAGCCCACCGTAGACCAGCAATCCTGACACCACAGCTATTACAACGCCAAGGAGGGTGCCGACAGTCTGCGCGCCGAGGCTGACGCCGCCCATGCCGCCCAGCGCTTTCATGCCGAAAATCCCGGCGGCGATACCGCCCCAGGCTCCGCACAGGCCGTGCAGCGGCCATACGCCGAGTACATCGTCGATCTTCCAGCGGTTCTGCGTGAGGGTAAATGCCCAGACGAACATCCCGCCTGCGATCAGGCCGGTGACCAGCGCGCCCAATGGATGCATCACGTCGGAGCCGGCGCATACTGCCACCAGGCCAGCCAGCGGCCCGTTATGCACAAAGCCGGGGTCGTTCTTGCCGGCGACCAGCGCCGCCAGCGTACCGCCTGCCAGCGCCATCAGCGAATTCAGCGCGACCAGGCCGGTCACGCCTTGCAGCGTCTGCGCCGACATGACATTGAAACCGAACCAGCCGACGGTCAATATCCACGCGCCCAAGGCAAGAAACGGAATATTGGAAGGCGGAAAGGCATGCAGCCGCCCATCCTTGCTGTAACGTCCGCGCCGCGCACCCAGTATGAGCACCGCGCTAAGCGCAATCCAGCCGCCCATGGCATGCACCACCACCGAGCCGGCAAAATCGTGGAACTTGGCGCCGAAAGTGCCATTTAGCCAGTCCTGAAAGCCATAGTGGCCATTCCAGGCGATGCCCTCGAAAAACGGGTAGGCAAAGCCCACCAATAAAAATGTAGCGGCAAGCTGCGGGTAAAACCGCGCACGCTCTGCGATGCCGCCGGAAACAATGGCCGGAATCGCAGCCGCAAAGGTCAGCAGGAAAAAGAACTTGACCAGTTCATAACCGCTTTTGGCAGACAACGCATCGGCACCCTGCATGAAATGAATGCCATAGGCGATGCCATAGCCGATGAAAAAATACGCAATGGTGGAAACCGAGAAATCCACCATGATTTTCACCAGTGCATTGACCTGGTTTTTTCTGCGCACCGTACCGAGTTCGAGAAAAGCGAACCCTGCATGCATGGCCAGCACCATGATGGCACCGAGCAGTACGAACAACACATCGCTTGCTGACTTGTAATCCTGCATATTCATCTCCGTAATAACGCTTATTTTAATGCTTGTTCCCGGCACATGATGTAGCAAAAAGCACGCCATAAGTTATTGTATTGTTTTAGCGAAGGTTTTTATTTCTGCTTGGAAAATTGCGCACAATGCCGGTGCACAACAAAGTGCATGCGCTTTATTTAGGTGCACTCATGGGGGAAAATAAACCAGATACTGGAATCCTCTATGCTTTACAGGTCGCCAGAATTTATGCACCATGAGCTTCTCATCACAGGAGAATCGCGTCATGTTTGAATCGGCGGAACTCGGACACAAAATCGACAATGCCACTTACAAAGCCGAGGTGCCGGCGTTGCGTGAAGCGTTGCTCGATGCTCAATTCGATCTCGCGCAGGCCGCGAATTTCCAGGTCATCATCCTGGTCGGCGGGATGGACGGCGCTGGGCGAGGCGAAACGGTCAATCTGCTGAACGAATGGATGGATCCGCGCTATATCCAGACCCATGGCATGGGCGAGCCCTCGGATGAGGAACTCGATCGTCCGATGATGTGGCGTTTTTGGCGCGCCCTGCCACCCAAGGGCAGGATAGGCGTATTTCTGGGTTCCTGGTATACCTGGCCTATCCTCAACCGCGTGTTTGGCACAACCAAAACCGCTGATCTCGACCAAAGCCTGGAACGCGCCAAGCGGCTGGAAAAGATGCTCTATGATGAAGGCGCTGTAATCATCAAATTCTGGCTGCACCTGTCCAAGGCCAAGCAGGAAAAGCGCCTGAAAGCCTTGGAGAAAAACCCCCTCACCCGCTGGCGCGTCACCGAGCGCGACTGGAAGCATTTCAAGGCCTACGACAAATTCCAGACCGTGCATGAAAGCGTCATCCGCCATACCAGCACGGCGGAGGCGCCCTGGATCATTGTCGAGGGTGAAGACCCGAACTACCGGAGCCTGACGGTGGGCAGGCTGATACTCGAAACGCTGCGTCGCCGCCTCGATCAGGCTGCCACTCCACCACCTAAAGTCAATGCCCCGCCGTTGCTGCCCTCGCTGGATAATGTCCACATCCTGAAAACCCTGGACTTGAATCAAGCCCTCGATAAAAAGAAATTCAAGGTGGAACTGGAAAAGTATCAGGGCAAACTGAATTTCCTGACCAGGGACCCCAGGTTCAAGGACATGACAGTCATTGTCGTATTCGAGGGCAATGACGCCGCCGGCAAGGGCGGCAGCATCCGGCGCATCACCGGGGCGCTCGATGCACGCTACTATCAGGTCGTGCCGATCGCCGCGCCCACCGAGGAAGAACGCGCCCAGCCCTATCTCTGGCGTTTCTGGCGGCACATCCCGCGCAGAGGGCGGGTGACGATTTTCGACCGTTCCTGGTATGGCCGGGTGCTGGTGGAGCGGGTCGAAGGCTTCTGCGCGGCAAGCGACTGGATGCGCGCCTATAGCGAAATCATCGATTTTGAAGGGCAGCTGGTCCGGCACAACATTGTGGTGGTCAAGTTCTGGCTGGCGATCAGCAAGGACGAGCAACTGCGGCGCTTTGAAGACCGCCAGAAAACCGGCTACAAGGCTTTCAAGATCACCGACGAGGACTGGCGCAACCGCGAGAAATGGGAGGATTACGAACAGGCAATTTGCGACATGGTGGATCGCACCAGCACGCTGATCGCGCCGTGGACCCTGGTCGAGGCCAATGACAAGAATTTTGCCCGCATCAAGATATTGAAAACACTGTGCGACCAGATTGAGGCGACGCTGAAATCGCTGCCGGCCGGCGATGCCAAGCCTGCGTCCAAGTTGAAAAAATAAAGGGCGCCGCTAAAAAAGCCTGAAAACCTGAGCCTATCGCCACGGCAGCGGCTTCAGAATGCTGCCGGGGTTCTGGCTTCCGCTGCCAGCCTCAGCATGATGCGCAGTCCATCCTCGAGCATGCCGGTGAATACCGGCAGAAAATGGCTGAGGGAAAGCGCGATGACGATAAAGCCTATCGCCAGCGTGAGCGGGAAACCGACCGTGAAAATGTTGAGTGACGGGGCGGCACGGTTGAGAACGGCGAGCGCAATGTTGGTCATCATCAATGCGGCCACCACCGGCATGGAAATCAGCACCCCCCCGCGAAATACCTCGCCACCCCACAGCACCAGGGTTTTCCATGCGCCGCTGGCGAGCGGAAAAAGGCCAACCGGCAACAGGCGAAAACTGTCCACCAGCGCCGAGATCACCATCAGATGGCCGTTGATGGCAAGAAACAGCAGCATGGCGACCAGCCCCAGGAACTGCCCCACGACAGGAATCTGGGTCGCGTTCTGCGGATCGAAGAAGGTGGCGAAACCCAGCCCCATCTGCAGCCCCATGATGTGACCGGCCATCTCCACCGCAGACATCACGATGCGGATGGACAAGCCCATCGCGGTGCCGATCAAGAGCTGATCGGCGAGTATGAACAATCCCTGGGCTGAGGCAGGCGGCACATCCGGCATGGGGGCCAGTGTCGGCGCGACCATGATGGTCAGCACCAGCGTCAGGCCAAGCTTCACGCTGGCCGGCACCCCGCGCGCACCGAATAACGGGGAACTCGCCACCAGCGCCAGGATGCGGAAAAACGGCCAGAAGAAAGCGGCAATCCAGAAATTGAGCTGCGCTGAAGTAATGCTGATCACAGTCCTTGCACCTTCATGACTGGATTCCTCAAGCGCGACAGGCGGTTAACCTACCAGCGTCGGAATGCTGGAAAACAGCAAGCGCATATAATCCGTCATCGTTTTCAGCATCCATGGCCCCGCCAGCACCAGCATCAATACCAGCACCAGCAGCTTGGGGATGAATGACAGGGTCATTTCGTTGATCTGCGTCGCTGCCTGGAATACGCTGACCAGCAGGCCGGTAATCAGCGCCGCGCCGAGCATGGGACCCGACACCAGCAGGGTCATTTCCAGCGCCTGCTGGGTCAGGCTCAATACAGTTTCCGGCGTCATCATACGTAGAAGCTCTGCACCAGCGAGGCGATCAAAAGATTCCAGCCGTCCACCAGCACGAACAGCATCAGCTTGAACGGGAATGAGATGGTCACCGGCGAGAGCATCATCATGCCCATGGCCATCAGCACGCTCGCCACCACCATGTCGATAATCAGGAACGGAATGAAGATGACGAAGCCAATCTGGAAAGCGGTCTTCAGTTCGCTGATGACATAGGCCGGCACCAGTATTTTCAGCGGCACCGCCTCTGGCCCCTGCAGCGGCGGGCTTTTCGACAGCTTGACGAACAGCGCGAGGTCTTCCTTGCGCGTCTGCCTCAGCATAAAGGTCTTGAGCGGCTCGGAGCCCTTATCCAGCGCCTGTTGCAAATTCATTTTGTCGGCGGTGTAGGGTTGCCAGGCATCGACGTAAATCTTGTCGATCACCGGCGACATCACAAAAAATGTGAGGAACAGCGACAATCCGACCAGTACCTGGTTAGGCGGCGACTGCAGCGTGCCCAGCGCCTGGCGCAGCAGGGAAAGCACGATGACAATGCGCGTGAAAGCCGTCATCATCAGCAACACCGCCGGCAAAAAGCTCAGCGAAGTCAGCAAAATCAATGTTTGCAGGCTAAGTGAATAGGTTTGCCCGCCGCCTGCAGCCGGCGTGCTGGTAAAAGCCGGCAACCCGGCCTCGGCCCAAGCGACGGCAGGCAATGCCAGAAGCAGTAACAACGCTGCAAAGCGGCTAAGGCGCGTCATGCTGTCCCACCCTGGTTCTTGGAATGCAGGATTTCCTTCAGACGCGCGTAGAATTTCCCCGCATCCCCCTCCAGCCGCACAGCAGCCGGCTCGCCTATGGGGCGCGGCATTTGGTGCAGCGTGCTGACGTGCCCTGGCGCAACACCCAGCACCAGACGTGTCTCGCCCACATCGACCAGCACCACGCGTTCTTTCGGCCCGACGGCGACGCCGCCAACCACCCGGATGGCACCGGATGCAGCCACCTGTCCCGGCGCAAATCGCCGCAACAGCCAGGCGGTGCCGGCAATGGCGCCCAACACCAGGCCCAGGCCGAACAATACCTGCAACATGCTGGCGAAACTGGAGGTTGCCAACGGCGGTAGTGCCGGATCGGCGGCGATGGACGGAAGGGCGAGGCAGGAAAAAACGACGGTACAGGCAAACGCCGCGCCAACCTTGCGCGCAGGGGGAAAAACTGCGTTCATCGGAGTTTTTTCAGGCGTTCGGAAGGCGTAATGATGTCGGTAAACCGGATGCCGAATTTTTCGTTGACGACCACCACCTCGTCTTGCGCGACCAAGCAGCCGTTGACGAATACATCAAGCGGTTCGCCCGCGAGTTCATTCAATTCAACGACCGATCCCTGGGCAAGTTGCAACAGATTGCGGATCGGCATTTTGGTGCGGCCAAGCTCCACCGTCAGCTGCACCGGGATGTCCATCACCATGTCGAGGTTCTTGGCGGCCTCGGGGGGAAGGCCGGAGGTATCCGGTGTGATGTTGTCGAAAATCTTGGCAGCGCCGGGCGGCGGACTGGCGGGCGCCTCCTCAGCCGCCTGTTCCGCCATGGCAGCACCCCAGTCATCTTCCGCCGGCTTGGCAGCCTCCTCAGCCGCCTGTTCCGCCATGGCGGCACCCCAGTCATCTTCCGCTGGTTTATCGTCTGCAGCTGGTTGGGCAGCCGTCTCCTCAGCCGCCTGTTCGGCCATGGCGGCCGACCAGTCGTCGGCGGTGAATTGCTCGTTGGCTTTGCCGTCCTCTGCCATTGCGTTAGCCTGCTATGGCGCCATCAGCCGTATGTAAAATTTTCTTCACCTTGAGCGCGTACTGGCCGTTGTGCACACCGTATCCACATTCAAGCACTGGAACCCCCTCGACATTTGCCGTGATTGAGTCGGGAATATTAATTGCAACCACATCGCCCACCTTCATTGCCAGCAACTCCCGCACCGTCATCTCGGCGTGGGTCAAATTCGCCACCAGCCCGACTTCGGTCGCCTGCAACTGTTCACTGAAAAAATTTGACCAGCGTTCATCAGCTTGCATGGTGTTGCCTTGCAGGGTCTCATAGAGCAGATCCCGAATCGGCTCAATCATAGCATAGGGCAGGACGATGTGAAAATCGCCGCCGCCGGCATCCCCGATCTCCAGATTGAAGGTGGTCACCACCACCACTTCGCTGGGCGTCGCTATGTTGGCGAACTGGGTATTCATTTCCGAGCGGATATACTCGAATTGCAACGCATAGACCGGCTCCCATGCCTTTTTCAGTTCGTCCATGGCGATCTCTACGAGCTTCTGCACGATACGTTGCTCGGTCGGCGTGAACTCGCGTCCTTCGATACGCATGTGGAAACGCCCACTGCCGCCAAACAGGTTGTCTACCACCAAAAATACCAGGGACGGATCGTAGATAAGCAGCCCCGTGCCACGCAGCGGATGGACATGAACCATGTTGAGATTGGTGGGTACTACCAGATTGCGCACGAACTCCCCATACTTCATCAGCCTGACCGGGCCCACCGAGACTTCCGGCGTACGGCGGGTGTAGTTGAACAACCCTAGGCGGAAGTTGCGGGCAAAGCGTTCATTGATGACTTCCATCGTGGGCATGCGCCCACGTACGATGCGGTCCTGGCTGGCAAGATTGTAGGTATTAACGCCGCCAGCTTCGCCAGCTTCCTCTTCCTCGGCCTCCCCAACGTCCCCAGTGACGCCCTTGAGCAGGGCGTCAACTTCTTCCTGGGAGAGAATATCGTCAGACATGCTGTTACTGGATGATGAAAGAGGACGGCAAAATTACTTCTTTCACGCCGTTACCCCTATCCTCTCCCTTCAGTTGCAGCACCTCATTGATCACTACTTTCAAGTCCTCTTTCAGCTTCATATCGCTGCCCGGCGCCTGCATTTCCTTCATGGTCTTGGCGCGCAGCGTGCTGCTGATACGATCACTCACTTTGCCTTTGCGTTCCTCTATCAGAGCCGCAACCTGGGGGCTGCCGACTTCCAGCTCGACTTTCGGCACCTGTAGGTAATGCTGACTCCCGTCTTCCGCTTGCAGGTTAACCGTGAACTTTTCCTCCAGTGCGACCACCACCGTCTTGCCGGAACTCCCCTCATCGGCATCGTCCCCACCCTTGTGCTTCTTGCCCTTGCCGCTACCGCCAGTCAACAGCAAGAACGTCGCAGCGCCACCTGCCACCAGCACAATCACCAGGATGATCACAAGGATCAGCACCAGCTTAGATTTCGGTGCCGCGACCTTTACTTCTTCAGCGCTTTTATCATCTTTTGCCATAAATCCCCCTTGCTCTTTGCACGTTCCCTATGGACACAATTAACCACCCCTCATCCAAGTTTCACGATTTATAATCCTAATTCATATTAAAAACAAGTAGTTTTGCAATATTTTTTATGCGCTTTGTCATGTCAATCTCTGGACAAACCAGCTCCGAGCAAGCGACAGCCTGCTGAAACGATGGTTGGAGATCATGTGGCGAACCGCCACGGTCAAGACTTAACTTGTTGAATAATATGAAAACGCCACTGGCGTTGCGCGGGGAACCCCGGTGAGAAAAGTGCGTGACTACCTGAGACTAGGCGAATGTATCCACCATGCCATTGCCGTGCAATGATCGAACCGCAACTGCTGGGGTAGCGAAAAGCACCGCATCATTATCAGCCTGCCAAGGCGTGGCTGCAGGACGTCCATTCTCCGAATGCGCAGGAGGCTGCTGTTGCGCAAACGTACCCACATTAACTGAAACGCTGCCCATGCTGATGCCACTCTCCCCCAGCATCTCACGCAGGCGGGAAGTCGCCGCCTCGATAGCATCGCGCACCGGCAAATGCTGGGTCATGAAACTCAGGTTCGCCTGCCCCTCGCTCATGCTGACGCGAACTTCAAGCGGGCCAAGTGCCGGCGGATTGAGGTGCAACTCCACCCCCTGCTGCTGCTGACCAACCATCCATACCACCTTTTCGCCCAAGCCGGCACTCCATGCAGAGCTGGCCACAGGGGCCTGAATAGCCGCACTTGGTAAAGCCGAGCCTGACTGTGCAGTCAGAAAGCCTTGCTGGCTGGACAAGGCCTGGGCAGAGGCGGTCGGCGCCGGCTGCACATCAGCGGCCGCAGCTGACGGCAGGTCTTGCCCCTTTGCCGCAGCGGCTCCTGCATGTCTCGCCGCGTCAAGCTCAGGGGTGGAAGCAAGCTGCGCCCTCTCGGTAGCAGATGCTGTGCGCAGCATGGAGGCAAATTCGGGGGTGGCGGCCTGCGTCCTTTCGGTGGCAACCTGCGCTTTCCCGGGAACAACCTGCGCCTTTTCGGTGGCAACCTGCGCCTTCTCGGGGGCGGATGCTGTGCGTGGCATGGTGGCAAGTTCGGGGGCAATCGCGGCAATTACTTGCCGTTGCTGCCCCCCAAGTTGATCAATTTTTGCGGAGATTGCTCCATCGGCAGGAATCTCTGCCGATGGGGTCGCGATCGGGGACTGGATAACTGGGGGCTGAATCAGCACGCTGCCATTGGCAGGGGGCTGTGCCACCATGGCCATCTGGAGCTGGGCTGCCAATTCGGCAGCATCCAGTGACGCCTTATCGGTAGGTGTATCCGACAGGACGCCTGGCTTGACATCGACCGCGTCTGGCAGTTGCAGCACAGGCAGCCCAAGACCCAGCTGTTTGGCCAGCAAGGCACCAAACACGCCATCCGTCGGCAAGGCTGCAGCGACTGCGTCGCCAGCTACATCCGCAGCGACCGCGTTAGCAGGAGCCTGGGGCAGTATAGAAACGGGGGTTGCGACAACGTCCATGGTTGGCTTCACCTTAATAGAGAATCACTTGATTGCATAATAAGCAATAAGTGTTCCAGCCAACAAACACTAGTCTTCCGGGCGGACCTTGCGATGGTGTTGATTGCGTGCGAATTCGTCTTGCTGGCGCTGCTCCAGGCGCGCTTCCTTGGCCTGTTCTGCGGAGTGGTGGCGCACACGCAGGGTATCATAAGCCTTGGCCTCGCGCTCACGCGCCTGCCACTCGATCTGGCTTTGCTCCCAGCGCAGCCGGCAGCGTTCGATCTCCTCCCCCTGCACCTTGATGGCGGCTTCGAGTTTGACGATAAATGTCTGATAATCGCGCCACTGATCTATGGCAAGTCCGCCCTGCGTACTTTCCTGCAAGCGCATCCGGTATTCATCCAGATAGGCTTCCAGTTGGCCGAGTTTCAGTTCGGCCTCCTGCCATACCTGTCTGAGCCGCTGCAGCATCTGTGCCGCATCCTCGCTGCGCTGTTGCGCCAGGTCGAGCAACGGCTGCAAATGGAAGCGCGCGGCCATCGCTTAGAGCTGCCTCTGCATCGAGTTTTCCATTAACACGGCCAGCTGCGCTCTGCTCTGCGACACATCGACCCGCTCGTTGATGTCTTGACGCAGAAACTGCTCCAGGGAGGGATATAGCGCAATGGCCTGATCCAGATCGGGGTCGCTGCCACGCACGTAGGCACCGACGCTGATCAGGTCGCGGCTGCGCTGATACCGCGAATAGAGATACTTGAAGCGCCGCACCTGCTCAAGCTCATCGGCGCTCATCAAGGAAACCATGGCGCGACTGATGGAGGCTTCAATGTCGATGGCAGGATAATGGCCCTGGTCAGCCAAGCTGCGGGAAAGCACGATGTGGCCGTCAAGAATGGCGCGCGCACTATCGGCAATCGGATCCATCAGGTCATCGCCTTCCACCAGCACCGTATAAAACGCCGTAATCGAGCCGCTGCCGCTGGTGCCGTTACCGGCCCGTTCAACCAGCTGAGGAATCTTGGCGAACACCGAGGGCGGATAGCCGCGCGTTGCCGGAGGCTCGCCAATGGCAAGCGCAATCTCGCGTTGCGCCATGGCGTAGCGGGTGAGCGAGTCCATGATCAGCAATACATTCTTGCCCTGGTCGCGAAAATATTCGGCGATGGCTGTGGCATAGGCGGCGCCGTGCAACCTCAGCAGCGGCGGGGTATCGGCCGGAGCCGCCACCACAACCGAACGTGCCATGCCCTCTTCGCCCAGGATTTCCTCGATGAACTCCTTGACCTCGCGACCGCGCTCGCCAATCAGGCCGACCACAGTAATGTCGGCACTGGTATAGCGCGCCATCATGCCGAGCAGCATGCTCTTGCCTATGCCGCTGCCGGCGAACAACCCCATGCGCTGGCCACGCCCTACCGAAAGCAAGGCATTGATGGCCCGCACGCCGACATCCAGAGTTTCGCGGATAGGCGCGCGCTGCAGAGGATTGAACGAGCGGCTTTGCAACGGCACCTGATCTTCCAGCTGCAGCGGGCCGAGTTGATCAAGAGGACGGCCGTTGCCATCCAGCACCCGCCCCAGGATTTGCGGGCCGACCGGTACATGCTTGACACGGTCTGCCGTGCGCCGTCGCAGCATGTGGCGCTGGGAAGGGTGCGGGAGATCAGCTTCCAGCAAGGACACCCGTGCACCAGGGGAAACGCCGTAGACATCGCTTTCCGGCATCAGCAGCAACCGGTCGCCGGCAAAACCGACCACTTCCGCTTCCACCGTGTGGCCGTTGGGCAGGGAGATCACACATACGCTGCCCACCGGCGCTTTGAGACCAACCGCCTCCAGCACCAGGCCCGCAACGCGGGTGAGCCGACCGGTCGCCACCCAGGGAGGGGCTTGAGTTGCGACCTCACGACATTCGTCGAGGAAGCTGTGCAAGTTGCCGAGTAAAGGATTGCTCATGACGTCTCACATCGCAGCGGCAGTGCCAGACATGGCGTTATTCGTCCAGCCAACTCACATCCTGCCCCAATGCCGCCGCCAGAATTTGCCAACGGGCAGGAAGCGTGGCATCGACCTCGGCGGTCGAGGTTTCGATACGGCAACCCCCGCGCTCAATACGATGGTCATCGATGATTTTCCAGCCGGCGGCGATAAGTTCCGCCTGCATCTGAGCACGCACCAGCGCGGCGTCCTCGGGATGCAGGTGCAGATGGGGGTGCTGCAAATGCTGCGGGATGCTGTCCATGGCGCCGCGCACCACGGGCAGCAGCAACTCTGGCTTGACCTTGAGCGCCTGGCGCAGCATCTGCCGGGTGAGATCAAGCGCCAGCATCAGCAGCTCCTGGCCGACCGCCTGCTCCAATTGCTGCAATGCCTCTTGCGCAACCACCATCAATGCCTGCAGGCGCGCCGCCTCGGACTGCAGGCGCGCCGCCTCGGACTGCGCCAGCGCCTCCCCTTGCCGGTAGCCTGCCGCCGTCCCCTCGCGCAGGCCGGCTTCGTAGCCTTCCTGATGTGCCTGCCGCTGGATTTGCTCGACGATGTGTTCTACTTCATCCGCAGTCGGCAGACGGGCGGCAGCGGCATGGCTGTCGAGATTATTCAGCTCCCAGCGCTGATATTGGACGAATTCTTTTCCCGGCAGAGGTTTACGCGAACTCATCAGATGCTAAGAGCCTGTTGCAGCAGGTAACGAATGTGTGCCGGTCATGCGCGATATCCGTCCAGCACAGCCGGTTTGATGGTGTGGTGAATTGGTGGCAACTGGATGCATGAGATCAGACAAAACTTTCTTCACCGCCACCCAACTGGATCTGGCCTTCGTCGGCAAGGCGACGGGCGATCTTGAGGATTTCCTTCTGCTCCTGCTCGACTTCACTGATGCGCACGGGTCCTTTCGCTTCAAGATCGTCGCGCAGCATTTCGCCCGCACGCTGCGACATATTCTTGAATATTTTCTCGCGCATTTCCTCGCTGGCGCCCTTAAGGGCGATAATCAGCGACTCTGACTGCACTTCCCGCAGCAATAGCTGTATACCGCGGTCATCCACCTTGATGAGATCCTCGAACACGAACATCTCATCCTGTATCTTTTGCGCAAGTTCCTCGTCAAACTCCTTGATGCCGCCCAGTACCGAGTTCTCCAGCGTGCCGCCCATATAGTTGAGAATGTCCGCCGCCGTCTTGACTCCTCCGCCAGAACCCTTTTTACCATGCTCGCCACCGGCAAACAGCTTGTTAAGTACATCATTGAGTTCGCGCATGGCATGCGGCTGGACACCGTCCAGCGTGGCTATGCGCATCATGATATCGTTGCGGTTACGCTCGACGAAACGGCTAAGAATCTCGCTGGCCTGGTCTTTGTCCAGATTCACCAGAATAGTCGCGACTATCTGCGGATGTTCATTCTTGATCATTTCGGCAATAGAGGCGGAGTCCATCCATTTCAGCGCCTCGATCCCGGCAGTATCGCCGCCCGCCTGCAGAATTTGGTCGAGTACGCTGGCAGCCTTGTCGGTGCCGAGCGCTTTGGTCAGCATCGCGCGAATATAACCGTCCGCCGACATGCCGAGCGTGGTGCGCTCTGCAGCTTCCTCGATAAATTCCTGCATGATGATCTGAACCTGCTCACGCGTCAGAGGGGGCAGTTTGGACATCGCCAGGCTGACTTTCTGCACCTCCTTCGGGCCCATGAATTTCAGCACCTCGGCTGCCTCCTCCTCACCGATGGCCATGAGCAGTATGGCGCTTTTCTGAATGCCGTCCTCGCTCATCGCATCAACCTATCCAGTCTTTCACCACGTTGGCCACCATTTTGGGCTCATTCTTGGCCATCTCCTTGACCAGAGCTATATCATCCTCGTATCTGGGGGCCGTCTTGCTCTTGTGTTGTAGATACTCCACCTTCTTCTCCTCCTCAGCCGCCGCCCGTTCCGCTGCTTTCTTGTCGACACCTGCGCGTATGATCTGTTGAATCAGGGGACGCATTACTCCCAGCACAATATAGAAGATCAAACCGGAAATCAGCAGATACTTGAGGATATCCTTCGCCATGCCTTGCACTGCAAGATCTTTCCATATAGGCAAGGGCTGCATCTCAGCGGCCTCCAGATTAAACGGTGCGTTGACTACATTCAGCGAGTCACCGCGCGCCTGACTGAACCCCATGGCCTCCTTCACCAAATTATAGGCCTGGGTCAACTCGTCCTTGGTAAGCGCACGATAGCTGGTCTTGCCCTTCTTGTCTTTGGCAGCCTTGTTGTTCAGCACCACCGCCACAGACAAGCGCTTGATACTGCCTACCTGCTTGCGCGTGTGGCTGATGGTCTTATCCAGTTCGTAGTTGACCGTGGCTTCCTTGTGCTGCGATCCGCCCGCACTGGCGGAACCGGCTGCCGCACCTGATTTGCTCGGTGCATTGATGGGGGCGCTGGCGGCGCCCGGCGGCTGGTTGGATAATGCGCCCGGCACGCCGGTTGCGCTCTGGCCGCCTTGATCAACAGTTTCCGCCGTCTGTTGGCTGCGTATGCTGGACTGGTCCGGCGCGGCGTTGGGACGGTAGGTTTCCGCCGTCTGTTCGGTCTGGGAAAAATCCAGATCGGCGGTCACCTGGGCACGCACATTCTCAGGCCCTATGATGGGAAAGAGGATGTCCTCGATACGCTTGGCATAGTTGTGCTCAACTTCCTGCAGATACTCCAGCTGGCTGGAATCGAGGCCGGCCGCCGAAGTCTTGTCGCGGCCGGATGTCAGCATGTTGCCGCTCTGGTCAATCACGGTGACATTCGTGGGTAACATTTCCGGCACGCTGCTGGCAACCAAGTGCACGATACCCGCTACCTGCGATTTATCCAGGCTGTGTCCTGCATACAGGCTCACCAGCACGGAAGCGGAAGGCTTCTGTTCCTCGCGCACGAACACGGTCGGCTTGGGGATAGCCAGATGTACACGAGCGCCCTGCACCGCGGAGATAGCCTCGATGGTGCGCGTGATTTCGCCCTCCAGGGCGCGCTGATAGTTGATGTTTTCCTGAAACTGGCTGATGCCGAACTTCTGGTTGTCCAGCAGCTCGAAACCCACCGAGCCGCCCCTGGGCAGCCCTTGCGCAGCGAGCTTCAGGCGCGCCTCGTAGAGCATGTGGGAGGGCACCATAATGGCGCCGGCTTCGCCGGTCTTGAAGGTGATGTTCTGCTTTTGCAATGCCTCGATCACGGCACCGCCATCGCGATCGGACAGGTTGTTGTATAGCGTGCGGTAGTCTGGGGTCTGCGCCCACATCACGGAACCGATGATGACTGCGATCACTGCGGCAAAAGCGACCATCAAAGCCGTCTTGCGCTTAGGCTCAAGCTCGTTGAATCCTGCAATCAGCGCATGCAGTGTTTGCCCGGGGGCCTCGGCCATAATGAATTTAGATCAGCTCAGTTTATTGGACGGTGCAGATCAAGAAGCATCCGCATTGCATTAGCCGCAATTGTAAAGGAAATGAAAAAGAATTGCGCCAGTATGACGCAGAGGGATGAAACTACTGACGCAAGCAGCGTCAGACCTGCATGTTCATGACGTCCTGATAAGCGGAAACGAGTTTGTTACGCACTTGCACCATGGTCTGGAATGAGAGATTGGCTTTCTGCAACGAGATCATGACATCCTGAATGCTGGCCTCCTGCTTGCCAACCTCAAACGCCTGCGCAAGCTTGTCCGCACTTTGCTGGGCACCGTTGACGTCATCCACCGCATTCTTCAACAGGTCGGCAAAATTTGCCGCGCCGTTTGCCGCCCCTGCGGCCGGTGCCGACCCAGCATTGCCGGCCGCCATTGACGACGCCGCGTTGAGCTGGCTTAACAGTTGATCGATCCCTTTTGCGTCCATTATCCTGCCTCGGTAAGCAAGGGCAACATTTTGCCCTGTTCAAAGTTACAACTATTTAGCGGAAAAATCCAGCATAAATTTAGCCCGTCTGCTGATGTAAAAGCAATTCTCGTGCCGGGGATCAGTCCCCATCACGGTAATGCTGCAGCTTATGGCGCAATGTGCGCTCGCTCATGCCCAGTTTCTGCGCGGCCAGCTTGCGTGAGCCGTTGACGGAGTCAAGCGTGGCCATGATGTGTGCTTTTTCCAGCGATTTCAGGTCCTGTGCCTGCTGCACCGGCGGCTCGACAGCCCCCGCAGTCGGCGTGCGGGACGTTGCAGCGGAGACCCCGGCCACCAAATGCAGATGCTCGGGCTTGATCAACTCGCCCGGCGCCAGAATCACCGCGCGCTGCAGGACATTCTCCAATTCACGCACATTCCCCGGCCAGGCATAGGCCAGCAGCGCACGCTGCGCATCCTCGCCAAGCGCCATGCCGGCCCGCCCCATGGCGCTGCTCATATCGTTCAATACCCGCCGCGCCAAAGGCAGGATATCCTGCTTGCGTTCGCGCAGCGGCAAGATGTGCAGCGGAAATACATTGAGGCGGTAAAACAGGTCTTCGCGGAATGCGCCCTTTGCCACCTCTGCCTGCATGTCGCGGTTGGAGGTGGCAATGATGCGGATATCCAGCGGAATCGGTTTGTGGCTGCCGACACGCTCCACTTCGCGCTCCTGCAGCACCCGCAGCAACTTGGCCTGCAACGCCAGCGGCATTTCGGAAATTTCGTCCAGCAGCAGGGTGCCGCCCTGCGCCTGTTCAAACTTGCCGGCCTGCGCCTGAGAGGCGCCGGTAAACGCGCCCTTCTCGTAGCCGAACATGGTGGCTTCCAGCAGATTGTCGGGAATGGCCGCGCAGTTGACGGCGACAAACGGCTTGCCTTCACGTATGGAGTGGCGGTGGATGAAGCGTGCCAGCACTTCCTTGCCGGTGCCGGACTCGCCCGTGATCAGCACGGTAGCCGGCGTTTCCGCCACACGCAGCGCCATGGCAAAAAGCTCATTGCTGAGCGGATCGTCCATCACCGCCTCGCTGCCATCGGAAAAACTTGCCGGCAGCATATACCGCGCCACCTGCGACAACAGATCGCTCACCTCGAACGGCTTGACGAGATAATTGCAGGCACCCTCGCGCATCGCTTCCACCGCCTGCGCAATCACGCCATAGGCAGTCATCAGGAGCACCGGCACCTGCGGCCAGCGCGACTTGATTTCATGCAGCAACACCAGGCCGTTCATGTTGGGCATCTGCACATCGGTAATCACCAGCCCCACCGTGTTGTCAGCCAGCAATTCCAGCGCGTGCTTGCCATCCACCGCAGTCAGCACCCGGTAGCGCGACAGGGTGAGCGTATCCGCCAGCGCTTCACGCAAATCAGGGTCATCTTCGACGATCAGGATGGGCAATGTTTTCATTTGCTTGGTATTTTTCATAGACATAGCGGCAATTTCAAGCAGAATTCGCTCCCCTCTCCCTCACTGGAATGTACCGTCACTTCCCCGCCGTGCATCTGCAACACTTCACGGACTATGGCGAGCCCCAGTCCGGTGCCTTCGGTGCGGGTGGTAAAAAACGGTTCGAATAGCCTATCCTGCAATTCCTGCGGAATCCCCCTGCCGCTATCGGCCACACTGAACACCAGCCAATCGTCATCGCGCCGCGCGGTCAGGACGACCGTCCCATCCTTGCTGCACGCCTGCATGGCATTGGCGAGCAGGTTGGTCAGCGCGCCGGCCAGCGCCTCGCGGCTGCCCAGCACCTGTGCACCATCGCTGTCGTCCCGCGCGGTGAACAGAACGCCGTGATGCGCCATCTGCGGCTCCATGGTCTGCTGCACTTCGTTGAGCAGCACCTGTGCCGCGATGCGCTCCTGGCCGCCCTGTCCGCCGCGCACAAAAATCAGCATATCCTTGATCAAGTGCTCCAGCGAATGCAGCCGCGCCAGCGCCTTGTCGGCAAAGCGCGTCCTGTCCTCGACGGGAAGCACGCCACGCAGATGCGAAGTATAAAGCAAGGCGGCGGCAAGCGGAGTCCGCAACTGGTGCGCCAGCCCGGCTACCATCTCGCCCATGGAAGACAGCCGCTTGTGGCGCTGCAGTTGTTCCTGCATCTGGTAGGCATCGGTCACGTCCTGGATCAGCAGGATTTCTCCGCCCTGCTCGCTGATGTGGCTAGATGAAATGTTGACGCGCCGCATGGCATGTGCGCCTTCATCATGCTCCACTATCCATTCACCGGGAGCAGTCGAGGGTTTCAGCTCTACTGCGCAAACCGCCTGCCAAATCTCGCCCACCAGCGGCCGGCCCAGCAGTTGCAACGCTGCCGGATTGGCCTCGGCCACCCGCCCATCGACATCCAGCACCACCACCCCGCCAGGCAAAGCTGCCAGCAGCCGGCTCAGGCGCTCGGACAAGCGCTCCTTTTCATCCAGCTGTCGACGCAACTCGCTGTTGGTCACGGCGAGATCATGCGTGAGCTGTTCCACCTGCTTCTGCAGGTCCATGTAGGCACCGGTCAGCTGTTCTGAGACCTGATTGAACAGCTCAAATGCCTGCTGCAACTCCTCCGGATTGGAAGGAGCGTCCCTACGCGTTATCATCGCCATCCCCCTTCATGCTGCGCAAACAGGGCGAATCCTCAACATTTTTCATATCACCTCAAGTATAGTGTGTATTTGAGCCTTGTATATCCGTGACAATACTGTAAAAAGTTGATAAATTCCCAACTGGTGGATTTCTAGGGAGAATGTTGTTTTACTTCGACAACCAAATACAAGACATGAAATTCGACATCACTCTATAATATTCAAATAGTGACTACGCCTACCGATTTGCTAACAGAGCATTTTAAAGAATGTCAGAACTATTAAAACGAATTGACGCCCGTACCAAGCTGGCTGGTTCCAACAAGCTTGAGATGCTGATGTTCTCGCTCGGCAAAGACGAGCGCACGGGACGGGAGGAGACTTTCGGCATCAACGTGTTCAAGGTGCGCGAAGTTATGCGCATCCCGGAGATCACCCATGCCCCGGACATGCCTGCCGCGGTAGAAGGCATGGTCAGCCTGCGCGGCTCGCTGGTTCCGGTAGTGGACCTGGTCAAATATGTCGGCGTGCAGGCCAGCACCCCACCGCAGATCATGATCGTGACCGAATACAATGGCCATACCCAAGGCTTCCTGGTGCAAAGCGTGGACACCATCCTGCGTGTGGACTGGTCTGCCATGAAGGTGCCTCCCGAAATGCTGACAGCCCAAATGGGCGGACTCATTACTGCCGTCACCGAGCTCAGGGACGGCCGCATTGTGATGATGATGGACGTCGAAAAAATTCTCGCCGAGACCTCCAGCTATGCAGACGATATCTCCATTGCCTCACTCAGCCCCCTCGATGTCGGCGAGAAAACCGTTTTTTTTGCCGACGACTCCACGGTGGCCCGCAAACAGATCATGAAGACACTGGATGCCCTCGGCATCAAGTACACATTCGCCACCAATGGCAAGGAGGCCTGGCAGGAACTGCAAAAAATCGCCGCGCGCGCGGATATGCAGCAGCTGCCGGTCAAGTCCCTTATCCATCTGATCCTGACCGACGTCGAGATGCCGGAGATGGATGGCTACGTGCTGACTCGTCACATCAAGGCCGACGTCCGTTTTGCCGGCATACCGGTACTCATGCACTCATCCCTCAGCAGCTCGGCCAATCAGCAACTCGGCCGCTCGGTAGGGGTAGATGAATATGTACCCAAATTCGAACCACACAAGCTGGCAGAAGTCCTGACCAGGCTATTGGTCTCACACCAGGGGGTGGAAGCGTAAATGTCGACCGATAACGACGCCAACCTGCTTGATGCCATAGACGCCCGCACCAAACTTGCAGGTTCCAACAAAATGGAAATCCTGCTGTTTTCGCTGGGCAGCGATGAGATTTTCGGCATTAACGTATTCAAGGTACGGGAAGTTACCAACACCCCGAAAATCACCAAAACCCCTAACGTCCCCGCCGGTGTGGAAGGTTTCATCTCCCTGCGCGGCAACATCATCCCGGTGATTTCACTTACCGTATTCATCAATCTGGGTAACCGCGCCAACTGCAGCAACGAAACGCTCATCGTCACCGAGTTCAGCCGACACACGCAGGGGTTCCTGGTACACAGCGTGGATCGCATTATCCGTGTTGACTGGGATAAAGTTAAACCACCCCAGGACATGCTGGCCGGCAATGAAGGAGTGATCACCGCCATCACCGAACTGCCTGATGGGCGCCTGGTTTCCATCCTGGATGTCGAGCAGCTGCTCGCCTCCGCCCTCGGCGAAGAGCCCATCCCGGAGCTTGCGCATGTCAAAGATAACAGTGACCGCTATATCTTCTTTGCCGACGATTCGTCCGTAGCACGCCGCAACATCGTGGCTGTGCTGGATGGCATGGGAGTCAAACACCAGCAGGGAAGCAATGGCAGCGAGGCCTGGGAAAAACTCAAAAGCCTGGCGGCACGTGCCCAGCAGGACGGCCGTCCGCTGCACGAATCCTTGCGACTGATCCTGACCGATGCGGAAATGCCGGAAATGGACGGCTACGTATTGACCAAAAACATCAAGGCGGATCGCCGCTTTGATGGCATCCCGGTGGTCATGCATTCCTCTCTCTCGTCCGAGGCCAACAAGACGATGGGCATGCAAGCCGGGGTGGATGCCTATGTGCCGAAATTCGATCCGGTCATTCTGTCGGAAACGCTACGTCCGCTACTGGTATGATTTCAGAATCCAACTCTATTGGTTAACGATGGACAATAACGGGGCTGTCAATGGCTGACAAAAACATGAAAATTCTGGTGGTGGACGATTTTTCCACCATGCGTCGCATTATACGGAATCTGCTCAAGGAGCTTGGTTTCACCAATGTGGAAGAGGCCGAGGATGGGGTGACCGGGCTGCATAAACTCCGCAGCAGTACTTTCCAGTTTGTCGTAAGCGACTGGAATATGCCCAATATGACCGGCATAGAAATGCTGCGCGCCATTCGTGCCGATGCCGCACTCAAACACCTGCCTGTCCTGATGGTCACGGCGGAAGCCAAAAAGGAAAACATCATCGAAGCGGCCCAGGCGGGTGCCAGCGGTTATGTCGTCAAGCCGTTCACGGCGGCAACACTGGAAGAAAAGTTAAACAAAGTTTTTGAAAAACACGGAATGTAGCCAGCGATGACTACCAGCAAGGGGAATGCAAATGGCGTCTGAATCCGGTGATAGTGAAGATCTCGAGGCGCTGTTCGACAGCATCGCCGGGGTGCCTGCAGAGGAGAAGCCTGCTGAAAAACAATCCGCAGCAGCAACCACGCAGCCTGCCGCCGCGCCCAAGTCAGATGCCAAGATAACGCCATCTGCAGAAGGCGGCGAAGGCGGGGTGCATACCCACCTCGGCCTTCTGACGCGCCAATTGCACGACTCCCTGCGCGAACTTGGTTATGAGAAGTCTCTGGAGCACGCCGTCGGCAAAATGCCGGATGCCCGCGACCGCCTGAACTACATTTCAACCTTGACCGAGCAAGCTGCTGCCAAAACGCTTACCGCAGTGGAAGAAACAAAACCGCTACAGGAAACACTGGAAAAAAATGCCGCTCAACTTTCCGGGCGCTGGCAACAACTGCTGGACAACAAACTCGATGTCGATGGTTTCAAGACCTTGGTGCATGAAACACGCGATTACCTGCTGGAAGTGCCGCTCAAGACCAAGACGACCAACGCTCATCTGATGGATATCGTCATGGCACAGGACTTCCAGGATCTAACCGGTCAGGTGCTCAAGAAGCTGGCGGAAACCGTACAGCAACTGGAAAGCCAGCTGCTGACGCTGCTCATCGAAAGCATCCCCGAGGACAAACGCAAGGGAATAGACGATTCGCTGCTCAATGGCCCGGTAGTGAACGCAGAAGGCCGCAGCGATGTTGTGACCACGCAGGCACAGGTCGATGACCTGCTGTCGAGCCTCGGCTTCTGATCTCTCAAGTCGCCAAAATTAAGATGTGTAAGGACAAAAAATGAGTGATTTCGCCGGCATGGAAGAAATGTTGCAGGATTTCCTGACGGAAGCCGGGGATCTGCTGTCGGGCGTTGACAACAAGCTGGTGGAGCTGGAAAAGCGCCCGGACGACAAAGCTCTGCTGAATGAGATTTTTCGCGGCTTTCACACCATCAAGGGTGGCGCGGGCTTCCTCAATGCCAGCGAAATGGTCAACGTGTGCCACCGTACGGAAAACCTGTTCGACAAGCTGCGCAACGGTGAACTTGGCCTGACCAAGCCCATCATGGACGTGATCATGGATGCCACCGGGGCAGTCCGCGATATGTTCGGCGAGCTTTCGCAAAACAGGCAGCCATCGCCGGCTTCTCCCGGTATCATTACCGCACTTGACGCAGTGTTGGCGGGCGAAGCCCCATCAGCCGTGGCAGAAGTCGCCGCAAAACCCGCCGAACCCGCTGCTGTCCCTGCGCCCCTTGCCGGCAAAACGGGGGATGGGCCCGACTGGGATCAGCTCTACCATAGTGTGGTGGTTGGCAGTCCAGCACCAGCCGCTGCACCGCCTGCCGCCGCAACGGTGGCCGCACCGGCGCCGGTGGCTGTCGCGCCAGCACCGCCTCCGCCACCTGCGCCCAGAGCAGCCGCCGCACAGCCTGTTGTTACGGCGGCCAAGGACACTACCATCCGTGTCGACACCACCCGCCTTGATCAGGTGCTTAACCTCTCGGGCGAAATCGGCCTCGCCAAGAATCGTCTCACATGTCTGCGCACCGCCATCATGCAGGGCAAGATGGACCAGGACACCATAAAGGACCTGGATGAGGCGGTCAGCCAGCTCGACTTGCTGGTAGGCGATCTGCAGAGCGCCGTGATGAAGACGCGCATGCAACCGATCGGCCGCCTGTTTCAGAAATATCCCAGACTGGCACGTGACGTCGCCAGGCAATTAGGCAAGGATGTCGAACTGGTGTTGGCTGGCGAGGAAACCGAGATCGACAAGACCATGATCGAAGACCTCAACGACCCGCTGGTTCACCTGATCCGCAACGCCGTCGATCACGGCGTGGACAGCCCGGCAGAGCGTATCGCAGCAGGCAAGCCATCAAAAGCCTTGGTCAACCTCTCCGCCGAGCAGGTGGGCGACCACATCATCATCGATATCAGCGATGATGGCCGCGGCATTCGCCCTGACGTGATTCGTCAAAAAGCGCTCGAGAAGGGCTTGATCGATCTGGAAACGGCTAATAACCTGGATGAGCGGCAAAGCTTGCAGCTGGTCTTCCTGCCCGGCTTTTCCACCAAAGAAACGATCTCCGATGTTTCCGGCCGCGGGGTCGGCATGGATGTGGTGAAAACCAACATCCAGCGGCTCAATGGGCGAGTGGATATCAGTTCTGTAGTCGGCCAAGGCTCGACGATTCGCATCACCCTGCCGCTCACGCTGGCCATCCTGCCGGTGCTGATGGTCAGGCTCAGCGACCAGCCTTTTGCCGTGCCGCTGTCTATGGTGCGCGAAATCCTGCCGATACGCTCGGAAAATGTGCAGTGCGTATCAGGCAAGGCCACCATGATCGTGCGCGAGGAGGTGCTGCCGATCCGCACGCTGGCAAGCCTGATCGGGTGGGAAGCATCGTCGGTGCCGTCCTTCGGCGTACTCATGCAGTGTGGCGACAGCAACTTCATTCTTGCCATCGACAGCTTTATCGGCCAAGCCGACGTCGTCATCAAGTCGCTGCACGACGTCAAACCAAAAGGCATCGCCGGCGCGACGCTGACAGGCGATGGCGCGATCGTGCTGGTACTGGATATGGAGCAACTGCTGAGCGCACAGACACCGGAAACCAGCGCCGCAATGTTCGCCTGAAGCAAACCGATCGATCATGCAGGGGAACGATCATTGAGCTACAGGCCACGCCACCAGCTACCCGGATGCGACGCATGCTCATATCCATCAGGTGATACTCTGAGTCCGCGGACTCGAATCGTGATCCGCGCATTCACAATTTAGCGTTTATATATCGGATAACACATGCAGCACGATCAGGCATTCATCGGCCGCCAGCCGATTCTGAACCGAAAGCAGGAAATCATCGGCTATGAGCTGCTGTTCCGCCACGACGACACCAGCACCGACTCTGCCGCCAAGGGGGATGATCTGCGCTCCTGCGCGCGGGTACTGGTCAACACGCTCAGCGACATGGGCGCACAATGGCTGCTGGGCGACAAGCTCGCCTTCATCAATGTCGATGCCGAGATGCTGCATAGTGAATTTCTTGAACTGCTGCCGCCCAAGCGCACAGTGCTGGAAGTGCTGGGCACAGTGGACATCGACGAGGCCGTGCTGAAACGCTGCAAGCAACTGCGCGCCCAGGGATTTCAGATTGCACTCTACGATCATGTCGACAAGCCCAGATCGCCCGCCATGCTGGAGGCTGCCCATTACGTCAAGCTCGATATCCGGCAGCAGGAGGCCAAGAACACCAGCAAACTGGTAGCCAAATACCAATCGCAGCCGCTCAAGGTCATCGCCGAAAAAGTTGAAACCCACGAGCAATTTGAAGCCTGCAAGAAAGCCGGTTTCAATTTTTTCCAGGGCTTCTATTTCGCCCGTCCGGAAACATTGACCGCACGCGTCATCAACCCGTCGTATGCCACCGTGCTCGACCTGCTCAATATGGTGACGCGCAAGGCCGAGGTCAAGGAAATCGAGGACGGATTCAAACGCGATGCCGCACTTTCCTTCAAATTGCTGCGCTACATCAATTCGGTAGGCTTCGGTCTCTCGTGCGAAATCCAGTCCATCCGGCATGCGCTCACCATACTCGGCTACAACCAGCTCTACCGCTGGCTGACGCTGTTGATGGTGACGGCAGGCGAAAACTCCACGCCGCCGGCCCTGATGAAAACTTCCATCACCCGCGGCCGCCTCACCGAGTTGCTGGGCGAAGGCTATTTCGACAAAACGGAACGCGACAACCTGTTCATCATCGGCGTGTTCTCGTTGCTCGACGCCATGCTGGAAATGCCGATGGAACAAATCCTGGACAAAGTACAACTGCCGGAAGCGGTCACCGACGCCCTGCTCACCCGCACCGGCCCCTATGGCCCTTTCCTGCAATTGACTGAAGCCTGCGAATCGGCTGAAGCCACACGCATCAATCAACTGGCCGAAGCGCTGCAAATGGATACCAATCAGGTCAACAACAAACACATTGCCGCACTGGCTTGGGCAGAGCAGCTTAGCGCCTGACCATCCAGCCGCAGACCGCTTGCAATGAACCACGAACAATCTCTTGCCTACATGCACGGCCTGCTGCGCATGATGCTGGAGAAGAAGGCCTCCGACCTGTTCATTTCGGCGGATTTCCCGCCCTCCATGAAGATCGACGGCAAGATGACGCCGGTTGCCCCGCAGAAACTCTCCAGCGCCCATACCAAGGCCTTTGCGTACGCGCTGATGAACGAAAAGCAGCGCGGCAGCTTCGAGCAGGAAAAAGAATGCAATTTCGCCATCGCCCCGGAGGGCATCGGCCGCTTCCGCGTCAATGTGTTCGTGCAGCAGGAGCACGTCGGCATGGTGCTGCGCACCATCACCACCAAGATTCCGAACTTCGACGAAATGGGGCTGCCGCCGCAACTGAAGGAAGTGATGATGACCAAGCGCGGGCTCATCATTCTGGTGGGCGGCACCGGCTCGGGCAAATCCACCACGCTGGCGGCGCTGATCGACTACCGCAACGAAACCACCCATGGCCACATCATCACCATCGAAGACCCGGTGGAATATGTCCATCCCAGCAAAAACTGCCTGATCACGCATCGCGAAGTCGGGCGCGACACGCTGGACTGGTTCCCGGCGCTGAAGAACACGCTGCGTCAGGCGCCGGACGTCATCCTGATCGGCGAAATCCGTGACCGGGAAACCATGGAGTTCGCGCTCAACTTCGCCGAAACCGGCCACCTGTGCATGGCAACCCTGCACGCCAACAGTTCCAACCAGGCGCTGGACCGCATCCTCAACTTCTTCCCGGAAGAACGCCACCAGCAATTGCACATGGATTTGTCGCTCAATTTGCGCGCCTTCATCTCGCAGCGGCTGGTGCCGAAGAAAGGCGGCGGGCGCTGCGCAGCGATAGAAATCCTGCTCAATTCGCCGCTGGTCGCCGACCTCATCCTCAAGGGCGAAACCAATATGGTGAAGGAGGCCATGGCGAAGTCGGTTGAACTGGGCATGCAGACTTTCGACCAGGCGCTGTTCAATCTGTGCGAAGAAGGCCGCATCACGGAAGAAGACGCGTTGCGCAACGCCGACTCCATCAACGAACTGCGCCTCAGGTTCAAGCTGCACAGCAAGGATTCCAAGGTCAGGGATGCCTCAGACCGCATCTCCCACCTCTCCCTGCACGAGGATGAGCCGGAAGAAGAGGAAGAAGCATCAGTTCCAGGCAGTGCCACGCCCCCGCCGGCAAAACCCGTGCATTAAAATCGTGATGGAAATCGGTCTCTTGCTCGCCACAATCGCAGCGGCCTGGTTCTGGCTGGACAGCCTGCATGTGCGCGACATCGCCGTGACAGCCGGGAAGGCTGCCTCGCACAGGTATCACCTGCAACTGCTCGACGACACCGTGGCCATCGCCCGGCTGCGCACCGCACGCGACGAAATGGGACGGCTGCGCCTGCGACGCACCTATCATTTTGAAGTCAGCGACACCGGCGACAACCGCCTGGGATGCAGCATCATCTTGCTCGGCAAGCAGGTGGAACACATTGACATCCCCCCGCACCGCGACAACGTGGTTCCCCTATTCGGATGACGGCAACGGGGCAATATCGGGGACGTTTTGCGCCCTCCCCCAGCGGCCCCCTGCATTTTGGTTCACTGATCGCCGCAGTCGGCAGCTATCTCGAAGCGAAGGCAAACGGCGGCGCATGGCTGCTGCGCATGGAAGACCTCGACCCGCCGCGCGAGCAGGCCGGCGCCGCCGACCACATTCTGCGAACACTGGAAGCCTGCGGCTTCGAATGGGACGGCCCCGTCATTTACCAAAGCCGCCGTGCCGAGGCATACGAGGCCGCACTTTCCAGGCTGCATGCGGCTGGCCTGCTCTACCCGTGCGCCTGCACCCGCAAAGAAATCGCCGATTCCGCTGTGCGCGGCATCGAAGGCCCGGTCTACCCGGGTACCTGCGGCAATGGCTTGCCGCCTAGCCGGCAGCCACGCGCCTGGCGGGTCAGGTCGGATGCGACAGAAATCACTTTTATCGATGCCGTGCAAGGCCAGCATTCCCAGGTTCTAGCCCGCGCCATCGGCGATTTCGTGCTGAAACGCGCCGATGGCTTCTATGCCTACCAGCTTGCGGTAGTGGTGGATGATGCTGAGCAGGGCATCACCCATGTCGTGCGCGGCGCCGACCTGCTCGATTCCACGCCGCGACAAATCTACCTGCAGCACCTACTGGGCCTGCCCACGCCGCACTATACCCACCTGCCGGTAGCAACCAACGCGGCAGGAGAAAAGCTCAGCAAACAGACGCTGGCCACGCCGCTTGACGCCTCCGGCCTCGTCCCGGCGCTGTGGCAGGCACTGGCCTTTCTTGGCCAGGCACCGCCGGCGGAGCTGTCACAGGGCGATCTCTCCAGCCTATGGCAATGGGCGTCACAGCACTGGCAGCTGGCTGCTGTACCGACAGTGCGGGCGCTTGCGGCACATGAAAATGGTATGATGCGCGGCTTGTAAACGGAGCCTCCCTTGAGCGACACTCTCCACCGATTCCTGTTTGAAAACGAGCCGATGCGCGGCGAAATCGTCCAGCTCGGCGCCACCTGGCGCACCGTGCTGGAAAATCACGACTATCCGCCCCTGCTGCGTACCGCCATGGGCGAGCTGATGGCTGCCAGCGCGCTGCTGGCTGCCACGCTCAAACTCAAGGGATCGCTGATCTTGCAGATACAGGGCAGCGGGCCGGTGACGCTGCTGGTGGTGGAATGCACCGGCGATCTGCACATGCGCGCCACGGCCAAGTGGGACGGGGAATTGCCAGCCGGCGGACTCGCCGACCTGATCGGCAACGGTCGCTGCGTCATCACGCTCGACACCGGCAACGGCAAGCAGGCTTACCAGGGGATAGTGCCGCTGGAAGGCGAAAGCGTGGCGCAGATACTGCAGAACTACATGCTGCGTTCCGAGCAACTCGACACCCGGCTATGGTTGGCAGCGGACGATAGTGGCGCCGCCGGCATGCTGCTGCAAAAGCTGCCCGGCCAACCGGGGCAAGATGCCGACGCATGGAATCGCGCCAGCCAGTTGGCCGATACCGTCCAGCAGGACGAATTGCTGCAACTGCCGGCGCAAAAACTGATCCAGCGTCTGTTTCACCAGGAGGATATCCGCCTGTTCGATGCGCAACCGGTTGCTTTCCGCTGCACCTGCTCGCGTCTAGGGGTGGCTGCCATGCTCAGGATGCTCGGCCAGGAGGAAGTAAACAGCATACTCGAAGAACGCGGCAGCATCGAAGTGCGTTGCGAGTTCTGCAACCGCAGCCAAGCGTTCGACCAGGTGGATGCCCTGCAGATATTCGCCCAACAAACCGCCCCCGGCAGCGAGACGCGGCATTAGTGATCCGCTAGCGCAACTGCCGCACCCGTTCAAACATGCACACCGCCGCCGCCGCCGCCGCATTCAGCGATTCGATTTTCCCCGGCATCGGGATCGTCACAGTTTCCCTAACCGCCGCCAGCAACTCCGCCGACAACCCCGCGCCCTCGTTGCCGACCAAGAAGGCTACCGGCCCGCGCAGGTCAAGATCGTAGAGCGATTTACCGGCCTGCAGGCCGGCCGCTACCGTCAACCCGGCAAACCCCGCAACCTTCTCCGCCAGCGGCACGCGCTCCTCGATGGTCAGGACGAAATGCGCCCCCATGCCGCCGCGCAACGCCTTGGGCGACCAGGCGTCGGCACAACCGGACGAGAGATACGCCGCTTGCACACCCGCTGCGGCGGCGGAGCGCAGCATGGAACCGAGATTGCCGGGATCCTGCACGTCTTCCAGCAGCAGGCAGAACTCGGGCTGGGTGGGTGGCTTGAGGTGCAGAATCTCGATCACCACCAGCACGCCGCTCGGCGTTTCCACCGGGGATAGCTCCGCCAGCAGCGCCGGCGCCAGTTCCACCCGCCGTTCCGCCGGAACCTTCTGCAGCAATGCGCGAATCTCATCGTCCGCCCAGCCTTCAGCACTGAAAACCACCTGCTGCGGCACGGCACCCATGTCGAGACAGGCGGCGAACAGGTGCGCGCCATCCAGCAACGCCAGGCCCGTCTTGCGCCGCTCGCGTGCGGATTCGGCCAGCCGCTTGAGTCGCTTGAATATTGGATTGTCGCGGGATGAAATGAGTTTCATAAAAGGCTTATGATGACGTTTGCAAAGTCAGTATTATAGGGCCGGATGAAAAATTGCAGCTTTTCCCCGACCCTAACGGCTATCCTGACCTCGCCCGATAAAGCCTTAGCCAGTGCTGGTCAAGCGGTGTTCAACAGCTTTTCAAACTCCTCGGCTCTCACCGGCCTGGAGAACAGATAGCCTTGTGCGTAGTCGCATCCGGCGGCAGCGAGCAGGGTTTTCTGTTCCTCGGTCTCCACCCCTTCCGCAATCACCTTCATATCGAGTTTGTGCGCCATCACGATGATGGCTTCGCATAGCGCCAGGTCGTCTGAACCGGACGCCAGGTTGCGGGTGAAGGACTGGTCGATCTTGAGGTAGTCGATGTCGAACTTCTTGAGATACGACAGCGCCGAGTAGCCGGTGCCGAAATCATCGATCGCAATCTGAATGCCTGCGTCACGGAATTCCAGCAGCCGGTCAGCGACCACGGGGCTGGCATCCAGCAGCAGACCTTCGGTGATTTCCACCGTGATGCTTTGCCCGGGCAGGCCGAGTTGCCGTAAATGCTCGTACCAGGCGAGGTGTGTCTGGCCCTCGTTGTGGAACTGCACCGGGGATTTATTGACACTGATCTGGAATGCCGGATGCAGCGACTCGCACCAGCGTTTTGCCTGCTGTGCCGCCTCGTGAAATACCCAGTCGCCGATGCCGACGATGAGTCCGGTATCTTCGGCAACGGGGATGAAGGCGGCGGGGCTGATGAGGCCCTGCGTGGGGTGTTGCCAGCGGAGCAGTGCTTCCGCCTTGTGGATGCTGCCGGTCGCCAGTTCCACAATGGGCTGGTAGGCGATCCAGAACTGGTTGCCGGCCAGCGCGACGCGTAAATCATTGGCGATCTGCATCCGCGTCTGGACCGCCTGCTGCATGGAAGGGGTGAAGTAGCTGTAGCGGTTGCGGCCCTGATCCTTGGCGGCATACATGGCCTGGTCGGCGTTCTTGAGCAGGGTTTCGATGTCGGTAGCATCCTCCGGATAGAGCGTGACACCGATACTGGCAGAAACATAGACCACCTCTTCTCCCAGCTGAAATGGCTCCGCCAGTTTGCGCAAGATATCCTGGGCCACACGATCAACACTAGCCAAGTCATCCAGTTCGCCCAGGATGATGGTGAATTCATCTCCACCCAGGCGTGCCACGGTGTCGGTTTCACGCACGCAGCTGCTCAAGCGATTCGCCGCTTCCTTGAGCAGGACGTCGCCCCTGTCGTGGCCTAGGGTGTCGTTGACTTCCTTGAAGCGGTCGAGGTCGAGGAACATCAGCGCCAGCGGCTGGCTGGCGCGATGGGACTTTTTGATGTCCTGATCCAGGCGGTCATAGAACATCTGGCGGTTGGGCAGTGCGGTCAAGAAATCGAAATTGGCCTGGCGCCAGATCTTATTCTCAGCTTCTCTTTTCTGGGTGATATCGGTGAACATCGCCACGCGCTGCTGCACAGTACCATCCTCGTTGAAAACGCTATTGATGGTCAGCCACTTGGGATAGACTTCGCCATCCTTGCGCTGATCCCAGACTTCACCCTGCCAGTGGCCGGTGGTGTTGATGTCATGCCACATGGCCTGATAGAACGCCGCATCATGACGGCGGGAACTGAGGACTTTAGGATCCTTGCCGACGACTTCCTGCAGAGCGTAACCGGTAATCTTGGTGAAAGCCGGATTGACGCCGATAATCTGGTTATCGGCATTGGTGATTATGATCCCCTCGCTGCTGCTCTCGTAGACGGAAGCCGCCAATCGCAGGGATTCCTCCGCTACCGCGCGCCGCGCCTCGCGATCGAAATTATCCAGCGCGAAGGAAATGTCTTTCGACATCTCTTCCAGCAGCGCAATGGCCTCCTCATCGAAGGCATCGGTCTGCGCATGGTAAACGGTGAGTGCCGCAAATGGCCGACCGCCGCGCTGCACCGGGAATGCCGCGGCTGAGTTCCAGCCGGATCTCGCGGCCCGTGCCTGCCAAGCGGCGGTCATCGGGCTATTAAAGTAATCGCTGATGATGACCGTTCGATTTTCGCGCAATGCCGTGCCAGTCGGACCCTGACCTTCCGGAACATCGGCATGCGAGGATATCTGTATGCCAGCTAGGTAGCCCGTCGAGTCGCCATAATTCGCGGCTGGCACGATCTTCCCGCTCGCCTCGTCCAACTGGCCGACCCAGGCCATCTTCATGCCGCCGAAATCGACAGCGCAGCGGCACACCAGCGGAAACAGTTCGGCTTGCTGCTCCATGCGCACGATGGCCTGATTGACTTCGCTAAGAGCTTGGTAGAGGTGCGTCAGACGTTCAATACGAGCCTCGGTTTGCTTGCGCCCGGTGATGTCATGCACGAAAACAAAGCTGTATTCTTCTCCTTCGGCGTAAATAATATTGCCCACCACCTCGACTGGAAAAGTCGTCCCATCCTTGCGCTGGTGGCGTGTTTCGATATTGACCACCTTGGTTTGCTTGAGTCCTTCCCACAGAGAGCCCCAAGCCTCGGCGGGAAAATCCGGGTCAAATTCCCACACATGCTTGCCCAGCAGTTCCTCCCGGGCATACCCCAGGCTCTGGCAGGCGGCGTCATTGACATCAATCACCCCACCTGCCGAATTGAGCCAGAAGAAAGCGCTCCGGCTCGTGTTGATGGCGGCGTGCGCCAACCAAAGCTGCTTTTGGGTTTGTGCATGCGCGCGGTTGTCCCAGTTGGTGCCGATCATGCGCACGGGGTTGCCGGCCGGATCCCTGATCACCCGGGCGTGCCCCTTGATGTAATGCACTTCCCCATCCGGCCAGATCACGCGAAACTCTGGCTCGTAGTCCTTGATGCCGGCAATGGCGTCCTGCA
>Ga0208566_1000034_pt1 | contig 102177 bp, 82 predicted proteins | sample PL_2010_150m_FD_184159 | JGI IMG/M metagenome (GOLD analysis project Ga0208566, IMG submission 184159) | Freshwater microbial communities from Powell Lake, British Columbia, Canada to study Microbial Dark Matter (Phase II) - PL_2010_150m... | ecosystem: Environmental > Aquatic > Freshwater >...
CGCGTGCCGCAGTCATGGCGACGGTCGAGAACGGCGACTGGAAGCTGCTCAAGTAAGTTTCGTCTGGATAGCGGCCGGCAAAGGCCGCTGGGTAACATCACCGGCCTCGCCGCGTCATGCGGCGGGGTTGGTGAGAAGCGAGAACTGAGCCCGAAGCCGATCAAACATGTCCAAATCGGAAGGAGTCAAAGAGATGAACCATGAAAACAGTTCCGCGCTGAAAGGCTTTGCGCCGGCCGCCGTGATTTCCGAAAAGCGCGGCGACGGTAGCATTCTGTTGAGTTGCCCGCGCAGCCTCGGACCTTATGCGCGCTGCATCGGTGAATATCTCGAACATTGGGCGCAGGCCGCGCCGGAAAGAGTCTACCTGGCCGAGCGTCAGGAGCCGGACTGGCGCAGGCTTACCTATGCCGGCGCGTTGGCGGCAGTGCGCGCGATTGGTGCCAGCCTGCTGGAGCGTGAACTTTCTGTCGACAGGCCGCTGGTGATCCTGTCCGACAACAGCGTCAATCATGCCCTGCTGATGCTGGGCGCCATGCACGTCGGCGTGCCGGTAGCGCCTGTCTCGCCGGCCTATTCCGTGATGTCCCGGGATCACGTCAAACTGCGGCTCATCCTCGATCAGCTCAAGCCCGGATTGATCTACGCCTGCGATGGCGCCAGGTTCGCGCCGGCGATGCGGGCAGTGGACATGCACGGTGCGGTGTTGGTGACCGACAGCGGCGAGGTGCAGGAAGGGCTTCCTGTCATTTCATTCAGCGAATTGCTGGCCACTCCTGGTGGCGCGGAAGTGGATCGCGCTTTCGCTGCCGTCGGTCCCGACAGCATCGCCAAGATCCTGTTCACTTCCGGGTCCACCGGCGTCCCCAAGGGCGTCGTCAATACCCAGCGCATGCTCTGCTCCAACCAGCAGGCGATTGTCCAGAACTGGCCGTTCCTTGAATCCCGGCCGCCGGTGGTGGTCGACTGGCTGCCGTGGAACCACACCTTCGGCGGCAACCACAACTTCAACATGATCCTGAAAAACGGGGGAACGCTCTATGTCGACGAAGGCAAACCGGCGCCGGGCCTGATTGAAAAGACCGTTGCCAACCTGCGCGACGTGTCGCCGACGATGTATTTCAACGTGCCCCGCGGCTTCGACATGCTGATTCCCTATCTGGAGCGCGACGACGCCTTGCGCAAGCGCTTCTTTGCCGATCTTGACATGATTTTCTATGCGGCAGCGGCCCTGCCGCAGAATCTGTGGCAGCGTCTGGAAGATCTCTCCGTGAAGGAGCGGGGGCATGCCACGGTGATGCTGTCCGCCTGGGGCGCGACGGAAACAGCGCCGATGATCACCAACGTGCATTTCAGGATCGACCATGCCGGAGTGATCGGCCTGCCGGCGCCGGGGTGCGAAATAAAGATGGTGCCGAATGCAACCAAGATGGAATTGCGTGTGCGCGGTCCGAACGTGATGCCCGGTTACTGGAAACAACCGGAACTGACCAAAGTTGCGTTCGATGAAGAAGGCTTCTACCTGATGGGCGATGCCGGGCGTTTTGCCGATCCGCAGGATCATGCCAAAGGCATCGAGTTCGACGGCCGCATCGCCGAGGACTTCAAACTGATGAGCGGGGTCTGGGTGCATGTCGGCGCCTTGCGCATACACGCCCTGTCCATGCTGGCACCGGTGGCTCAGGATATCGTCGTCGCCGGACACGATCGCGAGAGCGTGGGCTTCCTGATTTTTGCCAATCCGGCAGGTTGCCGCAGCCTGTGTCCCGACCTCGCGCCGGACACACCTCTCTCTCAGGTGCTGGCCGACCCTCGCGTGGTCGGGCATGTTCGCGCCGGCATGGTGCGATTGGTGGCAGAAGGCGGAGGCAGTTCCATGGTCGCTGACCGCGCGCTGCTGATGGAGGAACCCGCCTCGATCGACGCCGGCGAAATAACCGACAAGGGCTATATCAACCAGCGCGCAGTACTGACTCGCCGCGCCGCACTGGTGGAACGCCTGTATGCCGGTAGGCCGGCAGACGGGGTCATCCTGCGACCCGCGTCAACCTGACCGCCGACGATGGATTGGCAAATCGCCGTACTGCTGGCGCAGGACGGGATCACCAACGGAGCGATCTACGCACTGCTGGCGCTGGCGTTGGTGCTGGTATTTGCCGTGACGCGGGTGATTTTTATTCCGCAGGGAGAGTTCGTCGCCCTCGGCGCCCTGACACTGGCCGGCCTGCAAGCCGGCAAGACTCCCGGCACACTGTGGTTGCTGCTTGGAGCGGGCGTCACGGTGGCCCTGGTCGACCTGGCGCAGGCGCTGCAGAGGGGCAGCTACCGGCGCATTCCCCGAATCATCGCCTGGAATCTGATCTATCCGGCTCTGGCGACAGCCGCCATCTTCCTGCTAAAGCCGGCGGAAATGGCGATGCCGCTACAGATCATCCTCACCCTGATGCTGGTCGTTCCGCTGGGACCCATGATCTACCGGCTGGCCTTTCAGCCGCTGGCCGAAGCACCCGTGCTGGTACTGCTGATCGTCGCCGTTGCCGTGCATCTGGCCCTGGTCGGACTTGGACTGCTTTTCTTCGGCGCCGAAGGCTCGCGTACGCCGGCCTTCTCGGACGCCAGCTACAGTCTCGGTGGCATCGCCGTCAGCGGGCAGACCCTGTGGGTTGTCGCCGCCTCCGTCACGCTGATCGCAATTCTCTACCAGTTTTTTGAGCGTACGTTCTATGGCAAAGCCTTGCGCGCCACCGCCATAAACCGCACCGGAGCCCGGTTGATGGGGATATCCACCGTAATGGCCGGCAAGCTTTCCTTCCTGCTTGCGGCCCTGATCGGGACCCTGTCCGGCGTTCTTATCGCCCCGATCACCACCATCTACTATGACACCGGCTTCCTGGTCGGGCTCAAGGGTTTTGTCGGCGCCATCGTAGGCGGACTCGCGAGTTACCCGATTGCTGCCGTCGGTGCCATCCTGGTCGGCCTGCTCGAATCGTATTCCTCCTTTTGGGCTTCGGCCTTCAAGGAAGTCATCGTCTTCACCCTGATCATCCCGGTACTGGTGTGGCGCTCGCTGACCACGCATCACGTCGAGGAAGAAGAGTGATGCAGCGTACCTTTCTCGTTGTCTTTCTCGTCCTGATCGGCAGCGGCCCCCTGATCCTGTCCGAGTTTCACGTCACTCTGCTCAACTACATCGGCCTCTCCGCCCTGGTTGCCCTGGGAGTCGTGCTGCTCACCGGCGTGGGCGGACTTACGTCCTTCGGCCAGGCTGCCTTCGTTGGGCTCGGCGCCTACGCCAGCGCCTACCTGACCACGGCGACCGATCTGCCGGAATGGCTGGCCTGGGCTGGGGGTTCCCCCTGGATCGGGCTGGCCGCGGGACTGTTGCTCACGGCCATCGTCGCCTGGCTGCTCGGCGCGCTCACTTTGCGCCTGTCCGGGCACTATCTGCCGCTGGGGACCATCGCCTGGGGCATCAGCATCTACTTCCTGTTTGGTAACGTCAGCTTCCTGGGCGGTCATACCGGCATCTCCGGCATTCCCGCGCTTGACCTGTTTGGTTTTGAACTCAAGAGCGGACGCGCCTTCTACTATGTCATCTGGGTGATGCTGCTGGCCGCGGTCTGGATTACCCGGAACCTGCTCGATTCGCGTGAGGGCCGCGCCATCCGTGCCCTCAAAGGCGGGACGGTGATGGCCGAGGCCATGGGCGTGGATACCGCACGGTCGAAGGTCATCATCTTTCTCATTGCGGCGCTCTTCGCCGCGCTGTCGGGTTGGCTCTATGCCCACCTGCAACGCTTCGTCAATCCGACCCCGTTCGGTCTGCAACCTGGCATCGAATACCTGTTCATGGCGGTGGTCGGCGGCGCCGCCAATGTCTGGGGAGCGCTGCTCGGCGCGGGACTGATCACCATCCTCAAACAATGGCTGCAAGAGCTGCTGCCGAAGATATTTGGCGCTTCCGGAAACTTCGAGGTGATCGTCTTCGGCATGATGATGGTGCTGGTGCTGCAACGCGCCCGCGACGGCATCTGGCCGATCCTCGCCCGACTAGTGCCGGCAGCCCGCGGCAGCAGGGCTGTGCCGCAAGGAGAGATCCTGCCAAAGAAAACCATGCCGCAAGCAGGTGCCGCCATCCTTGACGTAAGGAATGTGTTCAAGAGATTTGGCGGACTGGTGGCCAACAACAACATGAGCCTGACCGTGCGTGCCGGTGAAGTGATGGCTCTGATCGGTCCCAACGGCGCCGGCAAAAGCACGATGTTCGACTGCATCTCCGGCGTTGGCTCCGTCAGCGAAGGCGAAATCAGCTTCCTCGGCGAACGGATAGACCACCTGACCGCCCGGGCAATAGCACGCCGTGGCATGAGCCGCACCTTCCAGCACGTGCGACTGTTGCCGACCATGAGCGTGCTGGAGAACGTCGCCATAGGTGCCCACCTGCGCGGTACCAGGGGCGTAATCCCGGCAGCGCTGCATCTGGAGCGCGTCGAGGAGCAGCGCCTGCTCGCCGAAGCCGCCCGCCAGATTGAACGCGTCGGCCTCAAGGACAGCATGTTCGAACTGGCCGGCAGCCTCGCATTGGGCCAGCAACGCACGCTCGAAATCGCCCGGGCGCTGGCCGCCGATCCGTGCCTGCTGCTGCTCGACGAACCGGCGGCCGGTCTTCGCTACATGGAAAAGCAAACCCTGGCCGACCTGCTCAGGAAGCTCAAGGCGGAAGGCATGGGCATCCTCCTGGTCGAGCACGACATGGACTTCGTCATGGGTCTGGCCGACCGGGTGGTCGTCATGGAATTCGGCGAGAAGATCGCCGAGGGCCTGCCGGATGAAGTACAGAGGGACCCAGCGGTGCTGGAAGCCTATCTTGGCGGAGTGGAGTAAATGCAAAACCAACACCCACCCATCCTCGAAGTAACCGACCTGTGCGTCTCCTATGGCAAGGTCGAGGCTTTGCACCATGCCAACCTGACCGTGGGCGCCGGTCAGATCGTCACCGTGATCGGCCCCAACGGCGCCGGCAAGACCACAATGTTGGGCGCGATAATGGGTCTGCTGCCGAAGAGCCACGGCGCGATCCGTTTCCTCGGTGAGCCGCAACCGGAAATCGAGGTCGAACGCATGGTCGCCAAGGGCATGAGCCTGGTGCCGGAGTCGCGCGCGCTCTTCGGCAGCATGACGGTCGCAGACAATCTGCTCATGGGCTCCTTCATGCGTTACCGGCTCGGCCATCGCGATCACCCGGAAACCATGGAGCGGGTCTTCAATATCTTTCCGCGCTTGCGGGAACGACGCGAGCAGCAGGCCGGCACGCTCTCGGGTGGAGAGCGGCAGATGCTGGCGGTGGGCCGTGCGCTGATGGCCAAGCCAAAACTGCTGCTGCTCGATGAGCCTAGCCTGGGATTGGCGCCGCTGATCGTCAAGGAGATCTTTCGTGTGATTGCGGATCTCAAGCAGGCCGGTGTCTCCATCCTGTTGATCGAGCAGAACGCTCGCGCCGCTCTTCAGGTCGCCGATTACGGCTATGTCCTCGAAACCGGCGAAATCGCCCTCGAAGGGCCTGCAGCAGAACTCGCCGATGACCCCAAAGTCATCGAGTCATATTTGGGATTGGGCGGTGCCGCAAAAGCGACGTCTTCCCCCCCCGTCCAAGCCCGTTGCAACCTGAAGCCAAGGAGAAGAAGCGTGAGCGATGTAGTGAGCTATTCCACGTCCGGCGATATCGCCGTAGTGATCATCGACAGCCCGCCGGTGAATGCAGTCAACCAGGCAGTGCGTGCCGGGCTGAAGCAGGTCTTCACCGAACTGGAAGGACAGACCCGAGTCAAGGCTGTCGTTCTGGGCTGTGCAGGCAAGACCTTCGTCGCCGGTGCCGACATCAAGGAATTCGACACGGGCATCGCCGCGCCGGGATACCACGAGGTCCTGCGCCTGATCGAAGACAGCCCGGTGCCGGTAATCGCCGCCGTGCATGGTACGGCGCTCGGCGCCGGAACCGAAATTGCCCTTTCCTGCCATTACCGTGTTGCTGATGAAGGAGCCCGCTTCGGCCTGCCGGAACTCTCGCTCGGAATCATTCCCGGCGCCGGCGGCACCCAGCGCCTGCCGCGCCTAGTCCCGCTTGACGTTGCGCTCGACATGATGCTCTCCGGCAAGCCGCTGGCGGCGGCCAAAGCGCTCGAAGCCGGACTCGTCGATTCCGTAGCCGGCGGCGAGCTGCTGCCGGCGGCCGTGGCATTTGCTAAGGAACTCGTCGCCAAAGGCGCCGGTCCGCGACGCACCCGCGAGCAAGCCGTGAAGGCCGTGGAGCAGGTCGTCGAACTCTTCGCCGCCAAGCGCGCCCAGATCGCCAAGACCATGCGCAACCGGCAGTCGCCGCTGGCCTTGCTTGACGCTGTTCAGGCCGCCGTGGAAAAGCCCTTCGACGCGGGCTTGCAGGTCGAAAGCGCCTTGTCGGCAAAGCTCGAACAGGCTACCGAATCGCGCGCCCTGCGCCACCTGTTCTACGCCGAGCGCGAAGTGCGCAAGATTCCCGGCCTGTCCGCGGACGTCAAGTCACGCCCGATCGCCCGCCTCGGCATCGTCGGCGCCGGCACCATGGGCGGCGGCATCGCCATGTGCTTCGCCAACGCCGGTATTGCCGTCACCATTCTCGACACGGCCCAGGCGAATCTCGATCGCGGCATGGCGACGATAGGCAAGAATTACGAACGCTCGGTAACCCGCGGCAGCCTGAAACCGGAACAGCGCGATCAGCGTCTGGGCCTGATCACCCCGACACTGGATTACGCCGCGCTGGGTACAGCCGACGTAATCATCGAGGCCGTGTTCGAGAACATGGCGCTCAAGAAGGACATCTTTGCCAAACTTGATGCCGTGGCGAAGCCCGGTGCGATTCTCGGTACCAACACATCGACGCTCGACATCGACGAGATCGCCGCCGTCACCGGTCGGCCGCAGGATGTGATCGGGCTGCATTTCTTCAGTCCCGCCAATGTCATGCAGTTGCTCGAAATCGTTCAGTGCAGCAAGACCGCCGCCGACGTCGTGGTCACGGCACTGGAGATTGCCAAGACCATCAAGAAGACCGGCGTCGTCGCCAAGGTCTGCTACGGTTTCATCGGCAACCGCATGATGGATCCCTACGGCCGTGAAGCCGAACACTGCGTGCTCGAAGGTGCCACGCCGGAAGAAGTGGACAGCGCCATGGAGGCCTGGGGCATGGCCATGGGTATCCTCGCGGTCTATGACATGGCCGGTGTCGACATCGGCCATCTGACGCGGGTTGCGCGGGCGCACCTACTGCCCAAGGATCCGGGCTTTTACCGTCCGTCGGCGATCTTGACCGAACGCGGCTGGATCGGCCAGAAGGCAGGACGCGGCTATTACCGCTACGACGGCGCCGGAGGCAAGCGCGCGGTTGATCCGGAGGTCGTCGCGATGCTGCATGAGGAAGGCAAGCGACTGAACATTCCCCCGCGCAAACCCGGCGCACAGGAAATCATCGAGCGCTGCCTCTATTCGATGATCAACGAAGGCGCCCTGTTGCTCGAAGAAGGCATCGCCCTGCGCGCCAGCGACATCGATGTGGTCTATACCGCCGGCTACGGCTTTCCCCGTTACCGCGGCGGCCCGATGTTCTACGCCGATACAGTCGGTCTCAAGGTGATCTACGACAAGATCCTCGAGTTCCAGAAGACCCTCGATCCCCAGTACTGGCAGCCGGCGCCGCTGCTGAAGAAGCTGGCGCTGGCCGGCTCCAGCTTCGCGCAATACCAGGCCGAACAATCCCGCTGATTTCAGGAGAACATCATGGCACACGCATTCATTCCCTATGGCCAGTATTGGTCCACGCCCTTCGCCAAGTGGCAGGGGTCCATCGCCCACCTTAACAGCCTGCGGCTTGCTGCCAATTGCGGCAAGCAGGCGCTCGAGGCCAGGAAGTTTCCGATGGAACGCATCGATCTGGGCATCCTCGGTCATACCAATCCACAGCTTGGCAGTTTCTACGGGCTACCTTACGTAACTGGCCTGATGGGCCTGGAAAACGTCGCCGGACCGACCGTGCAGCAAGCCTGTGCCACCAGCGCCCGCGTACTGCAGATGGCCGCCGGCGAGGTTGCCGACGGCTCGTCGCAATGCGCCTTGCTGATCACCACCGACCGCTGCTCCAATGGCCCCATCGTGTATTACCCGGATACCACCGCACCGGGCGGCAGCGGCCACACCGAGCGCTGGGTGCTGGACAATTTCGCGCGCGATCCTTATGCGAAAAACGCCATGATCGAGACGGCCGAGAACGCGGTGGCGCGGATCGGTGCCAGCACCGCCGAGCAGAACGAAGTCGCACTGGCGCGTTACGTCCAGTACCAGGATGCGTTGGCCAATGATCGCGCTTTTCAACGACGCTACATGATCGATGTGCCGATCACCGACGCCGGCTTTCGCAAGCAGACCGGCCTGCTGTCCGCCGACGAGGGAGTGTTTGAGACAACTGCCGCCGGGCTCGCCAAACTCAAGCCGGTATTGCCCAACGGAACCGTGACCTTCGGTTCGCAGACGCATCCGGCCGACGGCAACGCCGGCATGATCGTCACCACGCGCGAGTTGGCGCGCGAGTTTTCGACCGATCCGAAAATCCAGGTGGAACTGCTCGGTTTCGGCCAGGCGCGGGTTGAAAAGGGCCACATGCCGCTGGCCGTGGCGCCGGCCGCGCTTGAGGCACTGAAGAATGCCGGGCTGACCATCAAGGACGCCGATGCGGTAAAGACGCACAATCCCTTCGCCGTGAACGACATCGCCTTCGCCCGCGCCACCGGCTTTCCTCTGGAGAAGATGAACAACTACGGCTGCTCGCTGATCTGGGGGCACCCGCAGGGACCGACGGGTCTGCGCAGCGTGATCGAACTGATCGAGGAACTGGCCATGCGCGGCGGCGGCGTCGGCCTGTTCGGCGGTTGCGCCGCCGGTGATTCGGGGATGGCGGTGGTGCTGCGCGTGACCGGCTGACGGAAATAGTCCGCGACCGAACACAAACATGCCGCGCAGCCACACATATCGATTCCGCATGGAATTCGGCGATTGCAAGGGAGCAACGGGCTGGATCATCGGCGAAGCCAGTCGGGTCGGCATTACAATATCTTCCGATCCCTGACCGGAAGTCACCCCTACCATGTCCCGAGACAAACAGCATACCTACGCTACCCGCACCGAATGGACCGGGAACCTCGGCGAAGGAACCACGAATTACAGTGCCTATACCCGTGACCATGTGATTACCGTAGCGGGCCGGCCGCAGCTGCTGGGGTCTTCCGATCCGGCGTTTCGCGGCGATGCGTCGCGCTGGAATCCGGAGGACTTGCTGGTGGCCTCGCTGTCGTCCTGCCACATGCTGTGGTATCTGCACCTGTGTGCGCAGGCAAAAATTTCGGTACTGGCCTATCACGACGACGCGGAGGGGACGATGGTGGAGGACGTCGGCGGTGGTGGGCGCTTTACGCAGGTCGTGCTGCGGCCGGTGGCGACGTTGGCGGCGGGCGGAGATGCGGTACGGGCGGCGGTCCTGCATGAAGACGCTCACCGCCTGTGCTTCATCGCCAACTCGGTCAACTTTCCGGTGTTGATCGAGCCGAACGTGGTTGTCGCCGGCTGAGCCGTATTATTCTCGGCACCCTCCTCGGTCAGCAAGCCGACCTGCGGCGACGTGCCTTGCTTGCGGGAAGCCTTGCCGATCCGGAATTCGTGTCATGATATGGCCCGGTTCAGCAAGATCGTGCAGCACCTGAAAGAACCTATACAAAGGTGCGCACCGCATTCGAGGAGATGAAAATTGCAAATGATTGAGTGGACGAATGAATTCGCCCTCGGTATCGATGAGCTCGATGAGCAGCATCGGGGTCTGGTCGACATGATCAACGCGCTCGAAGCCAGTACTCATTCCGGCGCAGGGCCCGAAGCCGTGCCCGGGCATCTGGCGCGACTCAGCGACTACGTGCGCGACCACTTCAGCTTCGAGGAGCGTCTGATGGCCGGTGGCGGTTGTTCGCCCGACCTGGTTACCCGCCATTGCGGCGAGCATGCCTACTTTCGCTGCGTGCTAAAGGATCTGACATCCGAGTTCGAGAGCGGGACGCGCAGCGTCACCACTCCCCTGATCGAATATCTGGTGCATTGGCTGCTGCATCACATCGTTGTCGTCGACAGGGCGATGGTGCATCAGCTCAATGCCGCAGAGCCCGCGCTGGCGGCGCGAATCGCCGTGACGATGATGCAGAACGTTACCGATGAGCTGACCGATTCCGAGCGTCACCTGCTCTCCGAACTGCGCCGCGCCAACGCAGAACTAGAACGGCAGGTCCAACTGCGCACGCAGGCTCTAAGCGAGAAGAACAGCAAGCTGGAAGCCGAACTGCGCGAGATGTCGGCGCTTGTCGAACGGCTGTCCAAGGGGCAGGAATCGCCTCGGGCAGTCCAATAGAGGTGCGCAGGCGGCCGGTTTCAGCCCTCCGCCAGAAACTCCCGTATCGCCGCGTTGACTTGCTGCGGCTGCTCGTGGATGACCCAGTGGCTGCCTTCGGGGATGCGCCTGATGCGCAGGTCGGGAACGATTTCCTCGAGTCCGTCGAGCAGCACGGTGCCTAGCGCGGTATCGGCCTCGCCCCAGATCACCAGCGTCGGTACGCGTACGGTGAGCGCTTCCGGATCGAGGTTGAGCGCGGCGGCGCCGGGGTCTTCTGGCGTCGGCGGATACAGCGGCGAGGCGCGGTAGAGGTTGAGGGAGGAGGTCAGCGCCCCGGGCTGTGACCAAGCGGTGCGGTAGAGCTGGATTTCCTCGTCTCTCAGCGCGCAGTGGCCGTCTGCGGTGCGGCTGAACATCTTCAGCAGGCGTTCGTAGTTATTCGCTTCCAGTACGCGCTCGGCCTTGGCATGGCGCAGCAGCAGCATGTAGTGGCTGGCTTCCTGCTGCACCGGATCGCTGGCCAGGGCGCGGGCGAAGGGCACGGTGTGCGGGGCGTTGATGATGACCAGTTTCTTCACGTACTGCGGATACGCGGCGGCGAAGGTCCAGGCGATCGCGCCGCCCCAGTCGTGGGCGACCAGGATGCACGACTTGTCTGCCCGATCTGCCTGCAAGTGCTCGATCAGTTGCCGCAGGTCTTCCAGCAGCGGCTTGGCGCGGTAGGCGGCTACGCCTTCGGGCTTGTCGGAGAGATTGTGGCCGCGCAGGTCGAAGGCCACGGCGCGATGGTCCCTGCCGAATTCCTCGAGTTGGCCGTGCCAGCAGTACCAGAACTCGGGAAAGCCATGGATGAAGAGCATCAGCGGGGCGTCTGCGGCCTCTTCGGATACGCAGTGCAGGCGGGTGCCGTTGGGTAACGCGGCGTAGCTATGCTCCACGGCTAATCCTTGAACACCGGATCGCGCTTCTGCATGTTTGCGGCGCCGGCTTCGAACAGGTCTTTCGACAGCAGCATGGCGGCGTTCCAGGTGGCGATGTAGTTGAGGCCGTCGGCCACCGAATGGTCGCGCGCGTAGGTGATCATTTCCTTGCAGCCGCGGATCGACAGCGGTGATTTGGCCGCGATGGTGCGGGCTATTTTCATGACGCCTGCAACGAGCGCATCGGGTGACTCGAAGCAGCGGTTGACCAGACGCATCTGCTGCGCCTCGGCACCGTCGACCTTGCGCCCGGTGTAAGCCAGTTCGCGTGCCATACCTTCTCCGATCAGGCGCGGCAGGCGTTGCAGGGTGCCGACATCGGCGGTCATGCCGACGTCGATTTCCTTGACCGTGAACCAGGCGTTGGCCGAGCAGTAGCGCATGTCGCAGGCGGTGACGAGGTCGATGCCGCCGCCGATGCAGGCGCCGTTCACGGCTGCCAGCACGGGCTTGCGGCAACGTTCGATGGACGACAGGGTGTCCTGCAGCTTGAGGATCAGGCGGCGCAGTTTTTCGCGGCGGCGGCCGTCGCAGTCGTCCTCGATCTTCGCGCCGAGGCCCATCAGCAGGGTCAGGTCAATGCCCGCGGTAAAAAACTTGCCGCGCCCGGTGAGGACGCCGACGCGTGCTTCGGACGTGCTGTCGAGCCACTCCATCGCCTGTTTGATTTCGTACCACATCGGTTCGCTCATGGCGTTGGCTTTGTCGGGGCGGTTGAGGGCGATGGTGGCGACGCCTGCGTCGAGCGTTACGTCGAGAGTGGTGAAATTCATTTGTTGTCCTTTCGGAACTGTGGTGAGGCGGATGCAGCGGGATCGAAATTGTCGCGCAATTCGCGCTTCAGAACCTTGCCGATCGCATTGCGTGGCAGGCGGTCTACTATCTGTACGGTGGCAAGGCGCTGGGTCTTGCCGAGCTTCGCGTTGGCCCACTCGCGAATCCCGGCCGCCGTGCATTTCACCGTAGCGCCAGCGCCGACTCCTGGAACCACGAATGCCACCGGCGTTTCGCCCCAGCGTTCCGAGGTGATACCGACCACAGCAGCTTCGGCGACGGCCGGGTGCCTGATCAACACGGCTTCAAGATCGCTGGGATAGATGTTGAAGCCGCCGGAGATGATCATATCCTTCTTGCGGTCCATCAGCGTCAGGAAGCCGTCGGCGTCGAAGCGGCCGACATCGCCGGTGCGGATGAAGCGTTTGCCGTCGGGCGCGTACCACTCGGCCTCGCGGGTCTTGTCGGGCTGGCGGTGATAGCCGCTCATCATGGCCGGCGAATGGCCCACCACTTCACCGATTTCGCCGCGCCGCACTTCGCGGCCGTCTTCGTCGATCAGGCGGATGTCATGGCCTTCGGCCGGCGTACCGACGGTAGCAAGTTTGTCGGCGCGCTCGTGGGCGGCGAGGATGCAGGTGCCGCCGCCTTCGGTCATGCCGTAGTACTCGACCAGGCCGCCGGGCCAGCGTTTCAGGATGTCGGCCTTCAAGTCGGCGGCGAAGGGCGCGCTGGTGCACAGCTTCATGCGGAAGCTGGAAAGGTCGTAGTGGTCGAAACCGGGGTGCGCCATCAGGCGCTGGTATTGCACCGGCACCAGCATGGTGTGGGTGGCGTGGTATTTTTCGGCCAGCGCCAGATACCGTGCGGCGTCGAACTTCGCCATCAGTACCACCGTGCCGCCCAGCGTGACGGTGGGGAAGACGCTGACCAGCGTGGTGTTGGAGTAGAGCGGGGTGGCGATCAGGGTTACCGCGTCCGGTCCGTAGCCCTGCGGCCGTGCGCGCTGGATGTGTACCCAGCGCATGCCGTGGGGCTGCACGATGCCCTTGGGGGTGCCGGTGGTGCCGGAGGAATAGATTATGTTGAAGGGCCATTCAGGCCGGACATTGATTGCGGCCGGCATCGTGCCGGCGGGCGCCAACCATTTCCTAAATGCTTCACCGCCCGCGCTGTCATCGAGGGTGATGAAACGGGCCGGGATGACGGGGCGCACCGGGGCGAGTTGCTGCGCCGTAGCAGCGTCGACGAACAGTAGCCGGGCTTCCGCGTTGGCGGCCATGTCGACCAGACTCTGCGGCGTCGAGGAGGGTGCCAGCGGTGCCACCACCACTCCGGCGCGCACGGCGCCGAGAAATACGACCGCATATTCGAGCGAGGTGCCGGCACAGATCGCCACCGCCTCGGTGGGCCGGATGCCTGCACGCTGCAGCGTGGCGGCGACGCGATCCATCATTGCGTCGAGCATGGCGAAGGAAACGCTGCGTTCGTCCTGTATCAGTGCGGCATGGTTTGGGCGCGCCAAGGCATGCGCGCGAATCAACCCGGCGTAGGTGCCGAAAGGCTGTTCTATCGGTTCGGCGTCGCTCATTCTTCCTTTGGCTCTCCCGGGTTGCGCCGGCGGTACATGCCGTAGCCTTCCATCTGCATGACTTCCTCGTCGTTCTGGTTGAGTACCTCGGTGCGCACTCGCAGCAGGCCGATGTGGGGCTTGCTGTCCATCAGCCGCGCTTCGAGCACCACCGAGCGGATGTGCAGTGCGTCGCCGGGGCGCACCGGCTTGAGCCAGCGGAGGTTTTCCATGCCGGGCGAACCGAGGCTGGCGGATTCCAGGATGTAACCGTCGCACATCATGCGCATGGCCAGTGCGCAGGTGTGCCAGCCGCTGGCGCAAAGTCCGCCGAACAGGCTGTTCCTGCCTCCTTCCTCGGAGAGGTGGAAGGGCTGCGGGTCGAACTTGCTGGCGAAGTCGATGATCTCCTCGGCGGTCACGGTGACGCCGCCGAACTCGCTGACTTTGCCGACGGGGAAATCTTCCCAGTAGTATTTGAAGGTCTTGGCCGGGGTGCTCATGGGATGGGCTTCTTCCTTGTCGGGGTCAAACGGGGCGCAGTGCGCCGTCCTGCAGCAGCGGCACCACGTCGTAGCAGCTTTCCTGTGCGGCGAAAGCTACCTCGGCGTCGAGCCGGCGTGCCAGCATCATGCGGCCGACGCGGGCGCGGCGCAACGCATCGAGGCCGTCGCAGTGATCGTGCAGCAACTCGGCGGCAAGTGCGGCGTCCGAATAGTCGGCGCTGGCCGGGTCGTCCAATAAGCGGCGACGGAACAGCGAAACCAGATAGCCGGCACCATAAAAATCTTCCAGGTTGAAATTGTCCGCCGAACCGGAGCAGACGATCAGGATGGTGCTGTCGGGGTGTTGAAGGACGATGCGATCGACCACGGCGCGGCCGTTGAGCAGCGCCGCGGCATAGACATGGGCGGCGCCGTTCGACTTGGCCAGCGCCACGGTGCCGTTGGTGGTGCAGTAGATCAGGCGGCGGCCCGCGATGCCTTCCTTCAGCAGGGCCTGCGGCGTCGGGTGAACAAAGCCGGACAGGGTTTCGGCATTGAGTTCGCCCGAGAGCACATAGGAACCGGCCGGAAAATTCTTCGCCGCTTCCAGCGCCGTGCGGCCGTCCAGTGTCGGGATGACTTCGGTGGCGCCGTGGGCCAATGCGGTGACGATGGACGAGGTGGCGAACAGGATGTCGAGCACCACCACCACCTTGCCTTCGAGGCGCTGGGCGTCGAGCTCTTCCTTCTTCAGCAGGACGTGGATCTTCTGCATGCCGGTTAACCCGCTCAGCCGTCAGGCTGTTCGCGCGGCGTAGCCGGCTTCATCAGCGCAAAGACGCCGGTGCCGGTCATGATACAGCGCTCGCCGGTCCGTAGCATGCAACTGGCATAGGCCAGGCGCTCGCCCATGCGGTCGATGTCGACGTGCGCCTCGACCCAGTCGCCGGGTTCGGCGCTGGCAATGAAGTTGGTGGTGAGGCTAACCGTGACGATGGGCTGCGGTGGCTCGCGCGAGCTTGAAACGACGATGCCCAGCGCCGTGTCGACGATGGTGACGAGGAAGCCGCCGTGGGCGATGTGGCGGATGTTGGTGTGGCGGTCCTCGATGCGGATGGCGAGCACCAGTTGACCTCTTTCGCCCTTGGTCTCGTCGATGCGGTAGTACCAGGGGCCGAGGCTGCTCAGGTAGCCGCCGCCGCGCTTGAGTAGCTTGAAGCATTCGGGAATGTCTGTGCTCATGGCTTGCTTCCGTGAATTTTTCCGGGGTCGGGTAGGCGCTTTTCGAGGAAGGCGCTGAATATTTCCTTGGCGGCGGCCTCGGCTACCAGGTCGGAAAAGAAGATCACTTCTTCGTCCATGGCTTCCAGCGCACTGCGGTCGGGCGGACGCTTCATCAGTGACTTGGTGACGGCGAGCGACTGCGCCGGCAAGGCGGCAAGTTTTGCGGCCGCCGCAAGCGCGGTGTCCATCAGTTGGTCGGCGGCGACGATGCGATTGACGAAGCCCGCCTCGCGTGCGGCAGCGGCGTCGAAAGGTTCGCCCAGCAGCAGCAGTTCGGCCGCCCGCTGGTGGCCGGCGACGCGTGGCAGCAGGAGGCTGGAGCCGGCTTCCGGGCACAGCGCCAGCTTGACGAAGGGCAGCTGGAACAGAGCATTGTCGGCGGCATAGACCAGGTCGCAGTGCAGCAGCATGGTCGTGCCGATGCCGACCGCATTGCCAGCGACGGCGGCGACCAGCGGCTTTTCAAACGCGGACAGCAGGTGCAGGAAAGGAATTGCCGCACTGGGATCATTGGCCTTGCGATGCAGAAAGTCGCCGAGATCGTTGCCGGCGGTGAACAGGTCGCTCTGGCCGCGAAGCAGCACCACCCTGACGTGGTTCTGCTCGCGCGCATGGCACAGCGCTGCGCTCATGGCGCGGTACATGTCGCCGGTGATGGCGTTCTTCTTGTCGCGGCGGCTGATCTCGATGGTGACGAGGCCGTCGCTGTCGGTGACGAGGATGTTGGGGTGGGTCATGAATTCAGAAGGATTCCGGTGGCATGGTGAGGGTCGTATCGTCGAGGCTGCGCAGCAATTCGTGCCACTGTTTCGTCTTGGGCAGCTCCCAGCGGTAGAACCAGCGACACGCCGCCAGTTTGCCATGATAGAAGGCGGCGTCGAGCGCAATGCCGAGCTGCAATCCGTGTTGCGCCGCCAACGACTGGCGCAGCCAGATCCACGCCAGTACGGTATGACCGAAGGCTTCGAGGAAAAGCACGGCATTCGCCAGCGCCAGCGTCGGGTTGCTCGCCAGTACGGGGCCCAGAGCCTCCAGCGTGATCGCCACCTCGTCCAGCGCGGCGCCGAGTTCCGTCGCGTAGCCGGCAAGGGCCGTGTCGGTTTTCGCTTCGGTGATGGTCTTCTGCGCTTCGGCGACAAATAGCTTCATCGCCGCACCCATGTTCATCACCGCCTTGCGCCCGAGCAGGTCCAGTGCCTGGATGCCGTGCGTGCCTTCGTGGATCGGATTCAGGCGGTTGTCGCGGTAGAACTGTTCGACCGGATATTCGCGGGTATAGCCGTAGCCGCCATGGATCTGGATGGCCAGGCTGTTGGCTTCGAGGCACCACTGCGAGGGCCAGGACTTGGCGATTGGCGTCAGCAGATCGAGCAGCAGTCCGGCTTCGGTCGCCGTATCACCAGCGCCGACTCTTGTTTCATCGACCAGTCGTGAGCAATACAGGCACAGCGCGTAGCCGCCTTCAACGTAGGCCTTCTGCGCCAGCAGCATGCGGCGCACGTCGGCGTGTTCGATGATCGGCACCTGCGGCTCGGCGGGATTCTTGTTGGTGGGCGCGCGGCCCTGCGGACGTTCCTTCGCATAGTCGAGAGACGCGAGATAGCCCCGATAGCCCAGCATCACGGCGCCCATGCCGACGCCGATGCGGGCCTCGTTCATCATGTGGAACATGTAGGACAGGCCCTTGTGCGGCTCGCCCACCAGTTCGCCGATGCACTGTCCTTTCTCGCCGAAGGCCAGCATGGTCGAGGTGGTGCCGCGATAGCCCATCTTGTGGATCAGGCCGGTCAGCGTCACGTCGTTCTTCGCGCCGAGCGTGCCGTCGTCATTGACGCGGAACTTGGGTACGATGAACAGCGAAATGCCCTTGACCCCCGGCGGCCCGCCGGGAATCTTGGCCAGCACCAGGTGGATGATGTTTTCGCTCAGATCATGATCGCCGGCCGAAATGAAAATCTTGTTGCCGCTGAGCGAGTAGGTTCCGTCGGCATTCGGCGTGGCAGCTGTTGTGATGTCCGACAGGCTCGACCCGGCCTGCGGCTCGGTCAGCGCCATGGTGCCGAAGAAACGGCCTGTCAGCAGCGCGTCGAGATACTTCCGGTGCTGCGCCTCGGTGCCGAAGCGGTGGATGACATTGGCGTTGCCGATGGTGAGGAAGGGATAGGCGGCGGTGCCGACATTGGCGCTCTTGAACAGCGAGAAGGCGGCCTGTGTCATGACGACCGGCAACTGCATGCCGCCGCGCTCGAAGTCGTGCGCCGCGGCTATGAATCCGGCCTCGCTGAAGGCCTTCAGCGCGTCCTTCACTTCCGGGATCAAGGTCACGCGCTGGCCGTCGAAAGTCGGCTCGTGTTCGTCGGCCTTGTGGTTGTGCGGCGCGAACTTTTCGGTGGCCATCGCTTCGGCGGTATCGAGCACGGCGAGGAAGGTTTCCTTGCTGTGCTCGGCGTAGCGTGGGCGGGAGGTCAGTTCCTCGACATTCAGTACCTCGAACAGTTGGAAGTCGAGATCGCGACGGTTGATGATCGCGCTGGTCATGCCGCGAGCAGCGTGTCGCTGAAGCGGCCGAGGTGGTAATCCGCGTCGCCGAAAGTCAGCCCGATCATGGTCAGGCGCTTGAAGTAATGGCTGACGTTGAGTTCATCAACGACGCCCATGCCGCCGTGTAGCTGCACCGCCTGCTGGCCGACCAGGCGCGCCGACTGGGTGACATAGGCCCTGGCGGCGGCAACGGACCGGGCTCGCTCGCCGGCATCGGCCGAATCGACGCGAACCGCGGCGAGGGTCGCCATCGAGCGGGCCTGTTCGGTAGCGATCACCATGTCGGCCATGCGGTGCTGCAGTGCCTGGAACTTGCCGATCGGCACACCGAATTGCTTGCGGGTCTTGAGGTATTCAAGTGTAACTTCATTCAGTGCCGACATGATGCCGACGGCTTCGGCGCACAGCGCGGCATTGGCATAGTCGAGCGCACGCTCGATGATCGGCAGCGCGGCGCCGGCTGTTCCGATCAAAGCGTCGGCGTCGACCTGGACGCCAGTCAGTTTGATGTCGGCCGCGCGTGCACCGTCCTGTGTCGGATAGGCACGCAGAGTTACCCCTGGAGCCTTCGCATCGACCAGGAACAGGGAAACGCCTTTGCCGTCGCGCGCGGAAATGATCAGCATGTCGGCCGATGGCGCGCCCAGCACGACGGCCTTGGTGCCGTCGAGTTTCCAGCCTCCGCCGCTTGTCGTGGCGGTGGTGGCGACATGATCGAGTTCGTAGCGCGCACCGGCCTCGAAGTGGGCGAAAGCCAGCATCAATTCGCCGCCTGCAATCGCGGGCAGGAGCGTTTCCTTCTGTGCCGCGCTGCCGGCATCCCGGATCAGGCCGCCACAAAGCACCACGGTGGAAACGTAGGGCTCCAGCGCCAGACCACGGCCGAGCATTTCCATGACCAGCATGGTGTCGACGGCGTTGCCGTTGAGTCCGCCGAAATCTTCATGGAAGGGCAGGGCGAGGATACCGAAATCGGCAAAGGTCTTCCACGCCGAACGATCAAAGCCGTCGGCGGATTTCGCCAATTCCCGGCGGTGTTCGAAGCCGTAATCCCTGGCGATGAAACGGCGCAGGGTTTCCTGCAGGGCGAGCTGTTCTTCGGTGTAATTGAAGTCCATGGTTACAGTCCCAGGATCATCTGCGAGATGATGTTTTTCTGAATTTCGTTGGAACCACCGTAGATCGAGGTCTTGCGGTAGTTGAAGTAATGGCCGGACAGCGCTGCGGCGTTGTCGCCATAGGCTTCCATCAAGGGGTCGCCCGGCCACCCGGCATCCAGCGCGTCCTCGATGTAGGGCAGGGCGTAGTGTCCCAGAGCCTGCATCTGCAATTCGCTCAGCACCTGCTGGATTTCCGAACCTTTGATCTTGAGGATCGAGGCCTCCGGCCCCGGTGCACGCTTCTTCTCGCCTTCGGCGGAAATTACGCGCAGGTTGGTGATCTCCAGCGCCATCAGTTCGAGTTCGACCTGCGCGATGCGGTCGCGGAAGCGCGGGTCCGCGATCAGCGGCCGGCCGTTGGCGCTTTCCGTGGCGGCAATTTCCTTCAGTTTCTTCAGTTCGCGCTTGGAACGGCCGACGCCGGCGATCCCAGTGCGTTCATGGCCGAGCAGAAACTTGGCATAGGTCCAGCCCTTGTTTTCTTCGCCGATCAGGTTTTCGACGGGCACCCTGACGTCCTCGAACCAGACTTCGTTGATCTCGTGTTCGCCGTCGAGCATGATGATCGGCCGCACGGTGATCCCGGGAGTCTTCATGTCGATCAGCAGAAATGAAATCCCTTCCTGCCGGCGGCCTTCGGTACTGGTGCGGACCAGGCAGAAGATCCAGTCGGCGTATTGGCCGAGCGTGTTCCATGTCTTTTGTCCGTTGACGGTGTAGTGGTCGCCTTCGCCACCTTTTACTAATTGGGCACGCATCGTCAGCGAGGCCAGGTCGGAACCCGAACCGGGCTCGGAATAGCCCTGGCACCACCAGTCGCTGCCGTCGATGATGCGCGGCAGAAAGCGTTGTTGCTGCGCCACGTTGCCAAATTCCATGATCACCGGTGCCACCATCTTGAGGCCGAAGGGCAATTGCATCGGCGCTCCTGCGTCGGCGCATTCCTCGTCAAAAATGTGCTGCTGAACGGCATTCCAGCCAGTGCCGCCAAATGCTTCGGGCCACGCTATCGCACCCCAGCCCTTCTCGTGGAGCAATTTCTGCCAGCAAACAAAATCGTTTTTTTCCAGTCGCTTGCCGCCGAGTACCCTGCGACTGATTTCGGCAGGCAACTTGGCGCGCAGAAAGCTGCGCACCTCGTCTCTGAATAGTTGCTCCTCGGCAGTGAAATTGAGGTCCATGGAAGTTGGGTCCTTTGACTAGTGCGGTATCCCGGTGAGGGAGAATTGAAAGATCTGCATAGCGGAACAACGTTCTGCAAAGATATTACGCCAGTTCATGTTGGGTGACAAGGTCGGGATTGCCGTTTGCTTGATTCTTTTGCCGCCATCTCCCATAATTCGCACCCTGCCCGACGGGAATTTCTTTCCGGACGGCGCGCAGTTTCGGTGGTGGCCGTAGCTCAGTTGGTAGAGTCCTGGATTGTGATTCCAGTTGTCGTGGGTTCGAGCCCCATCGGTCACCCCACCCGAATTCCAAACGAAGGTTCAGTACAGGCTGACGCTCCCCTCAAAATTGAGGGATGGCATCCGCCGGCGCCTTTCTGCCTACCCGATCCGCCGCTTTGGTACGCTCGATTTCATCGATCGTTGAATCCGAACCGCTCGACGAACTCCTTCGGGTCGACAGCGGGTCCCTTGTAGTCGGCCTGCATATAGTCGCAGCCGAGTTCCTTGAGCCGGACCGCGGCCGCGTCATCAGCGATACCTACGGCCACGACCTCGAGCCTTAGATGATGGGCGAGTTCGATGATCGACTGGAGAATGCGCTCGGACTTCGGCACACCGGCCAGGTCCTGTGCCACCGAAACATCGATCTTGATTTCCTGAAACGGCATTGAGGCGAGCCAGAACAGCGATGAAAGCGCCATGTTCGGATCGTCGATCGACAGCTTTACGCCAACCTCCTTCAGTCGGCCGAGCGTTTCTCTCGCCGCCGCTTCCGTACCCAGCAATGCCGTCTCTCCGATTTCCAGAATCAGTGTTCCTGGCCGCCGGCTCCAGGTGCCCAACGCACGCTGCACGACGTCGACAAGTTCCGTGTTCAGCAGCGCACGCGCTGGAAGCTTTACTCCAATTCGCAAATCCAGTCCGGCGCTGTAGCGAAATTCCGAAACGTTGCGCAATGCGCGATTCAGGATTGAAGAAAGCAGGTCGGTGACCCTGTCAGCCGCTTCTGCCGCGGCGAATGCATCCACCGCTGGAATCACGCCGAGTGCGGGGTCGCGCCAGCGCAGCAGCCCTTCGGCACCCATGACCTGGCCGAGGCGCAGATCGTACTGCGGCTGAAACGCCAGTTCGAGCGCATCCTCGGCAACGGCGGTACGCAGCCGGTTTTCATACACCAGCTTCGATGCCGCCGAATTGTCCCGGTCTTCGGCGTAGTCGGCGATGCGACCGACCAGGTCGCGGGCGATGGTGCAGGCACTGGTGGCTCGCTGCAGCAGAACCTCAGCCTGGTCTGCGTGCGCCGGGTACATGGCGATGCCGATCGCGGGACTGGGAAAGATTTCGTCTTCGCCGATCCAGAACGGCTCATTCAGTGCGCGCAGCGATTTCTTCGCCGCCAGCAGCGCCACGGCCGGGCCCTCGACAGTCGAAAGAACGCAGGCGAAACCGTCGCGGCTCATCTCGCCGACAAGATCATCCGGGCGCAGCACATCTGCGCGCAGCAACTCCGTCACACGGCTACGCACCGCATCGCCGACCTGGTAGCCCCACGCCGCGTCGATGCGGCTGATCAGGCCGCAGTCGATGAGCAGTACGGCCAGATTTCCGCCGTCAACCCTTCTTTCCTCGACTTGACCGCGTAATGCGTCCAGAAACGGGACTGTTTCGGTAGCCGAGCCGGGCTCGGTCGCCGCCGCCCCGGCGGAGTCCGCTTCGCTCACAGGAACATCTCGCGCGGATCGATCTTGACCGATCCGTACTCCAGGGAACGCTGGATCCGGTAAGGCTCATCCCCTCTGAACTTGGGTTCCTTCATCAGGTCAAGCATTCTGTAGGATGGCAGCGGGTTGCCACGGGCGTCCCTGACTACCATGATTCGCGGCTGCATGCGACGCACCATGTTCTGGGCAATCACGATCGCCACTTCGCCACTGTTCAATTCGACCACGCTGCCTACCGGATAAACGCCTATGCACTGGATGAACTGTTCTACCAGTGCAGGGTGGAACTCCGTCCCGCGCCCCTTGTACATGATGCTGAGCGCGTTGGCCGGGGACAGGTATTGTCCATATGGCTTCGGCGCCGTAAGTGTGTCGAATGCATCCACAATTCCCGCGATCAGGCCGGGGAAGGCAATGGCATCGCCGCGCAGTCCGCGCGGATAGCCGCTGCCGTCGAAGCGCTCGTGGTGCAGGGAGGCGAGCCCGGGAAGCTCCGGGGGGAGCCCGGGCGTGCTGCCGAGAATCCGCACCGAGTGGTTCACGTGCGTCTTGTAGAGTTCCATTTCCGCCGGGTTGATGGGTCCGCGCACCGCTAGCGCGGCGGGCAACTGGAGCCGGCCGACATCCTGCAGCAGCCCCAGCATGCCGAGCAGCTTGAGGCGTTCCTGCGGCAACTGGAGGAAACGCCCGAAGATGGTCATGAGGACGGAAATTTCCGCGGCCCGGCTCAGGGTTGCGCCGCTCTTTTCCTGGAGTTTGATCAGCAGAGCCATCGCGTCCGGATTGCGCACGACGCTCTCGGTGATCTGTGCCGCTGCTTCATGGGACCGCGAGCTGTCGATCGAGTTGCCGATCTCCGCCGCCCGCGAAAGTTCTTTCACCACAACTGTCGTGGTCGTAAAGGCGCTCTGCGCTTTGGGCAATTCGACTTCGACGGTCGCGATCTCCTTGTAGACTGTCGTGCCGCGGACTTTTGCCAAATCCTCAGCGGTCACCTTGCCGATTTCCCTCCGCTCCTCTTTTTCCGGGTCGATGAAGACGTGTTTGCAGTACTTCTTTAGAACGTCGAGCTGCTTTTCACTCTTGAGCACAAATCCCTGAAAAACGAAGGGTGTTTCCGTCCACGGCCGGTCCAGCCTGGAGATGTACGCCCCGAAGGCCAGTTTTTCGACAGGAATTTCCAGGAGCTTCATGCGGACGGGTATTTTCTGACGGACCGGGCGAATTTTCGCGTCTACGCGACAAAACAGCAAGTAACGCTTGCTGGCAGGCGGCCTAGCCCATGCTGCTTGAAGCTTACTCCGAATCCCGCCGGCATCCGGCCGTGAAGCGGGCCCTACCGATCAAATGCCGGCCCTGCCGGATCCTGCCGGTAGAACAGCCTGAATTGCTCGTAGACATCCGCGTACTCGCCTTTGAGCACCAAGGGTGTCTCGAAAAAGGCTTCGCTGGCGACGGCGAAGAACTCGCTTGGAAACTCGGCACCATAGGGATCAAGTGAGGTTTCCTCGCCGCCGTCGACGCGCTGCTGAAAATCGTCGAAAGCCTTGCTCATGACTTCGATCCAGCGCTGCCGCGACATTCCCTCGTGCATCGGCGGCAGTCCGTCGGCAGCGCCGCCCTTCATGTCGAGCTTGTGGGCGAACTCGTGAATCACCACGTTTATGCCGCCGGCGTCTTCCGGGTTCTCGAACCAGGAAATGAGAACCGGGCCGCCGGACCAGGCCTCGCCCATCACCTCGTCCTCGAACTCATGGACCACTCCATCCTCGTCCATCATGGTGCGCGGGATCAGGAAATCTCCCGGATAGACCACGATGCCGACCCAACCGGCATACCAGTCGAGCCCCAGGTGAAGGATGGGCAGGCAGGCTTGCAGGGCGATGGTCAGCTGGATGCGGGGAGTCAGTTGCAGCCCTTGCGCACCGCTCCATTGTTTTTCGGCAATGAGTTCGCGGGCAAGCCGGCGCAGGCGGGCGCGCTCATCGGACGTGAGGTGGTTGAGGAAGGGCAGACCGGCTTCGACTTCATCCCACAGCGCAGCGGGAATTTCAAGACGATCATCCTGGCGTTGGCGCCACCATGCGCGGAGTTTGCCGATCATCGCAGGCGTCGGGTGTTGAGCCAGATACCGGCAAAGATCAGGCTGATGCCGATGGCGTGATAAAGCGCAGGTCTTTCGTCGAGAAAGATCATCGACAGGAGGATACCGAAGGCCGGTATCAAGTGCATGAAGAGTCCGGCGCGCGCCGGCCCGACTTCTGCAACGCCGCGATTCCATACGATGTAGCCGAGGAAGGCGGGGAAGACACCGGTATAGACAATGCCGGCAATCGCTCCCGGCGTCGGTGTGATGTGACGGCCCTGGGTCATTTCCCAAACATAGAACGGGACCAGGAAGATCAGTCCGGTGATACTGATGGCGGTCAGGAATGCCAATGGATGGACCGGCGGCCGGCGCCACAGCAGCAGGGTGTAGGCCGACCAGGCAAGCACCGAAGCCAGGATCCAGAGATCGCCGACATTCAGCGTGAGATCGCTCAGGCGCTGCAGTTCGCCGTGGGCGACGATGGCGAGTACGCCGCTGAAGGAGATGAGGATGCCCACCGCTTCGCGGCCTTGCAGGCGTTTGCCGAGCATCAGCCAGGAGATCAGCACGATCATGATCGGCACGAAAGAGTTCAGCAGCGTGCCGTTGATCGCCGTGGTGTATTGCAAGCCGCCGTAAACCAGCACGTTGTAGCCGCCGGTGCCCAGCGCGCCATACAGCAGCAGCCAGGGCCAGGCGGAGCGCAGTTGCGGCCAGTCGCGGCGCAGATGCGGCAGGGACAGCGGCAACAGGCACAGCAGCGCCACCACCCAGCGCCAGAAGGAGAGCGCGACCGGCGGCAATTCGCTGCGCAGGGCGCGACTGATGATCCAGTTGCCGGCCCAGAACAGGTTGGCCAGTGTCAGCAGCAGATAAGGTGAAATGGGAGGCAATTGCTTCATCGACCGTGGAATATACGCCCCATGGGATAATTGCAGCATGGTCTCCGTAGTGCATTCCCTGCAGCAGTCGAATGGCGAAGCCGACGCGCTTTCCCGCCTTTGTCTGGGTCTGTCCGAGCCAGCCGCGGCCGGCGTTGCCGATGCGCTGACGCTGGCCCACGAAGCCTATGGCGAGAAGGTGCTCGGTACCGGCGAGTCCATCCTGCAGCACGCCTTGGGCATGGCCTTGATCGTCGCTTCGCTCGATCTCGATGGCGATGCGCGAATTGCCGCCTTGCTGTTTGCCACCAGCGATCATGTCGAGGATTGCAACGAACACCTGAAAGTCGGCTTTGGCGACACGGTGGCCGCGCTGGTGGCGGGCCTGCACCGGCTGGGCAGCTTGCGGCCACTGACGCGAGCCGCGGCGGGCGGTGCTGCCGGGACTGGCGAAGGCGTGGCCGAAGTGAAGGCCCAGGCCGAGATCCTGCGCAAGATGCTGCTGGCAATGGTCGATGATATTCGCGTGGTGTTGCTGCGGCTGGCAAGCCGCGTGCAGACTTTGCGCTTCCTTAACGACCGGCCGGGCGCCGTGCGAGAGGAAATGGCCAGGGAAAGCCACCTGATCTACGCGCCGCTGGCCAACCGGCTGGGCATCTGGCATGTGAAATGGGAACTCGAAGACCTTTCCTTTCGCTATCTGGAGCCGGAAACCTACAAGCGCATTGCTGCCATGCTCGATGAAAAACGCCTGGAGCGCGAGGTTTTCATCGTCGAAGCAGTGGCCCGCCTGGAGGCGGAGATGGCCGCCGTCGGCGTTCGTGCAGAAGTCCATGGCCGACCGAAACACATCTTCAGCATCTGGAACAAGATGCGCGGCAAGGACATCGACTTCGCCAAAGTGCATGATGTCCGTGCGGTGCGCATCATCGTGGATGAAATCAAGGATTGCTACACTGCGCTGGGCATCGTTCATCACCTGTGGCAGCCGATCCATGGCGAGTTCGACGACTACATTTCGCATCCCAAGGGGAACTTCTATCGTTCGCTGCATACCGCCGTAGAGGTCGAGGACGGCCGTTCGCTGGAAGTGCAGATTCGCACCCGCGAAATGCATGAGCATGCCGAACTGGGTGTTGCCGCCCATTGGCGCTACAAGGAATCCGGCAAGTCGGTGAAGGCCGGTGGGGCATACGAAGACAAGATTTCCTGGTTGCGCCAGTTGTTGTCATGGCGCGACGAAATCGCGGATTCCGCCGATTGGGTGCAACAGTTCAAACGTGCCGCGCTGGATGACACGATTTATGTATTGACACCGCAGGACAAGGTGATTGACCTGCCGCGCGGTGCCACGGCCCTGGACTTCGCTTATCGGTTGCATACCGATCTCGGCCACCGCTGCCGCGGAGCGAAGATCGATGGACACATGGCATCGCTCAACACGGCCCTGCAAAACGGACAGCGGGTGGAGATCGTCAGCATCAAGAGCGGCGGTCCGTCGCGTGACTGGCTGAATCCGGCACAGGGCTATCTCGTCACGTCGCGCGCACGCTCGAAGGTCAAGCAGTGGTTTGCGGCGCAGGATGAAGCCGAACTGCTGGCACAGGGGCGCATCATGGTTACGCGCGAGTTGCAGCGCCAGGGACAAACCCAGGCCAATCTCGACGAGCTCGCGGTCAAACTCGGGCTGAAGAGCGCCGAAGCCCTGTTTCTCGCCGCGGCACGCAACGAGGTCGGCATGCGCGCCATCGACGTCGCCTTGCGCGGCGGTGCGGCAGCGCTGCCGCCCGAGCCGGAGATTCAGACGAAGAAGAGCCGGGCAGGCGACAGCAGGGTCCTGGTGCTTGGCGTCGACAAACTGCTGACGCAGGTCGGGCTGTGCTGCAAGCCGATGCCGCCGGACGCCATCATCGGCTTCGTCACGCGCGGCAAGGGTATTTCCATCCACCGCGTCGAGTGCATCAACTTCCGCAACATGGCGGCGCGCAATCCCGAGCGGGTGATCAGCACCGAATGGGGCGAGGGGTGGGGCGAGCAGGATGGCGCCAAGTCAGGCAGTGTCTATCCGGTAGACCTGATGGTCGACGCGGGGGATCGGCAAGGGCTGCTGCGCGATATCTCGGACATCCTGTCGCGCGAAAAGATCAACGTCACTGCGGTAAAGACGCAGTGTCGGGCGGGTATTGCCCACATGGGTTTTACCGTCGAACTGTCGGGTACCACCGCGCTGCAGAAAGCCTTGTTCCTGTTGGGCGAAGTGCCGGGGGTGATTCGTGCCGAGCGGCGCTGAGAAATAGGTAACATGCGAACATGCTCCCACAATGTGCGTGATAACCGGACTTTGAACCCATGACCGAGCTTGCGAGGACGCATCACTGGGTAGTGGCCAACGGTTACCGTGTGCGGGTAGCCGCTTTTGCCCTCGCCTGCCTGCCGATCGGCTTGCACATATTGCCCAGGGGATACGGCCCAGGCATCTGGGCGCTGTTGGTCCTGCAATTTCTGGTCTACCCGCATTTGATGTACTGGGGTACGCGAAAGGCCGGGCATCGGGAACGGGCCGAAATCAACAGCATGGTCGCTGATGCCGTGATATGCGGCATATGGGCGGCAGGTCTGGGGTTCCCGTTGTGGATCAGCGCGGCCCTGTTTCTCGCCAACCTGCTGAACCATACGATAGCTCGCGGAGCGCCAGGCGTGGTGATCTGTATCGCCGCCTTTGCCACTGGCGCCCTGGCCTCCACCACGGTGATCGCGTTTCATGTTTCCACGGATACCAATGGACTGGTGACCCTGTCTTCGATGATCGCTCTTGCAGTCTACCTGTCATTGATAGGCATCGAGTTCTTCGCCTACATCAGGCAACTGCATCGGGTGCAGGATTCCCTGGATCAGCAGCGAACGACGCTCGAAGGGGCCAATGCGGTCCTGCACGACCAGATCGGAAAAATTCATGACTTGCAGGAAAAGCTGCGTGAGCAGGCCAATCGGGATTCTCTTACCGGCCTTTTCAATCGCCGCTACCTCGAGGGTACGCTCGAGCGCGAACTGGCTCGCTGCAGGCGTGAAGGAGCGCCGTTAAGCATGGTACTACTCGACGTCGATCATTTCAAACTGGTCAACGATACCTATGGGCATCAGGCAGGAGATGAAGTTCTGCGGGTTTTCGGCCGGTTGCTTCTGGAACATGCGCGCGCCGAGGACATTGTGTGTCGCTACGGCGGCGAGGAGTTCTTGCTCGTATTGCCAAAGATGCCTCTGGACATCGCGTTGGAGCGCGCCGCGCAGTTGCTGAAGATCTTTCAGGAGACCGTAGTGTCGCATGGGGACCTGCGAATCCGCATCACGGCCTCGATCGGTATCGCAACGACACCCGGGCACTCCGAATCGGTGGATGGTTTGATTCGATGCGCGGATCAGGCGCTCTATCAGGCGAAGCGCAGAGGCCGGAATCGGGTGATGGTTTATGGCGATGGTGCGTCGCGCGACGTTGCCGTTTGAACCAACGCCGCGTTAGCTGACCCGTGCCGCAATGTGGTCGAGGTGAAGAAGGGGCAGCGCGGCGCGCAGGCGCTCCGGATGCGCCGACGCGTGCAGGTGCAGCCGGCCGGAGCCCTGGGCGAGCAGTCCGGCCAGGCGCCGGGTCTGGCGGGCTACCGCAGCGGCGACATCGACCATTTGCGCGCGTGAGCCTACGACTTCGTTCAGCAGCGGAGTCAGAAAACTGTAATGCGTGCAGCCCAGCACGATGCGGTCGGCCCCTCTTTCCAGCAGCGGTTCGACGTGGGCGCGGACGTCGGCGGCGAGTGCCGGATCGTCCAACTGCAGCATTTCGACGTGGGTGGCCCAACCGGGACACGGCTCGACCAGGACTTCGACAATGCCGGCGTGTTGCCGGATCAGTTGCTGCAGACGCTGGCTCCTGGCGGTGGCTTCGGTCACCAGTACCGCGATGCGGCCGCTTTTTGTCTCCTGGGCCGCCGGCTTGATGCCCGGTTCGATACCCACGACCGGGATGTCCGGATGCGCGGCGCGCAGGGCCTGCACCGACGTCGCGGTAGCGGTATTGCAGGCCACCACCAGCAGGTCGCAACCGTGGTTGGCCAGGTGTTCGCCAATGGCCAGCACGCGGCACTGAATCTGTTCTTCGCTTTTGTTGCCGTAAGGCACATGGGCGGTGTCGGCGAAGTAGATGAAATCGGCCTGCGGTAGCGCATCGACCAGCGCGGCCAGCACCGAAAGCCCGCCAAGGCCGGAATCGAAAACGCCGATCATGAGGCAGGGGTCGGCGCTGGTGATACGGCGATGAAAGCGCGGTGGAGCATCAGTTCGGGACCGGGTGAAGCATTCATGGTCGGCAGTTTAGCCTGTGACGGGTTGCTTGATGCCGGCATTGCCACTGCCCGGCCGGATTACAATTACGCACTGGAAGAGGTCGTGGTTCGCCACCCGCTTCATCGACAATCGAGCGACACGGAATGCCGGCTGTCGCGTTCTCCCTCGCACCGGCCTCCCCAAAAGCGGGATTTTGAGACAGAGCCACATTGGAATGGATAAATAAATGAACAAAGGAAAGAACAGCAAGCCGCCGGTTGGCATCACGGAAGTCGTCCTGCGCGACGCGCACCAGTCCCTGCTGGCGACGCGCATGCGCATCGATGACATGCTGCCCATCGCGGCCAAGCTCGACCAGGTCGGGTTCTGGTCGCTCGAGTCGTGGGGCGGCGCCACCTTCGACACCTGCATCCGCTATCTCGGCGAAGATCCATGGGAGCGTCTGCGCGCACTGAAGAAGGCCATGCCCAGGACGCCGCAGCAGATGCTGTTCCGCGGCCAAAACATCCTCGGCTACCGTCACTACGCCGACGATGTGGTAGAGAAATTCGTCGAACGGGCGGCGGTCAACGGCATCGACGTGTTCCGCGTCTTCGACGCCATGAACGACCCGCGCAACCTGGAGACGGCGATTCGCGCCGTCATCAATCAGGGCAAACATGCCCAGGGAACGCTGTCCTATACGGTCAGTCCGGTCGACACCGTCGACAAATGGGTAGCCCTCGGCAAACGCATCGAGGACATGGGCTCGCATTCAATCTGCATCAAGGATATGGCCGGCCTGCTCACGCCCTACGTCGCCTATGAACTGGTGGGCAGGCTCAAGCAGGCGCTCACCATCCCGATACACATGCAGTGCCACGCGACCACCGGGATGTCCACCGCCGCCTACCTCAAGGCCATCGAGGCCGGTGTCGACAACGTCGACACGGCGATTTCGTCGATGAGCATGACCTATGGCCATTCGCCCACCGAGAGCCTGGTCGCCATCCTGGAGGGGACCGACCGGGCCACCGGGCTGAATATGGTATTGCTGGCGGAGATCGCGGATTATTTTCGCGAAGTCCGCAAGAAGTATGCGAAGTTCGAGGGCTCGCTGAAAGGCATCGATGCCCGCATCATCATCGCGCAAGTTCCCGGTGGCATGCTCACCAACATGGAAAACCAGTTGCGGGAACAAGGCGCAACCGACAAGATGGCCGAGGTGCTGGCCGAGATTCCCCGCGTGCGAGAGGATCTGGGCTTCATTCCCCTCGTCACGCCGACGTCCCAGATCGTTGGCAGCCAGGCCGTCATGAACATTCTGAGCGGCGAGCGCTACAAGTCGATGACCAAGGAAACCGCCGCCGTGCTCAAGGGCGAGTACGGCGCGACCTCGGCACCGGTCAACAAGGCCTTGCAGAAGAAAGTCCTGGCCGGCGCCAAGCCGATCACCTGCCGCCCGGCTGACCTGCTTGCGCCGGAGTTGGACAAGCTCGGCGCTGAACTTGGCGCCATAGTCGCCGGGAAGGGAATCCGCTGGGGCGAAAACCAGGTCGACGATGTGCTCACCTATGCGCTGTTTCCGCAGGTCGGCCTCAAGTTTCTCGAGAACCGCGACAATCCGGCGGCGTTCGAGCCGGTGCCCACGGTCGAGGAAGCCACACCGGGAGGCGACGCAGCGCAGATCGCCATAGGAGAAGTGTTCACCGTGACAGGCAGGGGGCAGACCTTTCAGGTCCAGGTCTCCGCGCTCGGCAGTCAAACTGCTGCCGGCGCAGTTGCGTCGGCGGCCACGGCCGGCTCTGCTCCCGGCTCAATGAAGAAGGCGGCCATGGGCTCTCCCATGGCCGGCAACATCTGGAAGGTCGAAATCGAGCCGGGTCAGTCCGTGGAGGAGGGTGACCTCCTGTTCATTCTCGAAGCGATGAAAATGGAATGCGAAGTCCTTGCCGAGCGGTCCGGCGTCATCGCCGATATCCTGGTGGCGAAGGGCGACAAGGTTGTCGTCGGCCATGCCCTGCTGTATTTCCAGGATGGAACGGGCCTTGGCTCGGGTTCTCCCACTCCGTCCGTCGCAAGCGGATTGGCCGGCAGGCTTGAGAACGGGATCGCTGCACCACTGGCCGGCAACGTCTGGAAGATCGAGGTGGCGCCAGGGCAGCGCGTTGAGGAGGGCGACCTTCTGCTGATCCTGGAAGCCATGAAGATGGAGAACGAGATCGTTGCCGACAGGGACGGGACCGTTGGGCAACTCCTCGTCCAGCAAGGCCACAAGGTCGCGGTCGGGCAGGTCTTGCTAACTTTGATTTGACCGGTGCTGCAGGCGGACGCGGTAGCGGATTCAGTAATCCGTGATTGGACCAACTGTTGCATCCGTCAAATGTCACCGGTCGCAATACCGCTCGAAAACGGTCGGCAGCAACGCAGGACGGGACGGACCGCAACCAGCGATTTCAAAAGCAAATATCAAGTCCAGTCTGTTCTCGGCCTGGGGTCGGCTCCGGCTCGGCATCTCGAATCAGCCACGAGAACGGATTTGGAGTAATCTTTTGCGATGAACGAATCTGAAGGCCGATTTGCGGTCCTGCGGCAGTCAGCCGATGCCGGTGCGGTGGCTGCAATTGAGCGGCTTATCCGCGAAGCGCCGGACCGCGACCTCAGCCGGGTCAATGTTCTCGATTTCGCGCTGGCCAACAATCTCGATGAAGAGCGCACCATCGCCGCGTTTCTTCACGCGGCCCGGCTCGGGCTCTTTGAACTTTCCTGGAATGTGCTCTGCCCGGGCTGCGGCGGAGTACTCGACTCGAACGCAACCCTGAAGACCGTGAACCAGGAAGCGTACCCCTGCGCGCTCTGTGCAGCCGGCTACGAGCCGACACTCGACGAAATGGTCGAAGTGGCTTTCACTGTCAGCCCGCGCGTGCGCCGGATCGCCGCACACGATCCTGAAACGCTTTCCATGTGGCAATACATGCGCCAGATGTTCTGGAGTTCGGGTCTTGAACTGCCTGAAGGTGAGGCATTCGACAAACTCCTGCAGGAGATAGTACTCGAATCACTAGAACTGCCGCCGGGCGAGAAGGCGCACTTGTCGCTGCAGCTTCCGGCCCAATTCATCATCGTCTTCGATCCGGTGACGCACTCGGCGCATTTTCTGGATGTAAAGGGTGAGCCGACGCGCGATCGCCAGAGTCTTTCGATCGTTTTCAACAAAGTGCATGCGCCTACTGGAACAGTGGAGATGCGTCCCGGTCCGCTGCGCCTTACCCTGGAAAACCGTGCCGACGTCCGTGTGCTGCCGGCTCTCTACATTGCCGGAGATGCGCTCCACCACATGCTGGGCAAACGCAAGCGGTTTCTCACCGCCAAGCGTCTGCTGACCAACCAGACTTTTCGCGATATTTACCGCACCGATACGCTGGACATCGATCAACGGCTGAAAATCACCAGCCTCACGTTTATGTTTACCGATCTCAAGGGATCGACCGAACTTTACGAGCGCGTCGGCGATCTTGTTGCCTATGACATGGTCAGGGCGCACTTTCGGGTGTTGAACGAAGTGGTTGCCGCCGAAGCCGGCGCGGTGGTGAAGACCATCGGCGACGCGGTAATGGCGACGTTTCCGACGCCGGACCGGGCGCTTGCGGCGGCGCTGAGCATGCGCGAGGCGATGCACGCACTCAACGCGGAGAGCAAACGCGAGGATTTGCTGCTCAAGATCGGGCTGCATGAAGGCCCGTGCCTGGCGGTCACACTTAACGATCGCCTGGATTATTTCGGGCAGGCGGTCAACATCGCCGCGCGCGTGCAGGGCCTGTCGGTATCAAGTTCGATTTTTGCGACAGCGCCGGTGGTTGAACACCTGGGCGCGGCGCGCCTGCTGGATGCCGCAGGCCTCAAGGCGGTGGCGCAACGCCACCTGTTGCGCGGCATCGCAAACGAATTGACGGTCTACGAAATTCCCTGAAGATCTGTTGAGAGGATGAGCGCGTTCGTTGCGCATCCTCCATCCCGACGGACGCCTATCGGGCGGTTGGGAGAAGACTCCTTCTCATCTCTCCCGGATTATCAGGCTACCTTGAACGGAATCCTGCCGATCTTTGCCTTCCATTCGGCTGGACCCGTGATGTGTACCGAGGTGCCGAGCGAGTCGACGGCAACCGTGACGGGCATGTCCTTGACGTCGAACTCGTAGATGGCTTCCATGCCGAGGTCGGCAAAGCCGACCACCTTGGCCGACTGGATCGCCTTGGCGACCAGGTAGGCGGCACCACCGACGGCCATCAGGTAGGCCGACTGGTTGTCCTTGATCGCTTCAATGGCGACCGGGCCCCGCTCGGATTTGCCGATCATCGAGATCAGGCCCGTCTGCTCCAGCATCATGCGGGTGAACTTGTCCATCCGCGTCGCGGTGGTGGGGCCGGCCGGGCCCATCACTTCGTCTCTTACCGGATCGACCGGGCCGACGTAGTAGATCACCCGGTTGGTGAAATCCACCGGCAGCTTCTCGCCCTTGCCCAGCATGTCGGCGATGCGCTTGTGGGCGGCGTCGCGGCCGGTGAGCATCTTGCCGTTCAAAAGCAGCTTCTGGCCCGGTGTCCATGCGGCGACCTGGGACTTGGTGAGGCTGTTGAGGTCGACGCGGGTAGCGGTGGCGGCGTCTGCCTGCCAGGTGACCTTGGGCCAGTCTTCGAGGCTGGGCGGCTGCAGCTTCGCCGGCCCGGATCCGTCGAGTTCAAAATGGATGTGGCGTGTCGCGGCGCAGTTGGGAATCAACGCCACGGGAAGGTTGGCGGCGTGTGTCGGGTAGTCGAGCACCTTGACGTCGAGCACCGTGGTCAGGCCGCCCAGGCCCTGCGCGCCAATGCCAAGGGCATTGACCTTTTCGTAGAGTTCGAGGCGCAGTTCCTCGGCGCGGTTCTTGGCGCCCCGTGCTTTCAGATCCTGAATATCGACCGGCGCCATGATGGCCTCCTTGGCCAGCAGCATGGCCTTTTCCGGCGTGCCGCCTATGCCGACGCCGAGGATGCCCGGAGGACACCAGCCGGCGCCCATGGTCGGCACCGTCTTGAGTATCCAGTCGACCAGATCGTCGGAGGGATTGAGCATGGCGAACTTGGCTTTCGCCTCCGAGCCGCCACCCTTGGCGGCGCAGATGACCTCGACGTGATTCCCGGGAACGATTTCGTAATGCACCACGGCCGGGGTGTTGTCCTTGGTGTTCTTGCGCGCACCGGCAGGATCCGCCAGAACCGAGGCTCGCAGCGGATTGTCGGCGTTGCCGTAAGCGCGGCGCACGCCTTCGTTGACCATTTCCTGGACCGAGAGCGTGGCATCCCACTGCACCTTCATGCCCACCTTGAGAAACACCAGCGCGATGCCGGTGTCCTGGCAGATCGGCCGGTGGCCTTCGGCCGACATGCGGCTGTTGGTCAGGATCTGCGCGATGGCGTCCTTCGCTGCAGGCGATTCTTCGCGCTCGTAGGCGTCGCCGAGCGCCTTGATGTAGTCGAGGGGATGGTAGTAGCTGATGAACTGGAAGGCGTCGGCGATGGACTGGATGAAATCGTCCTGGCGGATGGTGGTCATGGCGGCTCCGTTGGTGGTTTAGTGTCTTTCGACGGCCAAGGTCTGCATCATGATCTTGTCCGTGTAGGCGATGGCGATGGCTGAAAAAAGGAAGGCGACGTGTATGGCTATCTGGGCGACGATGACACGGTCCTCGACGTGCGGGGCGTTGATGAAAGTGCGCAGCAGGTGGATCGAGGAAATGCTGATGAGGGCCACGGCCAGTTTGACCTTGAGTACGCCGGCATTGACGTGGGAGAGCCATTCCGGCTGGTCGGGATGTCCTTCCAGGTCGAGGCGCGAAACGAAGGTTTCGTAGCCGCCGATGATGACCATGATCAAGAGGTTGGCGATCATCACCACGTCGATCAACCCCAGCACGATGAGCATGACTTCCGACTCGGTCAGTGATCCCGCCTTGGTTACCAGGTGCGCGAGTTCGAGCATGAACTGGTACACGTAGACGCCCTGGGCGACGATCAGCCCGAGATACAACGGGGCTTGAAGCCAGCGGCTCCAGAAGATGAAATACTCCATCGGCTTGATGATTTTGTTCATGGCAGGCGGGCAATCGTGGTGCGGAGCAGCAATATTAACCCATGAGCCAGGCCTTGGTCTGCGGCAAGCGTAAGTCGCATGTAAGGCTCTTTCGCTTTAATCGATAACCACATAAAATCAGCAAGATTGGCACGCGCGGCCATCGCCATCAGCGGTTTTTGTTAATGGCGGGAAACCGGGTTTGGCCGGCTTTGAACTGCAAAGACTGTGCGCGGAAGATAAAAATCGTCCGGATTTCGTCCGGTTACATGTGAGAGGAGAGGTGTCAATGTCCAGCATCGAATCAAACGTCACGGAACTTCGTGTATTCCCCCCGGCGGAGGCTGTGGTCAAGAACGCCACCATTTCCGGGATGGCGGCCTATGAGGCCCTGTGCAAGGAAGCCGATCAGGATTACGCGGGCTACTGGGCGCGATTGGCCCGGGAGCACGTGAGTTGGAAGCAACCCTTCACCAAGTCTCTGGACGACTCCAAGGCTCCCTTTTATGAGTGGTTTGCCGATGGCAAACTGAACGTCTCCTACAACTGCCTCGATCGCAACATCGAGGCCGGCCTGGGTGACAAGGTCGCGATCATTTTTGAAGCCGACGGTGGACAGTCCTACAAGGTCACCTACAAGGAACTGTTGTCCCGCGTCGGCAAGTTTGCCAATGCCCTGCATGCACAGGGTATCAAGAAGGGTGATCGCGTCCTGATCTACATGCCGATGTCGGTCGAAGGGGTGGTCGCCATGCAGGCCTGCGCCCGCATCGGCGCCATCCATTCCGTGGTGTTCGGCGGCTTCTCCGCCAAGAGCGTGCAGGAGCGCATTCAGGATGCCGGCGCCGTTGCCGTCATTACCGCTGACGAGCAGTGCCGCGGCGGCAAGAACATTCCGTTGAAACCGGCGGTCGACGACGGCATCGCCATGGGCGGCTGCGAGTCGATCAAGACAGTTATCGTTTACAAGCGCACCGGTGGCGCGTGCAACATGGTGGCAGGCCGCGATATCTGGTGGGAAGACGCGATCGCCGGCCAGTCAGACGTCTGCGAACCGGAATGGGTGGGTGCCGAGCATCCGCTGTTCCTGCTGTACACCTCCGGTTCCACAGGCAAGCCCAAGGGTGTCCAGCACAGCACCGGCGGCTATCTGCTGCATGCGATCGTGACCATGAAGTGGGTTTTCGACATCAAGCCGGACGACGTCTTCTGGTGCACCGCCGACATCGGCTGGGTGACAGGACACACCTACATCGCCTACGGTCCGCTGGCCTGCGGCGCCACTGAGATAGTGTTCGAAGGCGTGCCGACCTATCCGGATGCCGGACGTTTCTGGAAGACCATCCAGACGCACAAGGTAACCGTTTTCTACACCGCGCCGACCGCCATCCGCTCGCTGATCAAGTCCGGGGAAAACATGCCGGCAACGCATCCGAAGAACTATGATCTGACCTCCTTGCGCATTCTCGGCACCGTGGGCGAGCCGATCAATCCGGAAGCCTGGATGTGGTACTACAACAATGTCGGCGGCGCGCGCTGCCCGATCGTGGATACCTTCTGGCAGACGGAGACCGGTGGTCACATGATCACGCCGCTGCCTGGCGTGACGCCGCTGGTGCCGGGTTCCTGCACCCTGCCTTTCCCCGGCATTGCGGCCGCCATCGTCGACGAGACCGGCAATGATGTCGAGTGGGGCAAGGGCGGATTCCTTGTCGTCAAGAAGCCCTGGCCGGCGATGATCCGCACCATCTATGGCGATCCGGAGCGCTACAAGAAGTCCTATTTCCCGGTGGATTTCGGTGGCAATCTGTATCTGGCGGGCGATGGCGCGATGCGCGACGCCAAGACCGGCTACTTCACCATCATGGGTCGCATCGACGACGTCCTGAATGTTTCCGGACACCGCATGGGCACCATGGAAATAGAGTCTGCACTGGTATCCAACCCGTTGGTGGCCGAAGCTGCCGTGGTGGGTCGTCCCGATGACATGACCGGCGAGGCGATTTGCGCGTTTGTGGTGCTCAAGCAGTCACGTCCGACTGCCGAAGACGCAAAGAAGATCGCCAACGAATTGCGCAACTGGGTCGGCAAGGAAATCGGCCCGATCGCCAAGCCCAAGGACATCCGTTTCGGCGAGAACCTGCCGAAGACGCGTTCCGGAAAGATCATGCGGCGCCTGTTGCGCAGCCTGGCCAAGGGCGAAGAGATCACTCAAGATGTGTCGACCCTGGAGAATCCGGGGATTCTCGACCAGCTCAAGCAGAACGCCTGACGCCGGCTGATGGCAGAAGAAAAGCGCCCCTCGCAAGACGGGCGCTTTTCTTTTTGTGCGCCTGTTTCCGTGGCAACAATGCGGTGTACGATTCCCGCTGAAATATGCTCTTTGGAGGTGACGACATGATTCGCTCCCGGCTCACGGCACAACGCCTCGCATTTCTGTTTCTGCTCGGATGCTTCTTGTTCAACTATCCATTGCTGTCGGTATTCAATCGAAGTGGTGACTTTTTTGGTCTGCCACCACTGTATGCCTGGCTGATGGGTTCCTGGCTGGCACTCATTGCGCAAATGGCCTGGGTGGTCGAAAGCAAGGGCGACTGAGGTGCTGCAAGGCTGGGTGATCGTCCTCGCCTCGTTTTTCTACCTGGGCATTCTGTTCGCCATTGCATGGTACGCAGACCGCCGCGCGGATGCCGGGCGCTCCCTGATCGCCAATCCGATGGTCTATGCGCTCTCGCTGGGAGTGTATTGCACGACGTGGACCTTCTACGGCAGCGTCGGTCGTGCAGCGGCCAGCGGCATCGGCTTCCTGCCGATCTACCTCGGCCCAACCTTGTTGTTTGCGCTGGCCGGTTTCATCCTGCACAAGATGATCCGGGTCGCCAAGGCCAATCGCATAACCTCGATTGCCGACTTCGTCGCTTCGCGCTACGGCAAGAGTCAATTGCTCGGCGGTCTGGTGACGGTCATCGCTGTGGTCGGCGTGATTCCCTATATTGCATTGCAGCTCAAGGCGGTCTCCAACAGCTTTGCGATTCTTGCCAGTTATCCGGAAATCATCATGCCGGCCACGGCCGGCGCCGTGCCGCTGTTTAAGGACAGTGCGCTGTATGTGGCGATGATTCTGGCGGCGTTTACCATCTTGTTCGGCACCCGTCACCTGGACGCCACCGAACGTCACGAAGGCATGGTCGCCGCCATTGCGGTCGAGTCGATGGTCAAACTCGTCGCCTTTCTGGCGGTAGGTATCTTCGTCGTCTGGGGCATGCACGATGGCGTCGGCGACATTTTTGCCCAGGCGGCCACGGTACCCGAAGTTGCGCGCCGTCTCACCACCGCCGACTCTCCGGCGGCCTACGGTACCTGGGGTACCCTGATATTTCTCTCCCTGTTCGCCTCGTTATTGCTGCCGCGACAGTTCCAGATCGCAGTGGTGGAAAACGTCGATGAAAGCCATTTGCGCCGTGCAGTATGGTTGTTCCCGCTCTACCTGTTCCTGATCAACCTGTTCGTCCTGCCGGTGGCGTTGGCCGGCATGCTGCATTTTCAGGGCGCCGGCGTCGACGCCGATACCTTCGTCCTGACCCTGCCGATGGCCCATCAGCAGGAAGGGCTGGCGCTGTTCGTGTATATCGGCGGATTGTCGGCGGCCACCGGCATGGTGATCGTCGAGACCATCGCGCTGTCGACCATGGTCTGCAACGACCTGGTGATGCCGCTGCTGTTGCGCCTGCCCATGCTCGGACTGGCGACGCGGGCCGATCTGTCGGGCCTGTTGCTGGAGATACGGCGTTGGGCGATCGCGGTCATTTTGGGTCTGGGTTATCTGTATTTTCGTGTGGCGGGCGAAGCCTACGCGCTGGTATCGATCGGGCTGATCTCCTTTGCTGCGGTGGCGCAGTTCGCCCCGGTGGTAATCGGCGGCCTGTTCTGGAAAGGTGGCACCCGGGAAGGCGCTCTGGCAGGTCTGGCGGCTGGATTTGTATTGTGGGCCTACACCCTGTTGTTGCCTTCTTTCGCCAAGTCGGGGTGGCTGCCGGATGGTTTCATCGCGCATGGCTTGTTCGGTATCGAACTGCTGCGTCCGCAGCATCTGTTCGGTCTTACGGGGCTCGACGAGATCACGCATTGTCTGGTGTGGAGCCTGCTGGTCAACCTCGGCGCCTATATCGGCGTTTCGCTGCAGCGCGTGCCGAACCTGCGCGAGGCGCGGCAGGCAACCTTGTTTGTCGGCGGTGCCGAGGCCGCCGGCATTCCGGGCTGGCGCGGCAGTGCCGGCGTGACGGATCTGTTGCCGCTGGCGGGGCGATTTCTCGGCCTCGAGCGTGCGCAGGAAGCTTTTGCCCGCCACGCGCGGCAGCGGGGGTTGCGGGGCATCGATGAGCTACCCCCCGATACTCGTCTGGTCAATTTCGCGGAAACCCTGCTGGCGGGAGCGATCGGTTCGGCGTCGGCGCGGGCGATGGTCGCATCGGTGGTGACGGAGGAGCCGCTGGGCATCGACGAGGTGATGAATATTCTCGACGAAGCGTCCCAGGTGCGGGCCTACACCCGTGAGCTGGAACAAAAATCCCTGGAGCTGACACGCGCCACGGCGGAGTTGCGCGAGGCCAATGCCCGCTTGCAGCAGTTGGACCGCATGAAGGACGATTTCATCTCGACCGTGACCCACGAATTGCGGACCCCGCTTACCTCGATCCGCGCCTTTTCCGAAATGTTGCAGGACGATCCGAAGATAGATCTGCCGCAACGAGTACGCTTTCTAGGCATCATCGTCAGCGAGGCCGTTCGGCTGTCGAGGCTGATCAACCAGATTCTTGACCTGGCCAAGCTTGAGTCGGGGCGTGCCGAATGGACCGTGGCCGCCGTGGATGTGGCCGAGGTGATCCGGGAGGCGGCGGAGTCACTCACTGTCCTGTTCGCCGAGAAGCAAGTCACGCTCGAACTCGATGCGTGCGAGGACGGGCTCATCGTACTCGCCGACCGCGACCGGCTGATGCAGGTGATGCTCAATCTGCTGTCGAACGCGCTCAAGTTTGTTCCGGCCAACAGCGGTCGTGTGACAGTCGGCGCTGGCGCGCTCAGAGTGCCCGGAAACCAGCTTCGCGGGCAGGCAACGACGGAAGAGGTGCGCGTCACCGTCACCGATAACGGTCCCGGCATCCAGGTCGAGGATCGGGACGTGATTTTCGACAAGTTCCGTCAGGGTGCGGGCACCGCGGACGTCCTTACCGACAAACCGCAGGGTACCGGCCTCGGGCTGCCCATCAGCCGCCAGATCATCGAGTATTTCAACGGTCGGCTGTGGGTGGAAAGCACCCCCGGCGAGGGTGCGTGTTTTGTGTTCGCGCTACCCCGGCAGGCGGGCGATAATGACACAAGTAAGTCGACCGGAGGAGTGCCGTGAGCCATCGCATATTGATTGTTGATGACGAGCCGAACATCGTTATTTCGCTTGAGTACCTGATGAAGAAGGAGGGCTTTCAGGTCGCCGTGGCTACCGACGGTGAAACCGCTCTGCAACTGGCGTCGACATATATTCCCGACCTGATCCTGCTCGACGTCATGATGCCGAAGAAGTCCGGATTCGAGGTTTGCCAGGCCTTGCGCGCCGACCCGGCGCTGGTGGCAACGAAGATCATCATGCTCACCGCCAAGGGTCGCGAGACCGAGGTGACCAAGGGACTGGCGCTGGGTGCCGATGCCTATATCACCAAACCGTTTTCGACAAAGGACCTCGTGCTCCAGATCAAGTCGCTGCTGGGATGAGAGCAAGGCTGCGTTTCACTCTTGCGGCCAGCGTGCTGGGACTGCTGATGACCGGCCCGTTCGTGCTTACCGGGCTTCTGTTGCTTGCCGACGCCAAGGATGCCGAACGCGCGGCCTTTGTCGAATTTCTCCTGCCGCGCCTGCCGCTCGGTGCCCTGATTACCCTGTTCGGTCTGATCGTCGGCATGTTGCTGTTGCGCGGTCTGTTCCGGCAGTATGTGCATGGCCTGCTGCGCATGGCCGAGACCCTGCGCCTGATGTTGGGCGCTAATCGCAACTTCCGCGTCGCACCGGAAGGCCCTCCCGAAGTACGCGAACTGGCGCGTGCCGCAAACGATCTGGCCCAACAGCGTGACGAGTTGCTGAACAACGTCGACGAACAGATAAGACAGGCCAAAGCCACGGTGGAAGAGGAAAAAAACCGGCTCGCAGCACTGATGTCGGAACTGGCCCTGGGCGTCGTGGTCTGTAATCTCGACGGTCGCATCCTGCTCTACAACAGTCGCGCGCGATTGCAGTTCAAGGCGCTGGCGCAGGGGCCGACGTCGATGAGCGGCGGCGCGCTGATAGGTCTCGGCCGGTCGATTTTTTCCATTCTGGAGCGCGGACAGATCACCCATTCGCTGGAGAATATCCAGCAGCGGTTGCGCCGGGGCAGTTCCGAGCCGACGGCCAATTTCATTACCTCGACACGCAGCGGGCAGTTGTTGCGCTGTCAGATGGCGCCCGTGCTGCGCACGGGCGCCGACAGCGCAACAACTGCCACTGTGGACAGCCTCCCCCCCGGCCCCCCTCCCGGGGAGGGGGGGGACGGAGCTAGTTCGCAGGCTGCCCCTGCTCAGGAAGTTTCGATGGGGGCTGAACTCCAGGTCACCGGCTACGTTCTGACCATCGAGAACATTACCCGCAATTTCGAGCGCGAAGCGGAGCGGGACCAGGTGCTGCAGTCGCTTACCGATGGCAATCGGGCGGCGCTGGCCAATCTCCGCGCCGCGGTGGAGACGCTGATCGATTCGCCGGAGATGGAAGTCGACTACCGCGAGCGTTTCACGCGGGTGATCGCGGACGAGGCGTCGGCCATGAGCCAGCGTCTTGAAACCACCATGAGCCGTTTTGCCGACGCACTTAAAACCCGCTGGCCGCTGGAGGACGTGTTGGCGATCGATATCGTCGCCGCCGCGGCTCGCCGCATTCAAGACCGACTGCATCTGCCGATCAAGAACGAAGATCAGGACATGAGCCTGTGGATACGGGTTGACAGCTTCGCCCTGATTCAGGCCGTCACGTTCCTCGCCTCGCGCCTCCAGGATCACTATTCCATTCGGGAATTGCGTCTGCGCCTTTCCGCCGAAGGAAAAATGGTCTTCGTCGATCTGATCTGGTCGGGTACGCCGGTTTCTTCCGAAACCCTGTACACGTGGGAACTGGAGCCGATGAATGTCGGTGCCGAGATCAGCCCGCTGACGCTGCGCGATGTAGTCGACCGTCACGGCGGAGAAATCTGGTACCAGCGCGACAAGGCCGCGCACAACGCCTTTTTCCGCATCGTGTTGCCGGCGGCGGCCACCCCTGATGCGCAGGTGACGGATCGGACGCAGCATCTGCACAGCGACAGCCGCCCCGAATACTATGATTTTGACCTGTTCGCCGCGCGCGATGCCGAAGGCTCCGGCATTGATCCCGAGCGCCGGCTGACGGACCTCGCCTATTCGGTGTTCGACACTGAAACCACCGGGCTGCAACCTTCCAGTGGCGATGAAATCATCCAGTTGGGCGCCGTCCGCATCGTGAACAATCGCCTGCTGCGACAGGAGATCTTTGATCAACTGGTCGACCCGGCGATACCGCTGAAGCCGGAAGGCATACTGATTCACGGCATTACCGAGGCCATGGTTAATGGCCAGCCCCGGCTGGATGTCGTGCTGCCGGCATTCCACGAGTTCTGTGCCGAGACGGTGCTGGTGGCGCACAATGCCGCGTTCGACATGCGATTCCTGCAGGTGAAGGAAGACAGTCTCGGCGTGCGGTTTACCCAGCCTGTGCTCGATACGCTGCTGTTGTCGGCGGTGATTCATCCCAACCAGGAGTCGCACCGGCTGGAGAGTATTGCGGAACGTCTCGGCATCAATGTCATCGGCCGCCACACCGCGCTGGGCGATGCCTATGTAACCGGTGAAGTGTTCCTGAAGATGATACCGCTGCTCGCAGATATGGGAATCGTCACCCTGCGTCAGGCGCTCGATGCCGCGCAGCAGACCTATTTCTCCCGCGTCAAGTATTGATATGACCGACAGCAATATCCTGCCGCAGGCCGGTGCCATTTCAGGATGCATGGCCAGCATTGCCGGTGCGGCCGATATCCCCGCCCTGGTGGCGTGTGCCGTCGAGACGCGCCGGCTGGCTGTGGCCTTGCACCATGAGGATGCCGGGCCGGCGCTGGTGGCGCGAGCCTTGTCGCGACTCAACGATGCCATTGCGACACGGGTGCTGGCATTACTCGCGCTACGTTTCCGATTGCCAACCACAAGCTGGTGCTGGCTGGGCCTTGGTTCCGAAGGGCGCCTGGAACAGACCCTGACTACCGACCAGGACAACGGACTGGTGTTTTCCGCCAGCGACGATGGTGAAGCACGCCAACTGCGCGAACTGTTTCTTCCCTTCGCCCGTGCCGCCAATCAGGCGTTGGCCGATTGCGGTTTTCCCCTGTGTGCCGGCGAGATCATGGCAGGCAACCCGCGCTGGTGCCTTTCGTCGTCGGAATGGCTGGAAAACTTTGGCACCTGGGTGCGCACGCCGGAGCCCGAGGCTCTGCTCAACGCCGCGATTTTCTTCGATTTCCGGCCGCTTGCCGGTGATGCCAAATTGGCCGCCAAGATGCGCCGCGCATTATCGGAACTCACGCGCGGCAACGAGATCTTTCTGCGTATGATGACCGTCAATGCACTGGCGGCGGAACCGCCGCTGGGACGCTTGCACGATTTTGTCACCGAGGCAAAATCGGGGGGGGCAATTGATCTGAAGAAATTTGGCTCGCGTATTTTTGTCGATGCAGCACGCATCCTGGCGCTTGGCGCCGGCATACCCGCGACAGCCACCGCGGCGCGTTTGCGCCAGGTCGCAGCCGAGGGCGCCATGACATCAGCCGACGCCGAAGCGGCAGTGCGCGCCTTCCATGCCCTGCAAGGCATTCGGCTGGCGGTCCAGGTCGATGGCAGTATTGGCGGGCAGGCGCCGGGCAACCAGGTTGATCCGGACCGCCTCAACGAGTTCGACCGCCGCGTATTGCTGGAGGCCCTGCGCCAGGCACGCAAACTCCAGCAGCGACTGAAAACCCGGTTCCATATCGAAACATGATTGCAAAGGCACGTATTAATGACTTCTGAATCCCGCGAGGAACTGCTCGCTTTTCTGCGCAAGCATCCGCCGTTCAAGGACATGGGGGCGTTTGCCATCGATGCGTTGGCTGCCAGCCTGACCCCGGTAACGGTGCCCGGCGGCCGCTTCATCCTGACCCCGAGCGACATGGCGCCGGACCTGTTCATCATCCAGTCCGGCAAGGTTCAGGCCCGGCTCGCGGGCGACGTCAATCTCACCGACAAGGTTTTGTACGATCTGTTGCCGGGCCAATGTTTTCCGCTGGCGGCGGTGGCGGCGAAGCGGCCGGCAATCAACGTCTACACGGCGGTGGAGGATGTGCAGGTCTGGCGTCTCGCCAGCGCCGACTTTTTCAAACTGCTGCCGAGCAGTTGCGAATTCAATCGCTTCGTGCTCGACTATCTTGCCGGTCTGCTCGATGAGTCACGGCGCCAGATCGAACTCCAGTTCGGGCAAAGCAACGCGGAGCAGCAGTCGCTCAATGCCCAGATTTCGGGCCTGCCTCGGCGGACGGTGGTTCGCGTGATGCCCCAGACGTCGATTCGGGAAGCCATGGAGACCATGGTGCGCGCCAATGTCGGCTCGGTGGTGGTGGCAGACGCGGAGGACAGGCCGACGGGTATCTTTACCCAGTCGGATGCGATGCGTCGCGTGGTTTTTCCGAACTACCCGACTACGGCACCCGTCGAAGAAGTGATGACTATCCCGGCGGCGACTATCCCCGGTCACGCCACGATGTATGAGGCCATGCTGGCGATGGCAACTCACGGCATCCGCCACCTGGTGATTGTCGACGCCGACGAGCGTGTCACCGGCGTGGTTTCGGAACGGGACCTGTTCGCCATGCAACGCGTCGGCCTGCGCAATATCCGCAAAGTGATCGAGGCGGCAGTCGATATCGATGCCCTCAGTCAGGCCGCCGGCGATGTCCGCCGTTTGTGCCTCAACATGCTGGGCCAGGGCGTCAGCGCCGAAAAGCTGACACAGTTCATTTCCGGGCTCAATGACAGGCTCACCCGCCGCGTGATCGAAATCGAACTGGCGCGTCACGATCTGTTCGGTCTCGACTGGGCGTGGCTGGCGTTCGGTTCGGAGGGGCGCGACGAACAGACCTTCAGCACAGACCAGGACAACGGCATTATCTTCGTTTGCCCGGATTTCGCCGACCGCGATGTGCTCCAGTTGCGTTTTCTCGACTTTGCCCGCGATGTCAATGAAGGACTGGCGCGCTGCGGCTTCCCCTTGTGCAAGGGCAACATCATGGCCAGCAACCCGCTGTGGTGCTTGACGCAGGACGAGTGGCGGGAGCGCTTTACGCAGTGGATACGCGTGCCCGAGCCAGAGGCCCTGCTCAACGCCACCATCTTCTTCGATTTCCGACCGCTGTATGGCAACGAGGCCCTGGCGAAGGCCTTGCGCAAATGGTTGCTGGCGATGACCGGCAACGCCAAGATGTTCTTGCGGTTCATGGCCGAGAATGCGGTGAAGGCTTCGCCGCCGCTGGGCATGATCCGCGATTTCGCTTTTGACGCCAATCCGGACTTTCCGCACACACTCGATCTCAAGGCTTTTGGCGCCCGGCTGTTTGTCGACGCGGCGCGCATCATCGCGCTGGCCAATGGCATTCCCCACAGCAGCACCACGGCACGCCTGCGTGCGGCGGCTGAGCAAATGAAGCTGGGCAGTGACGATATCAACGCTGTGGTCGATGGTTTTTTCTTCATCCAGCTACTGCGCCTGCGCAACCAGCGCGCCGATACTCCGCCGGGCGCGGAGAATCGCGTCGACCCGGACAAACTCAATGAACTGGATCGCCAGGTGCTGAAGGAAGCCTTCAAGCAGGCCAAGCGATTGCAGTCGCGCCTGCATCTTGAATACCAGCTCTGACCCAGGCCGCTCATGAAACCCGCGACCGGAATCAGGACAACCGCTATTCCCTTGCGCACTCCGCTATTGCGTGGCGACCGGCGTTTGCGCGTCGCCCTGGTCGGCCTGCCGGGTGGTGGCAAAACGACACTGTTCGAGGCCGTATCGAGCACCGCGCCGCACACCGGGGAATTGACCGGCACGCATCGCGTCTATCGCGAGTGCACGGTTCAGATCGGTTTCGATGAAGCCAGCGTGGTCGATCTGCCCAGCCTTCATTCGTTGCACCATCTGCAGGGCGACGATCTTTCCACCTTGAAGTATCTGCTGTGGGGCGACGAGCGGCCGCCGGTGTCGGCGCACGAGCAGTTCGCTCCTCCTGCACCTTTCGCGCCGCCCGATCTGATCATCCAGGTGGTCGATGCCACCAGCCTGCAAAGCCATCTCGAACTGACGCTGGAACTGAGCAAACTCGGCCGGCCCATAGTGCTGGCCCTGAACCACATGGACGAGGCGGCTGAAAAAGGGCTGTACATCAACATCAAGTCCCTGGAAAAGCTGCTCGGGATGCCGGTGGTACCGACGGTGGCCCTGATGGGACAAGGTATCGCGCAACTGTTCAGCGCCGCCGTGAATGCGGCGCGCGAGGCCACCTGTCCCTTGCCTCAACCACCCAGCCGGCACATCGCCGAGAGCCTGCAGTCGCTCAGCGCGGCGATGAACCATCCCGAAATCCACGCGGCGTTTCGCGTGCCGCACCCCTTGCTGCTGATACATTTCGCCGCCGATGATCGCTATTTCGAGGACGAACTGGGTCAGCATTTTCCGCAGTTGCTGCCCGAGCTCCGGGCCCTGCGCGAGGCAGCCGGACTCAGGCTGCCGCGACCGCTGGCGGAGGAGTTGCATGCCGACCGCCATCATCGTGCCGCCACGCTGGTCGAGGCTGCGATGCGCATGGGATCGCCGGCGCGGAGGCACGGCGGGCGCGGTTGGCGCTACTGGCTCGACGAGTTGTTCCTGCATCCGCAGTGGGGTTTGATAGGCAGCCTCGCCGTGTTCGCCGCCGTGCTATTCGTCGTCTTCGAATTCAGCGGCTGGATCGATTCCGAGACCACGGCGCGCCTGACCGAGGCATTTTCCGGCTGGCAGCCGCAGTCCACCGGCGGTGTGGTCGCGCGGGCCGTGCTCGATGGACTCATCGGCCTGGTCGGCATCGTGGTGCCCTACATGATTCCGCTGGTCATGCTGCTCGTGACGCTGGAAGAAGCCGGCCTGATGCACCGCATCGCCTTCGTCGTCGACCGCGGCTTCCACCAGATCGGCCTGCACGGCGGAGTTGCCGTACCCTTCCTGCTCGGGTTGGGCTGCAACGTGCCGGCCATCTCCGGCGCGGCCAAGGCCACCAGCGGTCGCGAGCGCGTGATTGCCTCGGTGCTGATCACTTTCGTGCCCTGCTCGGCGCGGTCTGCCATCATTCTCGCGCTTGCCGGCAAGTACCTCGGCGCCGGCGGCGTGTTCGGCATATTTGCGCTGACCCTGATCGTCATTGCAACCATGGGGCGCCTTCTCTCTCGCCAGGATCGCGAACTCGGCCCCGGGCAGGTGCAGGAAATCCCGGCCTATGCACTGCCGACCTGGCGAAAGCTGCTGACCGAGACTTGGGACCGCACCAGCGATATTCTCACCATCGTGACGCCGTTGCTGGTGGGCGGCAGTGTGGTCCTGGCGCTGCTCAACCACGTCGGAGCCGACAGCCTGATCAACAGCCTGCTGATGCCGGTGACGGTCTGGTGGCTGGGCCTGCCGCTGGCGCTGGGCGTACCGCTGCTGTTCGGGGTGTTGCGCAAGGAACTCTCGTTGCTGATGATCTACCAGGCATTGGGAACACAGGAAATCGGCAACCTGCTCGACCCGGTACAGATCATGACGCTGTTGTTGTTTCTCACCTTCTACATTCCTTGCGTCTCCACCTTTGCCGTCATGCTCAAGACCATTGGCCGCCGCGATGCATTGTTCTCGGTGGTGGTATCGGTCGGCGTCGCGCTGCTGGTCAGCGGAGTCTTGCGAGTGCTTCTGAGCGGGGCGCAAATGTTTGCAAACTGACCGGAACTAGTCACTGCCGCGCTGGTTCCCATCGGCCAAGCGTCCGGCGTTAAACTGCTGCCCACCCGAGCCCAGGGCTCAGATCACGACAAAGGACTTTCATGAATCCCCAGAACGGTTACGACATCGAAGACATCGCAGTCGGCATGAGCGCGGAAGTTGCCAAGACCATTACCGATGCAGACATCGTCATGTTTGCAGGCGTGTCCATGGATTCGAATGCGGTGCATATGGATGAAGAATTCGGGCGCACTACGGCGTTTGGCGGCCGTATCGCTCACGGCATGCTGACCGCCAGCCTGATTTCATCCGTGTTGGGCAATCGATTGCCCGGGCCCGGCGTCATCTACATGAGCCAGTCCTTGCGCTTTCGCGCGCCGGTGCGTCCCGGCGACACCGTGCATGCCAAAGTGACCGTCAAGGAGGTCATCGCGGAAAAGAGCCGGGTCGTGCTCGACACGGTGTGCACCGTGGGCGACAAGGTAGTCATCGACGGTGAGGCGATGGTGATGGCGACCTCGCGCCAAAAGCGCAAAGCGGCCGGCAAGTAGCTCGGGGCAAACCCTTTTCCTGCTTCATGGGCGAGCATGACGACCAGCCGCGGCAGCGCATCGACAAGTGGCTCTGGGCCGCGCGCTTTTTCAAGACGCGCAGTCTGGCTGCGGCCGCGCTGGATGGTGGGCGGATCAAATGGAACGGCCAGCACGTCAAGCCGGCGCGGGAACTGAAGCCGGGCGACGAACTCGAGATAGCCGCCGGCGAATTGCGCTGGACGGTCATCGTGCGCGGCGTGAACGCCCAGCGTCGTCCGGCGCCGGAAGCCCGCCTGCTCTACGAGGAAGCTGCGGATAGTGTCACTCGCCGCTTGCAGCAGCAGGAAATTCGCCGGCTGGCACCGATGCCCGGAGCGGACCTGAAAGGCAGGCCGACCAAGAAGGCGGGCAGGCTGATTCGCGGCTTCAACGAGTGAACTCTTGCCGGGTGATACTCTTGGTTCTGATACTGGATTGAGGCGAAGCAGCACATGGAAATGAGCATTGCACTGGTGGCGGGCCTGTTGCTCGGCGGAGGGCTGGTGGCATGGGTGCTCGGCGCACGCGTGCGCGAAGCGCAGGCCCGGCTCGGCCAACAGGACAGCGACCTGGCGGCGATGCGGCTGCAGGAGTCGGCGCTGGCGGTACGGTGCGCGACGCTGCAAACCGAGCTGGAGAAGGACCAGGCGCTGTTCGCCGAGCGCCAGGCCACGCTGGAAGCTGCGCGTGACAGTTTCGCCGATGCCTTCAAGGTGATTTCGGCCGACGCGCTGGCGAAGAACAACCAGTCCTTCCTCGAACTCGCCCGCGCCACGCTGGAGGCCCAGCAGGCGGCGGCCCTGGCCTCGGCGAAGACCGACCTGGACAAGCGCCAGTTGGCCATTGGTGAGCTGGTGGCGCCTGTAAAAACCTCGCTGGAAAAATTCGAGCTGCAGATCCAGGGCATCGAAAAGTCGCGCATCGACGCCTACGCCACACTGACCGAGCAGGTGCGCGCCATGGCCGAGGCGCAAGGTGCCTTGCGACTGGAGACCGGCAACCTGGTCAAGGCCCTGCGTGCGCCGCAGACGCGCGGCCGCTGGGGCGAACTGCAACTCAAGCGCGTGGTCGAGATGGCCGGCATGCTGGATCACTGCGACTTCTTCGAGCAGGCAAGCACCAACACCGAAGATGGCCGCCTGCGCCCCGACATGATCATCAAGTTGCCCGGCGGCAAGAACATCGTGGTCGATGCCAAGGCGCCTCTGGCAGCCTACCTCGAAGCGCTGGAAACGACCGACGAAGAGGAGAAGAAGCGCAAGCTGGCCGATCATGCGCGCCAGGTGCGCGAGCACCTCAAGAAGCTCGGCCAGAAAGCCTACTGGGAGCAGTTCCAGCCCTCGCCGGACTTCGTCGTGCTGTTCCTGCCCGGCGAGATGTTCTACTCGGCCGCGCTGGAAGCCGATCCCTCGCTGATCGAGCAGGGCGTCGAGCAGCGCGTGATCCTCGCCACGCCGACCACCCTGATCGCGCTGCTGCGCGCCGTCGCCTACGGCTGGACGCAGCAGGCACTGACCGAGAATGCCGAGCGCATCAGCCTGCTCGGGCGCGAGCTTTACGATCGCATCGCGACGGTGGCCGAGCACTGGAGCCGCGTCGGCAAGAATCTCGGCGAGGCGGTAGGCGCCTACAACGATTCCGTGGCGTCGATGGAGCGGCGGGTGCTGGTCTCGGCGCGCAAGTTCCGCGACCTGAAAGTCGCCAGCGAAGACAAGGAAATCCGCGACCTGAACCCGGTCGAAGCGCTGCCGCGCGATGTGCAGGCGCCGGAATTGCTGGCAAAGGACGACAGGCTCATCCCATGAGCTTTGCGCCCGGCAGACTGTTCTCCATTTTCAAGGAGGAAGTTCCGTGTCTGTCATTCAGTCTGCCGCTCAATCCGTCCATCCCGCCGATCTTGCCGTGTTCGTCGTCACCACGACCCTGTGCGCCCTCGGCGCCCTGATACTGCCGCTGGCGGGGTAATTACTTGATCCGCCCCGATCTGCCTGTCGTGCCGCTGGCCGAATTGCCTGGCGGTCCGGAGCCGCTGGTGCTCTGCGCTACGGCGCGCCTCGTCCTGGACCTGCGCCGCGCGCATGGCGACCTGCAGGTCTCGCGTGGCGCTGTCACGTGGCGCGCGCTGCAAAGCTCGACGCCGGCCATGTGGCTCGATCACCTGAACTCGTCGGCGCTGTTGCGCGGCGATATTCCGCCGGCCAGCGTGCCCGGGACTTTTCTCTCGCGGGCGCAGGAACGCAACCTGTGGGAGCAGGCGGTTGCGCGCGATACGGGCGCGGCGACGGAACTGTTCGATCGGGAAGGCATGGCGCTGGCTGCGATGGAGGCTGCCAGCTTGCAGCGGGCGTGGCGCATCGAGGTGCCGGAGGCCTTGCAGACAGAGGAATATCGGGCCTTTTTGCGCTGGCAGGAAGACGTGGCGGCGGCCTGCCGGAAGGGCGCATGGCGCACCGCGGATGAGGTCATGGCATGGCGCATCGAATGTATCGAGCGCGGCATCGGCGGCCTGCCGGCGCGCATCGGCATCGCCGGCTTCATCGCGCCCGATCCGGTGATTTCGCACTTATTGGTCGTGCTGGAAGCACGCGGCGTCGAACTGTTCCGGCTTGATTTTGGCTGCGGCGAGACTATGCCCGCGATCGGGGCGGAATTGCCCGATGCCGAAACCGAATGTACCGCTGCGGCGAGTTGGGCGTGCGACCGAGTGACGCGGGATGCCTCTGTCCGCGTGCGCATCGCCGTAGCCGATCTGCCGGCGCGCCGGCGGCTGCTGGAATCCACTCTCGAAAATATTCTGCATCCCGATGCCGTCGGCGCCGGCTGGGCCGCGCTGGAACGCGACTATGCGTTCTCGGCCGGCTCGCCGCTGGCGACCGAGCCACTGATCGATGTCGCCCTGCGTCTGCTGCAACTCCACGTTCATCCGCAGCGCGTGGCGCAGGCCGAATTCGGCGCCTTGCTCTGCGGTGCCGGCTGGTCGGCCGATGTCGATGAAGCCGAGAGCCGCGCCAGGATCGAAGCGGCATTGCGGAAACTTCTGCCGCCCGAGACAAGCCTCGAGCGACTGGCGCGTGCGGTGTTGCGCCAGGCCGAAAGTCTGCAGGCCCCATCCCTTGTCGCAGATCTCGGCGCGCTGCTGGAAGCCGTGCGTGCCGCGCCGCGCCGCCAGCTTCCTTCGGCGTGGGGCAAGGCCTTCGCGGTGCTGCTCGAAGCGCTCGGCTGGCCCGGCCAGCGCGTCCTGCTGGCGGCGGAGCGCGATGCCGGCGACGGTTTGCGCGAGGCCTTGGGCGGACTGCGCGCGCTGGACGGCGTTCTCGGCCCTGTCGATGGCAGCGCGGCACTGCGGCAACTGCAACGACAGCTCCGGGATCAGGCCTTTGCCGCCACGCGACGGGCGCCGGCACGGGTCGAGATATGCAGTCTGGCCGATGCCCTGGCTGGTGCGGTCGATGGACTCTGGGTGATGGGCTTGAACGAGGGAGCATGGCCGCCTGCGCCGCGACCCAATCCGCTGCTGCCGGCCGAGTTGCAACGTCGCGCCGGTATTCCTGCGGCGCGCGCCGATAGCCTAGCCGTAGAAGCGCAGAGCCTGCAGGCCTTGTGGTGCGAAAGCGCCGGCGAGGTCGTGTTCTCCTGGGCGCAGCGCGAAGGCGAGCGGCCGCTGCGGGCCAGCCCGCTGCTAGCTGAGATTGCGCGCCGCGAGTGGCTGCCGCTACCGGTCTTGCCGTTCCCGTCGGAGCCGCTTGAGCGCATCGACGACGCGCGGGCGCCGCCGGTCGGCGCCGCCGAGCACATCCATGGCGGCACGGCGCTGCTGGCGGCGCAGGCGGTGTGCCCGGCCTGGGCTTTCTATCAATATCGGCTCGGCGCCGCCGTGTTGCCAGAGCCGACTTTCGGCCTCGATGCGATGGCGCGCGGCTCGCTGCTGCATGCGGCACTGGAGGAATTCTGGCGCGGCCGCAGCCTGGACGATCTGACGCAAATGGACGAGATCACCCGCAGTGCCGAAATCGGGCGCGTGGTATCGCATGCACTGGACGAGTCCGACCGCCATGCGGCCGAGCCGTTGCCGCCGCGCCTGCGACAGCTCGAAGGCAGAAGGCTGCAGGAACTGCTCGCCGCCTGGCTCGATGTCGAAGTGCAGCGGCCGCCTTTCCGCGTCATTGCCTGCGAGGAAAAGCACACACTCGACATCGAGGGTCTGACGGTACGCGTGGTGATCGACCGCATCGATGAACTCGACGACGGGCGACTGGTGGTGATCGACTACAAGAGCGGGCGCAAGGTCTCTGTCGATAGCTGGTCCGCTCAGCGCATCAGCGAGCCGCAACTGCCGATCTATGCCGCGCTGGCGTTTCCCGATCGGGACGTCGCTGTTGTGGCGCTCGCCCGTGTCACCCGCGACGACCCTGTCTTTCTCGGCGTCGCAGCCGGCGACGGTCTGCTGCCGGGCGTGAAGGCACTTGACCAGCAGCGCAAGCATTACGCGGAAGGCGAATTTCCCGACTGGCAGACGCTGCGCAGGCTTTGGGCCGAGCGCATCACAGAGCTTGCGCGCGAAGTGCGTGATGGCACCGCGGCGGTGGTCTTTGACCATGAAAACGACATCCGGCATTGCGACGTGCGCCCATTGTTGCGGGTAGCGGAGCGCAAGGCCCAATTCGACGAGGCCGGCGAGTCATGAGCGATCTGCTGCGGGAGGATGAGGAAAACCGCCGCCGCGCGCTGGAGATGGACTCCTTTATCGTCGAGGCACCTGCCGGGGCGGGCAAGACCGAACTGCTTACGCAGCGTTACCTGCGCCTGCTGGCGACGGTGGATGAGCCCGAGGAAATCATCGCCATCACCTTCACCAACAAGGCGGCGGGCGAGATGCGCCAGCGCATCGCCGACAGCCTCGCGCTGGCAAAGCAGGCAGAGATGCCCGAGGCCGCGCACAAGCGCATCACCTGTGGGCTGGCGCGTGCCGCGCTGGCCCGTTCGGCGGAACTGGGCTGGCAGATCGAAACCCAGCCGGGCCGGCTGCGCCTTACCACCATCGACGCACTGTGTGCCAGCCTGGCGCGACAGATGCCGCTGCTGTCGCGCTTCGGCGCGCAGCCTGCCGTCGCTGAAGATGCCAGGCGGCATTACGACGAGGCGGCGCGGCGGGCGCTCGATCATCTCGAAGGCAAGGGAGAAGGCGAAGGCGAGCATGCCGAAGCGGTGGCCACGGCGCTGGCTCATCTCGACAACGACGTCACGCGGCTGGCGCGGCTGCTGGCCGAGATGCTGGCGCGGCGAGAGCAGTGGCGCGAAATTGCAGAGCTCGACAATCCGCAGTCTGCCATCGGTGAGGCGCTGCGGGAGATGGTTGGTGAGGAGTTGGCACGGATCGCCAATGTGCTCGACGCCACCTGGCAAACGCAGTGGATGGCGCTCGCGCGTTTTGCCACCGAAAACCTGGGTGGCGGCCCGCTGCGCGAGTGGATAGAACCCTTGCAGGCGGATTCCGGAGAACTGCCGCGCTGGCGCGCACTGGCCGAATTGCTGCTGACGCAGAAGGATGAGCCGCGCAAGACCGTGAATGTCAATAACGGTTTTCCGGCGGGGAGGAAATTCAAGGCGCAGAAGGACGCCATGCTGGAAGGGCTCGCGTCGGTCGATGCCGATTCGGTGGTTGCATTGCAGCGCCTGCGTGAGCTGCCGGCGCCGGATCATGACAATGGCGCCGTCGTGTGTGCGTTGGCTCGCCTGATCAAGCTTGCGGCCGCCGAACTGTGGCTGGTGTTCCGCGCGGCCGGTGAGGTGGATTTCGGCGAACTTTCGGCTCGCGCCATAGCCGCCCTGGGCGACGAGCTCGATCCCTCGGAACTGGGCCTGCGCCTCGATTACCGCATCCGCCATCTGCTGGTCGACGAATTCCAGGACACCAGCCCGGCGCAGATCGAATTGCTCGAGCGCCTGACCGCCGGCTGGCAGCCCGACGATGGTCGCACGCTGTTCGCGGTGGGCGACCCGATGCAGTCGGTCTATCGTTTCCGCAAGGCCGACGTCGGCCTCTTCCTGCGCGTCGCCGATAACGGCATCGGCGCCTTGCGACTGACACCCTTGCGTCTGTCGCGCAACAACCGTTCGTGTCCAACGGTGGTGGACTGGATCAACGCCAGCTTCCCGGCGGTGTTCCCGGCCATGGACGATCCGCTGCGCGGCGAGATCCGCTATCGCGAGTTTACCGCCACGCGCGATGCGTTGCCCGAAGCGGGCGTCATGATTCATCCGGTGCTGGCCGCAAAGGGCGAGGGCATCGCGGGGGCCCGTGCCGAGGCGCATCAGATCATCGCGCTGATCGAGGCGGAATGGCGCGAGGATCCGGCGCGCAGCATCGCCGTGCTGGTGCGCGCCAGGGATCACCTCGCCGCGCTGGTCGCCGCGATCCGCCGCCATGGTGTTGCCTGGCGTTTTTCAGCCGTCGAAATCGAGCCGCTGGCCGACCGCCAGGCCGTGCAGGACCTGATCTCGCTGACCCGCGCGCTGCATCACCGCGCCGATCGCGTGCACTGGCTGGCTGTGCTGCGTGCACCGTGGTGTGGCCTGTGCCTGGCCGACTTGCACGCACTGGCCGGCGACGATCACGATGCCACTATCTGGTCGCTGATGAATGACGGCGAGCGCATCGAGCGGTTGTCGGCCGACGGACAACGGCGGCTGGCTCATGTGCGCGAGGTGCTTGCGGAGGCACTGGCCGGGCAGGGTCGACAGCGGCGCCGGCGCTGGGTCGAGGACGCCTGGAAGAAGCTGGGCGGGCCGGCATGCCTCGGCGGCGCCAACGAGGCCACAGATGCGCAGGCCTACTTCAATCGTCTCGACGCGCTGGATGCGGCGGGACGCTTCGTGCTCGACAGCCTCGAGGACGACATGGGCCGGCTCTATGCGGCACCGGATGCGCAGGCCGACGGCCGACTGCAACTGATGACCATCCACAAGGCCAAGGGGCTGGAGTTCGACACCGTGATCCTGCCCGGCCTGCATCGCGAACCGGCTGGGCGGGATACCCCGCTCCTGACATGGGACAGCTTTCCGCTGGCCTCGGGTGAGCGTCTGATCGCGGCACCGTTGAATTCGCGGCGCGGGAGGACGGCCGGTGAGCCAACCGTGTATGACTTCCTGCAGCGCATGGAGCGCGAGCGCAGCCGCAACGAGGAGGCCCGCGTGCTCTACGTCGCCGTCACGCGCGCGGCGCACCGCCTGCACCTGGTTGCGGTCGCACATTGCGGAGAAGGCGGAGCGCTCGCCGCGCCGCGTGCCGCTTCGCCGCTAGCGCGGTTGTGGCCGGCGGTCGAGGCGGAGTTTGCGCGGGCGGCCGCCGCCTTCGCCGCCGGCATCGAGTCGCCGGCAACCACCGGTCCGGCCGCCGAACTGGCCGACTTCGTGCCGCAACTGATGCGCTTGCGTGCGCCGGCCATGGCGTCGGACTGGCGCGCACCTGCGCTGCCGGCAGCCGCGACGGGCTGCCGCGAGGACGCTGTCGACCCGCTGGCCGCTACCGTGGGCACCCTGGTGCATGCCGTGCTGGAACTGATCGCGGTCGATCCCGAAGGCTGGAGTGCATCGCGCGTGATCCACCGCCAGCCCGGCTTCGCGTGCTGGCTGGCCAGCCGCGGCTGGTCGCCGGCCGACGCGCGAGCTGGGGCGGCGCGTGTCGCACGGATGCTGACGACGACCCTCGCCAGCGCAGACGGCCAATGGGTGCTACGGCGCCGTCCGGACGCGGCAGCCGAACTGGCACTTACAAGAGTCGGCGCTGGCGGTACGGCGGATGCGCTTTGCGTACCTGGGATTCCGCTTCGCGGGCAGGTAACCCGCGTCGTGGATCGCAGCTTTGTCGAAGACGGCGTGCGCTGGATCATCGACTACAAGACGACGGATCTGGGCGACATCGCCAATATATCGCGTCTGACAGCGCATGCCGGACGTTACCGATCGCAACTGGAATCCTACGCTGCCCTGTTCGCCGCCGAGGGCTTGCCCCGGCGTCTGGCGGTGTTTTATGTCGCGCATGGCATCCTCGCGAGTCTGGAATACAATCCCGCTTTCGATTGAGTTTTCTGGAGGTGGAGACATGTCCGACAAGAAATATCGTCTCGTGACGCGCAGCGATTTCGACGGACTGGTCTGCGCCGTGCTGCTCAACGAACTCAATATGATTGGCGAGATCAAGTTCGTCCATCCGAAGGACATGCAGGACGGCAAGATCGAGATTTCGGAAAACGACATCACGACCAATCTGCCCTTTGTCCCGGGCGTCTATATGGCCTTCGATCATCACCTCTCCGAGACCTTCCGCAGTCCAGGCGAGCGGCCCAATCACATCATCTGGCCCGACGCACCGTCCGCCGCGCGAGTGGTGTTCGAACATTTCGGCGGTAAGGGCCGTTTCCCCGCGCCTTTCACCGAGATGATGATCGCCGTCGACAAGAGCGATTCGGCAAATTTCACCCGGCAGGAAATCCTCGACCCGAAAGACTGGGTGCTGCTCAACTACCTGATGGATTCGCGCACCGGCCTCGGTCGCTTCCGTGAGTTCCGCGTCAGCAACTATCAGTTGATGATGGATCTGATCGCCTACTGCCGGCATCATGGCATCGACGACATCCTGGCCCTGCCGGATGTCAAGGAACGCGTCGACCTCTACTTTGAACACGCTGAAAAGGCCAAGGAACAGATCAGGCGCTGTACCTCGGTACACCAGAACCTCGCGGTCCTTGACCTGCGCAACGAGGAAACGATTTTTGCGGTCAATCGGTTCATGATTTACGCGCTCTACCCGGAGGCAAACATATCGATCCATATCCTGTGGGGAGTGCAGAAGCAGAACACGGTATTCGCTGTCGGCAAGTCAATCGTGAATCGCACCTCGAGTACCAACATTGGCGAGCTGATGTTGTTCTACGGCGGCGGCGGGCACGAGAATGCCGGTACTTGCCAGATTGCCAACGAGAGAGCCGACGTCGTCCTTCACGAGTTGATTACCAACATCAACGCCGACGGCTGAGATTTAAGTGACATTGCGCTTTTGGGGTCTATTCTCGATGGTATTTTGGAGAAGGCCGAATGCCGGAAATTCACAAGGTTAACGTTGCGTGCGGTATCCAGTGGGTGGATATTCCGGCGGCAGGCCTGCGCGTCCTCTGCGGTTGTCCCGCAGACGCGGTCAAGCATCTGGCCAAGCGCGGGCTGATCCTGCCGCACGAGGTGAACGGTGTCGCCTGCGAAACGGGGCCCAATGCAATCCTGCTATCGGACCATGCGCTGCAGAACGGCGAGTTCGCCAATCTTGCCGAGTTTCCAGTATTGCAGATGCTCTACAAGCAGGGTTTGATCATTCCCGGGCATCCCAACAACACCGGGTCGAAGCCGATGCTGATCGGTTCGATCGAACAGGTCGAGTCGCAGATGCGCTACATCTACCGGGGAAATTACGGGCTGGTGTCGCGCGAGGAGATATGTCAGGCGGGCGTGTCGCCGGAGCAGGCGACCGCGATGATGCGCCTGAAGCTTCGCTTCGCGTTCGGCCGCATCAGACCGACCGGCGACTTTCTGGACACCCGCCTGCTTGGCGAAGGATTGCTGGAACTGGACGAGGGAGTCGGCCTGCGCCGGTTGCGGCCCAACGTATTCGAGTTCAGCTTTCGCGGCGAGGCGGTCGTCGTAGACATCAACCTGCAGCCCGGCGAAAGCTATCAGTGCGCTTACCCGCTGGGGTACCATCGCTTCAATCCGGAATATTTCTCTGTCATTCACTCGGGTGAAGGTGATGGCTGGGATGTCAATCGACCCTGCATGTCGAGCATCATCACCCATCAGGGTCGCATCTATCTGATAGACGCCGGTCCGCGCCTAGCCGACACCATGGCTGCGCTCGGCATAGGAATAGAGCAGGTCGACGGGATCTTCCACACCCACGCGCACGATGACCACTTTGCGGGCTTGACGGCGCTGATGCGGGCCGGCCGGCGCATCCGCTACTTCGCGACGCCAATGGTGCTGGCTTCCACGGCAAAGAAGCTGGCCGCCTTGCTGGGGGTGGAGGAAGAGCGCTTCGGCGACTATTTCGAGACAAGCGATCTGGTGGCCGACCAGTGGAACGATGTCGAGGGACTGGAGGTGATGCCGATCTTTTCGCCGCATCCGGTCGAAGCAAACGTGCTGGTGTTTCGCACTCTATGGGGCGACGGCTACCGCAGTTATGCCCATTTTGCCGACATCGTTTCGCTCGACGTGCTGGAGGGCATGGTCACCGCCGATGCGGAGGCGCCGGGACTGGATCGCGAGGCGTTCGAACGCATCCGCGCCGACTACATGGTGGCGGCCGACCTGAAGAAGATCGATATCGGCGGCGGCATGATCCATGGCGCCGCCAGGGATTTCCGCGCCGACCCATCGACCCAGATCCTGCTTGCCCACCGGGCCAGCGAATTGACGCCGGAAGAAAAGGAAATCGGTTCCAGCGCGGCATTCGGCAGCGTCGATATCCTGGTGGCGGGCCAATCCGATGTGCTGCGCCACCTGGCTTTCGGCTACCTGCAGGCCCATCTGCCCGGAGTGCCTTTGCACAGCATGCGCATGTTGCTCAACCATCCGATGACGGAGATCAATCCGGGATCCATCATCCTCAAGGAAGGGGACACCCCGCGCGAAGTGTTTCTGCTGGCCAGCGGACTGGTGGAAAAGCTGCGCACCCGCGACAAACTGTTCGGCAGCCTGCCGGTCGGTTCGCTGATTGGTGGCAGCGCCATGCTCGACAACCGTCCGTCGAGGCATACCTACCGCGCGTCGTCCTTCGTGCGTGTGCTGCGCCTGCCGGCGGGCCTCTTTGCCGCAGTGGTGAAGAGCAACGGCCTGCTCGATCGCGTGCGCCGCGCGGCCGACCTGAGCGCCTTTCTCGACACGACGAACCTTTTCGGCGACGGCCTCCAGGTCGCCGTGCTGGGGCGCATCATCGATAGTGCGTCGGAGACGCGCCTCCGGCCCGGGGACATCGTTGTCGGCCATGATATTTCGGTGTTCAACATCATCCGCTCCGGTCGGGTCGAACGCCTGGTTGGCCGCAGGGTCGTGGATGTCCTTCAGGAACGGGATTTCTTTGGTGAAGAGGCCGCGGTATTCGACGATCCCTGCCTGTTCGGTATCCGCGTGCTGGAAGAAACCACGGTGATCCAGATACCCGGAGAAGTTCTGCGGGACGTGCCCATCCTGCGCTGGAAACTCGTCGAGAACCGCCAGCAACGCGCGGCCCGCTTTGCCCTCGGCTGCGATGCGGCGGCTGGAGTCATCTGGAACGATGATCTTTCTGTCCACGTGGCCCGCATGGATCTGCAGCACAAGCGCCTGATTGAGATCGCCAACGTGATCGCGGAGCATCTGTATCCGGGGGCCGACAGAGGTGCGCTGACCGCTGCGTTCGACGCGCTGGTCGACTACACGCGGCATCACTTCGCCGCCGAGGAGAAACTCATGGCGCTCTACTGCTACCCCGAGGCCGCCGAACATTGCCTGGGACACGCCAACCTGGTCAGCGAGGTGACCGAATGCGCGACCAGGGTGCGAGAGGGAAATGTTTTCGACAGCGCCGCATTCCTTCGCTCCTTCCAATCCTGGCTGCTGGGGCACATGCGCGAACAGGATCGCGACTACGGCAGCTTCCTCAACGCCAAGGGCGTGTATTGAGAGTTGCAGTAATTGCTCTACGGTTCTTTCCGGCCAAATAGTTCCGCATTGAACCGGGTCGCGCGGCTGCCCGCCGCAAGATCACACCTGTAACGCGGTCAGCAGATCCTGTTCCAGCCGTACCAGCGTAGCCGTCTGCGCCAGTTCATTGCCGCTGATGAGGAACACGTCTTCGACGCGTTCGCCGAGCGTGGCGATCTTCGCGGTGTGCAGGGTGACGCCGTGTTCGCCGAGAACCCGGGCTATCGCATACAGGAGCCCGGGACGGTCGGCGGCACTGATCGACATCAGGTATTGGCTACCGCGCTCGTCGGCGCGAATTTCCACCTCCGGCATTACCGGGAAGTGGCGTACCTGCCGCGACAGGCGCCCGCTAACGGGGGCCGGCAGCGGCGGCAGCGTATTGAGTTGTTCGGTTATGCCGTGTTCAATCAGGGCGATCATGTCGCGATAGGGCTGGGTCGCGTCGAAGGCGAAAATCACGAAGCTGTCGAGCGCGTAGCCATGGCGCGTGGTGTGAATCTTGGCGTCGACGATGCTGTAGCCCAGTCGCGCGAAAAAGCCGCAGAGGCGGGCGAACAGCAAGGGCTGGTCCTGCACATAGACCATCACCTGCAAGCCTTCGCCCATTGGATTGAGGCGCGCACGCACGACAGGTTGAGCGCCGGACGGGCGGTGGTACAGGGTGCGTGTATGCCAGGCGATTTCATCGGCTGCGTGCCGCATGAAATAGCCGGTGTCGAGCTGGCTCCAGAGTTCGAGTTCGACATCCGGACGCAGGCCGTGGTAGCGCAGGATGCGGCGCGCTTGTTCCTGCCTCTCCGAGACACCGGTTAGCTGGAGCACCGCGGTGCCGCTCAGGACGCTCGCTGTCATGCGGAACAGGTCCTCGAGCAGCTTGCCTTTCCAGGCGTTCCACACCTTAGGGCTGGTGCCGCGAATGTCGGCAACCGTGAGCAGGTAGAGCGCGGTCAGCCGGCGCATGTCACCCACTTTGCGGGCAAAGGCGAGGATGACCTCGGGATCTGCCAGATCCTGCTTCTGCGCCACTTGTGACATGGTCAGGTGCTGCTCGACGAGAAATATCATCAGATCGGCATCGGCGCCGGTGATGCCATGATCGCGGCAGAAGCGCGCGGCGTCGCGTTTGCCGAGTCGGGAATGATCGCCACCGCGACCCTTGGCGATGTCGTGGAACAGGGCCGCGATGTAGAGCAGCCAGCGATTCTCGAAGCCGGCCATCAGCCGCGAACAAAACGGATACTCATGGGCCAGTTCGGGCATGGCAAAGCGCCGCAGGTTGCGCATCACCTGCAGGATGTGCTGATCGACCGTGTAGACATGGAACAGGTCATGCTGCATTTGACCGACAATGTGACCGAAGGCCGGCAAATAGCGGCCCAGAATGTCGTACTGGTTCATGCGCCGCAGCGGGTGGATAAGATGTTTCTGTTGGAACAACTGGAGAAACATCTGGCGGCTTTCCGGATCGCGGCGAAACCCTGCATCGATACACCCCTGTGCGCGCCACAGGGCGCGCATGGTGCGTGGTGTCATGCCCTTCAGTTCCGAACGCTGCATTTGCAGCAGGAAACATTCGAGAATGGCGCGCGGATAGCGCTGGAATACCTCTTCGTCGCGTACGTCGAGATGTTCGCGCACCATCTGGAAGTGTTCATCGATGATGATTGGCGGTCCCTGTCGCGCCGGCAGCAGGCGATCGGCCAGCACCTGCATCACCAATGCATTCAGTTGTGTCACCAGTTTGGCATTCTGGTAGTAGCGCTGCATCAGCACTTCGGAGGCGCGTTTGGCATGGGTAGCGCCAATGCCCAGGGCGAGGGCGAGTTTTTCCTGATGATCGAACAGCAGCCTGTCCTCGCGGCGGCTGGCGAGCAGGTGAAGTTCGATGCGAAGGTCACGCAGCAACGCGTCGGCGCGTTCTAACTGGCGTACCTCGGACGCCGTAATCAGCCCGGCTTGTGCCAGCGATTTCCAGTCGTCGCCGATGCCCGCTGCGCGTGCCACCCATTGGATCACTTGCAGATCGCGGCGGCCGCCGGGACTTTCCTTGCAGTTGGGCTCGAGGCTGTACGGCGTGTCGTTGAACTTGGCGTAGCGCTCGTCCTGCTCCAGTTGCTTGGCCCTGAAGAAAACAGCAGGATCCAGGCCGGCTCTGTAGCGCTGCTCGAAATCATCGAACAGTTGACGCGCGCCGGCCAGATAGCGCGCCTCGAGCAGTGCGGTCTGTACCGTGATGTCGCTTTCGGCCTGTTCCAGGCAGTGGCTGACGCTGCGAACGCTGTGCCCGATGTCGAGGCCGATGTCCCACAGCAGGCCGATCAGTTGCTCAAGTTGCGGCGCCGCCATTGCTTCATTCGTCGTGTGCTCTTCATCCGGCACCAGGATCAGAAGGTCCACATCGGAGCCAGGATAGAGTTCGCCGCGGCCATAGCCGCCTACCGCCGCCAGTGTGAAGTTGCCTGGCATGGCGAGCTCCGTCCAGACTTCCTGGAGCACGCTGTCCACCAGCGCCGTGCGGCCGTCGAGCAGAACGGGACCACTCCTGTTCTCCCGCCAGGCGGCTGCCAGCGACTGCTGTCCCTCGGTCAGGGCGCGCCTCGCCCTGACGGCCAACTCGCGCAGATCGGTCATGCGATCGAAGAAGCCATCACCTGAGCCGTCATGGTCAAGGATTGATCCTTATGTGTGGCGGGCAGGGTGGCGTGCCGGCGGAAAGCGTCATCACCTCGACCCCGGTTTCGGTGACGCGGACCGTGTGCTCCCATTGCGCGGACAGACTGCGATCCTTGGTGACGATGGTCCAGCCGTCAGGCAGTTCCGAAATTGCCGCCTTGCCGGCGTTGATCATCGGCTCGATGGTAAATACCATGCCCGGCACCAGCACCGGACCATCACCGGCCCGGCCGTAGTGCAGTACCTGCGGTTCTTCATGAAAATTGCGGCCAATGCCATGGCCGCAGAACTCCCTCACGACTGAATATCCGGCGCCTTCCGCATGTTTCTGTATCGCCGCGCCGATCGCTCCCAGATGTTCTCCCGGCCGGACCTGGGCGATGCCTATCCACATGCATTCGTGCGTCATTGAGACCAGTCGCCGGGCGAGAATCGACGTCTCGCCAACACAGAAAGTGCGGCTGGTATCGCCGTGCCAGCCACCCTTGATCGTGGTGATGTCCAGGTTGACGATGTCGCCTTTTTTCAGCGCTCGATCATTGGGAACGCCATGGCAGACCTGATGATTGATTGATGCGCAGATCGACTTCGGGTAGGGGGCATAGCCCGGTGGCGCGTAGTCGAGCGGCGCCGGAATGCAGCCCTGAACGTCGACCATGTAGTCGTGACAAAGTTGATCCAGTTCGGCTGTGGTGACGCCCGGCTTGACGAATGGATCGACGTAGTCGAGGACTTCAGCTGCCAGGCGGCAGGCGACCCGCATCTCGGCGATGTCTTGAGCGGTCTTGATGGAAATGGCCATGAATGCGAAACAGGATTGTGGACCAGCATTTTACCCGCAGGCCACTTGCGGCGGGTATTGTAAGCAGGAATCCGGTGCGGCATTCGCCGCCAGGTCATCAGAAAAACAGCCGCACGCCTGTCCTGTAAAACTCGACGGAATAGGCAACCTGCCCTTGCGGGTATTCCTTTGTCGCGATTGATTTCTTTTCGACCTGGTAGGCAAGATCTTCCGAAAGTCGGCCGGTGACGGTGGTCATTCCCTCCACCAGGCGGCTGCCGGGATAGGCGTTGAGGATCAGATGATACGGCGGGCAGGTCTCGCACATCCGCACTGACCCGACGATCGGAGAGCCGATGATGGTCAGGTCGCCGACGATGGGTGTCAGATAGCAGGGGCCTGCGTCTACACCAATCGAGAGACCGATTCCGGCGGGCTCATTGCGCATGTTGGCCACGAACGCCGGATAATAGTAACTGCGGAAATTGTCCATCACCGAACAGCAGAAATCGAGCACGGTATCCATGTGCTCTGCAAAAGAATTCTCCATCAACCAGTAGCAGATGAATCCATCCCCGGTGAACTTGTCGAACCAGCCGCCGTGATAGTGCAGCACGGTACGGAACTCGGCAACGAAATCGTCGAGAATCTTCGCGTATGCCGGTATGTCGATGGATTCCTTGAGTACGCAGGATGAACGCCGGATATCCACAGTAAGCACGATGGCTTCGATTGCCGATATTTCGCTGATCGATTTCCTTATCGAGGGCGAAACATTGGTCCGCGTCGGATCGAAGCGATCAACAGGCGCGTGGCTGCGAAACTGGTGCTCTATATCTCCGCCGTCGCCAGCGAGACGATTCATTGCAAATAGGCTCACGGATTAGACGTCCTCAAGGTTGGCTCGCTGCAGGGACTAGCACTAACTGTGAATTATTTCACACTATATAGCAGGAAATGGTCTAAATCATTTTCACCTGATCGGGATCCCTCAGCCACGGAAAAGCTCCGCGTAGCTTGTGCCGGACAGCAAGAGACGGCTATAATCTCACCCTTGTTCGGGGTGGTCCCGGGCAAAATCCACACGCCCGGCGCCGATAGGGTGGCTTCCCGCACAGAATCAGCGCGAAGCAGCACGGCCAGGCGGAGGTTTAACCCATATCGGAGATAGTTCTATGAGCACTACCATGCGCCAGATGCTGGAGGCCGGAGTTCATTTCGGCCACCAGACCCGTTTCTGGAACCCAAAAATGGCCCCATACATTTTCGGCCATCGCAACAAGATCCACATCATCAACCTCGAAAAGACCCTGGCCAAGTATCAGGAAGCCATCGCTTTCGTGAAAAAGATGGCGGCCAAGAAGGGCACCATCCTGTTTGTCAGCACCAAGCGCCAGGCGCGCGAAATCATCGCCGAGGAAGCCCAGCGTTGCGGCATGCCTTTCGTTGACGACCGCTGGCTCGGCGGCATGATGACCAACTTCAAGACGCTCAAGCTTTCCGTCAAGCGGTTGAAGGATCTGGAGCAGGCCATGCTGGATGGCAACTTCGAGAAGTTGTCGAAGAAGGAGACCCTGACCCTGCAACGCGAGATGGACAAGCTGAGAAAGTCCATCGGCGGCATCAAGGACATGGGCGGCCTGCCCGATGCAATCTTCATTATCGACGTCGGCTATCACAAGATTGCGATCACGGAAGCCAGCAAGCTGGGTATACCCGTGATCGGCGTGGTCGATACCAACCATTCTCCCGAGGGAGTCGCCTACGTGATCCCCGGTAATGACGACTCCTCCGGAGCGATCCGCCTCTATGCCCGCGGCGTGGCCGACGCCATTCTAGAAGGCAAGAACCAGTCGATCAACGAGGTGGTGCAGCAACTGGCGGGCGATGACGAGTTCGTCGAAGTCGAGGAAGCGGCGGAGTAAGAAAGGCATTTAGCCACAGAGATCACAGAGGACACAGAGGAAGACAGAGCATTTCTCTGTGATCTCTGTGCCCTCTGTGGCTAACAAGGTTTCGAATCTGGAGTAAGGACAATGGCGGAAATTACCGCAAGCATGGTCAAGGAACTGCGCGAGAAGACCGACGCGCCAATGATGGAATGCAAGAGGGCGCTGACCGAGGCTGCCGGCGACATGACGAAAGCCGAGGAAATCCTGCGCGTCAAGCTGGGCAACAAGGCAACCAAGGCGGCGGCACGCATCGCGGCAGAAGGTGTGGTTGCGATCAGCATTGCTGCCGATGGCAAACTGGGCAGCATTTTCGAGATAAACAGCGAGACTGACTTCGTCGCCAAGAACGACGAGTTTCTGAAACTGGCCGCCGACTGTGCGCTGTTGGTAACGGAAAAGAATCCGGACGACATCGAGGCACTCTCCGCCTTGCCCCTGGGGGAAGGCACGGTCGAATCCACCCGCGCCGCGCTGGTAGGAAAGATTGGTGAGAACATGAGCATTCGCCGCTTCGTGCGCGTCGAGGCGAAGGGCAAGCTGGGCTCATACATCCACGGCGGTTCAAAGATCGGCGTGCTGGTCGACGTCGTCGGCGGAGACGAGAAACTGGCAAAGGATCTGGCCATGCATATCGCAGCATCGAAGCCGAAATCGCTGGACTCCTCCGGCGTGCCGGCCGCGCTGCTGGATACGGAGCGCCGCATCGCCATCGAAAAGGCGCGCGAGGCCGGCAAACCGGAAGCGATGCTGGAAAAAATCGCCGAGGGCACGGTGCAGAAGTATCTGAAGGATGTGACGCTGCTGGGCCAGGTGTTCGTCAAGGCCGAGGACGGCAAGCAGACCATTGAGCAACTACTGAAGGCAAAGGGCGCGTCGGTTGCCGCATTCGCGCTGTTTATCGTCGGTGAAGGCATCGAAAAGAAGGTGAATGACTTTGCCGCCGAAGTCGCTGCGCAAGCGGCCGCTGCCGCAGGCAACAAGTAAGCGCCCGAAAGACGATGGTTGCTCCGAAATTTCACCGCATTCTGCTCAAGCTTTCGGGCGAAGCGCTGATGGGCGATGATGCCTATGGCATCAACCCGAAGATGCTTTGTGCCATCGTTGCGGAGATCAAGGCGGTGACCGATCTCGGCGTCGAACTTGGCGTCGTCATTGGCGGCGGCAACATCTTTCGCGGCGTCGGCGGTACGGCCACCGGCATGGATCGCGCCACGGCCGACTACATGGGCATGCTGGCGACGGTGATGAATGCCATGGCGCTGTCGGACGGGATGCGCCAGGCCGGGATCAACGCCCGGGTGCAATCGGCGCTGAACATCGAACAGGTGGTCGAGCCCTATATTCGCGGCAAGGCCATTCGGTATCTGGAGGAAGGCAAGGTGGTGATTTTTGGCGCCGGCACCGGCAATCCATTTTTCACGACCGATACGGCCGCAGCGTTGCGCGGCTCGGAAATCGGCGCCGAGATGGTGCTGAAGGCGACCAAGGTCGATGGCATTTATACTTCGGACCCGAAGAAGGATCCGGCGGCGACCCGTTTCACCCGCATCAGCTTTGACGAGGTGATCAGCCGCAATCTGGCAGTCATGGACGCCACGGCCTTCGCGTTGTGTCGCGACCAGAAACTGCCGATCAACGTGTTTTCGATCTTCAAGACCGGAGCGCTGAAGCGCGTGGTGATGGGAGAGGACGAGGGCACACTGGTTCACGTCTAGGACTTTAGGAGTGGAGGCATGATTCCCGAACTGAAAAAGACTTCTGAACAGAAGATGCAGAAGAGCCTTGAGGCTCTGAAAGCCGACCTGGGCAAGGTACGCACCGGCCGGGCACATACCGGCATCCTCGATCACGTGCAGGTCGATTACTACGGTTCGCCCGTGCCGATCACGCAGGTGGCCAACGTAACCCTGATCGATGCCCGCACCATAGGCGTACAGCCGTGGGAAAAGCCGATGGTGGCCAAGGTGGAAAAGGCGATTCGCGATTCTGATCTGGGCCTCAATCCTTCGAGTCAGGGTGAACTGATCCGTGTGCCGATGCCGGCCCTGACCGAGGAGCGGCGCCGGGATTTGATAAAGGTGATCAAGCATGAAGGTGAGAACGCCAAGGTCGCGATTCGCAATCTGCGCCGCGACGCGATTGCGCATTTGAAGGAAGCCCTGAAGAAGAAGGAAATCGCCGAGGACGACGAGCGTCGCGCCCTGGAGGACATGCAGAAGCTGACTGACCGCTACGTCGCGGAAGTCGACAGGGCTCTGGCGGACAAAGAGAAAGACCTGATGGCGATCTGATTCGGGGTCGCTCGGCGGGTTCATCAATAGCCTCTGAGAGAGTGTCATGGCAGGAAAGTTCACGAGCTCGACGCAGGCAATTCCCAAAGTGGCTGACGTCCCGCGTCATATTGCGATCATCATGGATGGCAACGGACGCTGGGCCAGGCAGCGTTTCATGCCACGTGTTGCCGGACACAAGCGCGGCGTCGAGACGGTGCGGGCGATGGTCAAAGCCTGCATTGCGCGCGGGGTGGAGTATCTGACCTTGTTCGCCTTTTCTTCGGAGAACTGGCGACGCCCGGCAGAGGAAGTCTCTTTCCTCATGAATCTTTTCATCAGCGCCTTGCAGGGCGAAATCGGCAAGCTGCACGCCAACGGCGTGCGGCTCAAGGTGGTCGGCGACCTTTCCGCCTTTGAACCGCGCCTGGTCGCCCTGATTCGCGAAGGCGAAGCCAAGACGGCGAACAATTCACGCTTAACGCTGACCATCGCCGCCAACTATGGCGGTCGCTGGGACATCCTGCAGGGAATGAACCAACTGGCATTGGCGCATCCGGAGAAGGCCGGGCGCTATGGTGAGGCCGATCTTGCTCCGCATCTGATGATGGCCTATGCGCCGGAACCCGATCTCTTCATCCGGACCGGCGGCGAGCAACGCGTCAGCAACTTTTTGCTCTGGCAACTGGCCTACAGCGAGTTCCATTTTACGGATTCCTTGTGGCCGGATTTCGACGACGCGGCGCTGGATGCCGCGATCAATTCGTATCGGCGGCGTGAGCGCCGTTTTGGGCGTACCAGCGAGCAGCTTGAGCAGGTGCTCGCCGTGCCGCCGGCACCGACTCTTGCGCCACCACGCACAGACCAAGATGCTTAAGACGCGGGTCATCACGGCCCTGCTGCTGGTTGCTGCCCTCACGCTGATCCTGTTTGTCATGCCGCCGTTGGCCGCGGTGCTCGCTTTCGCAGCTATTGCCGCGCTAGCTGGGTGGGAGTGGGTCGGGCTGATGAGACAGGACCGACCGGCGCGAGTCATGTATGCATTTGTACTGTTGCTGTTCTGCTGGCAGTTGACTGTAGCGGCGCCGCAAGTCGTTCCTGTGTTGCTGGGGATATCAGCCGCATTCTGGGTTCTTGTCGTGCCGCTGTGGTTTCGCTTCAAATGGACGCTGGCCGGCAACGATTTTTTTGGCTACCTGATGGGTGCTTTGGTGATTTTGCCGACGTGGGCTGCAATGGTGGCCTTGCATGCGGTGAGTACCTGGTTGCTGTTGGCTGCAATGGCACTGGTCTGGGTCGCCGACATTTCCGCCTATTTCGCCGGCCGGGCATTTGGCCGGCACAAACTTGCGCCGACCATCAGTCCCGGCAAGACCTGGGAGGGTGTCGCCGGGGCGGTCATCGGTGTCTTGATCTACGGCGCGATCGTGCTGTCCTTTTCGCCACTGGGCGGAAAGATCCCGCTGGCCTGGCCGCTGCTGGGCGTGCTGTTGATTCTGCTCACGGCGGTAAGCGTCATGGGCGATCTGTTCGAATCGCTGTTGAAGCGTCAGGCCGGGATCAAGGACAGCAGCGGTTTGTTGCCGGGTCACGGCGGCGTGCTCGACCGCATTGATGCCTTGACCTCGGCTCTGCCGCTGGCGGCCCTGATACTGTATTTCGTCCGTTGATGAAACTGACCGTACTTGGTGCCACCGGTTCGATAGGCGTCAGCACGCTCGATGTGGTGGCGCGGCATCCGGATCGCTTTGAGGTGGTTGCCTTGACCGGGCACAGCCAGGTGGACGTTCTTGCCGTGCAGTGTCGGCAGTTTCATCCTGATTATGCGGTGATGGGCAGTGCGGAGGATGCACAGCGTCTTGCGCTGCTGCTGAAGGATGCGGGCTTGCGCACCGAGGTGCTGCACGGAGCGGAAGCGCTGGTGCAGGTCGCGAGTTTGAGCGAAGTCGACGCCGTGATGGCCGCCATCGTCGGTGCCGCAGGACTGGCGCCGACACTGGCCGCGGCGCGCGCCGGCAAGCGCGTGTTGCTGGCCAACAAGGAGGCTCTGGTAATGGCCGGCGCGGTATTCATGGCCGAAGTGCATCGTGCCGGTGCTCTGTTGCTGCCGATCGACAGCGAACACAATGCGGTGTTTCAGTCGATGCCATACGACTATACGGGCGACATGGCGCATGGCGGGGTGAGAAGGATTTTGCTTACCGCTTCGGGTGGACCATTCCGAGCCACGCCGCTTGACGCGCTGGCCAAGGTGACGCCCGAACAGGCGGTGGCGCATCCCAACTGGTCCATGGGCAGAAAAATTTCGGTTGATTCGGCCACCATGATGAACAAGGGCCTTGAAGTGATCGAGGCGCATTGGTTGTTCAACGCCCCGGCCGACCGGATCGAGGTGGTGATTCACCCGCAGAGCGTGATTCACTCGCTGGTCGACTACGAGGATGGTTCGGTGCTGGCCCAACTCGGCAATCCTGACATGCGCACGCCAATCGCCCACGCCCTGGCCTGGCCCGAGCGGATCGATTCGGGAGTGGCGGCGCTTGATCTGTTTGCCGTGGAGCGGCTTGACTTCGAACGCCCGGATCTGGCGCGCTTTCCCTGCATCGGCCTGGCTTATCGCGCGCTGCGTGCCGAAGGCAATGCGGCCGCAGTGCTTAACGCGGCGAACGAGGTTGCGGTGGCAGCTTTTCTCGATCGGCGTTTGCCTTTTCTTGGAATCGCCGAAGTCATTGCCGGGACGCTCGACACCGTGCCACAGGCTGCGGTGCCCGACCTTGCTGCCGTGCTGGATGCCGACCGCCAAGGGCGCACGGCGGCCGTTGATATCATCGCGCGCCGTTCTCAACGCAACGCCGGCGCGACCTCCGCATGAGTCCGGGAATGCTGGGCTGGTATGCGGGCGCCTTCCTGCTTGCGCTGGCGGTGCTGGTAGTGGTGCATGAAATGGGCCACTACCTTGCGGCGCGTGCCTGTGATGTGAAGGTATTGCGCTTTGCGTTTGGCTTCGGCAAGGTGATCTGGATGCGTCGTCACGGGCGCGATGGCACCGAGTGGGCAATTTCGGCATTTCCGCTGGGCGGTTACGTCAAGATGCTGGACGAACGCGAGGGCGAGGTTGCCCCTCAGGAATTGCCGCGCGCGTTCAATCGTCTCTCCGTAGGCCGGCGTACGTTGATTGTTGCGGCAGGACCGGCGGCAAATTTTTTGCTGGCGATCGTGCTGTACTGGCTGCTGTTCATGCACGGCGTGACCGAACTCAAGCCCCGTCTCGGACCGCCACCGGCAGGTACCCCGGCGGCGATGGCAGGCATCGGCGGGGGCGGGACGGTCCGTGCGGTGAATGGCCATGCCATTGAGACATGGCAGCAATTGCGCTGGGAAGTCATGCGACGGGCGCTGGACAAGGAGTCTCTGCAACTCGAAGTCATAAGCGCGAAAAGGGAAATCAGTGTCTACCGGATCGCCAGTGATCGCTTTGATCTGGAGGAGCTCGAAAAGGATCCTTTGCGTTCGCTCGGGCTGGTGCTTTATCGGCCTCGTTTGCCTGCCGTGATAGGTCGTGTGCTGCCTGATTCGGCCGGGGAACTGGCGGGATTTCGCGATGGCGATCGAGTACTGTCGATCGATGGCAAGGCGATCGCCGAATGGTCGGAATTGGCCACCATCGCGCGTGCCGCTGCAGGACGTCAGCTAAGATTCGCCGTCGAGCGCGAAGGTCGAAAAATGGAACTCTCGGCCATTCCGAGGCTATCGGAGGAGGGTGGGCAGAAGCTAGGACGACTCGGCCTGATGGCAAGGGAAGGCAAGGGTGAAGACTTCGAGATGACTACCGTCGTCAGTTACGGCCCGCTCGAGTCGGTCAGCCAGGCGTTGGCGCAGACGTGGGATACCTCGATCCTGAGCCTGCGAATGATAGGGCGCATGCTTACGGGCGAGTTGTCGTGGAAGAATCTCTCGGGGCCGGTGACCATCGCCGATTACGCGGGACAGTCGGCGCGGCTGGGCGCCAGCTACTACCTGCGCTTTATCGCCCTGATCAGCATCAGTCTTGGCGTGCTCAATCTGCTGCCCGTACCTGTTCTGGACGGGGGGCATTTGATGTATTATCTCGTCGAGTTTATCAAGGGTGGCCCGGTGTCAGAACGGGCTCTGGAAATCGGTCAGCAGATTGGTTTTGCCTTGCTGGCGCTGCTGATGGCTTTTGCTTTCTACAACGATATCAACCGTCTTGTTTCGGGCTAATTTTCGTCCCATTTTCGTCATAACCACATGAAGACTAAGTTCCAGAGATGGCTAACGCCAGTTATATGCGCCGGCGAAAGGTCGGGACGGCATCCCTCGAGGGCAGCGGCGTTAAGCGTATCGGCCGTAACCGGGAAGAAACTGCTTGCCGGTCTGATCTCCGCTGTGCTGGCCCATTCCGCTTTCGCATTTGAGCCATTTCAGGTCAAGGATATTCGGGTCGAGGGCATTCAGCGTACCGAGGCCGGAACCGTTTTCTCCTACCTGCCGGTCAAGGTGGGGGACACCATGAACGATGAGAAGGCGGCGGCGGCGATCAAGACATTGTTTGCTACCGGCTTCTTCAAGGACGTGCGCCTGGAGATCGACGGTCAGGTGCTGGTCGTCGTGCTGGAAGAGCGTCCGGCCATCGCCTCGCTTGAATTCACAGGCCTCAAGGCCTTCAAGCCGGAGGACCTGAAGAAGTCGCTGCGCGAAGTCGGTCTCGCAGAATCCCGCATTTTTGACCGTGCCATGGTCGAACGTGCGGAGCAGGAACTCAAGCGTCAGTATCTTGCGCAGGGACACTATGCCGTGCAGGTGACGACGACCATCACGCCGCTGGAACGCAATCGCGTTGGCGTGAATTTCGCCGTCGATGAGGGCGAGATCGCCAAGATCAAGCAGATCAACATCATAGGTTCCGGCGCCGTGAGGGAGGCCGACTTGCTTGATCTGATGGTGTTGCGCACGCCCGGCTGGCTGACGTGGTATACGAAGAACGACCAGTACTCCAAGCAGAAGCTTTCGGGCGACCTCGAGACGCTTCGCTCCTATTACCTTGATCGCGGTTACCTCGAATTCAACATCGAGTCGACTCAGGTGTCGATTTCCCCGGACAAGCAGGACATATACATCACGATCAATATCACCGAGGGTGAAAGGTACATTGTCTCATCGGTCAAGCTCGCGGGTCAGTTGCTGTTGCCGGAAGAGGAATTGACGAAGCTGGTGAAGGTCAAGCCCGGCGAAGTGTTTTCGCGGGAGAAGATGAGCGAGACCACCAAGGCCATCAGCGAGCGTCTGGGCAATGAAGGCTATGCGTTCGCCAACATAAACGCTTCACCGGAGTTGGACAAGGAAAAGCGCCAGGTGGCGTTCACCGTTTTCATTGATCCGGGGCGCCGCGTCTATGTGCGTCGCATCAATGTGTCGGGCAACACGCGGACGCGTGATGAGGTGATTCGCCGCGAAATGCGCCAGGCCGAATCCGGCTGGTACGATGGCGAGAAGATCAACAAGTCGCGCACGCGGGTGGATCGACTCGGTTATTTTGACGAGGTGACGGTGGAAACGCCGCCCGTCGCCGGGACTACCGATCAGGTCGATATGGAGGTCAAGGTCAAGGAAAAGCCGACCGGCAACATCATGCTGGGCGCCGGTTTTTCGAGCGCCGAGAAGTTCACGCTGTCAGGCTCGGTGCAGCAGCAGAACCTTTTCGGCAGCGGCAAGCACGTCGGCGTCCAGGTCAGCACCAGCAAGTCGAACAAGGTCTACTCGTTGTCGCATACCGATCCGTATTTCACTGTCGATGGAGTCAGCCAGGGATTTGACCTCTATACGCGCAATACCGATACCAGTACCCTGGCAGTCGGTAGCTTCGGTTCGAAATCGGTGGGTGGAGGCGTACGCTGGGGGCTCCCTATCGCGGAAGACGACTACGTCAGCCTTGGCCTTTCGGCTGACCACACCACGCTCAAGGTCGATGCCAGCAGTCCTCTGCGCTATCAGGACTACGTAACGCGTTTCGGCGCAACGGGAAGCACCCTTCTGACCACCGTTGGTTGGCAGAAGGATGGCCGCGACAGCCTGCTGGTGACCACTCAGGGTGTTTATCGCAGGGCTGTGCTTGAGTTGTCGCTGCCGGGCAGCGCGGCGACATATGCCCGGGCCACCTACCAGCACCAGCACTTCTTTCCACTGGATCGTAAGCTGACCCTGGCGCTGAATGGCGAGGTGGGCTTGGCCAAGTCCTACGGCAACAAGGACCTGCCCTTCTTCAAGAACTTTTACGCCGGCGGCATCGGATCGGTTCGCGGTTTCGATTCGAATTCTCTGGGACCCCGCGATTTGGCTACCAGTGAGGCGCTGGGCGGGGACAAGCGACTGATAGGCAACGCCGAACTGCTGTTTCCCGTTCCAGGCATGGGCCGCGACAATTCGATGCGCTTGAGCGCATTTTTCGATGCCGGCAATGTCTGGGGCTACGATAGCAAGTTCAGTCTGAGCGACATGAGATACAGCGCAGGCGTGGCCCTTGCGTGGAATTCGCCGATGGGCCCGCTGAAATTCTCCATCGGCAATCCATTCAACAAGAAGGCTGACGACAAAGTGCAGCGTCTGCAGTTTCAGATGGGTTCGGTATTTTGATTCCCTAATAGTGAGAAAGTCATGCTAAAGAGATATATTTTCGCTAGTATCGTCATGCTGTCATTTTCTGTCGGTGCACTGGCGGAAGGCAGGATCGGCTTCGTCAATAGTCAGAAGATACTGAACGATGCTCCGCAGGCGGCACGCGCAAAAAAGAAGATCGAAAAGGATTTCGAAAAACGCGATCAGGATCTGCAGCGAATCGCCAAGCAGTTGCAGGGGATGCAGGAGAATCTCGACAAGAATGCGGTGACCATGGCCGAGGCTGAGCGTCGCACCAAGGAGCGAGAGTTCACCGATCTCAACCGGGATTTTCAGCGCAAGCAGCGTGAATTCCGTGAGGACCTGAGTCAGAGGCAGAACGAGGAAATGGCGGCGATTTTCGAGCGCGTGAACAAGATCATCAAGCAGATCGCAGAAGCCGAGAAATATGACATCATTTTCCAAGAGGCGGTCTACACTAACCCACGCATCGACATTACCGACAAGGTGATCAAGGCGCTGGGCGACGGCACAAAATAATTCCACTCTCATATCATCCGTGACTTTGTCGACTCCGCCTTGTCGTGCAATGCGCACTGTCTGCGGCTTGTCTTCGCGTCACAAATGATCTGGAAATGGAATAGGAAACTTTGGCCGTGATGCTGCGGCTGGACGAGATCGTCGCCAGATTCGGCGGAGAAATAGTCGGCGCTGGCGATACGGTTGTTTTGCGCATTGCCACGCTGGAGAGCGCCGGTCCTGGCGATTTGGCCTTTCTTGCCAATCCAAAATATCGTCGTCAGCTGGAGGCCACTCGCGCCGCGGCGGTGATAATGGCGCCGCCAGCAGTGGCTGGAGTGGCCACAGCGATTCTGACGCCGCAACCCTATCTCTACTACGCTCGTGTCGCACAGTGGCTCAATCCGCCGGTCGAAGCCGTACCCGGCGTGCACGTGAGTGCCGTGGTCGAAGGTGAGGTGGCGGCTACGGCCAGCATCGGGCCCGGCGTATGGATCGGCGTCGGCGCAAAGATCGGCGAAGGGGTCATCATTGCCGCCAATTGCAGCATTGGCGGGAGAGTCGAAATTGGAGCCGGCAGCCGCCTGGCGGCCAATGTGGTGATTTACCCGGGCAGTCGTCTGGGTCAGCGTTGCCTGGTCCATTCCGGGGCGGCGATAGGTGCCGATGGCTTCGGTTTCGCTCGCGAGGAGAAGGGCGCCTGGGTCAAGATTCCCCAAATGGGAAGTGTGCTGATCGGTGACGACGTCGAGATCGGAGCCGGAACCACCATCGATCGCGGTGCTTTGGGCGACACTGTCATTGCCGATGGCGTCAAACTCGATAATCAAATACAGGTTGGTCACAACGTGCAGATCGGCGCCCATACCGCGATGGCGGGCTGTGTCGGAGTTGCCGGCAGTGCGGTGATCGGCGCTCGCTGCACTGTGGGTGGCGGGGCGGTGATTCTCGGTCATCTGCGTATCGCCGATGATGTCAATGTGGCGGCCGGTACGCTGGTGATGAAATCGATAGAGGGTGCGGGCACGTATAGCGGTGCCGTGCCTTTCCTCGAACACGGGGAATGGCTCAGAAATTTTTCGCGGCTGCGCCATCTTGATGCGATGGCCGATAAAATTCGTGCCCTCGAACAGCGGCTTGCCGCACTGGAGAAGAAAGCATGAGCGAAGCAAGCGTCAACCGGGCGGCCGACTCCCGTATGGACATCCACGAAATTCTGGACTACCTGCCGCATCGCTACCCGATCCTGCTGGTCGACCGTGTGCTCAATGTGGTTCCCGGCGAGCAGATTACCGCGCTGAAGAATGTGAGCATGAACGAGCCGTTTTTTCCCGGCCACTATCCCCATCATCCGGTGATGCCTGGCGTATTGGTGATCGAAGCAATGGCGCAGACTGCGGCGATTCTCGCCTTCAAGACCATGGGCAGCAAACCCGACGACAAGTCGGTCTATTACTTTGTCGGCATCGACAATGCGCGCTTCAAGAAGCCGGTCGGGCCCGGTGATCAACTGATGATCGAGGTAACGCTCAAGTTCAGCAAGCGCGGCATATGGAAATTTTCTGCTACGGCGAAGGTAGATGATCAGCTGGTGGCGGCAGCTGATCTGATCTGCGCCGTTCGTCCCACTCCCTGATGAGCGTTCATTCCACCGCCATCCTCCATCCCGCGGCGAGGCTCGGCAAGGGCGTCGTCATCGGTCCCTATTCCATAGTCGGTGAGCACGTCGAGATCGGCGATCACACCGTGATAGGGCCTCACGTGGTGGTCTCCGGCCACACCAGGATCGGCTGCGACAATCGCATCTTCCAGTTTTGTTCCATTGGTGAGCAGCCGCAGGACAAGAAATATGCCGGTGAACCGACGCGGCTCGAAATCGGCGACCGCAATACCATTCGCGAGTTCTGCACCTTCAACTGCGGCACCGCGCAGGATGCCGGCGTCACGCGTCTTGGTAATGACAACTGGATAATGGCCTACGTGCATCTGGCGCATGATTGTCAGGTCGGCAACCAGGCCATTTTTGCCAATAACGCGCAGTTGGCCGGTCACGTGCATGTCGGCGATTGGGCCATTCTTGGCGGCTTCACGGTGGTACATCAGTTCGTGCGCATAGGCGCCCACAGCATCACGGCGATGGGTACGATCCTGTTTCAGGATCTGCCGCCGTTTGTCATGGCTGCCGGCAATCCGGCCGAGCCGCGCAGCATAAATGCCGAGGGGCTCAAGCGGCGAGGGTTTTCGGGGGAGACCCTGGCTGCGGTGAGGCGTGCCTACAAGACCCTGTACAAGAGCGGCATGAAGCTCGACGAGGCGCGTGCCGCGATCGCCGAAGAGGCGGTCGGCGTGCCGGAACTTTCATTGCTCGCTGGCTTTCTCGCTGATCCCGGGCGCGGGATCATCCGCTGATGGCAAGGATTGCGATGGTGGCGGGGGAAGCCTCAAGCGACCAGCTTGGAGCACACCTCATTACCGCGTTGCAGCAGCATCTGCCGGATGCGCAGTTTTACGGCATCGGCGGACCCAGGATGCAGCGCGAGGGCTTCGATTCACTTTGGCCGGCAGAGATGCTTGCGGTCCGCGGCTACGCCGAAGTCCTGCACCATTATCGGGCCATCACCAATATGCGGCGACAGCTACTGCGCCGTTTGCTGAAAGACCGGCCGGATGTTTTCATCGGCGTCGACGGTTCCGATTTCAACTTGTGGCTTGAGAAGCGCCTCAAACGCAGCGGAATTTATACCATCCACTTTGTCAGCCCTTCGATCTGGGCCTGGCGCAAGAACAGGATGAACAGGATCATCCAGTCGGTAAGCCATATTCTGGCTTTGTATCCGTTCGAGCCGGAACTGTATCGCGGCACCGCGGTGAAATGCAGCTATGTCGGTCATCCGCTGGCCGATGTGATTCCGCTCGAAATCGACCAGCGGGTTGCGCGCGAGCGGCTCAGCCTGCCACCGGACCGGCCGGTGATTGCGCTGCTGCCGGGCAGTCGCCAATCCGAATTGCACTTCATGGCCGAGACCTTTGTCGAGACCGCCAAGCTGTTGCTGGCGCGCTATCCGGGCGTGCAGTTTCTTGTGCCCCTGGTTTCGCGGGAAACCCGGCTGCAATTCGAGACCGCTCTGTGGAAGCTTAAAGCCGATGAAATGCCCTTCACACTGATGTTTGGTCATGCGACGGATGCGGTTGCTGCGAGCGATGCGGTGCTGGTCGCCAGTGGCACTGCGACACTGGAAACCGCGCTGGTCGGCAGGCCCATGGTGATCGCCTACAAAATGTCGCCGTGGTCCTGGCGCCTGATGCGCAGCATGCGCTACCTGCCCTGGGTCGGGTTGCCGAATATTCTCGCCGGTCGCTATGTCGTTCCCGAGTTTCTGCAGGAGGACGCGACGCCGGAGAACCTTGCCCAGGCGCTGGGCAACGTACTGGTTGACCGTCAGGCACGCGCCGCCATCGCCCGCGTCTTCGCCGGTATCCATCGCCTGCTGCGCCAGGACACCGCGCAGAAGGCCGCAGCAGCGGTGCTGCCTTATCTGCAGAAAGCATGATGCATCTGATTTGTGGCGTCGACGAAGCCGGACGCGGTCCTCTGGCCGGGCCGGTGTACGCGGCTGCCGTGATCCTCGATCCGGCGCGGCCTATCGATGGTTTGGCCGACTCGAAAAAACTATCCGAACGCAAGCGCGAGCGTCTGGCCCTGGAAATCCGCGAAAAGGCGCTCGCATACGGTATCGCATTCTCGTCGGTCGAGGAAATAGACAGCATCAACATCCTGCAGGCGACGTTGCTGGCCATGCGCCGCGCGGTCGAGGCTCTCGCTATACAACCTGCAGAAGTGCTGATAGACGGCAATCGCTGTCCACCGCTGGCGATGCCGACTCGCGCCATCATCCGCGGCGATGACACGGAACCGGCGATTTCGGCGGCGTCGATTCTCGCCAAGACGACACGCGATGCTGAAATGAGGCGCATCCACGATATCTTTCCGCACTATGGGCTGGATCGTCACAAGGGTTATGACACGAAGGCACACCGTGCCGCGCTGACGCTGCACGGCCCGGCCGACTTTCACCGCAAGAGTTTCGCGCCGGTAAGAGCGCTGTTCGAAGGTCGCGAATGAGCGATCCTCGCTACATAAGCTCGCGCGACAATCAGAAGTTCAAGGAGCTCCGTGGGTTGACGGATGATCCTCGCCGGCATGGGCGCACGGTGGTGGACGGGATACATCTGGTGTCGACCTGTTTCGCCCGCGGAGTCGGCATCAGGCAACTGCTGGCGAGTGAAAGCGGACAACGCAATCCCGAAATTGCTGCCCTGCTGCAGCGCGCTTCCGGATTCGATTGCATGGTCCTGCGCGACAGCTTGTTTCGTGAGATTTCCGGAGTTGGCACCCCAACGGGTATTGCCGCCGTCATCGACATACCGCCAGTTCCCGAAGGCAAGATTTCGGGCGATGCCGTGTTGCTCGACGCGGTGCAGGATGCCGGCAATGTGGGCGCCATCCTGCGCACAGCTGCCGCCGCGGGTGTGCGCGACGTATTGCTGGGTCCGGGCTGCGCCGGCGCCTGGACGCCCCGCGTGCTGCGCGCCGGGCAGGGAGCGCATTTCTCGCTGGCGATCCGGGAGCAGGTCGATCTGGTTGCAGCGCTGGGATCCTGCTCCGGCACCTCGATCGCGACCGTCGCCTGCGGCGGTACGAATCTTTATGAACTCGATCTCGCCGGCCCGATAGCCTGGCTGGTAGGCAACGAAGGTGCAGGGCTGTCTGCCGAACTCGTCGCGGCGGCCGGAGCATGTGCAACGATCCCGCTTGCAGGCGGCAGCGAATCGCTCAACGTGGCTGCGGCAGCCGCTGTGTGCCTGTTCGAGGCGAGTCGCCAGCGCGCCATGCACGGTTCCGCGCCACGGGATACCGTCCACATTCAAAAGGCTTGGGCCACATCCCATCAGGGGATACCGTCCCCATCCAAAAGGCTGGGGACATAAAAACAGGCCCGCACAAGGCGGGCCTAAATGAAAGCTGACGCGCTGATTCCTACTTCTTCTTGGCGGCCTTCTTGCCGGCAACGGCAGCCTTGAAGTTTGCACCGGCCGTGAAGCGCGGCACGGTGGTGGCAGCGATCTTGAGTTCCTTGCCCGTTTGCGGGTTACGGCCGACGCGTGCGGCGCGCTTGGATGACTTGAAACTGCCGAAGCCGACCAGGGTAACGGAGTCACCCTTGGATACGGCCTTGACGATGGCGGCTATGACAGCTGACAACGCCTTCTCGGCGGCGGCCTTGCTGATATCGGCTTCTTTGGCGGTGATTTCGATCAGTTCAGACTTGTTCATGTGTGACCTCGTGGAAGTGATGATGGTAGCGGCGGTTGAATTCTAGGCGAATGGTAACGCAGAGTGACAGACAATTCTCGACCAAGATCAAGCATTTTGAAAATTGTATCAATCCTTGAAAGAGTTTTGTACAGGTTCAAGCCGTCGCATTCCTGTTGTCTCAAACTCATCATCGTGAGGTCAGCCCATGAATTATCTCCTGGCGACGAAAGGCGCGACAGACAAAGGCGATAAAATGTTTGTCGGTTTCAGGTTACCGACTGCTACGTCGGGAGTGGTCTGATTCCGCCAGGCGGGTCATCGATAACGGAAAGTCGTCAAGGAAAAGGACGCGAAGAAAATGGAGCTTGCCTGGTGGCAATGGATGGTCCTCGGGCTCGGGTTGGGTCTGCTTGAACTCTTCGTGCCCAGCTTTTTCATCATATGGTTTGGTCTGGGCGCGCTGCTGGTCGGTGTCGCCCTGCTGGTCGTACCGGGCATGGCGTTCAGCACGCAGATTCTGCTGTGGACGGCAGCTTCGGTGGCGATGACGGTGCTTTGGTTTCGGGTCTTGCGCAAGGATGGCGCCAAGACCCGCTCCGGGCAGGCCGATGCGGCGCTGGGCGAGATAGGAGTCCTGGTGCGGTCGATCGAGCCTCCTGGCGTTGAGTCGGGACGCGGCGAAGTGCGTTTCCAGAAGCCGGTAATGGGATCCGAGGTCTGGCCTTGTCTGGCCGATGAGGCGATTTCAGCCGGCGAGCGGGTAAGGGTATTGGCTGTAGACGGACAACTATTGAAAGTTGGCAGGCACTGAAGGAGCATGTCGTGAACGAATTTGCTTTCTTTGTAATTGCGGTATTTGTTTTTGTCGCCGTCACCATTGCCAAGGGCGTGCGCATCGTGCCTCAGGGCGAGGAATGGATTGTCGAGCGTCTGGGCAAGTACCACGTCACGTTGCGCCCCGGTCTCAACATCATCATTCCCTACCTTGACCAGGTGCGCTACAAGCTGACCACCAAGGACATCATCCTCGATGTGCAGGAGCAGGAAGTCATCACCAAGGACAACGCGGTGATCCGCACCAACGCGATTGCCTTCATCAAGGTCACCGATCCGATCAAGGCGGTGTATGGCGTCACGGATTTCTCCGAGGCGATCCGCAACATGATCATGACCACCTTGCGTTCGATCATCGGCGAGATGACGCTCGATGAAGCGCTTTCCAATCGGGACAAGATCAAGGCCCGCTTGCGCGAAGGCGTCGCGGATGAAGCCATCGATTGGGGCCTGACGGTGAAGTCGGTCGAGATTCAGGACATCAATCCTTCGGAATCCATGCAAAAGGCCATGGAGGCGCAGGCTTCCGCCGAGCGCGAGCGCAAGGCCATGGTAACCAAGGCGGAGGGTACCAAGCAGTCCACCATCCTCAATGCCGAAGCGCAATTGCAGGCGGCGCGTCTGCAGGCTGAAGCGCAAATTACTCTGGCCGACGCCTCTGCCGAGGCGATCAGACGCGTAGCTGCCGCCATTGGCACCGAAGATGCGCCGATGCGCTATATGCTCGGCGAGAAATATATCCAGGCCATAGGCAATCTTGCCAAGTCGGACAATGCCAAGACGGTATTGATTCCCGCCGACATCCAGGACACGCTGCGCGGCATCCTCGGCAGTCGAAAATAGGCGAGGGCTGCCCACGGTATGCGCCTGCTGGCTTTCGAGACCGCAACGCGGCGTCTGTCCGTCGCGCTATGGCAGGACGGCGAACTGATCGAGCGCGCCGAGGAACTGCCTAACGGTGGTTCTGAAACGCTTTTGCCCTGGGTGCATGAGTTGCTTGCGGATGCCGGCGCGACTCTGGCGCAGATCGACGGCATAACCTTCGGTTCCGGCCCCGGCGGCTTTACCGGGCTACGTCTTGCTTGCGGGGTGGCGCAGGGATTGGCCTACGGGCTCGATCTGCCAGTAGTGCCCGTGTCGACCCTGGAAGCGCTGGCACTGGCTTCTGGCGAGCGCGATGTGTGGGCCTGTCTCGATGCGCGCATGAACGAGGTGTATGGCGCGGCTTATCGGGTGGACGGGGAAACGGTCAGTCAGCTTATGGCGCCGGTCTGCATGCCTCCCGCCGTAGCGCCAGCGCCGACTTTCACCGGTGGCTGGGGCGTGGGTGACGGCTTTGGCAGTTATCGGCAACTGCTGCGCGCGCAGAAACCCGACCTTGAAGGCGTGCGTGCGGATGTGTTTCCGACCGCGGCCGCGGTGGCGCGTCTCGCCGCCCCGGCTTTTGCGCGCGGCGCGGGGGTCGAAGCAGCCCTGGCGCAGCCGGTCTATGTGCGTAACAAGGTGGCATGGACGACCGTCGAACGGATTGCGCGCGGTGGTGCAAAATAGTGCTTCACTACTCGCCCATGACGGAAGCTGATCTCGATGCGGTGGCCGAGGCGGAGCGACACATTTATGGTTTTCCCTGGACGCGGGGCAATTTCGCGGACTCGTTGGCGGCCGGCCATGGGGCCTGGGTGGCGCAGGAGGAAGGACAGATGATTGCCTATGCGGTCATGATGCAGGTGCTGGACGAGGCTCATCTGCTCAACATCAGCGTGCTGCCCGAAGCGCGGCGCGCCGGTCGTGGCTCGGCCCTGCTGAGCCACCTTTTTGATCTGGCCCGGATGCGGGCTGCGACGCGCATGCTGCTTGAGGTGCGCCCCGGGAATGCTTCCGGACAGGGCTTTTACAAGCGTCACGGTTTCGTCGAGGTCGGTCGTCGCCGTGCCTATTATCCGGCTGATGAAGGTCGCGAAGATGCCATCGTGATGGCGTGCGAGCTATGACACCGGACGATATTCTGCGTGAGATGGGTCTGGGGCCGGTCTGGAAATTGCGTGCGAGGCCGGTGGCAACGCTGACGCAGGTCGAGGACTGTGCGGCGTCATCACCTGCTGTTCACGAAGCGGTGCGGGAGATTGCCCCGGTCAGCGCGACGGCTTCGTACGTCGCCATGGCATGGGATGAACTCGCCGGGGCCGTAGCGGCGTGCCGCCAGTGCCGACTTTGCGAGGCGCGCAAACAGGCGGTACTGGGTGTCGGCGATGTCAATGCCGACTGGTTGTTCGTCGGCGAGGGACCGGGCGCCGAAGAAGATCAGCGCGGCGAACCCTTCGTCGGCCAGGCGGGCAAGTTGCTGGATAACATGCTGGCGGCAATCGGTCTCAAACGAGGTCAGAACGTTTACATCGCCAACGCGGTCAAGTGTCGGCCGCCCGAGAACCGTACCCCCACGCCTGAAGAAGCGGCAGCCTGCAGGCCGTATCTGGAACGACAGATTGAATTGATCCGGCCGAAGCTGATTGTCGCGCTGGGACGTCCGGCGGCACAAACGCTGTTGCAGACGGAAATCAAGATCGCAGCGGTACGCGGCAAGCTGCACGACTATCGCTGTATTCCGCTGATCGTCACTTATCATCCCGCCTACCTGCTGCGTTCGCTGCTGGATAAGGCCAAGGCGTGGGAGGATCTTTGTTTCATGCGCCGCACGATGCAGGCGCAGTTCGAGCCCGACGTGCGCTGATATCAACGACTTTTCTTCGTGCATCTGGACCGCTACGTCAACACCCTCGGCAAGCATCTCAAGGCCCGCTTCGGCCAGCGCGTGCGGAAGTTGGCGCTGGATGCCGGGTTTACCTGCCCGAACCGCGATGGCACGCTGGGCCGTGGCGGGTGCACATTCTGCAGTGTCCGATCCTTCAATGAAGGCGACTCGCGGATTCCGGTCAGCGAGCAGCTCGCTGCGCGCATGATGGAACTCAAACGCGCCAGGCGCTATATCGCCTACTTTCAGGCCTATACCAGCACCTATACTGAGTTGGAAGAATTGCGCCGTCTATACGCCGAGGCGACCCGCCAGGCGGATATTGTCGGCCTTTGCGTCGGTACCCGCCCCGATTGCGTGGCGGATTCGGTGCTCGACATCCTCGCCGAATATCGCCGGCGCGGCTACGAGGTGTGGCTGGAACTCGGTCTGCAAAGCGCCCACGACGAGACTCTGCGCCGGATCAATCGCGGACACGATTATGCTGCCTACGCGGACGCCGTTTCACGCGCCCATCATCATGGCATTCCCGTTTGCACGCACCTGATTATAGGTCTGCCGGGGGAATCGGCTGCCATGTGCCGCGAGACCCACGCCAGGATTCTCGAACTCGGTGTTGCCGGCCTCAAACTGCACCCGCTGATGATCGTCAAAGGCAGCGCCATGGCTGCACAGTACTCGCGCGGCGAGCTCTTGCCGCCGTCAATCGACGACTATGCCACGATGGCAGCGGAGTTGATCCGGCGCACGCCATCGGAGGTCGTATTTCATCGCGTGACGGCCACCGCCCGGGAACCGATGTTGATCGCTCCGGACTGGTGCCACACCTCGTGGCCGGCGATTCATGCCATTTGCGAGGATCTGATGCACAACGGCATCCAGGGTAGCAAGCCGCAGAGTCTGCTTCAGTGATGCGCTACGTCTTCCAGGTGCGCGACGTCATCCCGCTGGCGCTGGTTGATCTCGTGCTGGCGCTTGACCAGCCACATGGTGCCGGCGACGAACAGACCGAACAGGATGATGATCCAGTAAATCGACAACTGAGCCTTGAGCAGCGCGGAGTAAGTGCTGGTCATGATCAGAATTGAAATGTTCTCGTTGAAATTTTGCACGGCGATGGAATGTCCCGCACCCATCAGGATGTGTCCCCGGTGTTGCAGGAGCGCATTCATCGGTACCACGAAAAAGCCCGAGAGTATTCCCACCAGTACCAGCAGCGGTGCGGCAAGCCACATGTCGCGCACGCCGATCATGGCGATGACGCCAACCCCCATGGCGATGCCCAGCGGGATTACGCGCACCGACTTCTTCAGGGTGATCATCCGCGCCGCCAGCACAGCACCGATGGCCACGCCGAGGGCTACTACGCCCTGCAGCATGCTGGCCTTCGGCAGATCCAGATTCAAGGCCACCCTGGCCCATTCCAGCACGATGAATTGCAGCGTCGCTCCGGCGCCCCAGAACAGGGTCGTCACGGCCAGCGAGATCTGGCCCAGCTTGTCGCGCCACAGCAGCCTGAGGCAGTGGTTGAATTCGTGGAACAGGTACACCGGGTTTTTCTTCAGCGGCTTGTGGTCGACGCCGGTATCCGGAACGTAGAGATTGAACAGCGCCGCGATCAGATAGAGCGCGCCGATGATGACCAGCGTCATCTCGGCGACCGTGTCGACGCCGAAATCGATCATCGGAATAGGGTCCATGGCCAGCAGACTGCGAGCGATCTCCGGCTTGATCAGCGCGCCTCCCAGGACCACGCCGAGGATGATCGCACAGACGGTAAGGCCCTCAATCCAGCCGTTGGCGACTACCAGCAACCGGTGCGGCAGGTATTCGGTGAGGATGCCGTATTTGGCGGGCGAGTAGGCGGCCGCTCCGAGTCCGACCACTGCATAGGCCAGCAGGGGGTGTACGTCGAAGTACATCAGGCTGCAGCCAAGAATCTTGATGCCGTTGCTGATGAACATGACCCGCCATTTGGGCATCGAATCGGCAAAGGCGCCGACGAAGGCCGCCAGAGCAACGTAGGACACCGTGAAGCAGGTCTTCAGCAACGGCTCGTATTCTGCCGGTGCGTGCATGTCGCGCAGGATGGCGATGGCGGCGATCAGCAGGGCGTTGTCGGCCAGCGCAGAAAAAAATTGCGCTGCCATGATGATGTAGAAACCTTTGCTCATTGATTGGGCAGGTGGGCCGACCATGTTTTGGCCTGCGGGTTTATATCATGAAAGGTATGCGCAAATCGAGATGCTGCGGCGCCACAGGAGCCATTAATTCCGCTCATGGTGAGTGATTTGTGATTGAATACTCCCAACGCAATGAATCTTCAATTCGGAGGTAGCAGGTATGGCAGATCGCCGTCTTCAGGTTTTTCATGCGGTTGCCAAGCAGTTGTCGTTCACCAAGGCAGCCGAAGTGCTGTTCATGACGCAACCAGCTGTGACTTTTCAGATCAAGCAACTTGAAGAGCACTTCAATACGAGGCTGTTTGACCGCGGCCACGGGCGTATAGCGCTGACGCCGGCGGGCGAGGTAGTGCTCGGCTATGCGGAGAAGATTCTCGGACTGGGCGCGGAAATGGACGTGCGCCTGTCGGAATTGACGGGCGAAATCGGTGGGTCGATGATGGTTGGCGCATCGACCACCATCGCCGAATTCATGCTGCCGGGAATTCTCGGGGAATTCAAGTCGACTTATCCCGGCGTACGGTCGCGCCTGATAGTGGGCAATTCGGAGTCCATTGAAAACCGCGTCATGGAACACACCATCGACATCGGCTTCATCGAGTCGCTCTCCCACGAACCGAATCTCGAATGTGAGGTGTGCTGCGACGACGAACTGGTGGTGATCTGCCACCCACGTTTTCCATTGGCGCGGCACAAGGAACTGACCCCGCAGAAACTGCTGGAGCATGCATATATTTCGCGGGAGCCGGGTTCCGGCACGCGCGAATTTACGGAAAGCTACCTGCGCCATTCCGGGATCGCACTCGACCAGATGAACGTGGTGATGGAACTCGGCAGCCCGATTGCGCTCAATGGTGTCGTCGAAACGAGGCTGGGTTTCGCCATCGCTTCGCGCGCATCGGTGACAAAGGAACAGCGCCTGGGGGACATAGTCGCGATACCGCTCAAGCCGCGCTTGATCCGTACGCTTTCAATGGTGTATCCCAAAGAGAAGTTCCGCTCACGGCTGGTAGCCACCTTCGTCGAATTCGCCTCTGTGCGGTTGCGGGCCCTGATCACGAAGAAGCAGGCGTAGGCTCTCTTACAGCATGTCGCGACCGATATGCGCCCGCCTGGACTGGTCGGCGCTGCGCCATAATCATCATGTTGTGCGGCAATTCGCAGGCAGTGCCCGCGTCTGGAGCGTCGTCAAGGCCGACGCCTACGGCCATGGCTTGCTGCCCGCGGCGCGCGCCTTGACGGACATTACCGACGGTTTCGCGCTGGTCGAACTGGAAGGCGCCATGGCGCTGCGCGATGAGGGAATCGCGCATCCCATCCTGATGCTGGAAGGCCCTTATCAGGCTGATGATCTGCCTTTGTTTGCCGAGCTTGAACTGACGCCTGTGCTGCACACGATGTGGCAGGTCGATGCGCTGCTCGACGCCCGCCTGCCGACGCGTCTGCCGGTCTATCTCAAGCTCAATACCGGCATGAACCGGCTGGGCCTGGATCGGGACGAATTAATTGCTGCACTGGCGAGCCTTGCTGCGGCTGACTGTGCCTCATCCGTGACACTGATGACCCATTTCGCCGATGCTGACGAAGCGCGCGGCGTTGAACTGCAACTTGCGCGCTTTCGCGTCATGATCGGCGATGAAAATTTATCTGTGTCGATGGCCAATTCCGCTGCTCTGTTGCGCTTTCCCGAGACCATTGGCGATTGGGTGCGCCCGGGGATCATGCTCTACGGCTCATCCCCTTTCCCGGCCATGCAAGGCGCTGCTGAACTTGGTTTGCTTCCCGTGATGACGCTGGAAAGCGAACTGATTGCCGTGCGAGAGATTGGTCGCGGTGACGCCATCGGTTACGGCAGCAGCTTCATTGCGGATAATGACATGCGCGTGGGTGTGGTGGCCTGCGGTTACGCCGACGGCTATCCGCGTCACGCGCCGACCGGCACGCCGGTGCAGATTGCCGGGCGGCGCACGCGCACGCTGGGTCGCGTCTCGATGGACAAGATCTGCATCGACCTGAGCGAACTGCCGGCAACAGTCGGCATTGGCGACACGGTGACCTTGTGGGGTGGTGTCGGGGAGATGCATCTTCCCGCCGACGATGTGGCAACCGCTGCCGGTACAGTGGCCTACGAATTGTTCTGTGCCCTTGCTGCGCGTGTGCCCGTGATCGAAGTGAATTGATGGCAAAGGCCAAGACCCAGTATTCCTGCACCGAGTGCGGCGCCAGTTCGTCCAAGTGGCAGGGGCAGTGCCCCGGTTGCGGACAGTGGAACACCCTGGTTGAGGCGGTGATCGAAAGCGCCCAGCCGGCGGGGCGCAATTTCGCCGCACCGGGCAGTCCTAGCGGCGTGCAGATGTTGGCGGGAATTCGTCCGCGCGACGAGCCACGGCAGCCTACCGGGGTCGAGGAATTCGACCGCGTACTGGGCGGCGGCCTCGTGGCTGGAGGCGTCGTGCTGATTGGCGGCGATCCAGGCATCGGCAAATCAACACTGCTGTTGCAAGCCCTGGCACGATTGGCTCAGGGCAACGAAAACGTGCTTTATGTTTCCGGTGAAGAGTCGGGTGAACAGGTGGCGCTGCGCGCGAGGCGTTTGCAGCTGGATGTCGGTGGCATGCAGTTGCTGGCCGAGATCAACCTGGAAAAAATACTCGCCACGCTGATCAGCCTGCGGCCCGCCGTGGCGGTGATCGACTCGATCCAGACGGTGTGGTCGGATGCCCTGCAATCGGCGCCCGGATCGGTGGCCCAGGTGCGTGAATGCGCCGCCCAGCTGACGCGATTTGCGAAGCAAAGCGGCACCTGCGTGATTCTCGTTGGCCATGTTACCAAGGAAGGCAGCCTGGCCGGGCCGCGCGTGCTGGAGCACATGGTCGATACCGTCCTCTACTTCGAAGGCGACACGCATTCGAGCTTTCGTCTGGTGCGCGCGGTCAAGAACCGCTTTGGCGCCGTCAATGAGTTGGGCGTATTTGCCATGACCGACAAGGGGCTGCGCGGCGTTGCAAATCCGTCGGCCCTGTTCCTATCGCAACACTCGCTGGACGTGGCCGGATCCTGTGTGTTGTGTACCCAGGAGGGCACGCGGCCTCTGCTGGTGGAGATCCAGGCACTGGTCGATGGCTCGCAGGCCCCCAATCCACGGCGGCTGACGGTGGGCCTGGAACAGAATCGCCTGGCGATGCTGCTGGCGGTGCTGCATCGCCATGCCGGCATCGTCTGCGGCGATCAGGATGTGTTCGTCAATGCCGTCGGCGGCGTCAAGATCGCCGAGCCGGCGGCCGATCTCGCGGTGTTGCTGGCCATCGTCTCGTCGTTGCGCAACAAGCCCTTGCCGGGCAAACTGGTGGTCTTTGGCGAAGTCGGACTGGCTGGCGAAATTCGTCCCGCACCGCGCGGCCAGGAGCGCCTCAAGGAAGCCGCAAAACTCGGCTTCACCCATGCCATCGTACCCAAGGCGAATGCGCCGCGGCAGGCCATAAAGGGCATCGAGGTCATCGCGCTCGACCGCATCGAGCAGGCCATCGAGCAGATGCAAAGCTGGTGAAATGCAAACCATGAGCCATAGAGGACACAGAGGGCACAGAGAAAATCGCGTAGATTTGCTTGCCTCTGTGATCTCTGTGTCCTCTGTGGCTATAAGGTCTTCATGATCTCCCTAAGACTCGCCCTGCGCATGCTCTCCCGCGACTGGCGCGCCGGCGAACTGACGGTGCTGGGCATCGCCCTGATGCTGGCGGTCGCCGCGTTGACCAGTGTCGGCTTCCTGACCGATCGCGTAGAACAGGCGCTCAAGCTCGAGTCGCACCAGTTGCTCGGCGGCGATCTGTTGCTGACAGCCGATCATCCCTGGCCTGAAAGGTTCCGTCAGGAAGCCTCGGCACGTGGTCTGAGGCAGGCCGAGAGCGCTACCTTTCCGAGCATGGTGAGCCTGGGCAGTGCCGTCCAACTCGCAGAAATCAAGGCCGTGTCGGCGGGTTATCCGTTGCGCGGTACCTTGCGCATCGCCCCGGTTCTCAACGCGCCCGATGCCGAAGCGGCACGTGTGCCGCAAGCCGGCGAAGCCTGGCCCGACGAGCGCCTGGCGACCACGCTGAGGCTTGCTCCGGGCACCTCGCTGGCGCTTGGGAAAATAGAAGTCGTCAGCGGCCCGGTGCTGACACTGGAACCGGACCGCGGCATGAACGTGTTCGCGCTCGCGCCGCGCATGATGATCAACTTCGCCGATCTGCCGGCGACCGGCTTGATCCAGAGCGGCAGCCGGGTTCATTATCGTCTGCATCTGGCCGGCGATACGGTCGCTGTGGCCGCGTTCGAAGCCTGGGCGAAGACACAACTCGGTCGCGGCGAAAAGATCGAAAGTCTCGACAACGCGCGGCCCGAGATTCGCAACGTGACCGAGCGTGCGCAACGATTCCTGCGTCTGGCGGCCCTGCTGGCTGTGATTCTGGCCGCAGTGGCCGTGGCGCTTGCGGCCGAGCGCTACATGAGGCGGCATCTCGACGGCTGCGCGGTGATGCGCTGCATGGGCGCATCGGGATCGCAATTGCTGCTGATTCATGGCGGCGAGTTCCTGCTGTTCGGCCTTGGCGCGACACTGGCCGGTTGCCTTGCGGGTTTTGCCGTGCAGGCCGCGTTGCAACAAGTGCTGGCCGGTTTGCTGGTGGCGAAGCTGCCGGCGCCATCATTGCTGCCTTGGTTGCATGGCCTGCTGGTCGGTCTCACGCTGATCATCGGCTTCGCCCTGCCGCCGCTGCTGCGTTTGCAGCGCGTGCCGACGATACGCGTCCTGCGCCGCGAATGGAGCGGGTCAGAACCCGCTTCGGTCGGCGCCTATCTGCTCGGCGCGGTGGTACTGGCCGCCCTGATGCTGTGGATGGCGGGTGAATTGCGCCTGGGCCTGATCGTGCTGACCGGCTTCATGATCGCGCTCGGGTTCTTCGCTCTGGTGGCGAGGTTGCTGTTGGCCGTGTTGGGCCGTCTCCGCCCGGCCGGAGGAGGTTATGGATGGCGTCACGGACTCGCCAATCTGCGTCGGCGGCTGGCCGCAACGATGGTGCAGGCGGTGGCCTTGGCGCTGGGCCTGACGGCCTTGCTGCTGCTCACAGTGGCGCGCGGCGATTTGCTGGATAGCTGGCTGGCTCGCGTTCCGGCCAATGCGCCGAATCGTTTCGCCATCAATATCCAGTCCGATCAGCGTACCGCCATCGCCGACTTCTTCAAGGCGCGCGGCCTGCCGGCACCGCTACTGGAGCCGATGGTGCGCGGCCGGCTGGTGCTCGTCAATGGTCAGGCGGTGGGGCCCGAGAGTTATACCGATGATCGCGCTCAGCGTCTCGTCGATCGCGAATTCAATCTGTCGTGGTCAGCCCTGCTTCCTCCCGGCAATGCCGTCAGCGGTGGGCGCTGGCACGGTGACACGCAGGCGGCGGAGTTCTCGGTGGAGCAGGGTCTGGCCGAGACGCTGAATCTCAAGCTCGGCGATCGCCTGGCCTATGACATTGCTGGCAATCGGGTCGAGGCAGTGATCACCAGCCTCAGAAAGCTCGACTGGGATTCGATGCGCGTCAATTTCTTTGTCATGGCTCCGCCCGGAGTACTCGACAACTTTCCGGTCAGCTACATCACCAGCTTTCATCTGCCAGCCGACAAGGCCGGCGCCATACCGGAACTGGTGCGGGCCTTCCCCAACCTGACCGTGATCGACGTCGCCGCCCTGGTCAGGCAGCTGCATGCGACGATCGATCAGGTTGCCCGCGCCGTGCAGATGGTGTTCGGCTTCGCCATGCTGGCCGGGCTGGCAGTGCTGTATGCGGCGCTGCAGGCCAGCAGCGACGAACGCCGCCACGAACTGGCCGTGCTGCGCGCCCTGGGCGCTCGCAGTCGGCAATTATCCAGCGCCTTGCTGGCCGAGTTCGCCGCGCTGGGCGCTCTCGCCGGCCTGCTTGCCGGCATCGCTGCCAGTCTCATTGGCTGGGGCCTGGCGCGCTTCGCCTTCCGTCTTGATTATCTGCCGCAGCCGGGGTTGTGGCTGATCGGCCTGTTGGCCGGGGCCCTGCTGGTGGTCGTTGCCGGTTGGCTGGGTGCTTCATCGATGCTGCGCCAGTCGGCGCTGCCGGCCTTGCGCGCCGCGCAATAGGTAAGCTTGCCAGCGCTAAGTCCGGCCGGACCAACTGGCGTTAGTTGGGGCGAACTTGCTTGAGAGGCGGCGGCGGGGACCGGACTACCGAAGCACCGGACAGCATGTATCGGGCGTAACCCGCGTCAGTGTGTAGAATGTGGCTGGTCAGCCATTCGCGCAGAAACTCCAGCAGTTCTCCCTCGGTCGAGTTGCGCAGGGAATTGTTCTCGATTTCCGCAAGCCTGACGAAGAAATATTCATGGTCGCTGCGATGCTCTTTGGCTTCCGGATAAGCAAACAATCGCATCAATGCCTCTTCAAAAGTGAAATGCATGCGCGCCAGTTCTTTCAATCCGATGATGCTGAAATGGACATTCGACCAGCCTTGCTTCAGCTTGATCGCTTCTTCAATGACCGAGAAACTGCTCAGAAGCAATCTGTGCTGATCATCGATTTCCTGGATTCCAAGCGAATATTCATTCTTCCATTTCACTGCTGCTACCTCCTGCGTCGAATTGCCGTATTCTGAATCAAGTTAGTCGCAATCTCAAATCGAAGGTTCTCCACCAGCAGTTGGACTAATGTGACGCGGATTGGTCTGATGCATAATGAAGCATGCGTGTGCCACTGAATCGCTCATTTATGCACGGCAGCCTGTCACCGCTGTGGACTCGCCCCGCGATCATGTTCGCTGTTGTTGCGCTCGGCGTACTGGCCTCGCTTATCGTGTCTTGGAGGCAGGCCGACGTCAGCATGCAATCGGTGGCGCGTGAACGCGGGGCATCGCTGTTCCGTCTGGTGGAGATAACGCGTGACTGGAACCATCGCCACGGTGGCGTCTATGTCCCGGTAACGAAGGCCATGCAGCCGAGCTATTTTCTTGCGCACAAGCGGCGCGACGTGGTAACGCAGGACGGACTTGAACTGACGCTGATCGATCCCGCGTTCATGACCCGGCAGATCGCCGAGATCGCGCAGCAGGCTGAGGGCGTCCATTTGCACCTCACCAGCCTCAAGCTGCTGCGCCCGGCCAATGTTGCCGACGCCTGGGAGACCGATGCGCTCAAGCGTTTTGAGGGCGGCTTGAGCGAGATCATCGAGCTGATTCCGGGTTCGACACCGGTGCATCGCTACATGGCGCCGCTCAAAGTTACCGAACCGTGCATGGCTTGTCACGCGGAACAGGGGTATCACCTGGGGCAGGTTCGCGGCGGGATATCCGTCACCATGCCGGCCGCGGACCTGCTGGAAATTCGTGACAGTGCGCGCATCCGTTCAAGTGTCATTCACGCCCTGATGTTTGCCGTGGTCGCCGCCCTGCTGCATCTGCTGGTGAGCCGCGCACGGGACCATGTGGCGGTCCTGGAACGACTAGCTCAGGACCAGGAGCGGGTGATCGCCGAGCGCACCGGTGCCTTGTCGGACGCAAATGAAGAACTGGAACGTCAACTGGCCGATCGCGAGTTGGGGGCTGTCGTATTCGACAACGCGGCGGAGGCGATCATCGTTACCGACGAAGCGGGCCTAATCGTTCAGGTCAACCCGGCTTTTTCGATGATTACCGGCTATGAAGCCAGCGAGGCGCTGGGCAAGGCGGTGTCGATCCTCAAATCGAGCCGGCATCCGCCGGAGTTTTTCGTCGACATGTGGCAAGCCCTGAAGCGTGACGGGCGCTGGCAAGGCGAGGTCTGGAACCGGCGAAAAAGCGGCGAACTGTTCATCGTCTGGATGTCCATTGGCCGAATTTCTGCCGGCGGCCAGCCGGTGCGCTACGTGGCAACGCTGACCGACATCACGCGGCGCAAGGAACTGGAGGAGGAACTGCGCCACCGGGCCTATCACGATCCTCTAACTGATCTGCCTAACCGTGCGCTGTTCGCCGACCGTTTGCGGGTTGCTCTCTTGCAGGCGCAGCGCCACGGCCGCACTTTCGCTCTTTGCTTCGTCGATCTGGACTACTTCAAGCCGGTCAATGACAGGTTCGGCCATGCTGCTGGCGACGACTTGCTGGTCGAGACTGCCGGACGCCTGCGCAAGACTGTGCGCGCCGCCGATACGATTGCACGGCTTGGCGGCGACGAGTTCGCCGCGATCCTTACCGAGGTCGGCTCACGCGCCGAAGTCGAAGAGGTCGCTGCGCGCATCGTCACCGATCTGGCGCGCCCCTTCGAGTTGAACGCCGGCACCGCCCGCATCTCGTGCAGCATCGGCATCGCCCTGTTTCCGGAACACGGCATGGATGTTGAAGCGCTGCAGCGCAACGCCGATGCCGCGCTCTACGAAGTGAAGAACTCGAGCCGTAATGCCTACCGCATTGGTGTGAAGGACGTGGCAGGCTGAATCAATGCCAAGGCGTCAGTTCAGGGTACGCGCCAACCGGACGCGAAAGTCGCGCACCAGATCGTGATATTGAGGGACATTGCCCAATAGCGTGAATAGATCGAGCATGGTTTTGCGCGCCGCCTCGTCCTGCCACTGGCGTTCGCGACGCACGATTTCCAGCAATTGTTCCAGCGCCGTGCGGTAGTCGTGTGCCAGAGCCAGTGCATTGGCCAGTTGCAGGCGGGCATCAAGATCGCCTGCGTTGGCGTCGATCCGGGCTAGCAGAACCGCAGGGTCGGCACCCGCGCCGGCAGTCACCAGATTGAGCCTGGCCTGCAGGGCTCGCACGCGATCGGTGTCTCGGGCCACGTGTTCATGGGTGTCGAGGATGGCCCGCGCGGTGTCGACGTCGTGCATGTCGATATGGATTTCGGCTAGATCGAGCTGCACGGTCTCATTGGCCGGATCGAGTTGCGCGGCATCGACCAGCAGCGAGCAGGCTACCTCCGCTTCGCCCCTGGCGCGCGCTTCCAGCGCGGCGATACGCAGCGGCTCGGCGGGAGAAGGCAGGAGGCTGTCGATGAAGGTGCGGATCTGCGCCTCGGGCAGGGCGCCGGTGAATTCCTTGGTCATCTGGCCGTTTACGAAAGCCTTGACGTTGGGAATGCTGCGCACGCCGTAGCGTGCAGCAAGTTCCTGATTCTGGTCCGAGTCGAGTTTGGCGAGAATGAAGCGGCCGCCGTATTCGGCGGCCAGTTTTTCCAGCACGGGCTTGAGGATGCGGCAGGGCGCGCACCACTCCGCCCAGAAGTCCACCAGGACCGGGGTATGGAGTGAAGCGTCGATGACTTTTTCCTGAAAGTCGGCGACACCGACATCAAACGAAAACTTGTTCATGAGCAGCGCGAGTCCACGTGTCTATTGCCTTGCCGCAGTTTCTCAGGCTTGGCCGCGGAATGCAATTCCGCGGCCAAGCCTGCGTCGGGGTGAGGGTATAATTCCGCGCCTTGCATTTCCATCCTGCGCCCTACTCGATCCGTTCTGTCCATCATGGCTGAAATCCTTGCCCTGCGCGGCACTGCTGCATTTTCGGCGTCCCGCCTCGGGCGTCTGCAAAAGTCTGTCGGCCAAACGATTTCAGGCATTGGACTTGCCGCCGAGCACTGGTATTTCGTCGAGATTGACGCACCGCTGAACGCGGACGAAATGACTCGTCTGAAGGACTTGTTGGGAATTCCCGTCATGCCTCCGGTGGTGCCCGATGGATATCTGCTGCTGGTTACGCCGCGCCTGGGAACAATTTCGCCATGGAGTTCGAAGGCCACTGACATCGCGCGCAATTGCGGGTTTGTCACGGTCAGGCGTATCGAGCGCGCGGTTGCGTACCATGCGGCCTTTCATGTTTCCGGAGAGGCGGGGCAAAAGTCGGCGCTGGCGATACGGCTCCACGACCGCATGACCGAATCGGTGCTCGATTCGGTCGATGCTGCCAAGGCCCTGTTCCGTCATGTCGCTCCGCAACCGCTGGCCAGCGTTGACCTGCTGGGCGGAGGGCGCGATGCGCTGGTCGAGGCCAACAGCGAATTGGGCCTGGCGCTTTCCGGCGACGAGATGGACTATCTGGTGGAGAACTTCGGCAAGTTGCGGCGCAATCCGACCGACGTCGAACTCATGATGTTTGCCCAGGCCAATTCCGAACATTGCCGGCACAAGATTTTCAACGCGACCTGGACGGTGGATGGCGAGCAACAGCCCCTGTCGCTGTTCGGCATGATCCGCGAAACGCACAAGGCGCATCCCGAAGGAACTGTGGTGGCCTATTCGGACAATGCCGCCGTGATCGAGGGAGCGCTTATCCGTCGCTTCTACCCGCGTGCTAGTGGAGTCTACGCCTACAGCGAGCAGACTACGCATATTCTGGCCAAGGTCGAGACGCACAATCATCCGACCGCAATTTCTCCCTTTCCCGGCGCCGCAACCGGCTCCGGTGGCGAGATTCGCGACGAAGGCGCTACCGGGCGCGGCTCGAAGCCCAAGGCGGGCCTGTGCGGATTTTCAGTGTCCGACCTGCGCATTCCCGGCCACTTGCAACCGTGGGAATCGAACTACGGCAAACCCGACCGCATCGCCTCCGCGCTCGACATCATGATCGAAGGTCCGATCGGTGCGGCGGCCTTCAACAACGAATTCGGCCGGCCCAATCTGGCGGGCTATTTCCGCAGCTTCGAGCAGGAGTTTTGCGGCGAGATGCGCGGCTATCACAAGCCGATCATGATTGCGGGCGGCATGGGCAACATCGCCACCGAGGATTCCTTCAAGATCAAGTTTCCGGCGGGTACCTTGCTGATCCAGTTGGGTGGGCCCGGCATGCTGATCGGGCTCGGCGGCGGAGCGGCGTCCTCGATGGCGACCGGGTCGAATACCGCCGATCTCGATTTTGCCTCTGTACAGCGCGGCAATCCGGAGATCCAGCGGCGTGCCCAGGAAGTCATTGATCGATGTTGGCAAAAGGGCGACGACAATCCGATCCTGGCCATCCACGATGTCGGTGCCGGCGGGATTTCCAATGCCATGCCGGAACTTGCGCATGATGCGGGGCGCGGCGCGGCCTTCGATCTGCGTGCGATCCCCAGTGAAGATCCGGGCATGAGCCCGCACGAAATCTGGAGCAATGAGGCGCAGGAGCGCTACGTACTGGCCATCGCACCCGAACGTCTGGCGGAATTCCGCGCCTTGTGCGAACGCGAGCGCTGCCCATTCGCCGTGCTTGGGGTCGCTACCGACGACGGCCAACTCACGGTGAAGGATGATCACTTCGGCAACATGCCGGTCGACATGCCGATGGAGGTGCTGCTTGGCAAGGCGCCGAAGCTCCATCGCGATGCGCGCCGCCATCGTGTTTCCATGCCGGCGCTGGATGTCGCGGCCATCGACCTGACCGATGCCGCGCTACGCATCCTGCGCCTGCCTGCGGTGGCGTCGAAGAATTTTCTGATTACCATCGGCGATCGCAGCGTCGGCGGATTCACGGCACGCGACCAAATGGTCGGCCCCTGGCAGGTACCGGTGGCGGATGTAGCCGTCACCACGATGGGTTACGACACGGTGCGCGGTGAGTGTTTCGCCATGGGCGAGCGCACCCCGCTGGCCCTGCTCGACGCGCCGGCATCGGGCCGCATGGCGGTGGGCGAGGCGATTACCAATCTGGCCGCCGCAGATGTCGGCGATATCGGCAGGATCAAGCTGTCCGCGAACTGGATGGCGGCCGCGGGCCACGGCTACGAGGATGCCGCGCTGTTCGACACGGTGAAGGCGGTTGGCATCGAGTTCTGTCCGGCGCTGGGCGTGGCAATTCCGGTGGGCAAGGATTCCTTGTCGATGCGTACGAAATGGGACGAGGAGGGCGTGCAAAAACAGGTAACTGCGCCGCTATCGCTGATTGTCACGGCCTTCGCTGCCGTGCATGACGTGAGCCGCACGCTGACGCCGCAGTTGCGGCCGGACGCCGAGGTGGGCGAAACGGATCTGGTCCTGATCGACCTCGGCTTGGGCCGTAATCGGCTTGGCGGCTCGGCTCTGGCGCAGGTTTATGGTGTCAGCGGCGACATCGCACCGGATGCCGATGCGGCATCGTTGAAGGCGTTCTTCGGCGTGATCCAGGCATTGAACGGCGAAGGCAGGGTCCTCGCCTATCATGACCGCTCCGACGGAGGCCTGTGGGCTGCCGTCTGCGAAATGAGCTTCGCCTCGCATGTCGGCGTCTCGCTCGATCTCGACGGGCTTCGCGGCGACTCGTCGATTGCCGCGCTGTTCAACGAGGAACTTGGCGCCGTGTTGCAGATGCGCCGGACGGATCGCCCAGCCGTGATGCAGGCACTGGGCGACGCCGGCCTGGGTACCTGCACGCATGTCATCGGCGCCACTAACACGACTGACGAAGTGCGCATCTCGCGCAACGCGAAGACGGTTTTCGCCGCCCGCCGGGCCGATTTGCAACGCACCTGGAGCGAAGTCAGCTTCCAGATCGCCAGCCTGCGCGACGATCCGGTTTGTGCGCGGGAGGAATTCGACGCGCTGCTCGATGCTGGAAATCCCGGCCTGTCTGCGCACGTGAGTCCGGAATCGACGGCACCGTTTATCGCCACCGGCTCGCGCCCGAAGATTGCAATTCTGCGCGAGCAGGGCGTCAATGGTCACGTAGAAATGGCAGCCGCCTTCGAGCGCGCCGGCTTCGCGCCTTACGACGTGCATATGTCCGACCTGCAGGCCGGACGCGTGCGTCTGGCCGGGTTCAAGGGGCTGGCCGCCTGTGGCGGCTTTTCCTATGGCGACGTGCTCGGCGCGGGGCAGGGCTGGGCCAAGTCGGTACTCTTCAACAATCGTCTCCGCGACGAATTTGCCGCTTTCTTCGGCCGCGCCGACAGCTTTGCACTGGGTGTCTGCAACGGCTGCCAGATGATGGCGCACTTGGCACCGATCATTCCCGGCGCGCAGGACTGGCCAACCTTCCAGCGCAACCGCAGCGAACAGTTCGAGGCGCGCGTGGTGATGGTCGAGATTCTGCAGTCATCCTCGATTTTTCTCGCCGGCATGGCAGGCTCGAAGCTTCCCGTAGTGGTCAGTCATGGCGAAGGCCGCGCAGAGTTTCCGGGTGGCGAGGGACGCGAAGCGCGGGTGGCGCTGCGCTATATCGACAATCGTGGCGATATAGCAACGACCTACCCGTTCAATCCCAATGGCTCCCCCGACGGCCTGGCCGGCGTGACAACCGCCGATGGTCGCTTCACCATCATGATGCCTCACCCCGAGCGAACCTTCCGCAGCGTGCAGATGTCATGGCAACCACCGGGGCTGGGCGAGGATGCGCCATGGCTCGAAATGTTCCGCAACGCCAGGCGCTGGCTGTCGTAAAAGTCGGTGCCGGTGATACGGCGCTAAAACATTGCGAGGAAGCCGCGGACAAAAAAACGGGAGCCGAAGCTCCCGTTTTTTCTGATGCTGTCATTCTGGCTTACTCGACCTTGGCCTTGGCACGCAATTCTTCGATGTGCTTTTGCACCATGCGCTGCGTCAGCTGCTGGCTGATCTGGCCCTTGGCTTCGTCGATCCCCGGCAGTTTGAGTTCGCGCGTGTCCTCCAACTGGATAACGTGCCAGCCGAAGTCGCTCTTCACAGGAGTCTCTGTAAATTTTCCCTTTTCCAGTTTGGTCATGGCGGCCGAGAAAGGCGGTACGAAAGAGGCGGGGTTGGCCCAGCCGAGGTCTCCACCGCGGTCCTTGGAGCCTGGGTCCTTGGAGTCCTTCGCCAGATCCTCGATTTTCGCGCCCTTTTTCAGCTTTTCGATGATGGTCTTGGCCTCATCTTCCTTTTCGACGAGGATGTGACGGGCCTTGTATTCCTTGTTGCCTAGCTTGGCCTTGATATCCTCGTATTCCTTCTTGATCTGGTCCTCGCTGACCGGGTGGGTCTTCACGTAGTCGTTGAGGTAGGCGCCGATCAGCACGCCCTGGCGGGCCAGGTCGATCTGTCCCTGAATTTCGGGCTTCTTGTCGAAGCCCTTCTTGATGGATTCCTGTGTCAGAACCTCGCGGCGAACGAGTTCCTCCGTCACGGCCTTGCGCAGTTCCGGAGAATCGGGCTGACCCTGCGCGGTCTGACCGGCGATCAGTGCATCAGCACGCACCTTGGGGATCGCCTTGCCATTGACGGTGGCAAATGTCGTGGATTCCTTCTTTTGTGCAAAGGCGGGAGCAGCGCTTATCGACACGGCGAATGCGAGCAACAGGGCGTGACGGAGAGTGCGATTCATTTTTTTATGGTTCCTGAATTGTGTTGTGCGGGAAGTGTCATTTTTCGTCCGGAGTTCTGGCGGAAATGCTGAGCGCGTGAATTTCATGCTTCATCAACGGGCCCAGCGCATCATACACCAAGCGATGCCTTTCCATCGTTCTGCAACCGGTGAATCGGGACGAGACAATGGCCAGCCTGAAGTGGCCGCCGCCGCTTCTGGCGCCGGTGTGGCCGGCATGCTTCGCCGAGTCGTCGGCGATCTCTACGGCGAGCGGGTCGAGCACGGCAAGCCTTGCGCGCATGGCATCAATCACCGTCATGACTTGGGCAACACCTGCTTGAAAGGCCGCACCGTGACGCGGCCATAAACTCCCGCCGCAACATAGGGATCGGCGTCGGCCCAGTCCCGTGCCGCGGCAAGCGAGTCAAACTCGGCCACGATCAGGCTTCCTGAAAAGCCCGCCGGCCCAGGATCTGCGCTGTCAATCGCGGGAAACGGACCGCCCAGAACCATGCGTCCGGCAGCTTCGAGTTCGAGCAGGCGGGCGAGGTGCGCCGGACGGCTGGCAAGACGTTGTTCAAGACTGTTTGGCACGTCTTCGCCGACGATGGCATAGAGCACTACCGGTTCTCCTCGGGGAGATACTTGGCGAGCACGATGCCCTGGAGAACAATGAAGAAAATCATCAGGCCCATCCCGCCGAAAAGTTTGAAGCTGACCCATGTGTCGGTGCTGAAGTTGAACGCGACGTAAAGGTTAATGACGCCCATCACAGCGAAAAAACCCATCCAGGCAAAATTGAGCCTGCTCCAAAGTGTCTCAGGCAGTTGTACCTGCTTGTCGAGCATGGCGCGGATCAGATTCTTGCCAAAAAACTGCGCGGAACAAAACAGCGTCACCGCAAACAGCCAGTACAGCACGGTCGGCTTCCACTTGATGAACGTTTCATCATGCAGGATCAATGTCGCGCCGCCGAACACCACTACCAGCGCCAAGCTAATCCAGAGCATGGTGTCCACCTTGCCGTGCCGATGCCAGACCCAGCCGATCTGCGACACGGTAGCGGCGATGACCACCCCGGT